>Ga0179591_1143743_pt1 | contig 13935 bp, 23 predicted proteins | sample CZOMad2_1_08_16f_FD_182891 | JGI IMG/M metagenome (GOLD analysis project Ga0179591, IMG submission 182891) | Vadose zone soil fungal communities from Angelo Coast Range Reserve, California, USA - CZOMad2_1_08_16fungal (PacBio error correction) | ecosystem: Environmental > Terrestrial > Soil >...
TCGAAAACTTCTGATAAGCTCATTTGGGGAAAAGTGGGGAGGGGGGATTCGGACAACGCGCGCAAAAGCTCTGGGAGATGATGGACGGAAAAAGGGGAGAAAAAAACGTTCAAATCACATCAAAGAACAAAACAGGAAGAAAAACCACACTACAAAATCCCGCCCTATTAGATGGGTTAGGTGAAAGTTACAGGAGGCGGGGTGCGGATGTGGAGACGATTGCCAACGCTGATAAAATCCTTAAAAAGGAACTGGAAAAAAAGTAAAAAGAGCGACTTCTGACAATTCTGTAACTGATATTCCCTAGGTAAAAAAGAGAAAAGAAAACGGGACAGGGGGCCGCCTAAGGCAGGACAATCATCCCTCAGTGCAAAAGAAAGACAAAACAAAATGTGCGTAGCAACAAAAAACCAAAAAAAAAAAGAAATCAAAAAAAATCATTTCCAACTCGACCGTTTGAAACATCCTCGGGGGAAGGGAGCGTGACAAGTAAAAGAAAAGCAGCGTAAGCCAAGGTCCAAAGAAGAAAAGGGGAAGGGGGGAAAAGTGAGGTCCAGCTGAAAAAGGGTGCTCGAAGATGACACCGAACCCAGGAGGAAAGACAGCAAAAAAGGGGAAGCTGGGACGATCTGGGAAGCAAGCAGTCCACAGCCGTGGAAAAAAGGGGAGAGGAAAAAAAAGAAAGGGAACTACACAATGGTCCAAGGAAAAAGGGTTGGCCCAAGACTCAGGGAGAAGCCAGACCAGCAAAGTGGACATTGCCAAGTCCGAAGTCACAACAAAAGGACCGAAAAAGGGGGGAAGTATGGGGAGGGATTACTATGCCATTGGACAAAAAAGACCAAAGCTCACCCCAAAAAGTTCAAACTACGCAAAAAAAAACAAGTTCCCGGGAAGGCAGGGGGAAAAAAACGAAAACCTTTTTCACTCCCGTTCAAAAAGAAAACAGAAAAACAGAACCAACAAAATCCCAACGTGCACCCGTCCCGCCCGGAAGTGAGAAAAAGAATTACAATCGGAGAATTTACGGGGGGGACTTTCAAAAAAAAAAAAGGTACTAGCCAAAGACGACTCAAACCTACATCGGGAAACAGCCTACGAAAAAAAAGAAAAGAAAACCACAGCGGAGAGTAAGAAACACCGGAAAATCCCCTCCTCCGAAAAACCCTCGTCAATGGAAAAACACAAAAAAACGAAGCCCCCTCTAGAACACAACAGAGAAGACAAGTGGGAAACGTGGAAAACCAAGCTGGGCGTTGGGCAAAAAGTCTAACTGCAACAAAAAAAAAAACGCCGCTCGGAAAGCCAAACCGGGTCATGCCACAAGCTACAAGGAGGGATGGAAAAATCTAAAGTCATTAACAAAAGACACATTGTCGGACAGGCAGCGGTAAAACGTTTCACGAAAAAAATTAAACCAAAAACATACGTGACCCGAAATTGCTAAAACTCGCGGTAGGGTAAGGATAAGGGGGGGGGGAGTCCAACTTGGGGGGAAAACGTTGCCGACGGAAAGATGAACGTCCAGATAAAAAATTGGTGTCCTCCAATCCCTACTTTGAATTTCCAAAAGAAGAAAGAAAGAAAGGATATGGCCAGCAAAACCAGTGCATCGGGGTGGGCCGCAGCCGGGCACCCACGGGGGTTCAGCAGGGGATTTTCGGGGAAAGACCAGAGGGAAGTCGGACAAAGAAAGTTCTTTTGCAACCACAGAAAAACGGGGAATGGGGTGCAGACACTTAGGGTTTGGCAACCAAAAAACCAAGGGGGATTTGCATCCGGCCAGGGTTCAAAGCCAAGATGAAAAGCACGTCACTGCACCACAAGCCACGGTGCCAAGTTGGGTGGGGAAGGGGGACCAAGGGGGGGGGGGGGGGGGAGAGTGCAAGGGTTCACGCAACCCTAAACTCCTCGTGCACCATAACGGCAGGCGCATGTAAAATGCAGCTGAAAAGGGGAAAGTAACAGTAAATTTGTTCCTTTTTGGTAAGACGAGGGGGGAATTACAGGGAAGGAAAAAAACCCCATAGGGCAAGAAGAAAACCCACAGGGGGTAAAAAAAACAACCAAATGTTTGTGGGACGATCACACATGACGCGAAACGCATCGGACACAAACGACTACCAGACCGAGGACAACGGACCGCATTCCAAGACAAGACGGCAAATCGATCTCGTAAAGCAAACAAAAAAAAAAAGGGAGGAAAAGAGAGAAGTGACGATGGGGGGTGGAGAAGAGAGGGAGAATGAAACGGGAAGACGACAAAAAGGCAACGTTTGCGAAGGTGTATCATTAACAAAAAACGGGGGGAAAAAGGGAGCACGAACAATCTTGGGGGTGTGAGACAGGGGGGGGGGGACGAAAGATGGAAGGAAAGACAAAGTGATGTAAGGAGACGACTGCAAAGCATGGCAAAAGGAATGAAGACCCGTTTCCGTTTGACAGAGAATTGGGAAAGAATGCTGGCAACGCGCACCAAAAAATGGCGACCCAACAAAAAAAAAGTAAAATTGAAAAAAAGCTGGTTGTGCAAGTTGACGTCACTGGTAGAAAGTTACTGGGGGGGGAAAAAAAAAGGGACGAATCCCGGGTGCTGGTTGTCCCATACAATGAATCCCGTGGCGTGTTGGGGGTCAAAAAGAACTTCTTGAATCCGGGGGTGGGAAGCAAAAAGGGGGGAAAAAAACCCCTTGGTCTGAGTACTGAACCAAGAACTGGAGGGAAATGGAATCACGGAGGGGCTGGGGCTGGGGACTGGGGGAAATCACGTAGCCTCTTTACACCAAGAAGGAATGGGGGGGAAAGTTCGCAAAGGGGGGTGGGCAAGCGTTCGGCAAAAGGGGACCCGTGGGGTGGGAAGGGAAAGTGAGGGGCAGTTTCTACACGATCGGGGGAAAAAAAAAGGATGCGGGTACCAAAGTCAGACGAAAACGTGCCCCTCAACGAAAATCCGGACCCCCCATGGGCTTTTTATATTGATTAACAAGGGGGGGGGGGGTAAAAAAAGGAAAGGGGGGGGACTACCCAAATCGAAGGGGCAGAATTTCCCAACAAAGACACAAGGGGGGGAAGTACCACGGTGTAACACCCTGTTGGTTGATTGGGAGGGGGGGGGGCTATGGTGGGGCCCGGGGAGTAGGGGGCGAGGCGGGATGGGGGGGCTTTAATTTTTTGACTTACGTAAGATGGAGGGGAGTGCGTGTCCGAAAATACTGGTTACAAGATTTTCCCGGGGGTTAAGCGGGACCTGGGGGGGGAATAGACCAGGGTAAAGGTTGGTTTGGATAAAAAAGTAAGTCACACCTCTTGTGGGGTTGGGGGCGAAAAGGGGGTCTGACTGGGAAAAAAAAACTGTGTTGCTGTTGGAGGTGAGGGGGAGCTGGGGAGTGGGTGACGGGCCAGGAAAGCAGGGGGGAACAGGAACTTAACTCTCCTTCATAGGGTTTATCCTAGAAATTCTTCTTTAGAGGGGATGAACGTGAAAATGTCTAATCGAATCAAGACGCGATGTGCTGATTTTGGGGAAAAAAAAGGGTGGGAAAATGAAACCGGCATACGGGGGAAATGGTTACTATCCGAGAGGGGGAAAAAAGGACGACTGGTTAAAGAGCGGCGGTTGGGGTCGAACCGAGCATCTTTCCAAAGGAAAAAAAGGAGAGGAAAGATCGGATCACACTGGGGCGTTTAGGGTACTAAAAGGGGGGGGGGGGAGGCCGTGAACAATCTTCAGGTAAAAAAAAAGGGTGTCCAGACTGGAACTCCTTGGCCATGGGAAAAAGAGGAGGGGAAAAGGTCGAGGGGAGAGTGGGACTGGGTCTTCGACAACTTGCCGCGGACAAGGGGGGGGCAAAAAAAAAAAAAACATGACATACCTGGTTTTTGGGAGTTATTGGGAAAAGTTCGGAAGGGGATGGACTTGTGTGACCTCTGATTCTGTCGCACCCGGGGGAAAACGAAGAAAAGGATAAGAGTTCCCCTCTGGAATAGAAGGGTCATATGGCAGGTGAGGACAGGAGAAGGGGGCTCCCGCCGACAAGCAGATAGGCATCAAATCTCTGGCAAATCGCAAGGAAGAGAAAAAAACCAACGCAGGTAAGAATAAACTCTAACCTCTATAGAGTTGGAAATGGGATTGGAGGGGGGCAAGGGAGGGTTGGAGTTATTGCCGGCGTTTCTAACCAGTGGGGGTGAGGAAAAAGGGAATATCAGCGTTTTTGTCCAGAGGAGAAAAGCCAAACCTCCAACGGCCCAGATAGAACCTAACGTAGCGCATGGCGTCCAAGGTGGTAGAAGTCCCAAGAAGGAGGGGGGGAAACCCTAGGAGACGACGCCTGTTACACAGGGGGAAAGGGAACAAAAAGTCTTGAAAACCAAGAAACGAGAAGAGGGGAAAGGGAGAAAAAAAGGACCAAAACAACGAACAGATCACGCACTCTCTATGTGAAAAAAAAAAAATGGGAGGGTCGGGGTGCCAAAATAGAAAACGGTTTGAGAGATGAAATAAAAGTATACGGAGAAGGCCAACGGAAAGGGGGGTTCTCACAAAGAGTTTACGTCCGGTCAGAAAAACTTGACTTGGAAACAAAAGAGAAATGAAAAAGAAGGGAGAAAATTCGAGTTCGCGTTACAGAGCGTCCAGCGGTGCAAATGAAAAAAAAAAAGAAAAACGCTAAAAAAAAAATTCTCCCGTTCTTGTAAAAGCAGAATGGAACGAAAAAGGTCCGGCAAAACTTCCTCACTCCCCTTGTGGACTGAAGGAGGGGGAAGCGGGGGGGAGAACTTCACCTCTTCAAGCATAGCCTCTAGCTTTTGCGCGGGGAAGGGGGTGAACAGGAAAAAAAAAAAAGGAAAAAAACTCAAGCTGCTCCCGGAAAAATGTTTGAACTCTTGGGGTTGCGCCGGGGTCAAGATGGAAAAAAAAAGGAGACATCCACTCCGCTCGCGACACCAGCAGCGTCGGGAAGAAAGAAAAAAGGGGGGCACAGAAGAAATCAAGCGCCCTCAAAACACCCTGTGGGCAAAGGAAGACAAACAAAAGGGTGAAAAAAGGAAACAGAGTCAAGGGAAGCCAGGGGCCACCAGCAAAAAATCACACAGAAGACAACACGACCTGAAAAATCAAGGGAATAAAAGCCACCAAAACACTCTTCCCCATCTTGTTCGATAATAGGAAGGAAAGCAAAGGCGAAAAAAAAAAAAAAAAAAAAAACAACGTCATCGAAAAAAGGGACGTGGGAGTCGTACAAATGACTCTCTCAACAACAACAAAAAAAGAGGAGGAGAAAATATATCCTTGTGGTAACTACTTCCCATCAAAAGGGGGGGAGAAATGAGTTTGAAGTCTACGATTTTATTACTCCACTCCAATGGATTATCTACAAGAGGGTGGGACAGAGGAGTGAAGAGGGACAGGTGGAGGGTTTCAACACTTGCAAATCGTCTGTAATGTTTTGGAAAAAAACAAGTGCAATCCCTTTTTTTTTTTGACTATGTTTAAAGGGGTGTTTGGTTGGGCCTTGCAGCAAAAACCGGGCAAGTCATTGAGAAAAAAAAATCGATCGTAGATCATGTGGGAAGGGGATTACTACCGAGGAAGGAAAAAACAGAGGGGAAAAAGTGGCGCTTACAGCATGCGAAAAAGGAGGAAACACGAGCTCGGGTATCAAGTGACAGGAAGAACTCAAAGAAAAGGTGCTATCTCCTCCTATGCTCCTATCACAATCCAGGAAAGAAAGGGAAACAAGAAAAAGAAAAAAGCGTGAGAAAACTCAATTAGCGTACAAGTACGGAGAAGGGGAGCGAAAGAAAGCAAAAACGAGTACTCAAAACCGTAAACTTCATCATCTAACTAAAGTCAAAGGAAAAGGGAAAAACCCTAGGTTCGTCCCAAGGCATTTGGAAAAAAAACGTAATGAGGTTGAAAACTTGCGCGCCCTAGGAGAAAAAAAAAATGGGAATGGAAAAAAAGGTCTCACAACGGTTGGTCTATTTGTCACCACCTGTTCAAAAAAAACGCAGATGATACCGGCTCTCCTGTGAAGTTTCTAGCGGGAGGGGGTTTTCGGGGTGAACGGCTTGCTCAAACGCTGACACCCTTGAAACGGCCGTTGAGTTGTTGCAGAGGGGAAAGGGAAAAGATCAAAGGGGGAAGGTAAAGACCTGCGCTCCTTCTAGTGAAGATCATTTGACGGGGAGGGAAGAAAACCACTCTTCGCAAAAAGGGAGGGGTGGGGGGAAATAAACCTGGGTCCGTAACGCAAGGCACCCCATCCACAAAAACAAGTCAAAAAACGCCCCAAAAGGGAAAAAAAATATGATGGGGGGGGGAAAGGTATTTCATTACTTAAAATTTTGGCAAAAAAAGTTGGAAATTGAAAATGGTCAAACGCGCTATTCACTTATTTTCCGGTTTCGGGGAAAAGGCGGAAAAGGGATGCAACTGATATTCAAACGAGGGGTTCCGACTCTGGTCAAAATGGGCCTAAACAGAAGTAAGACCTCCTTCCTCCGTCACCAAGCCATCAAAATAAAGGAGGAAAAAAGAACCTCAAAAAAATCACCGGAAAGCGTAATGTAACTCCTCAAAAAACAGCAGAGGCATAAGTGAACCAGGGCACCTACAAAAAAAGACACAGGGAACAGCTACCTACGCTGTTCACGGGACAGCAGAGGTGGCAGATGAAAAGAAAAGACGCAAAGAAAGAAAAAGAACAACCAACATCACAGTCATGCAGCACCGCCAGGGGGGCTCAGGGTCGTATCTGTGAGACAAAAGCCAAACAGAACCAAGGAAGGGGTAGGGACGTTCAAACAACGCCGAACCATGTCCCAATTCAAAAGGTGGTGGGGACCAAACCCTACAGCAACCTGGTGACCATGACCACGTCCTAAGGGGCCATGCACGGGGGACAGGGAAAAAAAAAAAGAGACCTAAAAAGAGAAAAGGGGGATGATAGCATGAGGAAGACCAAGCTCAACGAAAGCCTGTGGCTCAGATAAAACCAAAAACCATAGCGAAGTTCGACCGTGCCCACCCGCTCCCCGGGGGTCACAGTCCCGACCGGCCAAACCAAAATCCAAAGGGAAAAAAAAACAGTCCCCGGCCAGGGAACCGTCAAGCACACCAGTGTAAGGGCAGCAAAGCAAGGGGGGGTAAGGCTCCAAAAACCCGAAAAGTGAACTATCAAAAGACACGTAAAAAACCGGCAAGAGGAGAAAAAAGCAACGAATAAAAAACATGCTCTTACAAATACCGAACACCATCAGCCCGCGACCCACGAAAAAAAAAAACCAACCAAACAACCTCACCAGACGAAATTCACCATCTAAAAAACCAGTTGGACCAAGGGGGGAACCAGGGGGGGAAAGGGGGGGGAAACGTGTGGTTGGGGGAAGGACGACAGTCGCGCTCGGGCAGAACAAGGAAAACAAAACAGCCGTCTTAACTCCCTAGAACCAAGCACCCCAGGGCGACGAAAACAAAAAGACCCGTTCGCTGCACCGTTCCAAACGCCAGAAGGGAAATACCCTCGAAAAACTCAAGGGGTTAAAGACGAACACGTTGCTTTCAACTGGTTCGGGGGAACCGGGAAACGCGTCAACCAAAGGGAAAAAAAAAAAAATTGGGCGGGGGGGGGGAAGGAATCCGACTTAGGGGACCAAGCCGCATCTAACCGGAAATGGACAAAGAAGACCGGTCTCATGGTCAAAAAGACATCACCCACAGTTTACAAGCACTGAGGGTTCGTCACAGAACAAGTGAGGGGGAAACCGTGGGGGGGAAAACCCAAGGGCAAAGGGATTTCAGCCGTCAGGTTTGGGAAAAAGGAAAAAAAACCAAGGATGGGTCCGTTTGGCACCAACAGAACAACTTTAATTCCCCGCCGTCAAAGTGCAAAAAATTAAAAGGGTGGGTGGGAGGGTCGCCATTTGGGGGGGGGGGGGTGTAATCCAAGCGGGGTGCCGACTGTGCCCGCACTGACCACGCATCGGGGGAAAACAGAGGAATTTTGCCAGTAATTTGCACAGCCACGTCAGTACCATCATTGGGGTGGAAGGAACTAAGACCAGGGACTTAAACTACATGGGCTTAAACCCCCAGATTTGCATAGCCCACCGCGGAACACAAAAGGGTGGGAAGACGTTCAAAAGAAGTCGCTCCTCTTCCAGGGAAATCGCACCGCACGCGGACGAGAAGAAATCGATCAGAGGAAACACAAGGGGAAGTAAAAAAGAGAGATATCTGGAGGGTGCATTGGCGAGAGGCGGGAAGAAGCCGGGGGAAAGGAAACGAGGGTTCCGGAAGAATGTGATCTGTCCCCCCAAAACCGGGGTTTAAAAAAGGGTGGCCGCCAATGATGGGGGGTGGGTTTTGGGACAATTGGAACTAACTGAGGGAAGAGAAAAAAAGGGGGGGAGGGGAATCGGGGTGCTTTGGAACAGACTTTGCCAAAAGTGAGACGCACGTTCCTGGACTATGAGGGAGGGCTTCAGGTAGGGGGCACTTCTACATAAACCACCAAAAAGGAGAAACCCGCAAAAAGAAAGGGTTAGATTTTGTGCAAAGGGGAAGGGGGGGATGGAGGACATGGGGGCTGTGGTTGACCCAAAAAGACGCTGGGAAAAAAAAGACACCTGGGGTCCTGTTTGGGGAAAAAAAAAAGAAATGGAGTGGAAATCCCGGGTTTGCTTGGGGTGTGGCAAAAAAACGGGCCGGGGGGAATAAGGGGAAAAAAAATGAAAAACTCAACCAAAAGAACGGGCTGGTGGAACCCGTGGATTGGGAGTAAAGCTACCCGACGGAGGGGGCGGGTGAATCCGGTCAGGGGAGTGACCCTCTGGGGGAATCCCGTAGGCCTTACGACAAAGAAGGGGGAATGTGTGAAGTCTCGGTGACAGCGGTTAAAGGAAAAGAACAAGGGGGGGTAAAAATCAAAAGTAGGATGAGACAAACGAGCAAATGTGGGGCAGGGGGGAAAAAGGCCCTGGGGGGTCAGGGTGGACGGCTCTAACGGTGTGCACCGCGGACGAAAGCCAAGATTGGCGGGTATAAAGGGGTTATTAAGACCATGTTTAATGTGGGGGCCCATGGTCAAGAAAACAAAAAACGGCGATGGGGACTAAAAAATGGGCCCACGTTTCCCCCCTAACCAAGGGGGTTGGGGAAAAAAATTGTACAACAAAAGGTTTTGGGATGGTAGAAGTCTATTGGGTTTGGGCCAATTAACGGGGGGGGGGGGTTTTAGGGGGGGGACGCTGAATGTCCAGGATTTTGTATACTCAAAGCTTTGGGAAGACGGAAAAAAACGGGGGAGAAAATGTGTTCTGGTGGATTCCATCGTCAAGGGTGGTTGATAGGGGACATGGCTGGGTTGGAAAGGGAACAGTGACCGAGGTCCCTGAGGGACACGGGGCAGGGGGACCAAGGGAAAAGGGTATAGGGGGGGGGGGGGAGGTGAGTGGGGGGGGGAAGGAGGTTTGGGGGATTTGACGTATTTCACCGGGGAGCGGTGGGCACGGCGGGGAACGTCGCTCTGGGTTGTGGGGAGGGAAAGGAAAAAACAAAGTCTTCGGGGGGAACTGGGAGTTCGCGAAAAAGAGAAAGCGTAAATCGTGAATACAAGAGAGCGAAGGGCTGGGAGTTGCCTGGCGTCCCTTGGGGGCACCGGCAAAGTTGTGAAAAAAGGGGGGAAAACGATCAGGGGGGTGCCAGCCGACGTTAACTGGTCAAAGGAAAAAAAAGGGAGAATAAGGGGGGCAAATCCTTTTCCTCCTAAGGTCGGGGGAAAAGGGAAAAGCCAAAGAAAGAAAAGAGTCAAACGTTGGGAGGGGTCACAGGCCTGATTGGCTTTGGTTTCAAGGGGACACTAGTCTCTCAGTTTTTCACTGAAAGACCTGGGAAACAAGGGAAAAGGGGCGGGGAAAAAGGGGGGGGCTACTGAGCGGGTCCCTGTGAAAAAAGTCCTAGGACGACCCATACTCTCTTTAAAAGGCTTACCCGAGAGGGGGGTTCACGAAAGGAAAAGGGGGGGGGGGGGGGGTGAGTGTGAAAAAATGGGGGAAGCACTGGGCCTGTTGATTTACAAGTAACGGGGAAGTATGTCGCCTGTCGGGAGGGAAATACCCAGGGGGGGGGGGCGCAGGTCCTAGGAATTCAGGCCAGAATTGACTACCTTCTAAGAAAGGAAAAAGCATCAAAGGCGATCATTACGTGTTACATCGGCAACATCGACCAAAAAAGAAGTTAATAAAGAGAAAAAAAAAAGAAAAACCAATCGAATAAGGGGGGCTGTAGGGTGGGGGAAGAAAAAAAACTGTCAAGTGAAATTGCCGGCGTTTTAAAGTGTTTTGAAGGGGGGCAGAAAGAAGACAAAGAGGGGGGAGCGGGAGGGGGGTCAAATCTACACCTAACACAAAGCACAAATAACAAACTCACTAAACGAAGAACACCATCCCAAGCTATAAAAACCGGGGACAACAAAAATCAAAACAACTCATAGAAACACACAAAAAAAAAAAAACACTGGGCAAAGAAGAAAAAAAAAACAAAAAAAGAAGAATGAAACACAATCCAATAGGGAACACAAAAAACAAGATAGGGGGGCAGAACACAGAAGATTGACATATAGAAACAATCACAAATCCACCTAGAAGAGACATAAGAAAAATACAACACCAGGACCCAAATAGAGTCTGTGACTGGGATCTGGATTTGAATAGGGGAACAAACAAAAATATCAAATATAGCAAACAAGTTTAAGTGGACATGGGCTCTACAAAAAAAAAAAAAATGTTATTGACAAAGGGAAAAAAATTTTCCAACACAGGGTACACCGTCAAGAGAAAATGGGGAGGGGGGGGAGAGGATCTTTAGATGGCCTGGTTTGATCAGCTGGCTTAAAAGATCGCAGCTCACTGAGGGGGGGAACGCTTGACCTTTGAGATGGGACTTTTCACAAACTTCAGGCACTCGAGTAAGAGTAAACTTCCCAGGGGGGGGGGGACTTGCGGTTACTTTTGGAACTTGGTTCAGCCGGGGGAAACTAACATGCGTGTGGCAGCGTAGAAACTCAGCTTTGGGAAGCGGGGGAAGGGAAGGGACGTAGCCTTGGGCGATCAGGCGCTCACTTCGCGCATTGGGCGCGAAGGGGTTCAGATCAGGTTGCGGACTCTGGGGGTTTGGTCAACTGGGGGCGCGGGAACTGCCCCGAGACTCACTGACAAAACGAGCTGCCCAAAGAAACTGGGGTTTAAAGGGAACAGAATCACACCTTGGTCTCAAAGAGGGATCCGGGAAGGAGGGGGAATGGGAAAAAAAGGGTGTTCCTGCAAGGTCCCCAAATGGAAACAAGGGAACAAGAAGGAAAGGAAGCAAGGTCCCCAAAAAAAATGTCAACATAAAGCGCCTGGGGGGCCAACAAAAACAAGAACCCCTCAGACCCATACAACGTGCCTACGAACTTGTTGCCCAAAAAAAGGGGACCCAGATGTTCGAATACTCCAGAATATTATCACCACTCGGCCGACGGGACCAACAAAAAAAGAGAACAACACCAGATTCACCACTGGGGCATTGGGAAAAGGAAGGAAAAATAAGAAGAAAAAAAAACAACAAAATTAAGGATAGGGAAAAGAATGATTAAGTTGGTACACTCCAAACCCAGGGGACTCTTGAGTTGACCGTCGCCTGAGTTGCTGCTCGAAAGGGGGCGACCAAAAGAAAGGGGGGAAGAGTTGTTGAAGTTGTAGGGGAAAACGTGGGGTGCAAGGGAAGTTGAGGGTTTCGACGTACCGAGGTCTGAAATGGTTTCTTTGGGAGGGCCACCAAAAGAACCTTACGTTTACATGTTTCTCTTGGGTTCAAAAAAATGTTGCATTTTGGGGGGAAAACTTGTCAGCCCACAAATGGTTGGGACTATTGCCCTCCTGGTTAGTTATAGCCCAGGTGTGGGGATTGGGGGGAAATTAAAGGTAAATAAGTTCGCTTTGTCTCCGATTCTGAGAAAAGCTTGGGTGAACATCCAAAATTAAACTATCAAACAAGAGGAGGGAAAAGACAGCATAAGCGGATAGTCGGACATTGGATAAGGGAAAACATTGAACTCTCCCAAGCTCGAAAGAATCTGAAGGAAGTCCCGAGCAGCAAGCTTGAAAAAGAAAGGACAGACAAGTTTAGAATGAGGAAAAGAGAGTCAATTATCGTACAAAATACTTTGAAATTGAGTCGTAAAGGAAAAAAGAAGAAACAGAAAGGGAAAGCCGCAAGGGAAAAAAAGAGCCATAGTCAGGATGCCTATAAAAAACTCACGGGAGTACAATTACATTGGGGGGATGGAAATTACTTAAAGAGGTGAGAAAGCTTGACGCCTACCTAAAAAAAAACTCATTCCCCTGTTGGAAAAGGAGGCAACGGGGGGAAATATTTTCACCCAAGGATTCAAGCAAGAAAAAGCGAGTTGGAGGGAGGGCAAAAAAGTTAATTGTTTCGCGTACGAACTGACGTGGTCGGGGGGGGAAAGAAACTTCGGAGAGTTTACACGGTTAACGTCGGAGTGACATCGAGGGGGTTACCAACATAGAAATGGGGTAATGAGAATCTAAGTTCGAGTAAGAAAAGGGCCAGTGGGGGGAGTGGAAGAGTAGAAAAAGGACTTGAAAAAGAGGAATTATGATTATAACCCACTGGAGAAAATGAATTCAAATCACTCAAAAACTAACGTCGCACAGAACAGAAAAAATCCCCTCTTTAAGATTGGGAGATTTACGGCATTGAAAATGCGGGGTGGCGGGGGGAAACTAACTTGGGCACGAAAAAAGCTAAGGGGAGGACTTCCGGGGCGGGTACAGAGCGACGAAGCAATGCTGCCAGTAAGTTCAATGAAAGTTGACTCAGGCGCACCCCAAATTTTCTTGCTGCAGAAAAGGGGGGGGGAGGCCAAAAGAGACAACGTGGGAAAAACAAAAATTCATCCAAGCCCGGGGGGGAATTAAATGGAAAAAGGAAAAAAAAATTCCTCGGAACGTTGAACACTCAGGCAAAACAAAAACAACACAACACAACACACAAAAGAAATGTGTTGGGGGGACGTGAAGGTAACCGAGGTGAAAATGGGGACCGGGTGCGGTTATCAAATGTGTAACTAAAAGAGGGTTCGGGACCATTGATGGTAAAACATCGTAAAAGTGCAAGAAAGTGATACCTCCCTGAAAAAAAATCAGAAAATGAAGGGGAGAACAGGAACACCTGATCTGTAATTACGGTGCTACAATAGGGAAAACCCCCCCGAAATAACAAGATGGGAAAGATTAAAAAAAACGTAAAAAAAAAGCCGGCATGACATGGTCCAAGGTCACTAAAATTTTGTGAACACCCAAAAGAGGACTGAGGAGGGAAATTAAAACGTCGTCCGACAAAAGGGGGGTCCTGAAAAAGAAAAACGAAGACCTAAAAAAAGCTGTATTCTTTAACTGAGGAAGAACTAAAAAAAGCCTACAATATCCTGTCGTGGAGAAAAGAAAAAACCAGCAAACAGAGAAAGCAAAGTTTTCACCGTACGGTGAAAAAAAAGATCCAGTGGGGGCAATACCACGTCAACTCCCCCGGATACACCAATACCAAATCCAAAGAAACAAAGTGAAAGAACGGCCCCAGGTGACCTCAAAGCCAGGAAATTGGGGAAGTGCAATACCAACCCCGCATACCATCAAAATACGGACTGAACCGTAAACAATATAAATAATCTAAGCACTCCTTCAATCCACGTCGGAGGGTACAAAAAGGTCCCGCCCCAATCAAGAAACAACTCCGCTGAAACCCTATGACAAAGGGAAAAACTTCGCCACAACTTATAAGAACAAAAAAAAAAAATCCACACAAAAAAATTGGGGTTTTACCCAGTTTTAATAAAAACAAGGGGGCGGGGGTAGGGTGAAAAG
>Ga0179591_1265489_pt1 | contig 13935 bp, 14 predicted proteins | sample CZOMad2_1_08_16f_FD_182891 | JGI IMG/M metagenome (GOLD analysis project Ga0179591, IMG submission 182891) | Vadose zone soil fungal communities from Angelo Coast Range Reserve, California, USA - CZOMad2_1_08_16fungal (PacBio error correction) | ecosystem: Environmental > Terrestrial > Soil >...
GCGGAGCTGATACTCAAACAAATCAGGGAAGGATGCATATGGGTAAGCAATTAAAAGCAATTGGCAGTACGTCTAAATCAAACTAAGGTCAATATAATTCTTGAGAAGACTTATGCGAAGGGCACGACGTCAAAATTAAGCAAGGGGCCACGCTCAAATGGGGAAGTATAGGACCTAACCTAGTTGCGGCCTTTGGGACAGCACAACCAGACCGCGTCCTCCTCTCTTTGACTATCAAACGAAGACTAGAAGACCGATGGGAAATCCACGTCGACAAGAAAACATATAAAGATGTCTGGGGAAGAGAGAAGCGAAGACAAGTGGGGGGGGTCAATTGAACATCCTTCGTCAAGGTGGAAAGACCAGGGAGGGGGAGACTGCAGCGAGTGTTGGTAACGGCAATAAAAGGCAAACAGAAGAGGGACCGGACACCAAACCTAAAGCTATTGGAAAATTCGAAAACGACGAAAGACGAACCTTATCAGAAAGACGAGATTTGGCCCAAATGAATCACGCTCCATACGGAAGGAAACTGCAGGGTCTTAACCAAACAACGGGAAAGGGCTACCACGGGGGGATAAACTTTTTCAAAAAGAGGAGGCATCACAAATGACGCGGGGGAAAGGCGAGAGCGGAAGAAGGGGGGGGTTGCTATTGAAAAGGAAGAACGCATAAAACCGGCTCGGGGCTGGGAATCAATGTCTGAAGGTGCTGTGCGAAAAAGAGGCCCGGACAGACAAATTGGGCACACAAAAAGACCATGAAAAAAGGCCAATGTATCTGCTAAGCCGCTTCCTGGCGCAGAAACCGACCATCCAATCGCTACCAGCCAAAGTGGGGGGAGATCTCTCATCTCCGGGGCCATTGTGGAAGACTAAAAGTGTAGGCGTTTTAGGCGTAGAACAATGTCAATGAAAAAGGCGGGGCTTGGTCAGAGTGATTTCGAGGGTCACGGGGCAGCAATATAGAGAACGAGAATCGCAGGAAGCGAATGCACGGATCGAGCCGTTCGTAAAGTCTAGAGAGGAGGGACGAAACCAATTACGAATACAGCGGAAAGTCCACGAAGTCTGTTGTGTCCGGGGGGACATCTATCCGACCGGAGAAAACCATACGAATGGCAGAAAGGGGCCCGTAACCGGCTTGCGGAGAAGGAGCCCGGCCAGAGGAGAACCTCAACAATCGCGGCACAAGGAACAAAGATGGCAAAAGTGGCCGCAGAGTATCGGTACTCGCGCCTCGAGGGCAGGTATTCTTAAAAAACAGATCTAGCAGAACGAAGAAGGGAAAAGAGAAAAAGAAAGCGTGAAGGTCAGAGCGCTGTAGGGCGGACGTCAGGGGGTGTATCTTCGGATTCCGAAAGGAAAAAGTTAATCTCGACGGAGGGGGTCCCTAAAGGAAACTGCATTGCCGGTGTAAATAAACATCATGGGGTTTTACTGAGGCTAAGGCACGAGTTTGCGGCAGAGAAAGTTGGCGTAGAGCCAACACGAAAGGAAAAAAACACAAGAAAGAAAATAAACCAAAATGGGGAAGCATGGAAAGAAAAGCTCCTGGAGGAATCCCCATCACAAGATTGAGGATTGTGTCAAAGGAGTCAGACAGTGGAACGGGGGTTAAGGAAGCCAAACCGCGGGGGGCGCGGGGTGGGCGGGACGTTGCCACAACCGAGGGGTTTACCAGGGCGTGCGGGGGAATGAGTGCCAGGGGGGGCCCGAGGGTGGCTGCGGCCTATGACAAAGGCCAAGGAGTCCGTATTCATGTTGGTAAAGGAAATAGAGTCAGAAGGAGGCCAGAGATGGTTCAGGCGAAAAGATGATTGACAAAAAAGGACTGGCTTCAAAAAAGCTCCACTGCTTTGCTTAAAACGGGGGGGGGAAAACATTATTTACGTTAGTTGAGACCGAGGGCCGGAAGAACTCTCTAGACGTAAAGTTCCAATTAGGGGAAAAGGTTGAAATAACGAGACTCACTGTCGGGATAAAAATGGGGAATCAGAGAACGGACAAGGCAGACCGAATTGAACGATGGGGATCTTTAATAAAGGGAATCCAGGAATCTTTGAGAAGCAGGGTTTGGGGGAAAGACGGTACTTCCATTAGAATTCCTTGAGAGGCAGGCAATCGGTGGAGAACTTGGGCCCGAAGGTATCAGGGGTTGCGAAGTAAGAACCCTACTGTCACAAGAATCACGCTACTAGGTAATGAGGGTTGTCTACCACCATTTTCTGAGTCAAATGCGATGCGGTGAAAATCAGTCCCCGCGCTTGTGGGGAGGATGGACCAAGAAAGGCTGTTTTATCGAGTCGTCTGCATGAAACTAAGAAAGACCGAGACAAAGGAGAAAAAGTTAAACGAAGGGGGAAGGGGAGGAACCTGGGGGGGGGATACTCGATATTCTTACCATCGGACCAACGGCGGGGATTGTGCCAATAACGGTCTAAAAAAAATGTACTGTACTTGGAAGTGTAAAGTGGTCCGCGTGGAAGGTTGGAAGAGACATAAAAGGATTGGAGGAGGGATGCGGACCAAGCATAATTTGATGCGTCCATCCCTAAAAAGGAAGTTGGGCGACGTCGCAAAAAAAGACTAATCAAGTGGGTAAATAAACAGTCAACCAACGGACGGCAACAAAGGACGGCTGTAGACAACGGACATTCAGCCTCTGGCCGGGAAGGCAAGTCAATGTAAAAAGACCGTGGAAGAACTTGAACATGGAGAGCGGTGCGAATGGGATAAAGAGCGGTAGGAGGAGCTCGGTTCCGGGTACCCAATTGAAGAAGATCCGGTGACCGGCGCTGCGATGCCTTCTAGCCATCCCCCTATCGGTGAATGGAGCACTTGCATCATCCCAAAATAGATCAAACGACTACGACGATCCAACACCAGGGTCCTAACAAAGTTGGGCAAAAAGGAAGGAACACATCCCATGTACCTTGACAGTGGCGCACCCTGCACCAGGACGAACACTGTTTGTACGGTGTCGGCACATCGCGAATAATCCCAAATCAAAAGAGAGAAAAGACGGAAAAGGTCAGACCTGGGAGAGGTTGGGCCGGAAGGATTACTGGGGGGGAAACATTAGCTTCTGGGCAGGGTTACAAAGTTGAGTGACGGAGGGGGTGAAACGATGAAGCATTGGAGAGTGCCTCTTGGGGCAACCGATTTTAAAGGGATCGAGCGTAAGGACGAAAAAAAAAAACACCGAGAAGAAGGAAAGAGAGAGTAAGATCGGAGACTGAAAATTACTCGGTGACAGAATACCTAAAAAAAAGACTGGCAGCCTGCAACAATGAAAAAAGAAGAGCAAAAAAAAAAGAACTTGAAGAGAAGCAATCGAGAAAGGGGTGTCTATCCCCCAAAACTCGCCATCGAGGCAAGCCGTTGAAAAGCAGTCGTGGTCGAAAGGCTACGTGGACGAAGTGGGGATGACACAAAAAAAATGGGACGAACCAGGAAAAATGCATCGGGGAAGGATGTCGAAGCGGGAAAGGGGGTGAACATTTGGACCTAATTTGGGACAAAAAATTCGGGGGAGGACGGGAAAGGGAGGCGGAAGAGCGCCAATCGATCGGGGAAAGAATGCACGAGGGGACAGTTCCCTAAAAGCGGGGATTGCCCCTAGAAGGACAGAGAAAACAGAGAGGTCGCAACAAAGGGGGGTACAACCTAATCTATTAAGACATATCGTTAGCAGACATGAGAACCGGAGAAAGTGACCGGTAGGCAACTCGGAGCATGGAGACCGAAGCGCGTATGCATGGTTGGAGAAAGCAGCAGAACTTTAAGCCGGTGGGGGACTGAGGTGATCCCAAAAATGACCGTTTTAGCTATTTCTTCGCGAGCACAGAACTTTGGGAGGAAATAACGAGTGCTTGGCATTCAAGAAGCCAGAACCCGGGGGGAAGGAACGGATATCAACTCAAAAGAGAGACAACTACCGTAAAATATTACGTGCGGGTCAGAACCCACCAAAGAAGAAGAAACGTAAGTTGGGGCAAGAGGGTGGACAATCATCGAGGAAAAAGAACACAATGTAAGAGGGGGAAAAACGTGAAGATACCTTCATACCTCGAATCAGGGTACAACAACAGAAAGTGCATGCAGACGATGGACAGCGGAAGAAAAAGAAAATAGGGGAAAGCAACTTACCATCGAGGGAATGAAGGTTCCTGCAAGGAAAAGCAGACAACTTAAAGAGAACGTTGAGTCACAAAACTAATACTTTCATTTACGAGGTTGAAACAAAGAATTAAAGGTTAAAGGAAGACGTTCCACTCTCAATCATGTCAAAGACGGTCGATAATGGGTGCCTCGGAGAGGTACTACGAAAAGGAAGGAGCTGAAGGAACCAGTACTGCCCCGCCATCCAACACACCGGTCCGGATGCCTTAGCGAAAAGATGACAGTGGGAACAAAAGCTACAAAGAAGGAGGCCTTGCAATGTCTCAAGAGGGGCATCTACCCTTCGGTTGATAACGCCCTTCTCTGATGGATCTGGAAAAGAACGAAGGCGTATAACTCGAGGGAAATCGGATAAGAAAGTCAGAAACCACAACCAGTTGGTAATACTCCTTTTTGACAAAGCCAGCAGTGAAAAGTTGAAAGGAAATTCAAGAAGCAAAGATAAGGAAAGGAGTGAAGGTTAGGGAACATGAATAAAGACAAGCGGGAAGGCTGCGAGACAACGCAGGAAGGACTGAGAACCGCAGTCAGCACAAGAGCAAACTCGGGGCGACCCAGGCGGGAGGCAAAAATCCGCAGAAACGGTGTGGCTAGTCCGTCAAAAAGGAGGAACAAGTATCCACTAGAATTGAATGGGGAAAATGCTCAAAGGACGTGCGAATCGGGAGCCCTGGATGGGGAGTCTGATTGGGTTGGCCGGGCAAGGAGAGTTGGTTCAGTATCGGTGTCGCCGAGCAAAAGCTGCGCACAGCAAAGCTGGTGCCCGAGAGGGAAACACCCAGTGAATGGCAAAGGGGACAGGGAGAAGGTGGGCCACAGCTGCTAAAGGCTGCGCACCGATCGGACAAAATGACCCAAGAATAGCGCGACTGGAGAACCGTAAGATCCGAGTAAAAAAGCTATGAGCTCAAGGGAGAGCCTGCGAATGGGTGGGGGGGAGATAGACCGAACAGAAAAAAATACACAGGGGGGCATATCTGCACCTCAGGGGGCCCCAGAGTGGCCGTTGTGGAGTCGTAACAAATGAAGAACTGCGCCCGGGGTACAAGGGGAGGGCTGCACTCCGCTTCACTAAGGGTGAAGGATGAGAGATTAAGGAAAAGGAATGTAATTGGGGGGATCACGCCCGGTATCGGATATGTTTTCCACTGTCAATCCTAGCAGGAGGGATGGAAAAACCAAAAAAGGCGTTAGGAAGACGAGAACTTGCAGGAAGATTCTCGGGGGGAAGCATATTCATGACTGAACATCACAGAAAGAAATCAAAACAATCCCAAATACAGAGAATGTGAAGCCTAAATCCGACCACTAGGAAACCAAAGGGCAAGATATTAGAAAGAAATCGACAAAGATGGATTCCGACGTCAAGGGGAGGGTAGGGGGGTGGCGTTAAATAGGGGAGAGCAATCCCTTTCTTAGCAGTGATTGGTGAAAATCGGTCGGCTTCCGCGAAAACAGTCAATCAGCTTGGGGATTAAAATCAAACGAAATGAAGGAGAACGCGGCTTTTAAATGAGCATCGGAAGGACTCCTCAAACAGAGGCATGAGAGGTGAAGCGAGGAGAAGGGATAAAGCGGGGGGGAGCCCGGAAAAAAGTGGTAAAGTACAACAAGCCGAAGGAGGGAGGGGCTGAGAAAGTTGGGGGGAATATGATCTGAAGGAAGGGAGGCGACCTGGAAGATCGTTAGAGGGAGGCTGCAAAGCGAGTACTTTTCTGGAAGGGGGAACGCAGCGCGTTGAGGAGGGGAAATTGGCAAATGGAAACGCACGCAACGAAAGAAAGGCGCAACCCAATGGACTGGCCACTTAAAAAAAAAAGGATTCATCTCTTGAAACAAAAAAGGCGGCGGCGCTAACGGGAGACGCGGGACAGGTTAGGGGTTTTACTAGCGATTCAAATCGGGAAGAGGGGGAGGGGACGAGTAAGATCACCGAGGGTAGAAGGTCGCTTTGCGGAACTGAAGAAGAGGAAAAGGCGCAGAATTCAGGGAACAGGGGCCGGTGTTGCCGTCGTGGATTAGAGCAGGAGCGACCAGCAACTCATCGTATGATCTGAGGGCGAGAGGCAGTGGGGCTTACCGCGAAGTGAAATCTGGCGAAAAAGTAGCCTGCTTAGAGAAATAGCTAATCAGAAGTAAGTGGGTGCGGGGGTACGAAGCTGCACGGTGTGGTGGCCGGGAGGAGAACTTGCTCACCCCGCCAAGAATCAAAAGATCCGCACCATCACGGGACGCCACCCAGAAAACACAACATGTCAAATAAAATATTGGGAAGTACGTAATGCGGGGACCATTAAGGAAGGTCGTCATGTGCGCGGGGGGGAGGGGAGATACAGTGAAGGACGATTCAAGCGGGGAAAGGGTCATGCAACAGCCATCAAACCAACAGCAATGAGGAAAAGCCATAAGTCCTATATCTTAAAAAATAAGCAGAGAAAAAAACAAGGGGAGAAGGAAAAAGAAGATTGTTCGATGAGCAAGCACCAGTGGAAGTGAACTCAAGGTGGGAGTGCGTTGAAAAAATTGCGCAAAAAGATTACCAGCGCCAAGATGAAGAGCAAGCAGAGCAGAAAAAAGGCACGCGGGGGAAGGGAACGACATTAGAAGGAGGCTGGTTCGCCGCATTGGGGTCTCCTCCGGAGCACACACCTGATGACATGGTGGCTTTGGCGGTAAGGAAGGGGGGTGCCGAAATGAGGAGTCGGCAAAAGGGACGGTGGTGCAAGAAGGCAACACCAAAAGCTTTCGGAAGGAAAGGCAAAGGTCTTCATGATGATGAAGCGAGAGGAAGACTCAACGCAGTAGCCGTCTAAAATTGAAGGAAAGGCGGCGGGTTAGAAATGAACCAAAAAGAAGGGAAGCTCGATGGACGACGAGGAGAGAAGTTTCCAGGCACAGAAACAAGTAGAAAACACTTTTCAAACGAATTCACATTCTCCACGGGGGTGATTACCTTGCTTCAAGTGGGGGGGAAAACACCAAGGAGAAACTCGGCAGAAGTTTCGACCGGACAGAAGAGAACTATCAATAGACGAGACTTGCAAAGCAAACTTCGAAAACCGATGCACGACCACGATAGGACGCGGGGAGCCCACGAGAGGTGTCGAAAAGAGTGAAAGCCTTTCGTTGAAGTGGCCAAGGTCAAAAGGAAGGGTAAAAAAGAAAGCGAAAGGAGTTAGGATGGGGGAAGCAAAAAAACTTATAAAGGAAGAAAAGAAAAGAGAGGAAAGCTAATGCAGACAAAAAAAAGGCGTGAGCGAAGAATAAGAGCGACTTAGTCGCTCAGGGGAGGCATCCGCGATTTTGGACACCAAAACAAGAGAAAAAAGCGCGGGGGAAATGGCCGTACTTTACCCAAAGGCGGCAAAAGGCAACCCGCAAGGGGGGGAAATCTTTTTAGGGAGGCAAAGACCTCGAAAGAAACAGAAAGCCGGTGAAGCGGGCCTAGGTTGGAGTGGTCAAAGCAGATCTCACGGATTTAGAGGTGGGAATGGGTAAAGGGAATGAAGTTTTTCGGGGACCAGGCGTCGGGGGAAGGGAGCCAAAGAGGTGACAAAAGAACAACGAAGAAGGGAAAGCGTGCTAAGGGCTTGCGCAAAAGAACGGAAACGAGGAAACAGAAATGGCAGATTAGCCATAGGAGATTGGTGTGTGCCCTCGGAGTGGACTGGGTGGGGGTTAAAAGGGAGGGTTCAAAGGGCGTGGGCTGGGGGGAGGTCCTTGCTTGGACTGGTGCAAATCAAGGCATATCAAATAGCCTCGAAGAGTCTATCGAAGGGGGTCGGGAGGCAGGCAAGTCCATTCGGGGTGGGAAGACCTGAAGCTCCTTCTATGGTGGAAGGACAATAATCTACCCTTCTGATAACAGACCGGGAGGGGGGAACTTACATATAGAAGAAGAAAAGCATATCTAATTAGCAGGGTAAAAAAAAATCTTGTCTACAGCCAAAGAAAAAGAGAGGAGCAAAAACACAGGGGTGGCCAATATTGAGGTAAAAAAATTTTGAAGCAAGTATTAGGTGATCGGAGGCAGCTCTGGGAATCGGGATGCTTACCAAAAACCTAAGGGTAAAAAACACGGCGAATATATCGACAGCATATGGAGGAAAGACATAATCTGGGATAAAGGTCGAGATTTACATGGGGGGCTATTTAAGGTAAGGGGGGAAATGCCGCTTAAACAACGAAGTTGACTGCCAGACTTCAAGAAAGGAGTCCCCTTGCTTTCCGGGGGAGCAAGTGGTTCCAAATGGTGGGGGGCACGAAAGAGGTCACAGCTTTGGGGACCATTAGGAGAGAAACAGAGAAAACAAAACACCAAAAGATAGAAGAAAAAAAAACAAAATGGATCATAAAAAGGATCATTGAGTGCCAAAGGGAAAAAACAACGAATTGGGGGAGGGATGGGGGGGAAAATAAAACTGGTGGGGCATAGTTCCATCCTGGGGGTAAAAAATAGAACACAAGTTGGCGCGTGGGTCTTCGGTTGGGGTGAACTTGGAGGGAAAAGATGGGATGGAGGAATTGGGAGCCTACTGTACGTTCAAGTTGAAGAACAGGCTGGGTTGTCTGAACCGATGCAGCTCTTCTGCTTCCTAAGTCGGTGGGAGATGGGGAATAGCGTCATTAACGGCCAGGGAGCTGGGGGGCGTTCGGGGGAAGATAATGAAAAATGAAAGGAGGAAAAAGCCAAGGGAAGGGTGCGCCACAGGGCTGACAACTGGGTGGCGGGCTTGGAGATGACCTTGAGGGGGGGAGAAGGGGAAAGAACATATCTAGCGCCTTCGACAAGTAGAATTTGAAGCGAGGGCATAAGAGATCACCGTCTTGACAACAGCAGGGAAGATATTGAACGAGGGAGGGAAAAAACGGGGAAGTAGCTTATGTGTCGGGGGGGGGAAAAACTGAACACTAGAAAGAAAAGGCATCCGAACCGGAGGAGGAAAAATTCGGGAGTTGGGGGAAATTAGCGGGAAGAAATCGAGTACCGAGCAAAGAGGGGGGGGGAGGGAAGAATTGGGGGATACGCAAACGGCTTGCAGGGAAATGAGTGGGTGGGAAGTCCTGACAACAACCAAGGAGGCAAACATAGAGTCAGCACGCACTCGAAAGAAGTAAGAGAGGGGTTGGGGCACCAAGGGGTAGGAGTGGTCGGAGGATGAGAACCAAGGGAAGGAGCCCTCTGGTTGGAAGGCGTACCCGAGTGAGTTTGATAAACCGAGGGGATGACATGAATCAAAGGGAGGAAGTGAACTCAAAACAGGGAAGGGGGTGAGGGGGGACGGGAGTTTAAGCCAGGAGGGGTACCAGACCCGTCGAAGGAAAAAAAAAATGACCAGCGGCGGGAGAACGTACGTGGATTTAAAGAACGGTCCGAGGAAAAACAACACGGAGTAGTACTGGGAGTGCAGGGTTGAAGGTTGAACGGTGACAGCACAATGGAGTTGATGGTCTGGGAAGGCAAAAGAGAGGTGGAGAAGGAAATAGAAGAAAATGATGGAAGGGTGGGGGCACTCAGAGCAGACAAGACGTCAGGGGAGGTTTTCAATAATAATAAAAAACGGACTTTCAACAAATAGATTGCCGTGAGGCCAATGCAGAAGAGGCCTGCGCAGCCATGGGGTTGCGTTAAGGGGGGAAGTGAACCCTGGTAGAAGCTGGGGCTAAAACAGTTCTAAGAAAAATAGGTAGGGGGGGTAAAAGTCCAGTACCATGGGGGACAGACGTCGATAAGTCTAGGAAGGAGTCGGAAGGGTCATCATTGTAAGTGGGAAAAGGGGACGGTCATGGGAGACACTACTTCATGACGAGGGACGACAATCCAAGCCCTCCAAAGTGGGAAAAAAATATCGTAGAAAAAGACACCCGGGTGAAAACGGAAACAAGGGGGGATACAAACTGCAACAGAGACACCGTTTGCCGGTGCGTCAACATCGGGCGATGCAGGACCAGAGAAAAAAGAAAGGATCACAAAGAACGGTAAAGGGAGGGAAAGGAGGGTGGCCTTGAGCTGCCTGGTGTAGTGAGAGGAAGGAAGGGACGATCAGCTTGGGGAGTACGGCATTGGGGACTTGAGGAACTTGTGAAAGTTCTGAAAAGTTGCAACAAGGTACGTTGTGATAATCGACGTAATCTCCAAACAACGGGGAGTGAAGAAGAGGAAGATAATCAAAACTAAAACGCTAAAAAAAAAGGAAATAAGAACAGAATAAGAAAAGTCAGACGGTGGCCACAGTCCGGGGGAAACAAAAACTTGGAAGGACGGGGGAAGAAATCGGAGTGTCATAGCTAATACACCATCATCCTCAGGGGAAAGGAAAAAAGGAGCAATGTTGAAACGCGACAGAGGGTTCGGATCAGGTCCTGCGTCGAGTGGAAGCAGGAGGGGACGAGGGTGACACCAGCACATTTCATTTTTGGGGGGGGAGCAAAGCGTATTGGGACACAAGGGGTGAAAAAAGTTTGGAAGAAGATATGTGTACAAAAAACCGCGGGGAATATTGTCGGGACTACGAGAGGAAACATGGCGGGAGAAATTTCAGAGGAAAGGGTAACACTCGGGATAACATAGAATTAGGAGACGGTAAAACGTAGGTAACAATCAGGGGAACCCTACGATATAAGAAACAAAAGAAAGATTCCGCAAAAATGAGCAACAAGGGTGGTCATCGGACCAGCGGAAGCAGGGGAACCGCAAGGACTGCTGAAGGGCGTAACGGCAAGTCCTGGGGGGGGGGGGAAAGTCGGGGTACGTGGATTAAAACTTCCCGGGGGGGCGATGGGGGGACGAGAGAAACTAAGAAAGTTTAGGCGATTAGTCAACGTAGTGATGGGAGTCAGGACATCAAATCCCAGGTATCAATCGATCAAAGACAGAAGCTACAGTAAAAAAAGAGTAGGTCATGGGCAAACCGGGGAAGGAAAAGATACTACTTTACGAGGTCAAAAAGATCATCAGGATCCACCAGGTTAAAAAAAAGCGGAGACACACGGCGGCGGAAAAAAATCTAACGGAAAGAAAAAAGGACCATGGGGGAAGTCATAACCTTGCAGGATTTCAAAATGACAGTAAAAACAACTGGTATCAACGCAAGGGGGGCAGCCGAAACAACCAGAAAAGGAAAGGATGTTGAAGGAAAAGACGGGGCAGACGTCATCGAAGGGTGTAAAAAAAAAAAAACTATCAGAATTCCGAGGCGTGGATGAAAGAGGAGGTGCAAACGGGTCGTTTTGTCGACGGAAGAAAATATCACCAGAAATGGGGCAATACCGTCTATTAAAAGTCGGGGGAGGGGAAAACGAAAGGCAGAGAAAGGACGAGATGCGACAAAGTAGCAGGACAAAGGAAAATTTACACGGCAGTCTATGCAGTAGCTCAGGCAAGGGGTAAATTAGCAAACGAGGAAACCCCAGCAGGATGACTTTGGGGGCATGGCCCACTATTAAGCTCTTCAAGGGCGGTGGGTGTCCTCCCGGGGAATCAGGGGGATGAACTATCTCTGCCACGATGGCTACGACGGTCATGAGATATATCCTTCAACGAATTATAGAGAGGCAGGGAACAGGGACAAAAACCATGTGCACCACGCAAAGTTTCGTCGTCATCAGCAGTCGGAGAAAGTTACAGGATCCCGGCTTGAACAGGAAGGGGCATAAAGAACAAAAACACAAGGAAGAAAAGGTGAAAAGAATGGCACATTCGTCATAGAGAATGCCAGCGAAGGAACCACTGTAAAGAAAAGAATTCTCATCTCCAAAAAGAGTTCAATCACCGCAGAGGAAATTCAACCTGCCCAGCTCGAGCGTTGAGTTCAAGGGTAACAACCAGGTCTGGAACACAGAGGAAAAGTATAAGAGTGTCCGACAACAAATCGGGAAAGGGTTGGTATGGAGAGCTGTGAAAAAATCATAGCCATTGGGGGGGTCTGAGAGTGGTGGGGGTGTGAGGAGAGAGGGCCTCCTCACTGACGGGGCCGAAAATAGAGGTAAAACCCCCTGGTGGTGAGACGGAAGCAGGGGAGTGGGATGGATCCCGGTCTCAAGGACTAGCTTCCATGAATCAGGGGGCAAAAACGAGGAAAACAGACCTTCGAACTGCAGATCGAATTCCTTCATATGCTTATTTATCTAACAAGGACTCCAGGAATCTAACTTTCAGGGCGGTTGGGGAAGAAAGAAAGAAAAAAAAGAGCGAGGGATAATTACATCGGCAGCCGGTGGAAGGAAAAAGTCAGCTTGGGAGGGAATTGGTGGATCGAAGAGGCCGTGCCGCAGTCACAAAAATGTACAGGAGGGCACTTAAAAGAGGGGCTTGACCGGGGTAAGCATTCGAAAAACAACTGGGGGTGGAATCCGCCGAACACGTTAGCTGAGGGGGGGGGAAATGTAAAATAATCGGTCGTACAGGATGTAGCCCTCCACGATGGGGGGGGGTAGGCATATCGATCCAAGGTCCTATATGTGAGGGAGGGATATAGAAAATGTTCCGGTCACCTAACAAAAAATCAATCCTCCAAGCCCCACCGATGAAACTAACGTGAAAAGGGGGTCCTACTGCAGTAAAGCCATAAAGGGTCACAGAAGAGAAATACTCTCATGTTTGGGTTAACTTACCGCGGGGCGTGAGGTTGGGGTAAATAGCGGAACATCGTTGACGTCAACTTAGGACTTTTCGTGAAAATGGACTGGTCTTACTTAAGGAGAAGAGGAGGGTTCAACAAATAACTTCTCACTTTAGAAAAATAACTAGCAATATTTGGGAGGGCATTGGGGGCGGAAAAAACAGGCGGGGTAATAATCCGGTTCAACGCGGTAGGGGTGGAGGGTCAATGAGAGTGGAATCTGAAAACGTGAAGAAGTGGAATGGAAAAAGTGCAAAGACTGGGGGGGAGTACCAGGAAATCCAGGGTGCGATTTTATGGGGAAACTTTTGGGTAATCTATGTGTAAGTCGCCGGCTAAAAGGGGGGAGACTTAAGTCGCTCAAGGGCTGAAAAGAGCTGGAAAAAAACGGGGAGGGACGGTCACGGTGACGTCGTGCTTTAAATAAGTGGGGGATCAAAAGCCCTAAACGCTACAGCCGAACAATCAAGGGGCTGGAAAACTGCCTGAAAAGGATTGTCATGACTACCCCCTCCGGGGGGCTTCGCGGCTCGGGGGTGGCAACGAATTGGGCGTTTGGGGAAAAACAGAGTAAAAACAGAGGATGGGGTGGCGCCAAAGAGGAAGTTATCAATTGGCGGACCCGAGGAGCGTTTGGCGAGCACTGCCCTGTAAGAAGCACCCGGAAAGAAAAAAAGGAGGTGAATTTCTTGGTATGTGCCGGACGGAGAGGAAATCGCTAATCTGCAGACGATCAGAGGATCTGAAGAAGGAGGAGGGGCTCAGGGACTTAACAAGCGTCAGCTAACAAGGGCAGGAAGACAAGGCTGTGGAGGAGCACTCTATAAATACTCAAAGAAGATGGGGCGGGGTAGTCAAATCCTTTTGGAGGGGGTGGGGGCCGGTCAGTCATCTGCGAACACAACGCCAAAAAGATCTCCGTCAGAAAATTTCCAACCAAAGAACACCCATGTCATACGGTGGGTTATGCGGGTAGCGAAGGAGGACAATAAAAGGCACTTAAGGTCCAAAAAGGGGATCAGAGGTCTGGGGGTGATACGGATGCTAGGAATGGCAGCCTTTCATTCCCAAAACAAAAAAAGCATCGCGGCAAGAATCGCAAGGAAAGGGGCTAAGAACCGGGGGACCCC
>Ga0179591_1309498_pt1 | contig 13934 bp, 17 predicted proteins | sample CZOMad2_1_08_16f_FD_182891 | JGI IMG/M metagenome (GOLD analysis project Ga0179591, IMG submission 182891) | Vadose zone soil fungal communities from Angelo Coast Range Reserve, California, USA - CZOMad2_1_08_16fungal (PacBio error correction) | ecosystem: Environmental > Terrestrial > Soil >...
GCCCGCGAAGTTCAAGATCAACTTCTCGGGCTGCGCGACCGCTGCGGTCAGGCGGGTTCAACGACTTCGGGTGGGGTCGTGGCGCTCGCGCACGTCTCGACGACGTCAACGATCGAACCCGCTTCAAGTGTTCATTCAGCGCCGCGGGTTAGCTCTGAACCCGCGCCCCGCCACGCGCCGAAGACTTCCCCCCGCGGAAGAGCGCTCCCCCCCCACGATCTACTCGTTGCTGCGCACCTTCGAACCACACGGCGAACCCGCGACAAACAAGATCCGGCCCGCATGAAGTTCGGCTCACCGACACGTTCGAGGGCGGGATCGACACTGCGCGAGCGCACTTCAAGGAGCGCAGTCTGTTTGTTGGGTCCTGCGCGGCCGCACGCGACTGGCCGTGGGCAATCCCCGAGCACGTACAGCGCTGGGCGAGTCGCCCTCGGCGATCCCCGAACGCGACCGTCGTCGGCGAGGCCGGCGTCCTGTCAAGCCCTGGCGCGCGATCCGGACGACCTTTTGGGAAGAGGCAACGTCCGTTGCGGGCGTCGAGCGCGGACCGTCAGCGCGTGTGGCCCACTCCGCTCGCGGCGACAATCACGCCGACCAAGTTCCGTGCGCTTCGCCGACATCCATCGCGACTATTACTTCGTCTCGAACGTGCGGTCCCGAACCGCCAGAACCTCGGTTGCGCGAGCTTACCGAAGCCACGTGCGGCCCGGTGTACGACCGGCTCCTCGACATCGAGATGGCCACCCCACCCCCGCGCCGAGCTCGCACAGTCGACTTCTTTCCGTGCCCGGCGCCCACACGTCAAACCTCGCTGTCACGCAGTCGCGCGGGCCTCGCCGCGTCGATCGTGCGACCGCTCTCGAGAGGCGGGGCCTGGCCAGGTGCCGGTCTTGCGCGTTGAACATCTCGGGCTGCACACAAGCTGCGGTCATGCATCACATCTCCGACATCGTCTTCTTTTCGGCATCGAGCGCCGAGCGCACGGACGCGCCGCGCCCTTCTACAGATTCTGTTGTGTCGGACCTCTCGCCGACATGAAGGTGGATTCGGCGAGAAGGCGGACTAATCCCCGTCCAAGAAGCGGCCGGGCGACGGTGCGAGTCGTACTCGGTTTCACAGCGAGAGGCGCGAGGGAGGCCGCGAGACATTCAGAGAACGTGGCTGGCTGCTGGGGGGGGGCGGTCGGTGGGTGGCGAAGGGAGTCGGCGACCTCTCGCCGACCTCGACCACTTCCCCACTTCCTGGGGGGGGGGGCCGAGTCGGTCCGTAGTTTTTAACTTCCGACTACGACGAACCCGTGCCCCTATGTCCCGATGTCGGCGACGGGTCTAGTTGCGCGGCGACATGAGACTTGGCTGGATCCGTGATCACCGTCGACCTACCGCTGGTCGATGTCGACCTTCGCCTGAGCTCGCCGCGGTATCACGCGAGCTCGATAACAAGCCCGCGTCTGTCGCGGCGATCAAGTGGGCGTACGAGCGCTACGACGGCTCGACATCGTCCTCGGCATCGTTTCAGGACTGCCGTTGCTCATCGACCTGGCGACCAGGCCGCGCCGGCCTCGAGGGTCGTGTTCCTCGACACGCATACCACTTCGCGGAAACGCTCTGGTACGTCGAGGCGTGAAGGCGCGCTACGACCCTCACCTGACCGCATGGAGCCGTTGGTGTCGCCGACGACCATGGTGTCAGCCCGACACCCGCCGAGAGTGCTTCGGAATGCGCCAGTCGAGCCCGCTCCGCCCTTCGGCATTGCGCGGACAAGCATTGCGTGGATGACCGGTTTGCGGTCGGTTCGAGCACCGAACGTACCAACGCGCCGATCGTGCATCTCGACTCGGCCGCGGCATCGTGAAGGTTAATCCGCTCGCCACTTGACCGATTGCCGACGTCGCGTCGTACAAATTTTACCATGGGACCACTGCTCGAAGCAATCGCTGGTGGCCCAGGTCTACCCATCGCTCGGTTGCTGGCCCTGCAAACGGCCCTTCGCCCCCCGGCGAGACCCGCCGTTCGGGTCGTGGTTTGGTCCGACCAGGGTCAGATGGAGTGCGGACTGCACGGCTGGCCCTAGAGTCCAACATCCGAAGCCTGATCCACGGACGGGAAGCAAACGATGCAGCCGTCCTGATCTCTCATCTTGACGCATCTCGAATCCTATTCGATCCACCTCCTTCGGGAGGTTGCGGCCGAGTTCGAACGGCCGGCTGCTGTTCCGGGTGCAAGACAGCGTCGGGATTCTGCTGCACATCGCGAAGAAGGCGTTCTGGCCGCTCGGCTTCCATTCTCCGTCATGCACTTCGACAACACGTCAACAACTTCCCCGGGTCTGGTTTTCGCGCACTCTTCGTCGGGTCGAGAGCTCGACGTGAATCTATCGTCGCGTCGGTGCAGGAGTCGATCGACGCGGGGCCGGTCGTCGAGACACGGGACCTGCGGCGTCGCGCAACCGCCGGCAGACCACTACGCTGCTCACGCGATCAGCAGCACGAGTTTCGATTCGTGATGGGTGTCGCGCGGCTGCGACGAGGAGAAGCCCGCTCCAAGAACCTCTTCTCTCGTTTCCGCGAGATTCGGCCAGTGGGATCCGAAGAACCAGCGCCCCGAGATCCTTTTCGATCACAACGGCCGGCACCGCAAGGGCGAGCACAGTCCGCGTAATTCCCTTGGTCGAATGGAACCGAACTCGATCCTGCAGTAGCAAATCCTCGAATAGGACGTCGAGACTGCCGACGATCTCCTTCGCGCCCCGGCGCCAGTTGTTCCGGCGCGACGGCATGCTGATGCGGTCACCGACTTCCTGCAGCCCTCCCCCCCGGAAAAAAAAAAGGGCGAAGAGGTGTTTCTATGCGACGTCCGCACCGCAACGGTCTGTGGCGATGCCACGTTCACCGCGGCGGTTGTCCGATGGCGGGCCTCGATGACGACGTGATCACCGATGCGCCGCCGCGCTCACCGAACTGGGGCGCGACCCGGCCGACTACAAGTTCTCAGAGCGGCCAATGGAAAGAACCGAAAACTCGAGGCTATTTCTAATGGCACAAGTAAATTGAACTGGTTGCGGTTTGCGAACCGCAGATCGGTCGACGACTGGAAAGGCTCAGACGCTGTCGGCCGTCGGCTCTACGACTCGAAGCAGATCTCGAGTACCCGTCTCAGAGGCGGCTTGGAAACCTCCCGCTTCTCCGCGGCGAAGAGGGCAAATGAACCTCGCGCTGCTTCACCGACGGGCTCCTGGGCCGAGCGGTAACATGGCATCACGATCGACGTGGCCTACCGCTACTCTATCGCGACGCCGCGCCGCAATTCATCATCGATCGCCGAGCACGCCGCGAGTGAACGCGTGCCGGCGCACTGCTCGATGATTGCCCTTGCGGCGCGTCGACGAGGATGAAGCGCCATGTCGTGCGTCGTCGCTCCTGACCATTTTTGCGCGTTTACTGCAAGTGGCCGGGCGGGCGGCGATGATGAAGCTTGCGGCGCGGCGTCGCGACGTAGCGGTAGGCCACGTCGATCGTGAGCCCTGTTCCCGCTCGCCCGAGCCCGTCGGGAGGCAGCGCTTAGGTTCATGCCCTCTTGCCGCGAGACAAATCGTCGACGTTGTTCCAGCGGCCCTGCGCGCGGTGTCCTCAAGATCTGCTTCGAATTCGTAGAGCAAACGGCCGATTCAGCGTCTCGACTTTCCGTCCGTCGTCGACCGTCCTGGCGGTCGGCAAACCGCACAGTTCCATTACTGGTTCGCCCATTAAGAAATAGCCATCGCGTTTTCGGTCTTCCATGGGCCGCTTCGGAGAACTTTTCGTTCGGCGGCGGGGTCTCGTGCCCCGTTCGTTGATTCTCTAGTCTGGCTAGCGCTCGTTGATCAGTCTTCGCATCGATTCCTCCATCGACTCCACCGGTTTCACGGTAACACTGCCGAGTTTGTGGAGATCTGAGGTAGTGTTAGGGGGGGTGTGTCGTCTCATTTGGGTTCCTGCTTTTCATCTCTCTGACCAGTTTGGAAAGTAATTCGATTCTTAAAGCCTCATGTGACGTGCATCTGCGTCACCCCCTCTCTGCGTTTCCCTTCGGTCTTGCTTCTAATGGAAGTCCGTACTCGTGGCCATCAGCATGCCTCTCGCCGGAACACCTGGCCGGGCGCGAATAGAAGATCGTTCGGCATCTCGATGTCCCCCGAGGAGCGCAAAAAAGGAGAATAAGAAAATAGGTCGAGGATGTACTGCCAATATCGAGTTCGTCCAGTTCGACAGGGGAATACGCGGATGGCTCGCCCTTGCGGTGCCGCCGTTAGATCGACTCATATCTCGGGCGCTGGTTATCTTCGGATCCACTGCCGAACTCGTCGCGGAACTAGAAGAAGCGTTCCTTGTCGCGGCCTCTTCCTCGTCGGCGCCGCGCGCCACCCATCACCGCATCGACTCGTGCTGCTCGATCCCCGCGTCGTAGCGTCGTGGTCTGCAGGCGGTTGCCGACTCGGCGCGGTCCCTTGTCCTCGCCGACCCGGCCCGCGTCGATCGACTCCTCACCGAAGCGACTATCCGATCACGTCTACTTCTCTACGGCGAAGAGTCGCTTGTGGGGGGGGGGGGGTGGGGGGGGGAACTCGATGACCTCGGGGAAGTTGTGACCGGTGTCGACTTGCTGACCGGGAATGGAAGCCTACCGGCGAGAACCCTCTTCTCGATTTGTGTCATCATCACGACGCTGTCCTTGCCACCCGAGAACCGCAGCACCGGCCGGTTCGAACTCGGCGAACTCCCAGAAGGAGGTGGATCGTACTCGGATTCGAGCCGTCAAGATGAGAGATCAGGCGCTGCATCGTTTGCTTCCTTCCGTGGCCAGGCCTTTCGGTGTTCGGGGACTCGCGGGCCAGCCGTGCAGTCCGCATTCCATCTTGCCGGTCGGACCAACGACCCGAACGGGGGTCTTCGCCGGGGGGCGACGGGACGTTGGCAGGGCCAGCAACCGATCGATGGGTAGCCCCCTTGGCCACCAGCGATGCCTGAGAGGTCATGGTCCAATTAGTTAGCCGCGACGTCGGCATCCGGTTTTTTTTTTTTTTCAAGTGGCGAGCGGATTCACCTTCACGATCCGCGGCCGACGTCGAGATGCACGATCTGCGCGTTGGTACGTGTCGGTTGATTCGACCACGCAAACCGGTCATCCACGCCTGCTTGCGCGCTGCCCGGCGAGCGGCTCGCTGCCGCATTCGCGCAGCATGCGTCGGTGTCGGTCTGCCACAGGTCGTCGTGGACCCAACGGCTCCATGGACGGTCGGGTGAGGTCGTAGCGCTCCTTCACGCGCTCGACGTACCAGAGCGCTTCCGCTAAGTGGTACTGCGTGTCGAGGAACACGACCTCGATGCCCCGCGGCCTGGTCGCCACGTCGAGGATCACGCAGTCCTGAAACGATGGCCGTCGAGACGATGTTCGGATCCGTAGCGCTCGTCGCCCCTTGATCGCGCGCGACGCGGCTTGTTCCTCGAGCTCGCGTGATAACCGCGGCGAGCTCGGCGATTCGACATCGACCAGCGGTCGGTCGAACGGTGATCGGATCCAGCAAGCTCCTGTCGCCGGCACTGTCGCTCGTCGCCGACACTCGCGGCACTAGGGACCGTCTCGTCGTAGTCGACGTAAAAACTCCGGCCGACGGTCGGTATTGGGAAGTGGTCGAGTTCGGCGATCGTGTCGCCGACATCCCTTCGCCCCACCCGGACCACCCCTCCACCACGTCTGGACATTCTCGGCCGGCCTCGCTTCTCTGTTCTGAATGCAGACATACGCACTTCTACTCGCAGACCTTCTCCCTCGGCCGTCACGTTTCTGTTTGCGGTTTAGTCCTTCGTCTCCTTCTCTCTCGTCTTCTCGCCGAACTCTACTACTCCACCTTCGATTTGCGTGCGGGAGATGTCCGCCCAACACCGCATCTGGTCAGCCGGGCGCGGCGCGTCCTTGCTCGCGCGCTCGATGCCGAAGAAGCTATGGGTCGGAGATGGTGATTGCTGACCGAGCTGTTCTTTCAGCCCGAGAGATGTTTCACGCGCACGCCCCGGCAGGCCTGAACCGTTCTGCCATTGCCCTCCTCGTCGAGCGCGTCTCCTATCGACGCGTCTGATTGCCGCGCTACTGCTTGCCGCTTAGTTTGCACTTGTCGGCGCCCGGGCACGACACACGTCGCAGTTCTAGCATCGTCTCCACTGTGGTGCCATCTCGATGTCGAGGAGCCGGTCGGACACCGGCCGCACGTCGGCTGCGGGTTCAGCCTCGGCAAGCCACGCGAGGTTCTGGCGGTTCGTGACCCTCACGTCGAGACCGCAGTCGCGCTGGATGTCGCGAGCGCAGCTAATGGTTCTGGCCGTGATTGTCGCCGCTCCGTGAGTGGCCACCGCGCTGAACGGTCCGCGGCCTCTACTGCGACCTGCTCACGACGGTTCTCCTCTTCTCCAACGGTCGTACGGATCGTCGCGCCATAGCTTGACCGAAGGGATGGACGCGCCGTCCGGGGTCCTCCGACACGGTCGGCTTTTCGGTTTACGTCGCTGCACCTCCGTTTGCGGTCTCGGGGTTTCTGGCCCGACCTTGCTCTTACGTTCCGGGGAATTTGCCCACGTGCCAGTCGCGTACGCCGCGCCGGGAACTTGCGCTCCTTGAAGATGCGCTCGCTCAGCTCGTCTATCCCGCCCGCCCTCAGAACGGTCGAGTGAGCCACGTTCGCATTCCTAATGCGGGCTCGCCCGGCTCTTAGGTTGGTGTTCGCTGTTGTTCGCGTTCGTGTTCTACGTTGCTCACACCCGAGTAGATCGTCGGGATCATCTATCTTAGCTCCGTTCGCTCGGGGTGAAGGTCGTCGAGCGCTGCGCGTTGTCGCGGGTTTCGAGCTCAACCCGCCGGCTAGGAACACCTTTAAAGCCGGGTTTCGAATCGTGCCGTGTCCGACGTGCGCTTACTCCAGCCACGCCCCCCCGACGTCGTTAACAACATCCCTGACCGCCGTCGGTGGTCGCTGCAGCCAGAACGTTGCTCTTTACATTCCTCGTGACCTCCGTCGTCTTGGCAACCCACACACAAACATATTTCTTCGTAACCCTCATATCTATCCCTCTTCAGCTTTCCACTCCACCTTCTCGTCGGCTAGCTGACCTTGACTGCGGGTCAGGCGATGTCAACGACGTCGGGGTCGTGGCTTGCGTCGCCACGCTCTACGACGGCACGATCGAACCCGGCTTCAAGTGTTCATCGTCCGGCGGGTTGAGCTCGAACCCGCGCCCCGCGCACCGCTCGAAGACTTCCACCCCGTCGCGAAGAGCTGCTCCGACGATCTACCTCTGTGCTTCTCACCTTCGCCACTTAAGTCAACCGCGACAACAGATCCGTCCCCTGCATTGGCCACTCGACACTTCGGCGTGCGGGGATCTGACATCTTCGCGAGCGCATCTTCAAGGAGGCAAGTTCCTGCCGCGCACGCGACTGGCCGTGGGGGCAATCCCCTAGCACTTTACAGCGCGAGGGTTTTCTACGCCCGGCGGGGCGGTGAGGTCCCTAACTCGTACCTTCTTCTTCTAGGCCTTCTGTCCCTGTCCAAGGCTCTGTCTCTCGATCCTTACTACCTTTTGTGACGCGTGCCGAACGTCGTGCTCGGTCTCTATCGCGGAACCGTCCATCGGCTTTTTGCCGCGACTTCCCTTCTCTCTACAATCACTTCCTACCAGTTCCGTTGCTCTCGCCGACACCGGATCTCTAACTTCTTTCCTCGACGTGTCGGTCACGAACCGCCATAACCTCGCTTTGGTCTCGTAGCTTATCCTGAACGACGTTCGTAGCCGGTTTACGACTCTCCATCGACATCGATGATGGCCACCCCCGCCGCCGATCTCGCACGCGACGTCTGGTCGTTCCCGGGGCGCCGACAACGTTGCACCTCGCGGTCACGCAGTCGCTCGGCGTCGCCGCGTCGATCGGCGACGCGCTCGACGAGGCGTTCCCTGGCCGAGGTGCCGGGCGTGCGCGTGAACATCTCGGTCTGCACGAACGCTGCGAGTCATCATCACTCTCCGACAGTCGGCTTCTCGGCATCGAGCGCCGCTGCGGCACGACGCGCCGAGCCCGGCTACCATATGCTGTTGGGCGGACATCCTCCTCCGACATGAAGGTTGATTTTCGCGAGAAGGCGACGAAGATTCCCGGCCCAAGACCCCGGGGCCCTAGGCGGACTGTGTCGAGTCGGTACGGTCGGTTGCTCTAGAGCGCGATGCCGGCGATACATTCCAGACGTGGCTGGCGCGGTTCTGGTGCGGGCGAGGAGGGAGTCGGCGACAACGACGCCTTCTCACGACCTCGACACGTTGCCCCACTCCCGCGTGGTCCGGAGGTTTTACGTCGACGACGACGAGACCGGTCCCTATTCGCCGATGTCGGTCGACGCGATTGCGCGGTGGCGACATGAGCTTGCTGATCCGGATCACAGTTCGAAACCGTACGCGCTGGTGATGTCGACCTCGCCGAGCTGCCGCGGTATCTAGCACTCGATTCTCTATAAAAGCCCCCTCTTTCTCGTCTGCGATCAAGTGGTCCGTGTACTAAGCTCTAACTTCTCGACATCGTCCCTCTCGGCATCGTTCTACGTGCTGTGCTCAATCGACGTGTCGACCAAGTGCCTCGCCTGGCATATAGGTCTTTTTCCTCGAACACGCAGACCACTTCGGGAAACTCTTCTGGTACTTTCGAGCGCTTGAGGAGTCGCTACACGACCTCAACCCAACCGACCGTCCTGTATCCGTTGTTGTCGCCCTACGAACCTGTGCAGGACCGACACCTTACTAATTCTGCTCGATCTCAAGGTCGAGCCGCTCTCCCGGGCATTGGCGCCTGGCAACCGGCGTGGAGTGACGGTTTGCGTCGGGTCGAATCACCGACATCGTAGCCACGCCGCCGATGCGTTGCATCTGACGTTCGCCTCGGCATCGGACGGTGATCCGCCGCCACTTTGCCCGATGCCGACGATCTTCGGCCTGACAAATTTGGACCACATTAACTCTTCTCTAGCACCGCTTTGGTTTACCAGGGTGCTACCCTTCGTCTCGGGTTTTTCTGGCCTTCACCCGGTCCCGTCTCCCCACTTTCGACTACCCTCCCGTGTCGTTTGCTTAGTTGTGTCGACCAAATGTAGCCCTATGTGGCGTGCGGAACTGCACTGCTGGCCCCGAGCAGTCCGAACATCAAACACCGAAGCCGGAGCCACGGTACGTGAGAGTGCAAACGATTCAACATCTCCTTATCTCTCATCTTGAACGGCGCGATGCTATCTATTCGAGCCACCTCCTTCTGGAGTTTGCGGCCGAGTTCGAACGAGCCGGTGCTGCTGTTCTCGGGTGGCAAGGACTCGAGTCGTTGATTCTTGCACTCGCTAAAGTATGCGTTCTTGCCGGCTCGCTGTCCATTCCCCGTAATGCACTCGACACCGGTCACCAACTTCACCCGATGTCATCGAGTTTTCCCCGCGATCTCGTCGAGAAGCTCGACGTGAATCGATCGTCGCTTCGTTGCAGGAGTCGACCGACGCGGAGGCCTGGTCGTCGAGACCCGGACGCGCGCGTCGCGCAACCCGCCTCAGACCACTACGCTGCTCGACGCGATCGGCCGTCACGAGTTCGATGCGGTGATGGGTGCGCGCGCGCGAACAGGATAAGGCCCGCGCCAATGAAACGCTTCGTCTTCGTTCCTCCTACTAGTTCTGCCAGTGGGATCACGAAGAACCAGCGCCCGAGATCTGGTCGATCTACAGACGGCCGGCACCGCAAGGGCGAGCACATACCGCGTATTCCCCTTTCGACCTGTACCGAACTCATATCACATGGCAGTCCATCTCGAAATGCATCGATCTGCCGACGATCTACGATCGCGCACCGGCTCCAGGGTGTTTCCCTTTTCTCCGTCGCGACTGATGCTGATGGCGGTCACTGACTCCTGCCGCCCGCCGAGAGAGAAAGGTGTTCGATGCGACGGTCCGCTACCGCACGTCTGGCGATGCCACTTGCAACCGCGTGCAGGGGGCGTCCGATTGCTGCCTCGATCGACGACGTGATCACCTAGGTCCTCCTCCTCGGCATCACGAACGTGGCGCGAACCCGCGCCTACTACAAGTTCCCCGAAGCGGCCATGGAAGACCGAAAACGGCTAGGGCTATTTCTAATGGGCGACAGTAAAGTGGAACTGTTTAGGTTTGCGACCGTCAGATCTGTCCGACTAGGACTGAAAGTCGAGCGGCTGATCGGCCGTCTCCTACGACTCGAAGCCTATCTTCGAGGACCACGCTCGAGTCCTGGAACACGTCGACATGCTCCGCGGCGAAGAGGGCATGAACCTTCGCCTGCTCACCGAACGGGGCTCGGGCCGACGGGAACAGGCATCACGATCTGACGTGGCCCTACCGTCTAACTTCGCGACGCCGCGCCGCAAGTCATCATCGCCCGATCAACGACGCGAGGAACTCGTGCCGGCGCGACTGCTCGATGAATGCCCTTGCGCGCTTCGACGAGGATGAGCGCCAGGTCGGCTTTCGACGCTGCGGTGACTCATGTTGCGCGTGTACTGCAAGTGCCGTGCGTTGTCGGCGATGATGTAACTTGCGGCTCGGCGTCCGCGAATAGCGGTATGCCACGTCGATCGTGATGCCTGTTCCCGCTCGCCCGGAGCCCGTCGGTGAGCAGCGCGATGTTTCATGGCCCTCTTCGCGCGGATCAATCGTCGACTGTTCCAGCGCCGGTCGAGCGTGTCCCTCGAGATCTCTGCTTCGAGTCGTAGAGGCCAGACGGCCTATCAGCGTCGTACTTTCCGTCGTCTACCGATCCTGCGGCTCGCAAAACCGCAACAGGTTGCCATTTACCTTGTCGCCCATTAGAAATAAGCCCTCGCTTTTTCTGTTCTCCATGGCCGCTTCGTGAGAACTTTTCGTCGGCTGGCGGGTCGCGCCCCGTTCGGTGAGCTCGAGGGCGACCACTCGGTGATCACGTTCGGTCGATCGAGCCGCCAATTCGACGCCACCGCCGCGGTGCACGTGCATCGTCCGACCGTGCGTTAGCGGACGGAACCTCGCACGAACACCTCTTCGCCCTCGGCGGGCGCACGGAAGTCGGTGACCGCCTCAGCATGCCGTCTCGGCCGGATACACTGGCTGCCTTGGCGCGTAAGTAGACAGTCGTAAACACTCGATGTCCTCTTCTGAGGATGTGACTTTCCAGATTTCGAGTTTCGTCCTTTTCGCCAGGGAATGCGCGAGTGCTCTCCCTTGCGGTGCGGCCGTTGTAGATCGACAGATCTCTGGTCGCTGTTCTTCGTATCCCACGGCCGAACTCGTCGCGGAACGAGAAAGAGCGTGTTCTCTTGGCTCGGGCCTTCTCCTCGTCGCGCCGCCGCGCAACCCATCACCGCATCCGAACTCGTGCTGCTCGATCGCGTCGAGCAGCGTCGTGGTTCTCAGGCGGTTGCGCACGCGGCGCGTGTCCCCGTGTCCTCGACGACCCGCCCGCGTCGATCGACTCCTGACCGAACGACGATCAATTCAACTCGAGCTTCTCGAACGAAGAGTCGCGGACTCGATGACCTCGGGGAATTTTGACCGTGGTCGAACTGGCATGCCGGCTGGAAGCCGACCGCCAGAACGCCTTCTCGCGATGTGCAGCATCACGACGCTGTCCTTGCCACCCGAGAACAGCAGCACCGCCGTTCGAACCGCCGCAACCTCGCCGAAGGATGTGGCTCACTCGATTCGAACGCGTCAAGATGAGAGATCGGCGCTGCATCGTTTGCTTCCCGTCCGTGGCTCAGGCTTCGGTGTTCTGGGACTCTCGGCCAATCCCGTGCAGTCCGCACTCCATCTTGCCCTGGGTCGGACCAACACCCGAACGGGGGTCTTTCGCCAGGGGGCCGACGTGGACGGGTGCAGGCCAGCCAACCGATCGATTGTTATCGGACCTGTCCACCAGCGGATGCTCGAGCAGGTCATGTCCAATTTTTAGGCCTCGACGGCGGCATCGGTCAAGTGGCGAACGGATTCACCACCTTCACGATGCGCGGCCGCACGGTCGAGATGCACGAGTCGTCGCTTGGTACGTGTCGGTGTTGTCGAAAGGGGTTTGTTGGAGCCCGACTCCCCCTGCAATCACACGTCCTGTCTTGCCTGCGCAAATTCCCGGGCGAGCGGTCTCGTCGCCTTGTCGCCATCGCGCAGCATTCCGTCGGTGTCCGTCTGCCACAGTCGTCGTGCTACAACAACGGCTACATGACTGTCAGGTTGAGTGTCGTAGCGCTCTTCACGCGCTCGACGTACCAGAGCGTTTCCGCAAGTGGTACTGCGTGTCGAGGTAACACGACTCGAGGCCCCGGCCGGCCTTGTCGCCACGATCCGATGATGCACTCAGTCCTAAACGATGGCGCGGTAGACGATGTGGAGCCGTAGCGGGGGCCTCGTACGTACGCCACATTGATCCGCTCGACCGGGCCTTGTTCTCTAGCTCGCGTGATACGCGGCGCTTGCGAGTCGACATCGACCAGGCGTTCGGTCGACGGTGATCGATCCAGCAAGCTCATGTCGCCGCGCACTCGCCGCGTCGCCGACATCGGCGACATAGGGCCGGTCTCGTTCGTAGTCGAGCGTAAAACGCCGGACGACGTCGGGAGTGGGAAGTGGTCGAGTCGTCGGGCGTGTCGCCGACTCCCTTCGCCCCACCTCACCGCGCCAGCCACGTCTGGAATGTCTCGCCGCCTCGCGCTGCTTCGCTGAACCGACGTACGACTCGCACCGTCGCCTCGGCCGCGTTCTTGGCCGGATTTCGGTCGCCTTCTCTCGCCGACTCCGCCCACCTTCATGTGGCGAGATGTCCGCCCAACAGCAATCTGGTAGCCGGGCGCGGCGCGTCCGTTCGCGCATGCGCGCGATGCCGAAGAAGCCGATGTCGGAGATGTGATGTCTGACGCTCAGCTGTCGTGTCAGCCCGAATGTTCACGTCGCACGCCCGCACCTCGCCAGGCCCCGCTCTTCGAGCGCGTCGCGGATCGACGCGCGAAGGCCGCTGAAACTGTCGTGACCGCGAGGTTCCCGTGTCGGCGGCCCGGGCCGAACCACTACGTCCGTTTCGAGGCTCGGCGCCTGGGGTGTGCCATCTCGATGTCGAGAGGCCGGTCGTCACCGGCCGCACGTCGGCTTCGTGTAGGTTCATTCCTCGTCAACGGTCTAGGTTGGCTAGGTTCGGTCTTGTTTCGTGACCACTCCCGTTCGAGAACCGAATCGCGCTGGACTGTCGGCGGCGCACGGACTGGGTCGGGCCGTGATGTCGCCGAGCCGGGAGTGGGCCACCCGCTGACGTCCCCCGCATCGAACGCCGCGCACGACGTTCCCTCTTCCCAACGGTCTTACGGTATCCGCTGGCGCCAAGAGCTTTGACCGGGACGGGCCTGCCCACTCCGGACGACGGTCGCGTTCAGGGGATCCGCCCTCCCGGGGCGGGCGCCCACGATGCGCTGTAGCTGCTCTGTTGTTCCCCACGTCCGTCGCGAGTTTTGCAGTATCTCCTCTCCTTAAGCTTGCGCTCCTTGAAGATGCGCTCGCGCAGCTCGTCGATCCCGCCCTCGAACGTGTCGGTGAGCCACTTCCTGCTGGCCCGGATCTTGTTGGTCCCTCGGTTGCCCGTAGTGGTCGAGGTGTCGCACAACCGGTAGATCGTCGGAGCAGCTCTTCGCGCGGTTGACGTCTGTCGAGCGGCGGTGCGCAGGGGCGCGGGTTCGAGCTCAACCCGCCGGCATGAACACTTGAAGCCGGGTTCGATCTGTAGCCGTCGTCTAGCGTGCCACGCAGCCACGACCCTACTTCGTTGAACATCGCCTGACCGCAGTCGGTGCGAGCAGCCGCTAAGAATTGATCTTGAACTTCCGCCGGGA
>Ga0179591_1240213_pt1 | contig 13933 bp, 18 predicted proteins | sample CZOMad2_1_08_16f_FD_182891 | JGI IMG/M metagenome (GOLD analysis project Ga0179591, IMG submission 182891) | Vadose zone soil fungal communities from Angelo Coast Range Reserve, California, USA - CZOMad2_1_08_16fungal (PacBio error correction) | ecosystem: Environmental > Terrestrial > Soil >...
GAACTTGGGTGTGAGATTCGTATCCGGTTAAAGAAGTTGATGGGGAGGTCGGCCGAAGATGGGGTGCAATGATTTCAGGTGAGCATAAACTTAAAGTCGAACTTGGGAGTGAAATCATTTGTGTACTGCGGTGTGACTTGGTTTCAGTGTGGGTCGCGATGGGGGAGGGGAGAGTGAAATCGAAATAATGTAGAGACGAAATAGAAACAAGGCATAGGGGGAAGCTGGTGGGGCTTAATTCCCAAAAAATGCTGTACTCTAAGTGTCCAATCATGCAGGGAGAAAGGTAGAAAAAGGAGGAGGGAAAGCCGCGTTGCTGCTCGGGGGGATCGGTGGGGGTGTGGGGGGGGGATCTAACATCCTCAATTAACCGCGCGCTAGGGAGGGTATTTTCAGTGGGGCAAAAGTAGGAGGGGGGAGGTTAGGGAAAGGTTAGGGGGGTGAGGGTGTCGGAAAGTGGCGGATCGCCTGATGTTGGACAGAAATGACTTTAGAGGAGAGACGGATTCGCGAAGAGAGGCCAGGGTGCCCTCGGGGGCATACCGCATTTTAATGTCAACTGTGGGTCGAATTATACTGTGGGGGACTCCTTTGGAGGCTTGCCTGTCACCAAGAAGGGGGCAAGAAAAAAGGAAAGGATCAGATTTCCACAACCTTGAACATTTTGGATGTTTTCGCTGCACTTAAGTATGGAGAGATTCAGGAGCTTAGTCTTGGGAGGAGGAGGGGGACATCGGGGGCCGAAGGCTCGAAAAGCCTCCTACGGGGAGAAGGAAAGTGAGAAAGGGGTCCTTTCTTACTGAAATCCAGTGTAGTTCGGTTTAGAGGGATGCATGTAGATAAAATAGAGGGGGAATGGTGGCGAACTGGAGGGGGCGGGGAGGTGGAATTGGCACTTTTTCATTTGTGTTGGTGAACTGGACAACAGGCAATCCACTCTTAAGGAGCTATCTGGGGATACAATTTAAATGCTAAGAGTGATCGACGAGTAAGATTACCCCGGCGTGGGCGGCACGTTGGAGGGAATAAAGCGTATTGTCGTCAGCCAGAGGAGGCAGGATGTATTGAGGGGCGGGTTTAATTTACAGGGAAGGAAAGCCGGAACCAAGATTGTATGAGTTGAAGGGCGTGTGCAGGCGGGTGGATCTAAATATTGAGACTGTGCGTTCGCTTGGGTATGAGGAGTGCAGTTGGAAGGGGGATGGGGGGGAAGGACGACGGACTGAGAAGTTTTGCTTGGCTTCGGACAGAGAAGATGGTTGATTGGAAAAGGAGAGGAAGGGTTGTCTGTCGTAACGATGAAAAGTGCGTAAGCATTCAAGAATTCCACAGTCCTAAGTAGAATAAAAGATTTCGCAGGTCATCCTTTAGATAGGGATTTGGTAACTAGCGGAGCCCGCTAACAAAAGGACGGTAAGGGGTGTGAATTTCAAAGGGGTCTGATCGCGAGAACGCCGGGGGGAAGGGGAGTTCGTCAGGGGGGACGAAGGACTTGATCGGAGGGGCTGGTAACTGATGCATAATCAAAAAAATTATTCCACACGAGAAGGGCAATTTGAAAAGACCATCGCGCTTTATGAGGGCGTCCATCCCAGCGAATTTGTCATCTCACAAAAACAAGTGGGGGGGGTACCATAAAAGGGTCATCTCGTGGGGGCTACCCAGCTCGCCGCGTTCTCGTCGGAAAACTTTTGATAGGTCAATACTTATGGAGATCCGGGTGCCCCGAAAAAAGACTAATCAGGAATCAGGGTCGTTTGAAGGCCCGCGAAGAATCCAGGATAAAGAACACCGAGAAAGGATGTAATCGTCGACAGAATAAAATAGAAAGCCGTGTAAGGAGATCACCTGGGAAAGAGGATCGGAGACATCTGGCAAACGTCGATAAAGAAATCTTAGGGGGCTTATATTAAAAATCTGAACAGCGTTTTTACTAGGTTATCTGAAAAGAAACACAAAAAGTCCTAACCGAAATCACCCCCTCGGGAGAGAGAAGCAATCCAAACGGTAGAAGTCGGAGCAAAAAAACCTACGGAACAAAGGCTCCGCCATTAAAAATGAAAGCCAGATCATCGGGGGGGAAGAATTGACGACCATCGTTGAAACAACACAACTAACTCTCCCACTAGTTGGCTTCCGGCCTTGAAAATGCCCCGTGCCGCACCAGAGAAGAAGAGGAGGCCCACGGGAATAGGGTAGAAGAGGCGGCGCAACCGTGATATACTCTTAGAACCCATCCAGGTAATTTGCTCCCATTCGATCCGGAAAGGGTTATCGTTGGGTGGGAGGATACACTAAGTGAAAGTAAAAAAAGACATACAAGAGCATGAAGAAAATTCACCGGAGAGGCACCTCGACAACCGAACGAAAAAAGGGGCAGTTTAGAAAGAAGACAAGAAATAGGAGAAAGGGGCTGGGAGACACTGCTAGGAAAGGCCGTACACCTGAACCCCACCACGACTAGAATACTGAAGCCAGAAGAGTCAGGAAGCGAAAGGCGGAAATTGGAGCCTGGTTTCAATGTCCCCATCTCGTAAGCCTGATTATGAAAATCGGGGGGGTGGAACCGGAGTCCCGGTAACCAAAAGGGATACTTGGGCCAAGTCCTGCCCTCTATTCCATGACTCACCTTCAGGGGACTCTATCCAGACGCATTTCGGGCTCAAAAAACGGCGACCAGACATCTACAAGACAAGAACCCGAAAAAGCCGAGTTGGAAATGGCACCGCATAAGCGGTTTCAAGGCCTGGAAAGGGAACAAAAAAGAATCAGAAAGGGTCTACCAACTGACGCAACATACATTCACAGTTAAGTCCCACAACGTCTCCTTAACGGAATGGGAGCGTCAAAAAGGAAAAATGAAAATTAACTGAAGATTCACGATAGTAATGGTGGGACCCAAATCCCTACGCACACATAAAAACAAGAAATGAGGAACAGGGCGGTAAGGGGCTGTCAAAGAGGGAGAGAACAGAAAAAGCAAAAGAAGCTAACTCCTAATCAAAAACTGGAAAGAGATAATCCGCGAACAATTCACGACCTTTTTGAACTGGAAACTTGAGAGGTCCTAAAAAAAGACGGTCATAGAAAAGAAAGGTTTTGTGCAACACACGGAAACCAAACCTGTTTTTCGTTTTGGGCAAAGGGCACAAAAAAAACAAAGAATAAGACGCAAAAGCAACACGGCTCGGGGCCATAACTGAAACTGGGCGCTGTAAAAAAGAACAGCACCTACGAAAGCCAAACTCATAACAAACTCTTACAAAAGTCAGGGAAAAAATGTTTGAGTGTGTAATCTGGACTTCGAAGTGCACACCACGGAACGACAGCAACAAGGAGGAAGAGGGTGTGGGAAAAAAAATGGGGTTCTTTGGGAAGTTTGACGGTATCGAGCACATGACCAGCCCCGCGCAGCGCAGTCGTTGTGGATTAAAGAGGAAAAGAAATATGCACATAAAAACACAGCAGAGGCACAATATCCCAGCGATGCTTCAACAACCTTTGGGGGGAGGGCGTCAAATTAACCCTCACTCAAGGAGCTTAAGTTCATGCGGGACGAGGTACAACCAAAAACATCCTCAAACAGAAAAAGCACCATCGTTCCGGAAAAAAAAAAAGCCAAATCAAATGAAATCCATCAAACGTAAATCCGGGTAAGAGGGGCCTCAAGGCCGAAAAATCGATGTGATTCGAAGTTCAGCATGGAATTAAGGAAAGTTACAAGGACTAAACGGTCCTTCCAGACCGAAAAACTTCCCCAAGTGGGACGGGGAGGAAAAGGGATGGAAAAAGTCAAAGTTCCGAAAGGGGGGAAAAAGAAACCCACTTCTCTAAGCGACACCGTCTGATGGTCGTTATACGAGAGACAAAACCCAGCAGACAGATGGGAAAGGTCGGAGGGGGACAGCCTATTCGTAGAAGGGCCGTTTGAGAAACAGAGGGACACAGGCAGAGACGACCGAATCATTTTATCCGATGGTAACAAGCGGGGAATCGCCTGTTAGGCAAACCTGCACACAAAAAGAATCCGAAACGGAAGGGGGAAGGGGGCCTCACCTCCAAAAGAACCCACTACATTTATTACATACATCGACATTAATGACTCAAGGCCACCGTGCTCAAGGAGTGGAGGAAAGGGAACTGACCGACTGCGTCAAACTACGTGGGACAGGGGAAAACTGAGAAAGAACCCGCTCAGCGTGGTTGGACTGTATTCCGAAAAAAAAGCCGAAGAATCCGCAGAAATTCTAAAAAAGGAAGGCAATTAGAAAGAGCCGAAGGAAAGTCGGCTAACTCAAACAGGAGAAGTAAAGGGGGGGAATTGAAAATGGGAAAAGCTCAAAACGATTAAAAAAAAAAAAATACACTGATTGTGGAAATAGCAAAAAAGAAGGTCTCAAACTCCTTAACTGAAGCCAGAACAAAACACCAAAAGGGTGTCCATTGGGAAGTGTTGTCCGTATTGAGGAATTAAAAGGGTTGCAGCTTAAAAAGAACGGGATCTGAAGGGGGTTGCAGAATAAAAAAAGGGTGTACTTTCAAAGGAATTGGAAAATTACTTCTGGGTCGATACTTCACGCTGCAAATTAGAAGAAAAGGGGAGATTCGGCTTTGGGGTAAGCAGGAAGGGGAAACAAAAGGAGGAGAGTGTGGAGAAGGGGATGCGGTATGGAGTCCTTCTTGTTCGTTCGGGAAAGAAAATACTGACGGAGGTAGATTTCTTCAGGGGCGGTCTCAAGGAAGTAAAGCAAGGGGAGGAACGGCTGGAGAAGATTGGCTTTTATTCGTAGAACGCCTCCTTGGGCGAGTACGATCAGGGGGGGTGGACCGTGAATGGAAAGAAAGCCCCGCGCCTGGGGAAAATGAGCCAAATAGGAGAAGGGAAAGTGGGCTTCTCTACTGGGGGGGGGGAACATGTAAAGTGTGAGACAAAAGGGGAAGCTTAAAGAAAGGAGGATATCACTACAGAAATGGCCAGAGGAAAGGGAGTATAGGGGGGGAGGGGGGGTAATAAGTGTACATCAGAGACTGGTATTTTATTAAGTTGATTTTGAAAGGATCGAGGGAAAGGGAGAATTTCCAGCCGTGTCATACGGCAACCTAGGGTGTTCGGGAAAGGTCGGACGGGGGGCTGTAATGGAAGGTAGTGTCTATCGTTTAAAAGGGTGAGATCCTTCTGGAAACCGGCGAAAAAAATCCGCGGTAGGCGGCCCTGAGGCCAATAAGAAAAGGGGGAGGGAAGGGGGGCCAAGGGATGTGAAAGAGAGACTTTTCCCGGGAAGTGGTACTGTCCTATTTGGGTAAGGAAGAATGTTTTGGGGTTGGAAAGTGCAGCCGCTGGAAAAAAAGTAACGGGGAGGGGGGTACTTTTAGTCTCAAAAAGGGCATTCGTTAGGCGGGGGTTGTATTTGAGTGAGGATTGGCTGGGGATGGATGGGGGTGTGTAGGAAGAAAAAAAGAGGCGAGGGGAGATTTTCTTATCAGGCGTACTCTAAAAAGACCCCAAGAAAGGCAGGGAAACTACTGCCGACTGAGGGGGAAAAAAAAAAGGTGGACTGGGAAGGGGATTTCTCCAAGCTCAGAGGTAGCGGTTTACGGAATCTGCCAAGGGAAGGGTTAAAGGTCCTTGTTGGAGAATAGATGGGGGGGGGGACTTCTCTAGTTAGGGGGAGGATGGAGGGCGGAAGGGAGCCGTACAATAGGGTGGGAGGAAATTCCAATCAAGGAACTTTGGTTTATTGCTTCATAGTAAGAAAACGACGGGTGTGACAGGTTTTGGTGACAGAAACAAAAGGTGGAGGACTAAAGGGGAAGCTTTTCGGCACACGGGGAAAAAAGAGTCCGCGATTCGTGCTGACAAATAGGACCTTCAAAAGGGGAACGTGAATTGTTAAAGGGAATGAGGTGTTAGGGAGATAGGTAAAAATGGATGGGTATATTTCTAGTCGCACTTTGGGTGCCGGGCATCAGAGTCGAAACTGGGATGCTGGGGGGTTAAAAAACTTGGGATTGGGGAGGGGGGGAAAGGAGGGGGGGATTGAACGGGTTTTCACATGTGGAACGCCCAGAGTAGTTTTTCATTTTAGCTAAAGGGGATTCCTACGCCTTCGAAAAAAGACGGAATAAGGTAATGCAGACTTTTTTCAAAAAGGAAGCCAGGAGAGGGGGAGACGGCGAAAGGTTTGCCACATCACAGGGCGGAACGGTCGATGAGGTAGGCTAACGAGCGTTGGGCTCGGAGTCGGGGAGGATGTTTTTTTTTGGGGTGGAAGCTTGGAAGAATTAAGGGAAATGCTCGCAAGTGGTTGGGGGGAAACGAGTAGGGCTGTTTGGGGAGTTTAGGGGGGGTGGTGACAGGACTGGATGGGCGAGAAGCATGGGTGAAGAAATGAAGTAAAGAATTAATATAAGCGGACCGGAAAAAATCAGTGGCAAGATTGGAATTTTCCAAAAAGGTGGAAAGGATACAAAGGGGGGGGTGTAGAAGTGGGAGGGCCTTCACCAAGAAAATGGGTTCTATCATTATGCTCTCTGTGGCAGTCCAACCCGGGTAAATTTTAAAATCATTACGAAGGAAGGGAGTAGGAGGGAGCTCATGGGGTAGTCAGTTTGTCGGCCAGAGCTTCAAAAGGACAATAGACACAGGAAGGGATAATGTAAATTGGGCTAAAGATGGGGGCAGGGGCTGAGGAGGAAAGAACTCTCAAAAATAGTGCTGTTCTGGGGTTGTCAGAGGGATATGGAGGAATCGCAGTCGGATTTCTTACATGTTGGGAGTTGGGGGGAAAAAGAAGGGCAGGGTTGGAGAAAGACCGTGGAACCCGGCGGTGTCCTTGAATATTTTTTATGGCAAGGAAGGGGGGGGATGGATCGACGAGTAGATCACAAGGGAGGGAATGCCTAAGGGTAGCACTCCAATAAAAATCGTAGGTAGCATTAAAAAACCGCGAAGGGACGTCTGGGTTCGGGACAAGGGTGCATGTGAAGGGGGGCCTGCCTCCCCAAGATTGTAGGATAGGCTTTTTCTTGGTTCGAATGGGGTCGGGGAGGGAGATTAAGAAATTTTACGGGTAGGGAATAGGGGGAAATGCGGGCGGGTGGGGCTGTCATGGGGTGTGGGCCGCGTCGAGCTGGGAAGAAGTTGTGAAAAACTTGTGTTGCTTCGCAGAAGAAAGAAGGGGGGTGAAAAGGGGGGCAAGGATGAGGCACTTTTTTGTTGGGTTTTGGGGGAATCCTTCCGAAAATTGCGATCAGCTGATGAAAACTGAGAAGATAAGCAATCGAATATTCTAAGGGGGATACTGGGGAGGGGGGGGGGATTTGTAAAAGAGTCAAGAGACAGCAGGGACCGTCATAAGGAGATGAAAGGTTGTTTTACTGAGCCGAAGTATCCTTTGGGGGGCGGAGGGAGGAGTAAGTGGAGGAGGAGGTGCTGGAAAAATTTCTTTGCGAATAGTTCGTCGGTGGGGACCAAAGCGCCGACTAATGGGGATAGACGAGATGAAAATCAGGCGAGGTGATTTGATGCTTCCATATACTAGAAGGGGTGATCGAATCACAAAAAGAACTGAGGAGTATTAGATAGAGATTACAAATGTCGGATATGGACAACATAAAATCCCACGCGGGTTCCTAGCGCAACATTTGTATCGAAAATCAAGAAGGACGACTAGGGTTGACGAAGAAGAATCCTAACTTAATCCAGCAATTTAAGCAACACGACGGTCCGGGGGGGGGACGAGAGCAAAACAGCTATGCGGACGGTATGAGGGAGATCACGAAAGCGTACGAAAGGCAACAAGGAGGGGATCCTTTCGTGCATGTCACTCGGATGGAGAACGCATTACATCCCCAAAAAAAAAAAAAAAAGAAAAAAAAAAAAAAAAAAAAAAAAGAAAAAAAAAAAAAAAAAAAAAAAAAAAAAAAAAAAAAAGAAAAAAAAAAAAAAAAAAAAAAAAAAAAAAAAAAAAAAAAAGAAAAAAAGAAAAGGGAGGTCGGAACGGAGTGCCCTCTTCGTCGGGCTTTTAGTCGGGAGGGTGGGGACTCACAGGGGTTTGAGGAATCCAGTTGACTTCCCCTCCAGGAAGGTTACCAAAAGTCCTCATCTGAGTCAGGACTGCGGCGAGAAACACACTCCTTCGAACGTAACACAAACCGGAAGGGGAACAAAGTCTACGCCATCTAAAATGAAAAAGTTTCCCAAACGTCTTGGAGGTACTAAGTACGAAATGAAAAAAACGCCTCATCACTACCATATGGGGCGGGGGCAGGGGAAAGGAAATTCCCACAAAATCACTCAAAGTACGAATAACAGTCCGCGGTGTTATTGAAGAGCGCAAAAATGATGAGCAAATCAGGGGAGAGGAATCGTAGGGAAAACTCAGGAGGGAAGTTAAATTTATACAAGCTCTCTAACCTGACTACATGGGGGAATTCAAAAAGTGTTACCGTCTACCACTTAAGGGAAAGGGGAACGAAATCCGCAAGGAGATCCCATCTAAAACTCTATCTCGACGAAAAAACAATAGGGAGCAGTTGGGGAAAGCACAGCCAGAACGATTCGACACACTTGGAAGGGAACCCGTCGAGAAGGAGGATGAGGGACTCGTCGCCGGTCATCTCCTATAACGTACGCCTACTAGCGCTCAGAAGACGTCCTAATGAGATCGTAAACAGTGTTCACGGGGTGCAAGAAAAAGAAAGAAGAGGGAAACTCATGGTGCCGAAGAGAAGAAAACTCTAACAAACATTAAGAAATTCGTCAAAAAGGTGGCGCCATGGAGCATCACTCTTCCCCTGGATCGAAAAAAGTGCTCTCCTGAACAATTCATTTCGGTCACAAATGAGGCGATCAAAAAGTACGAAAAAAGCACCATCACCTACGAACATAGCAGCCAGGTTGGAAAAAAATAAGAAAAAGACCGAAAGGTTCAGGAGGGCAAAGCAGCTGGAACAAAAAAACCAGAAGACATCACAAGAGAGACAAGGAAGGAAAAGCGATGCCTACTCCGTTTCGACCGTAAAAGCAAAAGATAGGAATTGGAGAGACCTGAAAAAGAGGAAGCCATGACCCTGGGTCTATGTAGTATGGAGAGGGAAGAAAGAAAGCAAAAAGGAAACAGAAAAGGAAAAGCCAGGAGGACCCCACAGTTCCTGGTCAATAAAAGTTCGTTACCCTCCGACAGAAAGAGTCACAGAAACACCAGGCCGAAGATCTCCATAAAGATGGAAATAAAGAAGGGAAAAACCGACGAAGGGGAGCACAATTCAACGGAAAGTTTTCAAAAAACGGGGAGAGTTTGAGGAGCAGGCAGGAGGGATATTATAAAAGACCTTTTTGAAAACCACGGAAAGGAAGCAACAGGGGTCGGATGGGGCCAAGGGAAACCCGCGCCACGAGAAAGTCCTCCGCAGCAATCCCAACGAATTTGGAAACGTCCAAAACTTATGTGGCAAGATCAGGACACAAATCCATCCTCAATAAAACACTGAACAAGGAAACAAATCAGGAGACCACGGATTACCTAAACCGGGTTGATTGGGCATAGGGACCGGCGTCATAACGGTAATAGCAAACACCAATAGGCAAACCTACCGAATGAGGCAGCTCGTGGAAAGAGGGTGGGGCTGGGGGAGGGGTGAAGTAGATATGCCGCGCCGCAAGTTGATCCCCGCTTAGCGACTCTGGGGGGATGACGACTTCCACATCAGAAATGCCACTAACCTGCCAAAGAAGAAGAGGAAAAGAAGAAAAGCGAGTGAGGAAACCGAAAAAAGGGAGCGTAAGTAACACTCACTCCGAAATTCGCTGGGGAAGGCTTTCAGAACAGAAAAAAACAAAAAAAAAAAAAAGTGAAAAAAGCGGATGAACAACATATTCAAGGAACAAGCCTCCAAAGAAGTTCATCTCGCTACATCCGATGAAGGAAATCGAAGAGGCTTCCGAAAGGACCGACTGGGGAACGCAGTGCCGCTCGAGGGGCTTCGAGAAGGGGCATAGGGGAAAGGACGTTATACAATTTAACACGAGCACTAAATCTGCAAATGCCAGCCAACGCACAATGGAACTAGGGGGAAAAACGTAAAACGGCTGTAAAGGAAATTACCTGATTCCTCGACGGAAAAAAAAAGAGAAATAACACAAAGGACACGACGAAAAAACGCGCCCCGGGATTATGTTCCAATGTTATAACAACCGAAAACAAGGAAAAGAAGAAGTCTGGGGACCAGTTCGGCGTGACGATCATTTATAGTGCGGGAAGAGGTTGGGGAAAGGGAAAAATGAGAAGGAACCGGGAAGAGCGACCGAAATCGTCCGGATTCGATAGGAAGGGAGGTTTAACCAGAGAGGACGTTAACGGTCCCCAAAAACTGCTGAGTCAAAAAACGGAGGAGGAAAAATTAAGCACTCACCGACAAGCTCTCCACAAGGCCATATATTAACGCCCGAGTCAGAAGGAGACACAGAAATAAAAACGATCGGAATTAGGGGGTCACAACCCACAAGTACTAGAAGACACGGGGAGAAGACCCCGCCCTCCGCATGTGTTGGGATCTGACTGTTGAACATACTGAAAAATCCAGACCCGTCTGGTAATCAGTGATTAACGCTCAGCCAGCTCAGAGAAGTATCTATGAAGAAAAAAGGGGAGGAATTAGGGGAAATTACATGTGTGCAACGACATATGTCAAACTTTGAGATTCCACACCTGCTGGATGAAGCGAGTTATAAGGAGTTAAGAATCAAAAAAAAAAAACACACAGAGGAGGGAAAGAAGAGATTTGGTCCATTTGACATTCAGGGGGAAAGAAGGGGGAAGCTTTCAATACATAGGGGTGTCAGCTTGAAGGGGAATCGCAAGTGGAGATGTCAAAACAAAGTTGAGATGTATCAAGGGGGGGGGGGGGGTCAAAACTTCAGTTGAGGAAACTTCGAGCCTAATTTATAATCTTGACTCAATGAGAAAGAAAGAGAGGGCTTAGGCGATTGGGGGAGCAGGGAAGTCGATTTCCCAATCTTAGCGGGGATCGAAAGTGAAGGGATAAACGTACTGGTTAGAAAGGGAGAAATAAGGGCGAGCAAAAGATTTAAGGCTTGGATCAAAGTTCAGAGAAGAAGAGCGGAAATACGGGCACGGGGGAGAACGTTCTTTTATGCGTTACTACCTCAGACGCGGGATATCAGGGTTGGCTTGGTGGACTTAAAGATTCAAAAGAGTAAAAAGGAACCTCATATTAATAAGGAAATGTAGGAGGGAGGCTCTCCGGTGTCAGGAGTAAAGGGTTTTCGATAATTGAGAAAAAGTCAGCTCTAGAATAGGAAAAAGCACAAAATCCAATAGTCCTGAGGTACAAAGGGGGGGCGTTGTTAGGAGTGGGAACGCCCCTTTAGCGGTGGTAAGAAGGAAGGGGGTATGGAGTTTTGGCCGGGAAGAAGTGAAAGGGGACTTTCCAGCCGTTGTCCATAATGGCAAGACTGTTTTGAAACAAAAGGGAGGTGTACGTTCGGGTGAATGTGGGGAAATCTTTGGGGTGCGAGAGGTGGAAGTGGGAGCAAGGTCCAGTTCAATGTCTGAAAATTCTTCGAAGAACAAGACGAAAAACCGGCGGACAGAGAAAATGCTGGGTCCTTTTTCAGCGAGGGGAGAAGGGGAGGAAGTTGGGAGCACGTGTTTCCCGGTTCATATGGGGTTTAAGTGGTCACTGATGGTTGTGGTTGGGAGCCCAAGAAAAGGGAAGTCGGGAGACTGCTTGTTAGTGAACGCGAAAAGGGGGGCCGTAGGTTGGCACGCGCGGTTCGTTGGTTGAAGCAAGAGTGATTGTGACTTGGGGAGGGAGGGGGGAGGTGGAACGAAAACCACGCGGGCAGAGGGGAAAAGACGGTGTCTTGTAAATTTCGGCGCGCTACTAATCGGCACAATAACACCAAAAGGAAGAAACAGGGGCATTGGGGCGGGATGGGGTCCTTTCCTTTTATTTTGACAAGGGAAGAAAAGGAGCTGGAAACGGCCGCAACGGAAAATTCAATCGTTTTAGGTCAGTAAAGGGGCATATTTTGGGTCCTTGCGCGTGGAAAAGCGGGAATGGTTGACGGTTGTCAAGTGTCGCCGGGACATAGAAAGGGGTGGGGGGAAAGACCAAGAGGGGGAAAAGGTGATAGCGGATGACTGCGCGTGGCGCGGGGTGGGCCCGGGGGGGTTCAAAAGAAGACACCTTTACTCAATTGGAGGCCCACAAAGGGGGAGAAGAGGAAAGCTTAGGGAAGGGCGGGCGAAAAATCCGGACCCGTTTTCAACGTAAAGAATGGGTGACTGAGGCGGGATTCGTTGGACTGTAGGGGGCTGATGTCGTTTCAGGAGGCAAGGGGGTGGCCCATGGGGGGATACGTCGGGTGACTCCCTACGAGGTTTCATAACGTTAGTGAAAAGCATGGGGTGCGGGGCGTTGTTTGGGGGACGCCTCTTTAAGGGAGGGTGCGATGAAAAAGAGGAATAAGTGTAAAGTAGACTCGCAATCGAACCATCTCATCGGGAATGCCGGCGTGGTTCGAACATGAAAGCGACAGGGAGGGACGGAGAAGTTGTTTCCATAATTGCAAGGGGAGAAAAGGGAGAATGTGAGTAAGAGCATTGCGCGGGGCGTCTAGGGGGAGATCGGAGGTTTTTGGAAAAAGGGCACGAACCTGCCATTACAGAGAGTGGCGTTGGAAGATGGGATTGTGGGGGGGGGAAAGCTTAGGGATTAGGTTATGGTTAATGTTTCGGAAGGGGCGGATCCTTCATTTGGGAAGTGGAGAGAAGAAAGCAGACAGGAACTTCCATTGCAAAGGGGGAAGAAATTGGGGGAGGGAACTGAAGAATTCACTGGGGGTTTCGCCGGTGATGCATTGCAAATGGTCAACGAAGTAAACTCGAGATGTTGGCAGGCAACCCGGGCCATTTTATAAGGGTGCCCTGCGCCTAGGAAAGGGGAGCTGAGGCGTAGTAGTGGTAGGCGTTTAGGAAAAGGCATCGGGACCAAAGGATCAGTCGACGGGAGAGGCGGGAGTTGGGAAAAGGCTGATTCTGCAACGACCATTTGTGAGGGATAGGGGAATGCTGTCAGAGAAGGGGATTTGGAAATCGCCTGACGTAGTTCGTGGTAAAATGTGTATCATTTTTCAGGTAGTAGAAAATGGGAACAAAGGAAAGGAGCCACTTGACGGGAAGGGTAGAGATCTTGGCTCCATTTAAATGGAAACTTAGGTAGTGGACCGACGAGAAGATACCCCTTACCTTTTAGAGAGGGTGTGCGCCCGAAAATAAAAACGTATTGAAGGGGGGGAAGTGTCCACGAGGAAGATTGACGGCCTTTTGGGGCATGGGGACAGGGAACGGAAAAAGACCAAGATTGGTAGGGAGAGGCTTGGAGTGTGCAGGAAGGGGGGGGTCAGTAAAAGAGATGAGAGGGGGTCATGGGGGGGAGTTAAATGGCGTTGAAACGGTCAGGGGGGAATCACGTCTAATTCGTTCTTTGGGAGGGCATTCGCCCGCCGAAAGGGAGGTGTGGGATGGGGACGTTAGGACTTTGGGTGTTTGGGGTAAGTGGCCGGAAAAAAGTGCGGCAGCAAGGACGCTATTCCACGACGAGATAAAGCAATTGACGGTAAGAGGGACGGGTAGGAGTTAATTTAGGACGGAATCTCTCCTCCTTGCCGGAGAAAAGGAAGGAGGAAGGGGGGGGGCCGTTCGAGATGGGTAAGTCTCCTGACTAACCGCAAGTAAAGTTGAGGTTGTATTAGGACGGCGGGGAGCGGAGTTGGGGAGAACGGAGATGTCTAAAAAGAATTATGCTTGATTTGAAAAATCCACCAGGCGCTCCAGTAAGTTGCGGCAAAGGTTGAGAGGAGGAGAGGCGAATGGATGGGCTTCTTGCAGAAAGCAGAATGGTGTCG
>Ga0179591_1283755_pt1 | contig 13931 bp, 17 predicted proteins | sample CZOMad2_1_08_16f_FD_182891 | JGI IMG/M metagenome (GOLD analysis project Ga0179591, IMG submission 182891) | Vadose zone soil fungal communities from Angelo Coast Range Reserve, California, USA - CZOMad2_1_08_16fungal (PacBio error correction) | ecosystem: Environmental > Terrestrial > Soil >...
CACTTTCTGGGGCGACAGGGGGAACAACTTACGGAGCATAAACTCAAGTCAGTTGCGTCAAGAGGAAAAATCACGGATGACAGTTAGATTAAGCAGCTTACTAGCACGGGAAAGGGGGGGGAAAACGCTCGCGTCGGCGGAAAAAGATACTCTCACGCCCCTTCAGGGAGAAAGCGGGGTTCAAAACCTTCGCTTGCTACCAATACATCAAAAATGGGGGCGCGAGGAGGGTGAAAGGGGGGGGTCACGGGCCTGGTTCCTCAAAGTTCATGTTAATCTTGGATTGGACGAGTTCGTGGGAAGAAGCTCAAGATACCTCGGAAGACAAGAAATAACCAATGACTACGACGAAGTGGAGCGAGGGGGATCTCCACAAAAAAGGTCAGGTCCTTCTGAATGGACCCAGTATGCCGCGTTAACCAGACCCACGACAAAAAGACATCTACGAACAAAATTCAGAAGAGAGGAGGGGAGGTGTTCGAAAGGTCTGAGATCCGGAGCAGTGAGGGAAATTAATCCAGTGCAAGCCGGCGCTCGCGGGCTTCGTGAGAAAGTGGATAAAACCCCAGCAAGGGAGGCATTGGAGAGCTTTGCTTCGGCTCGGCGAAGGGAACCGTGAATATCCAAAAGGGAACCTTGGGGCGTTCGGCTTACCGGAAGGAAAAAGGTCGGGGAAATAAAGAGGGCTTCTCAAGGAGGAAAGCCCTCCAAATCCAGTCATCTCGGCTAAAGGGAAGACGGAAAGGGAGCACATATTCTTCAGCCCTCTACAACTCAGCAGGAAGTACGAGAGGAAATGGTCGAGACGTTCCCTTACCCCGGGAAGAGGAAGGCCATACTCGAGTGATAATCGCAAATGTTTAGGGCGACAAGTGACGAAAGACAAGAGTCCCCCAAAGTGCCGCATTTAGCAACAGAAAGTCGTCGCTCTACTAAGGGGGGAACAAGCGCTCATGAACCTAGGGAAAAGAAATCAAGGGCGAGTACTCAAAGCAAATAATCGCCGTCAGGGGACGAGGGCCCAGAAAGGGACCATCTGCTGGGAAGGAGGCCCGCGATAAGCCGAGTCAACACGTGGAAGACTGAGTCAAGGGTACTGGAGGGCATGCACTTAGCGAAGCAGGAAACTTCCTCAAAAAAAAAAGGAAGTGTTGTAGAAAAAGTTTGTTTGTGTAGGAAGTCGGACGAATTAAAAAGCGCTGGCTGTCGGAAGAGAGCGAACACGGGGAAAAAGTGTGTACGAAGAGAAAATATGCAGCTTGCGAGGACTCTGGTCCAACGACGGGAAGGGACGAGGCGGGAAGGGGACCAAGTCGATTGGATTCCAAACACCAACGTTCAACCGTGAACTGCGTCCGCGGAGGACTGCAAAGGAGGAAGGGGAAACCGCCAAACGCGGGCAAGATGAAGAGAGCACATTCGCCTCTAGAAGGGGGACGGAAAGGAGGAAGCATTTTCATACCCGACCAGGGATTTACCCGTGAGCAAGAGTAAACTGAGGGATAGCTGGTGACCGATGGAGAAAAAGAGGGAAGAGAAAAACACGGGGGAGAGAGAAGAGACACTTGGTTTGAATAGGAAGGAAAAACATCGGTGCAAACTACCGCGAGTAAGGACGTCCCCTAGGGTCCGAGAGTGGTCATCAACATTCGGGGCAGGGGGGAGAGGAGAGATCTTGCTAGAAGGGAAGAGGGAGGGAAACACGAAGCGCTTCGCGGTTGTACATCGAGAAAAAAAGGGGAGGGGCTGAGACAAAAAAGGGAACCGGAGAAAAAGGAAGGCTTCGCCAGAGAGGAACCCACCAAAAAAGAAGGAGGCGACCCTCTCGCGACCGAGGTGACTTCCGGCCGGAAAACGTCAGGAAAGTGCGGTATGGGGCCTCCGAAAGTAAAAAAAAGACAATAAAGAGGCGAAGGGCGCCTTGAGATCACCCAGGGTTAATTTTTTCTCCATTCGAACACCAGCTATCCCTAAGGGAAGGGAAGCTCCGTGAAAAACAAAGAAATGATGCAACTGGGGGAGCGAGACTAAACGTGCCACCACAAAGGGAAGAATGCCGGGGCAGCAGTGACCGGGGGGGTAGAAGGGGGTCCAAGGTGCAAGGCAGCAGCAGCAAGGAGAACTGGATCGAACGTTGGTGTGCCTCAATCGATTGAAAAAGGCTAATCCGCCAGAGAAAGGTCAGAGAAGAAGGTGAACACGTCGGACTACGAAAAGGCTTAAAAAGAAAATTGGCGAAGACTGAGGTGAGAGAAACTGGGTGAGTCAGCCTCGCAGGAAGAGCAGGCTCAACAATTCAAAATAGGGCCGGCGTAAATTCTCGATCAAGGTCCGAAAATAGGGAAGGAGGAGGTTTTGTACGAGAGTGGTTATGACCCTAGGCATCGGAAAGACGCAGGGGGCCACGCCTGCGAATCCGAGGAGGGAAGGGTGCTTATGAAGAAATGAGTGTTGACACCCGAAAGTCAAAGGGTAAGAGAAATTCAGCAACACGTGCAGACGATGGGTTGTCCTCCTGCGGCACAGGTGGGGGGAGGACCTTTCATCTTTCGTAGAAAGGGGAGCCTAAACAGAGGAGAAAAGGAACTGAGACTCGTTCTGCATCGGGGACATACATCGAAAAGGGAGCGGGATGATACGAACCACAATTTAAAGAAGTGTTCTTTGCGTCTGGATGGGAAAGAGATCTCGATCTAAGGCTGGCGGGGAAGAGGAAAAGGGGGATTTGGCGGGTAGAAAAGGGAAGAAAGCAAGGACATATTATTACCCATAAAATGTCAACCGGACATACGTCTAAAAGGAAGGGAAAATGGTTCACCGTCTGGCAGCCGAAGACAGCAGGCCAAGAATAGGGTGAATGTGTGGAGGAGAAAAAAGGGAGTACAAGAAAGCCGCGCGGAGCGGGGGGGAAATCGCTTAGAAGGATCGGGAGGACATAAGACCTCCTCGGAAGGGACTTTTGTCGGAAAAGGGCGACCGATAAATCGTCGGGGGGAAGAGGTACAGGGGGAAACGAAGGGGGACGGATTAACTCACACTACCTTGGCGGGGAAAAAGAGCGCTCCAAAGCTCCCGATGAAAAGGATCTAATTGGAGTGGGGGGGGTCCGTTGAAGAGTTCGACGAGCTCGTGGGGGCTTCGGGGCCACGAATCGTCAGTCGACAGATAAAAACGTAGTAGTGCCTCTGCTACTGCAAAATGGGGCACCCAGCCATCGGAGAAGTGGCTGAGGAAATGGGCCCGGAAACCAAAACGGGTTCTGACCGCGCTAGGGAAAGAGTCGTGAGAGGTTCACGCCGCCGCGCGCGCAATAACAGACGTTCTACGTACTGACGTTGAGAAGACATACTGAAAAGAGAAGTTAGGGGGGCAAAGATGACCAACACTGAGGAGGACTTTGGAGGGGAGAAAGAAAGGAAACTCGAACAAAAACTTAGGAGGAAAGGACAAGAAAAAGAGATAATCCGCTTTCGAAACTGGTCCCAAAGTCTAGAATCATACGGCAGGGAAGGGAAGACATCGCTAGAAAAAGCTGAATGAACGTCGATTTCTCTCTTCAAAAAAAGGGATCCAGGAGGACGAACGATCAGACTCCTTCGTGATGAAAACACGGCTGTCATAACCCTGCGGGGACAGACCATACTGCCATATGCCCGACCGCAGCCAAGAAACTGTTGGTGGTCAAGGAAGGGAAGGGGGGGGCCGGTGCACGTCAAGGAATGAGGGAGAGGGACAGGGACCCCGAAGCCAAAAAGGGGGGTCGCTCTTCGATAATCAACTACCCAAAGAGTCCGACTACTCGCGTGTCATCGAACTGCTAAAAAAAAAATTTGCGGAATATATAAAATCCTTGAGAACCACTTAGCTCGTTGATACCCGACGATTCTGAAATCCGGTCGACTGGGAAAAACAAAGTCGGGCCGAAAGTCTTAGGGGGGAGTACAGCCCTTAATTATTACAGAAAGGCGCATGAAAAAGAGAACGAAGCGTAAGGGGTGACAGCTCGTTGCTCAGAAAACAGAACGACCGATGAGGCTAGCTTGAAGAGAGAGGAGCGGGGGACATTTGAATTCCTCTGAGAAAGGGGGGGACCGCGCAGGAGGCATCACTACTATTTGAAAGGAGTCGTACACTCTTATAAAAAAAAAAAAATCCATCTTCATCGAGGCCTCCCGACTGGGAGGATCTAGCAGCTAGGGAAACGACTAGAATGACGCAATAACAAAAAAGGGTTCGAAGTAAAAAGAGGACAACAAAAGCTAAAGGGGGGGGAGATGTCTGAACGCTGTAAAGATGCGACCGGGGGAAAGGGAGCGTATCGCAAGGTTTCGGCGAAGGGAAAGGGAACCGAAAAAGGTCCACCAAAGCAGAGGGTCGAGGTTCATAAGGGCTTCTCTAGACAGGGATCGAACCCAAACAGAACCGAGGGGTGTCATCAAAGTCGAGTAAAAAGAACACAATAGAGGGCCGGGTGACCGTATGGTGCCCCGAAAAAAGCTGAATGAACCTAAAAACGGACAACACAACACCGGGAGTCCCGAACGGGAGTTCGATGAGATCGGGGAAGGGGGCAATTTGACCTGGGCGAGGCGAAAAGGACGGCCGAAACGAATAGGAAGTGGGGGAGAAAAGGAGACTTACTCGGAACGTGATCGGAAAAAAAGGAGTGAATTCAATCTCTCAACACACGAAAAGTGTTAAAAAAAAGAATATGTCTTTTCTCTGAGGCAGACGGCTCCGGGGTCCAAGGACGAAGTGCAATGACCTGAAAGAAGACGGGATTGAGTGTGAAAGAACAAAGTCCAGGAAGAGGAGGAGGAGTGGAAGGAACAGTCTAGGAAAAAAAACTCGGAGAAAAGGCAAGCGCGCACATGAGGGAGAGACGGTGTATTGGCTGACAGGAAAACATGTCTGAGGAGGAAAAAATTTTCCTAGAAAAAAAAGGCCCTTGAGCTCCCTCTCAAAGCTGAAGGTCAAGACCACGGGGAAGGGTCTATGCGAAGTGTGGGGGGGATGATGAACGAATGACGTCGAGGGAGGAACGCAGGGAGAGGAAGAGCTATCCGTACGAAGTTGTCGAGGGGGTCCAGAGAAATTCAGAGGGACTCATCTGGCGACACCTTGAATAAAGAACGACTTCCGCGGCGGGGGGGACAAGCGAGAAAAACAACAACTATGGAGGAAAGGCTCGGAAGGAGGGAAGGGGCAAAGAGTCGATCCCGCCCCTAATGGGAGGGAAACAATCTCTCGAAAAATAGTTGACTTACCCCTCTCGGAGCATCTAAGAGTAGGACGCGAAAAAGTAGATAACCAAAAAAAGAGATGCGGTATGCCCTTGAATACACAAGGTCGGGGAAGCATTTAGGACGCAAAAAGAAAGAAAGACGTGGAAAGACGACCCTTGTCACTCTATCAGGAGGATGAATGATTGGATCCTCAGAAAGGGGGGAAGTCACCAAAATAAACGAGTGGGAAGAGCACTCAGGGCAGAGTGTGGCAGGGCGGCCTTCCACTAAGGCCGTCATCAGCGCCTATTCCATGGACTCCGAACGTTGGGTGTTCGGGGTGATCAGAGGAGGAAAGAGATCCGCAACTATGACAGGGCGGGAAGTTGGACAAAAAAAAGGACACGGGAAGAAGTGAGTTTAAGCTAGAGGAGTCAGGCCGGAAACGGGGGCAAATTGTCGATATCGAAAAAACGAAGGGAGGGAAGAACGAGGGTGTGGGGAAGCAGAACTTCCTGAGAGGAGCATTCTCAAAGTTCCTCTTCGAAAGGGGGACGGTCTTACTGAGAGCTCAAGAGGCAAAGAGCCCGTCCCGAAAGTGCCGGGTTCGGACTACTTGACTAGGGAGTCCCGAGAAACTCTTGAAGCAGAGGGGGAAAGAATGCGGGGAAGAAGGGAGGGGGCGAAAATTGTACTTATGTAAAGGATTCAATCGGGCGCGGGGGTGGGATAAGTAGTCGCGAGGGACCTTCTGCCACTGGAACATCTGTGGGCGTCCCGCGGCAAAAAGGGGAGGAAGGAAGAGGGGTATACACTGTCACCCGAAAAAAGAGTAGTTTACGTCTATCAGAGAGAGGAAAGGGGAGAAAACGACAGGGAAAGGAGCGTTTGCCAGGAAGGAAACCACAATTTCATCTCCGACTTTGCGTCTGTATAAAAGGAAGAGATGCTCGATCTAACTTCGGTGGAGGGAGGGGATGACGAAGGATGTTGGAGTGGCTCATCTGTAGAGTAGGGAAGGAAAGAGGCTAAGAAGCAGAACTGCATCGTCAAAAGTGGATATTCCCAAAGTTGACACCGAGCCCCAAAGTCCTAAGAGGAAGAGAGGGGGGGGAGGTCGATGGTGAATCAAAAAAAGATGGGAGCGGGGAGGAATCGGGGAAGCTCGACGGGAGTAATGAGGGGAACCGGTCCGAAGACCTAAAAGCCATGACTTTTGTCTAACCAGTGCCGAACGGGGGGATCGTAGGGAGTACAGCCAAGAAAGACTAAGAACGCCACTACCGTGAGTCTATTCATTCCGGGTGACGCGCCACTGCCTTCGCGTCGGACACGCGAGTAGTCGGGATTGACCTTTGTGGGGAGGGCCAGGAACTAGCAGGGGGGGGAGGAGAAAAGAAATCAGAAAAATTCATGAGGAGGTAACCCGCGACTTGCAAGGGGGCCACCCAGGCCCATCGCGCCAGTATTTTCTTGGTGATGAGGGAATAGGAAAAAAAAATCACAGACGCAGTTCTGACGGCCGAGTGAAGGTCAGAAAGGAGGAAAGAAAAAGGTGAAAAAAAGAGGATCCGGTTATAAGAAGAACGCATCTTCAGAAGAAGGGCCTCGCTATGACCAAGCACATGACGCGTCGAGGCAAACTTGTGACCAGTTAGAAAAGAAGACAGGATCAAAACACGGAGAGAGAAAGAGAGATCCAAAGGGAACCAAAGTACTGAGAAGAAGGGACTGAAGAAGTGGCAATCGCGAGGAAAAAAAAATAGAAGCTGCCGTTCTAGAAAGAGTCTTCACCGGCATACGGAGAAGGGAAAGTTATGGGCGCGCGGAGAGGGGAAACTCAGAACCAGAGGAGAAAAGAACGCGGCAGAAAAGCCAACTCTGGGTCAAAAAAAACGCATAAGAGGGGGGAGATGGGCCAATTTCCGACGGGTTACGGCCAGAAAGTCATGATTGTCGCTGGAGAGTTCGTGGAAGAAGGACCAAGAAGCGCTCGGGTAAAAAGAGAAGGGTAAACGCAAAAAGGCCATTCCGACTCTCAGAAAAAAGTGGCAAAAAGGGAGAATGATAACCGCAAGGTCGGGGCGTGAATTCGGAAAGGAAAGGCGCTGGAACCTCGACAAACGACGATCTCTAGCAGGGGGTTAGACTGGACGAAAACTTTTCGAATGAGAGAAAAGGGTCACGAAGAACAGCAAAAAAGCTGCTATGAAGCCGATACGCATGGCATCGACACCGGGGGGACCCGAACCCTCACGAGGCTTCAGGGGCAGCCTGAGAAAAAAAAAGAGCGATTTTGGCGAGCTTAAAAAAGCAGAAGACAGCAAAACAGCGATACGATGCCGTCGGCGTACCGGGGACGCACGAGGGCATTGGTAAAAGGGTAAAATCTGGCTTCTGACACGAAAAGTCAGATAGCCAGCAAAGAATCGATCATCTAAAGTAAGCCCTATACAGGCCTCAAAGACAGAGCTTAACTTGTGGTTCGAGTGAAGTCCAACGCTGGGTGTGAAATGGGGGGAAGGAAGGGGGAGATTGTTGGGGCCCTCGGGAGAAGGAAGAGGGAAAAAGACATGGAAATATGTTTCTAACAAAGACGAAAAAAGACAGGAGGGAAAAAGGTCCTCACCACAACCGGGCAGGGGGCAGGGGAAGAAAAAAAATGTCCGACACGGGCCGAATTAGTAGAGTGAGAAGGGATCGAAAAAGAGAAGAACCGGGTCATCAAGACGGCTAGATCCAAGCACAAAAATCAAAGTCTCCGCATTGCCCCGCGCGGAAAGGAGAGAAGCTGACTCGTGATCAGAGTCAACACAAACTTTATAGCACGGAAAGTTCTGAAATGAGGGGATCGGTACGGGCTCTGGCTGCACCGGAGAGGAAAGGCAAGACAAAGGAGAAAAAAATAATAGGAGTTTTGAGAATCGAACTAAGGACGTGAAAGAACACATACGCCGGGGGGTTCAACCTCGGCGAGCGTCGCAAGAATCTAAGACAAGTGGGGGCAAAAGGGGTGTAAAGAAGAGACTAAAAGAGAAGTAGGACGGTGGGAAAACGACGAGAGGGAAATCTCGATGTGCGGATTGCGTTCAAAGTTCTATTGGAGGTCACGAAAACACCAAAAAGGGGGGTACATGTAACGTCTGAAGGAGGTAGGAGGACTTAAGCTACCGCCACAACTTCGAAAACGCGCGGCAAAAAACCTGCAGAATCTAGCCGGTGGGTGTGGCTACGGCAACGGAGGATGCTAAGCATGGTGGGCAGGCCTCCTCTACCTGCGAAAAAAGAACTGAGGGAGGGGAGGGAATAAAATAAAAAAGCACGGGGATAAATTGCGATCGGGGGACGCTTTTTTTGGGGGGGGGCTTATTACGCGATGACGGGGCAATTACAGAGAGGCTATGAAACTCAACTAGTAAAGGTGAAGTCACCTAGTTGTCGATAGTAGAGGATTTATCCACAGGAGGGGCGATACCTTTTCCGATCAGTTGCAAAATACAACTTAGATATTTGCTCGGAGGACAAAAACAAAGTAGGTATGAGTAAGAGAGATATGTAACACCCAAGAGTAAGCGTTTAAAGGGGGGTAAGGAGGAAAAAAGAGAGGCGAAAACGAAGAAACCTAATTGAAGACACTCTCGCACCATGGGGGTACCGGACTAGGCTCGAAAAAACATAGAGGCATTCCTCCGTGAAAAAAAACCAAAGAGGAGGGAGAGGGCGAAAGGAAGAGAACCCTGTCGCTCATGTTGAAGGCCAGCTCAGCAACACCAAGAATCCAGAAGGGGAAGTGGGGACTAAATTCACCGGTAGCAAGGAAGAGGACGACGAAAAAAAGGGTGGAAGGAAGCCACAAAAGCGGAACAGTGCTCTCGTGAAGTCGTGACCGGTGAGGGAGACAGAAGACTTTTACCTGAAAGAAGAGAGGGACCCATGGCTCGAAAAAAGCGGAAAACGACATAAGGCAGGAAAAACACGTCGTAAGGGCCACGTAGCCGTCGCGCACGAGAAAGGTCGTGCTGAGAAATTGCCAAGTGAAGAGACAGCATCGCAGGGGCCTTCGGGAGTGGGAGGGGGCTCGGCCTTCAGGCATTCACTCACACTTCCTCAGGGCGTCGCGGCCGTCTTAGAGCGATCAGGGAGAGGGGGAGAACGGTCAAAACAGATCCGAACTTTCACGTTCGGACGGGGAGCGTGGAAGAGGAAGACTTTGAAAGGACAAGGATGTCCAGTCAGGAGGATTTGTGCTGGAGGGGGTACTGAGAAAGGACCAAAGGGTTCCGATCGACTGGGGAAAAGGGGCGACGGAAAAAACTTGAACAGGGTGTAAAAACTGAAAGTCCCTGGGGGGAGGACGCTTTCCAGGGGTCGTTCGTCCTGAGAAAAACATCTGGGGATTAAATCTCCCTCATGTCTGCATTAGGAAAAAGGAGCGAAAGAGAGAGCGTTGGCCTAGAGAAACAAAAGTTCGCGCCTTGGTTGCTTCTGTATATTGGAGACCGATGTCAGATAGAGGGACGTCTGGGAGGAATGAAAAGAGGGATTTTGCGTGGAGAAAACCTTTGAGAGAGGGGCCCTGCCCGGCAAAAGGGAACTCAGAACGGCAATCGTCTACGAGGAGAGTGGGGAGAAGGTCAATGTTCACCAAAAAAAGGTTGAACAAAGGGGCCAAAGGGGGACTATGGTTTTTCTATCAATTCAGAAAACAAGCAAGCAGCGGTAGGGTGTCGCTGCCAAAGTCAGACAAAAGGCTGACAATCGGGAGAGAAGGGGGAAAGAATGATCGACCGTTACAGAAATAAAAAGAACGGGACTGAATCGAAGAAGAAAAACGGTGAGGGAAAAAGCCTCAACCGCCATGGGGGGAGTTCATAAACATTCCGACCTACAAAACGGCCGAGCGTCCCGATACACCGAGTAGAGGAATTGTGAGGGGGGGTCTGGCAGGTAGAAGTTCTAGAAAAGGGGGAGGACGGAAAAGAAGATCTTTAACCCTGCTACGTCACCATTGTGCAAACCCGGCCATCGGTGCCCCAAGGATTTTCAGGGCTTAGGGAGGGGAATGCCGTAGGTTCGACCAAAAAAAAGACTCGCCTAGAGGCACTGAGGGTGGAGTTTCCGCCGCAGAGAGAGAATTACCGGGACTCAGACGGAATGAAAAGCGAAAGAAAGCTAAAAGTCCGTGAGACTCGAGATTACGAAGCACTGACATTAACCGTTCTAGGGGAGAATTGGGGAATGGCTACCAGTAAGAATCTAAAAGAAAAACAACACCCGGAGGGAAAAGATAGAGGACTTGCTGGTACGAAGGGGGGTCACATAAGGGAAGAGAGATAAGACGGCAACTGCAGTGCTTGGGATCGAAAGAAAGGAACTGGGGCTGCCGTTAGGTTCATCTACTTCACCGAAGAAAACTGGAAAAGGTTATTGAGGCGCCTGCTGGGGGAGGAAATCGAACACCCCTCGGGCGGAAGAAAAAACCCAGAAGGGGTCGACAAAAGAAGGATAGGCCCGAGCCAGAAAATACTTTGGCGCGAGGGCCTGGGGTGGGAAGGTTCACTTCGTAACAATAATTCCATGAATCTTCGCTGACGAAAAGAAGGGAAAAAGCGACCAAAAGAACAATTCCAAAAGACGCGTGGGAGAAAACAAGGAAGTGGCTCTAATGGTTCAATGGATCGAACCCCACAAGTTCTTGGAAGGAGGGGAAGCAACAGAAATACCGGTACCTCGGAAAGAACGATTCTCAAGGTCGACGGGTGGACGACAAAGTCCATGAAAGGAGGTGCGGAGGAAGGGGGGGCAGACCCTACTTACGTACAAGATCTCGATTAAGCATGTCAGAATCGCGGAAAGAAAAGAACAAAGATTCACATTGGCAGGGTCCTTCGCTGGCGGGAAAAAAACCGGTGAAACCAGGTGAAGAAAGCTCTTCAGGGTCTAAGCCGTTCGGGGCAGGACCGGCGCCTCAAGGAAAAAACAACGGGGGAAGGCGGGGGCTTACGAAAATCCAAGGGAGCGCTCCCGTAGGGGAAGGATCGATCAATCTCTGAACCGCCTATACAGAACGCAAAGAACGGGAACTTGGGAAGGGGGGGGTAGAGGAAAAATCCAACGCTCCATGGGGGAGAGATGGGATATCCCTCTAGAGATCCGGAAGGGGATAAACTTACAAACAATCTGGTGGACACAGGGAAGAAAAAAAAAGGAGGGAAACCTCACCAAAAGGGGACGGAGACTTTCTGAAGGCATAATTCTGCTACTAAAGGGATGAAACCTCTCTCAGGAAACAGGGGAAAGGTCAATGCCTTCGAAGGACAGTCAAGAAAAAAAATTCAGAGGAAGGGGAAGGAAGGGCCCATCTGCCTGGGAAATAAAACCTCTTTCCACCACGCAGATTCACACCGGCCTACAGGCCATGAGGGATGGAGAGAGTGGACCGTTCTCAGGAAGTATCGAAGGAAAAAGAAGTAAGTTAAAAAAAGCTACTGACCTTCCTATTACGTGCTCGAAGAATTCCGGGGAAAGAGCCAACTCGTGCAGAAGGAAGGCACAGAAGAGAAGTGGGGGAAACGGGTAAAACTACGGCCGTTCGTCCCAAAGCTCCGTGTTTTGAAGTACGACGGTGACGACGACCGGGAAGAGGGGGGGTAGTATATCGTCATGGAGAGGCACGAAAGGAGAAAGGAAAGGCTTCTCTCAAGCCTGAAATAGGTGGACTGCGACGGGGCCACCGGGGCAAGATTCACATCGGGCGAAATTAGACGACCCTAATCAGGGATGTTTATTACGGAAAACGGGACGGGGCTACAAAGACATTTGGGAAGGAAGACATCTAAGCGGGACAAGAGGAAAGAGAAAGGGATAGCGGTGAGAGAATTGAAGACAATGCTAAAGAAAAAACGGTGGATCTCAAGGGAGAGCGAAGAGGAGTGGGGTGCTTAAATACGGGGGGGGAAGGAAAAGGCAGATGTTAGGACGAAAGAGAGCCCTTTAATCCCCTAAGGGGTCGGAAGATGGGGAGAGAAACGGGGGCTTTTATGATACGAGAAATTAAGGAAGTTCCCTACAGATCGATGTTTCATAAGGGATCAACACAAAGATTAGGAAAAAGAGAGATACCACTAAGGAGCGTGAAAACTTGGAATTGAAGCTCGCAAATATCGCCTAAATGTGGAAAAAATCTAGAGGAAAGTAACCGGCCTAAACCGTCTCATCTCAGACGGTCATACCCTCGCGAAGGACTCTTCGAAAGGAAAAAAAAAAATCGCGTCTAAAAGACAAATAAGTTCGCAATGGAGAAAAAAAAAAACAGCAGATCTTCCTATTTAATCTGAAAGCCCGTGTCAACGCAGTAAAAAGGAGACTGAAAAGGGAAAAGGGGAATCAAGTCCTTGGAATCCACAGAATCGAAGGGGAAAAAGAAGATGGGGGATATCCGTCCAAGGTTCAGTCAGCATCGCAAAATTCCAATGGATCGAAAAGTTGTTTGGTGAGGCCTCTCGACATGCACGCTCCGAAGAAGAGACTTCAGGTACGGGGAAAAGGGAGGAAGCTGGAAAAAAAGAGCATATATTCTTCAAAGAAACGTTCAAGTGTCAGATCGTGAGACAAAGCTCCTGCGGGTTATGAAGGAGTGTGTTCTAGAACGTAAAAAAAAAGCAGTAAAGATTAGGGGGAAAAAAAAAGTAGGCTGCGAAGGGGGGAACATTCCATTCAAGAAAGATTCAGAATCCTAACGGGACCGTTCGGAGAGGTGGGGCTCTCGGAGGAAAAGGGGAATCTCGTAAGCGCTTTGCCACTTCAGAGGCGACGGGAAAGGGTGTGAGTCGCCGGTAGCACCCATAAGAGCTCGGGTTTGGTCCCCTGAGTATAAGGGAAATTCTGAACAAAAAAAAAGGGCCTCTCGAATTTGGGGGAGGAAATGACAATCTTGTCGTTCGGAATCGCCGTAAACAAAGGGGTACGTCTCCCTCGAGAAAGGCCAGCGAGGGAAACAGCCGTTAGGAAATAGGAAGCTCGACATAGGAGTTGCCTCTCTAACGGACGGGTGATTGGGATGTTGCGGAAAGGAGCATATCTACGGGGCGCTAGATGAAGAGGGGGGTGGGAGTGGCATACCTTTTCGAAGGAAAGAAGGGAAGATAGTGACACCCCGTGCACGAAGAGTCTCGACGGGGGGAGAAGGACGGGTAATCGCGCCCCGAAGGAAGAGAAAGGAATCGTTCCGAGGGTGCAGGAGCACGGCTGAACCGAACCGCGAGGGAGCTGTGTCGCTGCAAAGGAGAGAATCACTTCAGGGAGACAGGACGGAAGAAGATGGGACCGTTCAAAAATTACTGGGGAAAAGTAGAAAGGCGGGGAGATAGCTTGTCGGACCGCCCTCCGTGCCGATTGGAAGCAGGGGGAAGAAAAAAGGGGGGGGGCAAGGGTCATCATCCTACCATAAGCTCACTGAAGTATCGGGGGAGGGGGGTGGGGTGGTGGGTCGTTTCGGGGAGAGTTCGACGGCTTGGCTTCTGCCCTCAAAAAAACGACAGATCAGAACGTGAGAACAAACGGAGACGGGGCAAAAGGGGGGGGGACCAAACAAAGACCATCGCCCAAAGTGGGGAAAGAAATCGAAAGCCAAAAGGAAAATGAAAAAAAGTTCTAAAGTACGTAGTGAGATTTAAGAAAGGACCTAAGAAGCGCCGCAATACTTTA
>Ga0179591_1315086_pt1 | contig 13931 bp, 11 predicted proteins | sample CZOMad2_1_08_16f_FD_182891 | JGI IMG/M metagenome (GOLD analysis project Ga0179591, IMG submission 182891) | Vadose zone soil fungal communities from Angelo Coast Range Reserve, California, USA - CZOMad2_1_08_16fungal (PacBio error correction) | ecosystem: Environmental > Terrestrial > Soil >...
AAAGGGGCAAGGAACTTTACAGGCCTAGATAAGGGTCGAGGGCATTCGTAAAGAATAGGCAAAACGGACGTTGGTGGAGAGAAGGGAGCCTTCTGCTATGCCCTACGAGAAGAAACTGCTGGGCTGAAGGCCGATCCTCCATCCTTCCTTTCGTTGGATCTAGAGAGGAGATTCAACCGACCAGAGGAAGCGACTGAAGAGAACGATACTAGGGGGTAATCCGGGGGGGAGTACACGCAAATAAAATCTACCTATTGAAGTTGGGGGGGAGTGCGTGGGTCGACTTAAGAGGGAGCATCTTCTAAGCCGGCTATTACTCGGGTCTCTTCGGAAAGAGGTGTAGACGGGAAGAGTCCCTCGTCGAAAATGGAAAGAGGGAGCTATGCTTCGCAGCTATTTCCGGTTCTTTTCTCTCTAAAGGAACCTCTCATCAGGGCTAGATCTCAAACCAGATTGGGCTATCCGGATAGACGCACGGCAGCCAACTCTTCATTCAACGGAAGGGGGTGTTCTGATCTAATAAGACTGGGGGAGATCTTAATCTACTCTGGACGGGGAAAAGCAACAAAGAATTATCACCGAGTGAAAACAAGGGAAATCTTGAGAGTGCCTAGGAAGGTTGTCAATATTCTTTGAAGTGGACGCTGGGTAGGAATCTTTGGAGCTTCGTGATAGAAGAGAAAAAATCAACACCCTCGGGAAGGGAAAAAACTCTAGCTAAAGAAGAATTACAAAATAAAACGCCTCCCACCGGGAAAATAAGGGCTAAGGAGCGTTAATAGGGTGCTGCCTGCTCCTAACTTCGCGGAGTTGAGGCTTCCTAAAAGGCGAAAAAAAGGGGAATGATCGTGCTAGCAAAGCTTCTTGATCCTATGCCTGAGAGAACGGTTTAAAAAAAGAGAGGAGGAAACGAACAGAGCCAAAGATTACACCACCGAATTGTAACCATAAAAGAAATTAGGTATGGTAACAAGTATTCCTGAGATTATGGTGAAATGGCATTATGCCCTAGCGACCATAAACGAGGCAAGGGGACTAAACAAGTCACAGCACCTATAATTCGGAAGGTAGGATACCTGAATTTTTCGTCCCGAGAGGGTCCAAGGAAAAAATTGAGACCCTCTCGCGAAAGGATGGAGGGGGGTTTCCTCGATCGAGAAACAAAAGGGCAATCCTAAAAACTAGGGGGGCAGGTCATAAGTCAATTATAGGAAGGGATACTCGGAGGGGGGGGGGAATCGAATCCCGCGGCCTGTACTACTAACGGGGGGATATGTAGACTCAAATATATTCAGAATAGAGTATCAATCGAAGGGGAGAGAATCCACCGGGCGAGGAAAAACCTCATCAGGAAGAAATATACGGAGAAGAAAAAGAATGGACAGCGGAGCGCTCAATAAAAAGTCCCTATGAGTGGGTAGAGGTGTAATTGAGAGAGAGGGGGGCTTGCACACCAACAAGGGGAACCAAGAGACCTGAACGCAGAGATCCCTTGTCAAGGAGGTAGGAGGGGGTTTGGGAATCGAAAATCGAATCTGTGACGATGAGCAAGGGAAAGTGTTAGTTATGAACCGGCTGGGTGAAGAGCTACTCCCAGGGGAAATCAATTAACTCGCAGAAGATCCGGGAGGGAGAAAAAACGGTGAAATCCACCAGGAGGGTGGGAGGCTGCAAAAGAGAAAAAGGGGGATCCGACTCAGGGAGAAAAAGGCCCTCGAACTCTCACCCGAATTGGTGAAGAATCTCTTGATAGTAGGACTAATGTAACAGGGAGAGAAGCCCGAGTTAAAGAGGAAAAAAGTTACATAGAGAAAGAAAAAGTCTGGAGAACAAGGAGTGCCGAAGCGCATAGTCCAGACCTACATGACGATCTCAAGAAAGAGCAATTCCCGGCGTACATAAGCTATGCGAGAGGGACCAAAGGGAGGGATCGTTCTCGCCAAAAAAAATCGGAACCTTAAACTCGCACGGCCACACGGCTCTGTCCAATTTTGTCTTCAATCTGGGATGAAACGCCAAGACAAGGTAAAGAAACCTAGGCATATAGGAGGGGACGTTCACCAGCTAAATGCCATCTGCGTCGGGCTGTCCTTGTGCCACGCAGCAATCCCTGTAATTTAAAAAAAAAGGAAGTAGCGTGTAAAATCCGAAAGAAACGATAATGAAAGTGTTTGGAGAAACACTGGGAATACCTAGAGTGAACGCCAAGCAGCGAGGAGGAATTCCAATAAGAGGAGTCAGAAGTCGCAGGGGGGACTCTAGAAAAACTAGAACACACAAAACGAGAAATATGAGAGTCTGGTCATAAGGAATATGAATGGGAAGGCGTCTTTGAAACGTCCTACACCTATGCAGGCGGGAGATAGATCTACGGCAAGGGGCGGCAGTAGCCTCACAAACCACGGGGCATTGTATTATGTTCAAAATGAAGAGGAAACTGGACGGGGATTTCTCCCAGGGAACAGGGAGAGCTGCGTCTACGAAAGAGACTAGATGGATAGAAGCGGAGAAAAGGTCCAAGCTATAGTCTTCCAAACAGATTGACGTCCTCTTTATTCGGGGGGGCATGACAAAAAGACCTGGGAAGGGGGAGGAGGAGGGCTTGGTGTCATCCTAATTTTGTTCGAGACTAACTCTTTGCACAGAAAGGGTACTGAGTAGGATAGGAGTCTGGCAATCGTCAGGGGGTGGACGGGGTATAAGGGAAGTCTAGGGCGTCGGGAAGCGGGGCGGACGGATGCTAACAGGTTCAAACACCTGTTGCCCTCTCTGAGGACGTCACCGAAAAGGCAAGTCGTGCACTCAAATGGTTGCGAAGATCGAATAAGAGCGTATGCAAAACAAGGAAGGGGTTCTATCTTCTCCGAGGTCGGCAATTCAAGGACCGGCGCGCTTGCGACAAAAAAAAATAATGGTTTAGAGGCGACAAAGAGGTCCTGCAGCAGGACGTAGGCTAATTAAGAGAGGAAGATCCGATGTCAGGGATTACGTCGCAATTAAAATCCGGTGAACGAAAACAATCTAGTTCTCAAGACGCTCTCAAAAAGTGAGGGATTCAGGAGAGCCCCTCAAAAGAAGAAACGAGGAGGATTCTAGATGGATTAGTCGTTTGTAGGTCGTAGCAAGTGAGATCAAAAAGAATCGCAAATAATAGGGAAAGGGAGGGATCCAGGGAAGACTGTCGCTGGCTTTTGGAGGTCATCGATCAGAACCGCGCGGGTTTTCCAAGGCTGAGCATTATCTCCACAAAAATGAAAAGAGCTAGAGTAAGAAGGCCCTTCATCCAGGTAACCTCAGTTATTCGAAAAAGAAGAACGAGTGACCCTAAAACAATTTAGCTCTCGGCATAACGCGAAAGCCCGGGAAGAGGAAACCAATAATAGTAGGGAAATATGGGCCTTTGAAATGTAATGGCCAAGGAAATCAAAGCGGGTCTAGCGCCGTACCGGGAAGGGGATGAAGATCAGTTGAGAAAGCGTAAAGTTGCCTCGGGGGGGGGGCATTCGAAAGAGCAAGAACTGTACAAAGTCATCTTAAAAGGAGATCATGGGGGGGGACACCTCATAGGAAAGGTTGTGGTGGCCAAGAGAATAAAAAGGTGCCTCCGCTAAGGAGAAAAAGAAGAAACTGAAGAAAAAAACTGCTCAGACAGCAGAAACTGCCTAATTCTTGCTCAATTGAGAAAAACGGCTAAGGGGGAACGCAACGCAAATCAGACCCGAAGGCAAATTCAAAGATCTGATAGAGAGACATCAGTCCTTGGGAAGGCGGGGTACTATTGGAAGGACTTTCAGAGTGGTGAACTTCATCGGGTGGGGCGGAGCTGACAGCAACACACAACACTCCGCCGCCAGACACGAGCCGCTCTAGCACGAGAAAAACTCTAGCGGGGAAAAGCAGAGAATTCACGGGACCTTCAAGGAAAGAGGGGGTGAAGAAACTCCTTTGGGAAGGGGACTCAAGAGGATTAGGGGAATGGGGCATAGGACCTGTATTCCGAGATCAGGCCCCACAGAGAATGGCGCCATCTTTTCGCCTCGACTCGCAACCGCAGAAATGAAGCATGGGTCAGAAATAGAAAAGAATAGAGCTTGACCGTGTCAGAGAAAGTCCACGGGTGCGGAAAAAGGTAGCAAAAAAAAAGAAAGGGGATTCTCTACGGAAATTCGGTCTCAAAGATTCATACTGAAGATAACAGGAAAATTTTCAGGTGAGAAGGAGCAAAGGACCCGGAACTCTCGGACTCAAGAGGGAGATAAGGAATAAATTCCGCACCCGGAAGCTTATCTTTATCTTCAAGGAACGGGGAGAGTGGAGGTCTGTTTGGAGCAGGCATCTCAACACCGAAATTCAGGAGAAGGATCAGCATTGAACAAGAGGGTGACATAGAGAAGATAGTCGCGCCGAGGAAAGAGAACTCGGAGAATAAATCCTAATTATATCGGACCTTCGGATCAACCGTTCAATCAGAGACAACGGACTCGAGGGTGTAAAACCAGACGTCAAAGGTTAAAATGCAAGGAAAAAGAGGAGTCCTGATTGGCCATACGAAGCAAGCGCTTGTAAAGGGGGATGCTGCAAAAAGGGGTGGGATATGAGGCCACGAAGATCATCTTATCCTGAAACGGGGATTCCCTGGAAGTAAGAGCAAAATATCGTTTAAGAGAAAGCCAGACTCAAAGAGGAAGGGTCGAGGTGAAAAGGGGCGCCTGGGTGGTGGCCGGGCGGGTCCTCATTCAAGTAGAAAAGGGAAAGCTCAGCGCAGGACGAGTAGAGGCGACCTGTAAAACGTAAGGAAGACGCGAAAAAAGAATAAAGCGCTTTCTACGAAAAGAGAGGGTATCCGACCTGCGTGTGGGCCGACTCGTGTATTGCAATTGGAGTGAGCAAAAAAGAAGCTGGGCTAAAAGCGCTAAAAGGGCAGACAAGAATCAGAACTCGCCCGAGGAGAAAATATCGGAAAAAAAAGAGGGGGTTTCGAAGGGGTGTTCCGTTCGGTTTTGTCATTTGAGATGAAGAGAAGCCGGCGGGCCGGACCAGTCCGGGGGAGTTTCCGACTCAGCTGTTTCCGGCGAAAAAAAGAAATTCTCCACCGAATCAGACGTCGACACATCGGAGCGGGTGAGAAAGCCTTATTACCTACAAAATGAGAGGGGGAAAGGGACCGGGGGTACGCACGAGAAGATGGTCATCCGTCATCGCATCCAAGTGAAAAGCTTAACTACCAAGAGGGAAAAGGACTAGTCATTTCCGCGAACCCATGACTGGCCGGAAGCCCTCGAGAAGAAGACACCGCGGAAACTAAATCCTTGAAAGAAAACAAACTAAAGAAAAAAGAGTAGTGAAAAGGGCTGAACATTCGTCATTAACTCACATACAAGTTTTGGTGGAAATATCTCTTAGAAAAATTCAAGGGAGAAGTGGGCCCGCCTGTATAAATCAAGCTAGACGACGAGGGGAACGGGAGCGTTTGAGAGAGGGAAAAAGAGGAGAGGGAAGACAGAAATATTTCGAACAGCAAAACGTTGGGTTCACTACGCTGCGAGATCTGGGACAGGAACCCAGAAAGAGGGACTTAGTCTAGAGAGACCATTGAGGGGGAGAGAAGTCCCTGTCGAGGAGAATGTAGCACCTAACAACAAAACTCGGATTATTAAAAGATATCTGGGGATAAACAATTCGCGGCAGGTCTTAAGAAAAGGGGAAAGCGTCCGCGAGCACTACATGCGCCCGTCCAGAGAAAATTCTGGAGCCACCCAAGAGGAGGAAGTAGGGAGAAAAGAGAGGTTAAACGGAAGACATCCTCGTCACACGACAGGGTCAAAAGAACGGGGTCTCCAGGATCATCGGCGCTGTAAGCTACCAAGGGGTAAAGGGGGCAGGTTACTTGTGATAAGAGAGGCACCCAAATTTGTGAGTGTACAAAAAGAGGAGTTTCAGATGAGAAGAGGGGTTGAAAAGGGGTGGGGTCTGAAGAGGGGAAAGCGGGGGGCGTCGGGTGGCGCCGGGAGGATTCTTCTTCGGGGGGAAATCCGGCCATAGGGGAGCGGTGCAGCCAAGGAAGAATGACATGGCCAGAACCGTTCTCAGGAGGAGGCACTAGAAAAGAAGGAGGGAAACTTGCTGCAAGGCTGATGAGCTGCTCGGCTAAAGTCAATCAGATATCCTACCGGGGTCGGGAGACGGGGTCTCTGCCTGGGATGGAAGAGAAGATGAGGGGGGGCGCGGGTAAATCCGGCCGTTCAAAGGTTTACCAGATGTCGAAAGAAAATAGAAAATCGTAAAGGCCCTGGGATCCGGGACTCAGTGAAAGACGAATAATCATAAGATTCCTAACATAAAGTAGGGCAAAAAAACCAGGTGACGGGTCGAAAACCATATATGGGGACGATTGAAACGAAGAGAGGAGTCGCGATGAAGAAAAAGATAACCTTGCGCATAGCCCAGCGTGATCGCACTGAGACCATCCTTCTCTGAGGAAGGTCAAAAGGAACTCGACATTCATACGATCCGTCTACAGCAGGAGATGAATCAGACTCAAAGGGGGAAGGGAAAGGACTGTTCTCCCTCGTCGGCTAAGCACGTCTATCCCTAAGAGGGAGGGAGAAAGTTCAAATTAGAGCAACGTCGTGAGTAAAGAACCACCCATGCGCCTTCGCACATCTCAACGGTTCTTCTGTCTCTTCTCGAGGAACGAAAGATAAGGCTGGCTAGGGGCGGCACAGGGGGAAGACGTGAAGACGGGATACGAGGAGAAGCGTTAGGGGGGACGAAACTAAGAATTCAAACAAGAGGAGCTTTCTGCTACAAAAGGGGAGAGGGAAAAAAGGAACATAGAGGCCACTCCTTGACTTCTGGAAGAATCGAGGTCTACCGACAAAGCTGAGATGTGGAGACAGAAGTGAAGATAGCTGAGGGGAAGGGGAAGTTGAAAAACCCGGCAGGCGCTATATCGTGAGGAGTGATGAAGGAGGCGAGAGTCACGTTCTCGAAAAGAAGCTGCTATTCCCGACTAACGCGGGCGGCAAGATTAGACATCTACCATAGGAGTGGGAGCAAATGAAGCTAGACCTACAAGAAGAGGAGAAAAAGACGCTGAAAGTGAGAACCTATTCCGCCAAGACGCGGGAGTGGAGGCTGCTTTACGACAGGATCGGAGAAGGAAGGGTCTATGACATCGGGGATCGCGGACGAAAAGGGTTATCTCTAATGATAAGAAACGATTCGCGCATGCAAAGGAGGGTATTGTTCTCCCTCATAGAAAACGGTGATTGTCTCGCCAATACCTGGAAACCTCTGGTCGCGAAGAACACCCGAGAACGTAGAAGGACGAGACTGGAAACCACTCGCGACGAAGGGAAGGGAGTTTCAACTCTGGCCATACCTTGCCTTCATGTAGAAAGCGAGAGGCGTAAACAATGATCTTAATACTTGTCAAAAAGGGGGTCCGGGGGGGGGATGTCAACTATGTCGTGATTAGGTGTGACTGTTATCTCTCGTGAAGCATATTTAGTCGGGGGGGCCGAGAAGGAAAACCCCGCTGATTAAGGGGACACAATCGAAACTGAACATCTTAAGAACGTACAGAAAGGAAATTAGGCTTGCTTACTATCTCTGAGTCTTTCTGACCGAGAGACTATAACTTGCTCTAGAGACCATTCTTCAAAAAAGCGACCTTAATTGGAAAGAGAGACCTAGCCCTTGCCGGTATGGGCTGCTCAGAAGAGCTTTTAAAACTCTCTCAAAGGGAGTGCCAAGAATCATGGGCCGTAGGTGCACAAATTTGCGCCAATGAAATCGGTGCTTTGGGCAGAAAGATCATAGGACTGGATTATGTGATGTGCCGAGTCTACAAAGAAAAACCGATCAAAAGAAAAGAGTATTCACGAAAAGAATCAACGAGAATGTGACGGAAGTTATCAAAAGGAATGGTGATTTCCCTTTCAACAACCTCCTACAGGGAACGACTCAGATTCCCTTCTTTCTGGACTCCTCTCTCAAACGTTCATCTCTTGGGAAAGGGAGTATGGAAATAATCTACCGTCTCGACGGGGGAGAGACGGGGCGTTGGGGGGGGGGCTCCATTAAAGGTTGTCTCCGACTTAGCTAGAAAAGGATGTAAGAGGAAATGTGAATAGTCTGTCTATATGCGAGCAATGGATCAACATCTTTGAAAGGGGCATTAAACTGTCGATATAATGGAGTCCGGAATGCCTATGGAAAGCAATCACAGAAAGGGGGACCGTCCTCCATGTCCCGCTTATGCGTTTCGAGCAGGGGTTTCTCTCGGGCGGACCCCTACCAACACTTTTATCCGGTGGAAGCAGTACCCCTTCGGAGAGAGGGCACAGGATGTAAGATATCTACTTTGGGTTTGTTATCTAAATTATGCATCTGGTGTAAGTAGAGAATATTTAGAATTCGCGCGGGGACTGATGTCGAAGGGGTCCCTTTGAATAAAGAGCTTCAGCGAGGAAACAGCGCTACATGAAGGAGCAAAACAGGGGAAAGCACCGACACCGAGGGGGGTCCGAAAAAAAGTAGGGCCGGTAATGGCGAGAGATGCAAGCAAGAGGAAGGGAAGAACCCCTTTTTGAAGACTCTAGTTAAATTTGAAAAGAAATCCCCCATTCAAATAAAGCCGACGGTACTACATATAGGGGGAGCACATTGTAACCCTGTCTCATGCTAAGATTGGAGAAAAAGAAATATTCCCTACCCGAATAAGTAAAAGAACAAAAAAAAAAACACGCAAATTCTACCATACCGATCCTTCATAATCCTACGTAACCAGGGAAAAGGTTTATCTTTATCTGAAACCAAAATTCGTTTCCAGCACGAAGAACATTCCCAAGGCTAGAAGAGAGTAATTTTAAAGGGGTTGCCATCATAAAGAAATTAAGAAAAAAGTGGGATCTCGGATAAGTGCTAGCCTCAGCGATCGCCATCGCTTATTTCTTTTGCCTAAGCATATCAAGTAGGGGACAAAATTAAATGGGGCGGCCATCCGAACATCAGAAGAAGGAAAAAGTGGTTTGGAAATTAAACTTTGACTATAATATATAAAAAGGAGATAGAGGTACAACGGGGAGGTCAACTTCATCAAAGGGCAGAAAACGAGCAATCAACCACAAGGTGAAAGGGGAGGAGCAGGTGATGCGAGGGAAAAGGGGAGGGTGCAGCGCTTATCTGATGGGTAGGCTACACGCCCGTACTATAGTCAAGTGGAGGGGAAGAGAAAGAGAAACCAAAACCACGGGGGTGAGTTCGCGGGACCTATTACTTAAAATGGGGAAGGGCTATAAAAGGGATTGTAAAAAATCAAAAAGCAAAGAAAAAAACGACCTATTGAAGCTCGGGAGAGCCTGCAATCTTCAGCGGAGAACTAGGGCTGTAGAGCCCAAGGAGGACAAAAGCGGGGGGAAGGGAAACGGGGAGATGGGCTTGCAGAATGGTGGGGGGCGAGCATCATTTTTTGCAGAAAAAGCCCGTTTGGTGAAGAAGGGGGGACGGGGTCTTGATGTGTTTCGAAGGGGAAAGCATCTCTGAAGGGAGGGGCGCGTGGCGTCGCTTGGCGACAGGTTCTCAAGAAATTGCCATAGGTCAAGTGGGAGCTGAAAAAACGCGGGAGGAATCGCGGAAATGGCACGAGACGAGCTGATCAATTTTTGGGAAGTCGAGGGCTTGGATTTTAGGGGCAAAAAGGCCCGCCGGCCGATGGGGGCCCCAAGGAAGTTTTAATGGAAAAAAAAGGAAGGAACTCCGTCAAAGATATATCGCTGGAATAGGTAACTCCTTTGGTGGGAGCGGAGCGCCAGGGGGGGAATCAAAGACAAGTTCTCATCGACTGATCAACCTTATGAAAGAGGCGACCAAACACGTAGAGAGGATTCGTGTCCCGGATGAGATAGAGAGGATCGAGTGAGAAAAAAGGTGGGGCGTAGCGGATCTCGATCAAACATAAGACCGGTACCTCTCCACTCATCTCCTGGAGATCTCTGCTGCGCGTGCGCATGAAGGCGAACTGGTATTCGAAGGAGAAAGAAAATGAGGGATGCCAATGTTGCTCGGAGACCTGACACGCTATTCTCGACCTCTTCATCCTGTTTCGTCAGAGGAGAAGCGGGATTACACAGAACCGATGTTCGAAACTAAGAGGAAGGGTCGGGTGGAGTAAGGGGGCTAAAGAGTTGGGATGGGCCCGTGAAAAGAGAAATTCCTCATAAACAGGCAAGACCGGCAGGGTAGCATGGCCCGTGATCACACGGGTAGGGAAGAATCCATCGCCTTCAACCTCGCGGGGAGGGGTTCTTTCCTGAAAGATTAAAAATGGACCTAACGGAGCAATCGGGAATAACTGAGGACGTGGTACGAGATGGGGACAGCCGCCATCGAGGGGTCAATTGACAGGTTGTGTTGAAGGAGAGAAAGGCCGTTGTCGACGAGGTCGGAGAAGAAACCAAAGATCTTAGTGCTAGGAGGAAAGGAAGGGGGTGGTTTGCAGGAGGAGAAAGGCCGCAACCCCGACCTTATTCCTCAAGAGGAACGGGGGAACGAAATTATAAATAGAGAGATGTTCTTGGAAAGGGAGGTGGGGATCGTGTCAAAGGGGACTAGGAGGGGGGGGACCTTCATCTATTGCGTGCGAGCTCTCCACTCAGAGTCGTACGACGCGCGAAATCTAAAATAGGAACGTTGAAAAAGACCACGAATTTACGAACCAAAAACTAGTTGGGGAAAAAAAGGAGGAAATACTCCTCGGAACCAGATAGAGGGGAGTATCTTCATCCCGATGGAAAGTCCCAACGAGCCCTCCTTACTTTTTGCATCCGACGCAGATCATATCGCAGATCGATCTAAAAAAGAAGAGGGAGGTTGCTAGGGCGAAAAGATGCTCGCGACCCATGATCCCTCTTGGATAAAGACGAGGCTGAAAGAAAGCTTCCGTATAACCCTCCTAGAAAGCCGGCTGGGAAAGGAGAAAAGAAGTTCACGGAACCTCAATCCAAGCTTTCTAGGTCGGGAGGAGTGTACGCATAACTTCATCAGTCGGCCGTTACCTAGATGAAGAAGGGGAGGGGGGACTTCAGGCGCTCGCCGCGGAGGGTTTATTATCAGCGTGAAACCGCGTTTCGGGCATCGAGAAGACAGCTATGAGAAAATAGAAAAGAACCTGAAACGCGAAAGAAAAAAAACAGAGCCAGACGGGAGAAAGTGCCGGGAGGCCTCACAAAAAATCTCCACTTAATACGACGTTCCCACCAGATAGGAAGACGGGGAAGAAGATCCAAAACTGGGTGTTGAAAATAGGAAGCCACGCTCGGGGGGGGGTACAATCCTTCTTTTGAGGAACAAATAACTCCGCCTTTGAAGGGGTCTAAAATCGGATCATGAGGAATGGTCCTTGCGGGAGTGCTCTCGCGCGCCCGATAATCTGTGGCTATCCTCTACGAGAGCGGCTTCTGCTATTTACGCAGCGGAATTTGGGAAGTTCGTCGCAATTTCGAGGAAAAGGGGGGAAGACCCAAGCTCAGGCTTAAAAGACTTTTCTACTATAGGAGAAAAAAAGCCATAAGAGACTACTACTACAGGGGCGTCCTCTCGTTCAGAAACGGGGAGCATTCTATTGAGGGGGGAAAAAGAGTCAGGGCGTTTTTCAGGGGGGGAAGACGAAAGGGGCGATGGAAGGGGGTCTGGTATCTAATCAATTAGGTAGAACGTGGGGAAGAGAGGGGCAAGACGAGAAATTAGTGGGAGCTCGAAAGGATTTAGGGAAGGGGGTCATTTAGGAGAAGATAGATGCCGGTTGATTGAATACCTCTAGATGAGATATGAGCACAGAAGAGACCTTTCGGAGGATTAATCCCCGACCTCCCTCCGGCGACATACGGGCAAAAACCTAAGAAAAACAACTGAAGTCAGTGTGGGGGGGGGGGCCCTCCGAGAGCTATCAAACTTGCAGACCTTCATATGAAGGTCCTTTCCCTATCTGGCAAAGGAAGAGGAAACAGGCGGGGGTAGCCCGGGGTGCCGCACCGCAACCCCAAGAAATTAGAGCTCAAGATACCCAGGCCAAAAAAAAAACTCCTATGAACAATTGTTGTGGGGGGGGGGGGGAGAAACTAATTATTGAACAGCCTTCGTTTTAACTCGGCACCCAGTTTTTGTGTATGCGTATACCCTGACCGCCGGGGGAAATTTTTTTTGTTGTTGTTTTTTTTTTTGGTTGTTGGTACCTCTGGAGGGGGTAGACCATAAAGAACGGTGAAGCTAAGGGGTTGGGAGAAGCAGGCCGCGCTGGACGTTCCTACGCGAGGAGAAACAGCACTGTAAGAAAACGGCTTGTTGAGCACTAGCGGCCATAGAGGGGACGAACAAAGGTGAGATGTCCTCGGAAGATCGCGGAAAAAAAAGAAAAGCGCGATGGGAACACGACGGCTATAGAAACAACCACAAGATTACAATATATATCTTGGGTGGTGATGGCACAATCGGCGAAAGCAAAGAAGCCCAAAGAGACTGGGAGGGTCACCAGAATCGGCCTGAGGAGCAAAAAAAAAATTAAAATTGAAAGAAAGACGAGGTAGGAAGCGGGCTCGGAGGAAACGGAAATACTAACAATGAAAGGTCGTCCAAATCCCATCAGGGAGAGGAAGATATCTGGACTCGTAGCTAAAAGGGGAGAGGTTGTAACTTTGAAACGTCCCGTAACGGAGGCAACTTTGTGAGAAAACGAGGAGGAGGGCCATGGAGTAGAGGGGAGCTGGCAAGTTGGGGCGCCCTTTTCTTCACAGATCTCGTCGTACAGTCCGGAAAACACAGTTGAGCTTAAGAGAAGAAAAAAAAAAAATGAAAAAAGGGGGAAGGAAGACAGCTCGGCCATAAGATGAAAAGGGGATGGCAATTCTGGGCTTATAGCTTCTACGAGGCCCGTGACCTAGATCACGTGGAACTAAGGTCAGTAAAGCCATAAAGGGATGACTAGAGGTGGAATCCGGCCTTGCACGGGGGACCTCGATGCGCAAAACGCAACGATCTCGAAGAAAGACCGACCGCACAGTAGGGAGAACGGGAAACAAAAGAGGAAGGGAAAAAGAAAAATGACGGGAGCGGTCTCATGGCAAGGGAACGAGGGGGGGGAGGCCTTGAGAGCTGGTCGAAAACGCATTAGACGTTAGAGCGAAAAAAAAGACCTGACTGTCTCGAAAGCCGGAGTCGCGACCGAAGTAGACTCAGTCGCGGCAGGGTCATGCGTCTCTCGGGAGAGTTAAGACGAGAATAGGCTTTAAACGAGAGCTCCTTCGCGATGAAAACGTTGAAAAGTACAATGGGCAAGCCAAGGATAACCACAAATCTCCTTCTCTCATCGCAAGAAAAAGATGGAGTCGGCGAGTGATATCAGTCACTAAGGTACGAGCGGCTAAGAGGGAAGGGGAGCTGCACGACCAAGAGCATGGGGGGCTACCCTCTTTCCTCAAAGGTTCAAAAGCTTAAGGAGGGGTCGAACCGAAGAATTAGGTGCTTACTTAAGGAAAGAGGGCACAGGCTATCTTTGCCGTAGGGGAAAATAAAGTTTCAAAGCCTCTACGAGAAGTGAACGGGGGGGGGAAAAATGGAGATGGGAAGGGCTGAGGAGGGGCTATGTCGCATAGGGGGAACGTACCTCAGTCGGACGGAGAAACCCTTGACTGCATGGGACCGCGAATGGGGGGGAAGAGCTCAGATATTCTGGTGGAGGGCTACACAAAATAGAAAGAGTCTACTCTACACTGAGAGGATGAAAGGGATCCTTACACTATTCCCTACTCCTCTTTTTGAAGTCCTAGGTCTCTTTAAAGCGAAGAATATTCATCGAAGTCCGGATGGTTTTAGCTTCCTTGGAAGGAAGAAGAGTAGAGTCTCTCATAGTCGGAGCTAAGAGATATCAGAGA
>Ga0179591_1363517_pt1 | contig 13931 bp, 20 predicted proteins | sample CZOMad2_1_08_16f_FD_182891 | JGI IMG/M metagenome (GOLD analysis project Ga0179591, IMG submission 182891) | Vadose zone soil fungal communities from Angelo Coast Range Reserve, California, USA - CZOMad2_1_08_16fungal (PacBio error correction) | ecosystem: Environmental > Terrestrial > Soil >...
GGTAGAGGTGAAGGGGGGGGGCGGATGATCCCCAGAGTCAAAAAAGAGGAGGTGGCAATGACCTGGAAAAAAACGAAAAAGGTGGACACCGGCGCGTCCGAGAGTCCAGAGAAAAAGTGGTGAAAAGGAGAAGGGGCTCACGGGGTGGGTCCACCACCAACGCAGACTCGAGGGCAACTTGGAAGGGGGGGAAAGGAGTGGTGGGCCCCAAAAAAAAGCAGCCTTCGTTGTCTGGTCGTAGAGATACCGCGTTCTGCCTGTGTGGTCAGGTACGTGGTCAAAACCGAAGGGCTGAAAAGGGGGGGGGGTGCATCGCCGGGACGATCTGCGGCGCGTCTCTTCTGTTTTTGACAAGGTGGGGATCACTGCGAGAAAGAAATCTTGGGGGAGGGGGAATTCCGTATGGACATATCCGGGAGCAAAAACAATCCAAGGCCAACTTCTAAGGGTTTGTAGATGCACCGGGGAAAGAAAACTTCACAAATCCGGGTGGGCGGGCGAAAACCATCCGACGGAGATTGAGGAAGAAAACAATTGCCGGGCGTGGAAATGCCTGAGGGATTAGACCCGGAGAAAGAAACGGGTCCTCGGAAAATTGAGGGCTTCCACGTGTCATGGAAGTATTCCAAATCATCGCAGAAAAAAAAAAAAAAAAAGGGGTGCGACAGTGGGGCAAAGCGACTACAAAGGACTAAGGATCTGGGAATCAAAAAAGAATGGAAAGCCAGAGAGTTGCGACCATTTAAAGTGCTCGCGGCTTTCCTTAAGAAGAAAAAAGCCCCTTGGGGGGGGCAGCCTGGGGAAAGGGGGGTAAAAAAAAAAAAGGTCGGGGGGGGATGAAGGGGCCATCCACGAAGGGAAAATAAAATGGAGGGGGAGAGGCTGGTGGGGACCATGGGTCTAATCATAGATTGCCGGGAGGTTTTGGAGAGGGGGATCTGGGGAGGAAGATGGAAAAGTCCTTTCTGGCTCACGGGCCACTGGTAGCGCAAGGCCTACTGGAAGGAGGGGGGTTGTAAAAGTTGGGGAGTCGAAGGAAGTGGCGCCACCGGAGGGGCCCCCACGTGAGTCCTCCGGTGAAAAAAAGTGCTGGGAGAATTCTGAGAGGCAAAAACGACGAAGGAAGCGAGATGGGTCGGCCCCTTCCAAAAAGTAGCCCCGGGGAACGAGGGTCCCGTGAGAAAAAAGAAAAAAAAACGCGAAAAGGGAATGGAGATCGCGAAAGGTGTCGATGCGAGGGGCGCGGGGTCCTGTTCGTGGGGAAAGGATGACAACAGGAAAGGCTTGTGGGGAAGGGGGGAACTGCGAAGAACGTGCCAATTCGCGCCACGGGGGGGGGGGAATCCTATTAGGGTGCGCTCAGGGGGGGGGAACGCTACGGCCGGAAGAGGTGCAAAAAAAAAAGTGGGGTGAGTTGGGGGAGGATGTTGGAATGAGACGATACCGGTTATTAGTTTGGCGCCCAGGGAGGGTCGATGAATTTGGGACTTGGAGAGGGAGGTTTTCCAGGCATCGGGCGGCCGGAGCGGAAGGGGACTGGAAACGTGGGGGGAAAAAAAGGTCAAAGGGTGTGAGGAAGGGGGGGGAGTCCTTCAAAAAGGACAGCGTCACGATCAAGAAAAACATTAGAGGGCAGGGGAATTGGAGTACTGTGGGGGAGGCGAAGAGGAGTAGGAGAGTGAACTGGAAAAACTGCCTTCCTTTCCAAGTTTGAAAAGGGGAAAGACGGAACTTTTTGTAGAAAAGTTTTTTGGGTATTAGGGTTGTAAATACGATGGGTCCGTTTTGCAAACCCTGTAGATCCAAGTGTGTGGAAAGGGGGGGGCCGTGCGGGAAAATCTTGGTAAGGGGAGGAGAGGGGGGGACCGGGGGGAGAAAAGCCAAGCGGGTAGAAAGCAAAAGTACCTTTGCCTCTCGGTTACCAGCTACGGAAAAAAGAAACATTGGTGTCAAGAAAAACCAAGGCCCGAACTGAAGGAGAGGAAGGCCACGGGAGTTACAGGGAAGGGGTCCGCGGCCTGTGGGGCTGGCGGATGTTGATGGAGTAGTCCTGAGGAGTAATGGGGGAAAGCAGGGGAAATTGACGGGTATAGTCAACATAAAAGTTGGAGGCGCCGGATAGACAGTACATGGAGTTGGTTTGGGCACGCGTGAGGGAAGGAAAGTTTGGGCGGATCCCAACTGAGACGACTCCGGAAGGGGAGGTGGTCGTTGGGACCAGGCCAATCGAAACGTATTACAAAAAGAATGCAAAGGAGGAGGGGAAGCTGAGAAGGTCGGGCGGAACCGAGGGAGGGGGAGCTTCACGTAGAGGGGGGATCCAAAAACCAAAAAGGAAAGGGGAGAAGGTGTGTTAAGAGGGTTTTGGGGGGGGGGGTTGGGTTTTTTTTTGTGTGTTTTTTTGTTTGGGGGGTTTGTGGGGGGGGGTTGGGGGGTTTGTTGGGTGGTGTTTTTTTTTTTTTTTTTGGGTTGGGTTTGTGTTTGGGCAATTGGCGGGACCCAAGGGGGGGGGAAAAACAGCGGGGAGAAAGAGGCGGGGAGGCCCAGGGGGGGTCGGAAGGGGTTAGTTGGGCTCGAACCGGTCCGCGGCCAGGGCCTGGAAAACGTGGCCAGGAAGGTGCAAAAAATTTAAAAAAGAAGTGCAAAAGAGACGGGGAAAGACAAGTAAAACGGCACTCCCGTGATCGTCGCAAGCGCTTGGGGGGCGGAGGCAATGGGCCCGCCTGGCGGCTGAGGGAGAAGCTTAAAGAAGGAGGTGGTGGGAGCGAAAGCCATCTTCGTGGGAATGACATTAGTGAGGTGTAACATCTTTCCAAATCACGTGATGGGAAGCCAGAAGGCATCTGCTTGGACCATGGTGTCGAAAGTCGCTTTAGGGGGGGGATCGGTGGGGGAGAGAGCCTCAACAAAAAAGAGGGGGGGAATTAAAAAAAAGAAGAAGAAGGAGAAGACAAAAGAAGGGACATCAACGCAAAAGAACGAAATGACGAATCAAATGTTCCAAATGCTAGATAGGCCCCCATGAGTTAAGGAAAACTCAAAAGAATTAAAAAAACTGAAGGGGCGCTCGAGCAAAAAACAAAAAAGTGAATCATCTCGTTCCTAACAGGGGGGAAGGAGAGAAGGGGGCCCCCTGAAAGTTCGAGAAAGAAGCACTACCTGAAAAATTGCCAATGAAAACCGCGGGCAGCAGCTAAAAAGGGGTCCTGGAAGAATCAGCAAAGTGAAAAAGTGGAAAAAAGCATTCAAAGTTGGAAATGCATGACAAGGCAAATGATTCAAGGAAAAAAAACGGCAAAGATCCGGCAGGGGCGACCTCTTCGACGGAAAAAAGAAAACTTTCAGGAGAAGGAAAACAAGCGCAATTCTCATAATCCGCCGGGGAAATAATCAAGGGAGAGCCCAAACATAAAGAGGACGTCCACGAGAAAACCTCGGAGGGGACAGTTTAAAATCGTACATCTTACAATTGAGGGAAGAAGAATAGGGCCACGAAAGAAGGAGTGAAAAGTCGCCTCCTGCTGCACGAGGGCCAGTGTGAAAAAGGGGCCCGGCAACAGAAAAGAATAGTAAAAAAACAGGGAGTCCGCTTCCCCCAGTGGTCTATACGAACACTCGAAAAAAACGGAAGAAAAAAAAAAATTAAAAAGAGGGGCCCCAAGGATTGGGGGGGGAAAACCTTGGAAAACCAACCACACATCAAAAGAAGTAGGAAGGGCGCAATTTCCCAGATAAAAGGTATCCGAAGAAAAAATCCGGGGAAAAAAAAAAAAATCATAACACTGAGGAAACCGACCAAGAGTGATCCCAATCGTTCCACCAGGCAAAGGTCAGGGAAAGGCCAGAACCCAGGAAAGCAGAAAAAGAAGCAAAAAGGCACCCCAGCAAGTCAAAAAAGGGATTTGTACCGCCACCGAAAGAGGTCGAAGACACCCGTCGAGGGCACCAACAAGTACAAACCCACACTGGGAAAGTCCACGGAAAAGCCGTCAAAAATAGAAATTGGAAAAAAGGGGGGTCGGGTAAAAAGGGGGATCCGCCAAAGTGAGAAGCTCCTACCTAACGGGGAAAAGCCAAAAAAAAAAAAAAACAAAGCCGCACACCGGTGGACCCAAACAATTGAAGCAAAAAGGAGAGGTTCGGAGGGGGGGGGGGGGGGCGGGGGGAGAGGGGGGGGGGGCAGACCCGCAAGAATGGGTAAAAACCGTTTCCAATAATCAAAAAACAAAAAAAAAACGTCCAATGAACGGGACCGTTAGGAAGGAGTTTTAGGGGACAGACGTCTTCCGAATTCAAACGACAGCAAAAGACTAAAGAAAGTCCCAAGAATCCGGAAAACGAGGAACATCTTAAGGCACCGGAAGGCAGAGGAGTCCAAGGGGATAAAAAAAGTCAAAAAACCGGTCTCCAAAACCCGAAAAAGAAGCCGTCCTTCCAAAACGGAAAAAACAACGACAAAAGGAAAAAAGAAAGTTGGAAAAAAAAGAAAGTAAAAGGCCAGGGGAAACGGGGGAACGACACCGTCCCGGCCTCAAAATCGATAAGATACAATGCCAGGAAAGGATCGAAAAAAAGGTGCAGGACAGAGAAAATAAGGCCCCGGTTCGTCGTAAAAAAGGAAACCCACATCCCTCCTTTCCCAAGAAAAAAAAAAACCCTGAAAAATGGAGAAAAAAGATGGCCTCTCGCCCACGACCCAAGAAACGATCCTTCAACCCAGGGACCAAACCAAAGAAGGCAAAGAACCTGGGCAACGGTCGGCACCGAAGGATCCTTAAGAGCCAACTTCTAAACTCAGGACATTAATGTTTCAAAGCCCCCGAAAAAAAAAAAAGGAGACGCATTCTAAAGGGAAATATCGAAGAATGCATTGTAACTAAAGGTAACCCAGTGGCAAGAAAAAATGTTGGGGAAAAAACAGGGCGCCAGAAGATGCTACGGGAAATCTCGTAACCCTCAGGTGACAAAAAAAAAAAAAAAAACCCGAAATCTGGGGGGTCCGGGGGAGAGAAGAACGAGACCTACCGCCCAGTTGTTCGCCGTGTGGAACCTTTTCATAAAAAAAAATCGATCAGACGAGAAAACAAAACATCACGTTGTAAAAAAGACGAAAAAGCGCCAGGGGAGAGGGGAGGGGATGCACCCAAAAAAGAAGCCGCATAATAAGCTGCCAGATCGGCTGAAATAAGTACCTTCTCAAAAAAAATACTGTTCACTAAAAAAAGCTTCAAAAAAGCTTTTGGAAAACCAAAAGGGAATCTCTTCATGGGTCCCAGAGACATCCTTTCCGCTCTTTGACACCCTCGCAAAAGAAACGCCGTCTTATGTGAAACCCACGACCGGAAAGTCGGAGGCAAAAATAAGCCCACGAAAAATCTTCAATTTTCCAGTCAAAAAATCGAACGTCGGTGGCCTCAGAGGGAGTGTGAGAAAAGTCGGGGGGGGGAACAACGGCTTAAAAACAAAAAGAAAATCTATATTATGGGGGTAATACAAAATTGTCACCAAACGGGAAGCCCTCATTCAAAAATCACGGGTCAAGGCCGAGCATAGGGGACAGGTACAACCCCTATGAGCCTACATGGAGGACGGGGGGGAAAGGAGGAGGCGAAACAAAGAAAACGAGCAAGTCAACGGTCACGCGGATGCAGGAATGAAGGAAGGAGTCTACAGAAGGGAGGGAAAGGGGGGGAGCACAGGGGGTATGCGTGACCGCATCGAATGTACCTCCAAAACGATAATAACAAGGATTTGGATGCAAATGAAAAGAAAAAACGACAGACAAAAACACACCCTTGAAAATTGTGGGTCGGTTAGGAACATCAACGCCAAAAAGAGAAGTTAGTGCAGTTCACTTACCAAGATCAGGGGACTCATGAGGATGGTCGAAAGCCCATAACTTTCGGTCTTGGACATTTTTAAAAAAAAGACAGTCCCCCGCGAGAAACGAAAAAAAAAAAAAGGGGGAGTATGAAAAGAGATAGGCGTTTTTGGGGGGGAACGAGGGGAATCACCTATTTAGGGAGAATAGAAGGGAAAAAAAAAGATTTGGGTGGGAACTGCCACCCTAATCGCAGTGAGGGGGGGGGGAAAGGGGCAATCACCAGCAACTTTTTACACCGGTTTTTCCAGTGCTCGGAATGGGACATTGGCTGAAATAGAAGATCCAATGGTCTGTTATGCAGTTCATGGCCATATCAAGAATGAGGAAAAGGGCACGAAGAAAATGTGTTGTGGACCCCTTTGGGAAGAAAATTCAATGTACGGGAGAAAGGGAAGTTTGCGGAAAGCCGGGGGGGGGGGGGGGTAAGGCGGTGGGAAAGCCATAGACGAGAAGGGTAAGCGAACATGCACAGACTTGGAAGCCTAGTGATAAAGTTTCGCAAAAAAGCACCGGTTGTTAGCGTTCCAGGAAAAGGGCACGGGGATTACCATACAAGAAGAGGATTTGGAAGGTTAAATCTCAAGGGGGTGGCAAGCCTAACAAAAAAGAGGGGACCTCGGAGGGATTGAAAAGTCAATCAAAGGTGCTGCATTGAATCAGGGCGCGCAAAGGGTTTCGCGGAGGGGTGTGGGGAGCTTGGGGGGGGAAAAAAAAAAAAACAGCAAAACTGCGGAGGGGACGTTGGCAGAGCCAGGAACGTGTGCAGAGAGAGACTTGTGGAAAGGAAGCTTGAAATAGAGTTGCACGTTAAAAGTTAAACCGAGAGGAGAGGGCAAATGGGTTTTGAGGGAGTTCAAGGGGAAGAGGGACGCAGGCGCTGATGTCAGTTTTGGAAAATGAAAAAAAAAGAAAAAAAATGGAAAGAAACAAAAAAAACAAAACACAAAAGGTCGAGCTGATAACGGGCCACAAAGACAAACGGGTCCGGCGACCGCGGAGTCTTCCGGAAATATAAAAGGGAGGACAGCAATCTGAAAGCAAAACACGGGGCGAGTTCTATTTCCAACCTGCGCTTCGTCTGGCCCTGTTTAAAGAAGATTGCGAACCCACGCAGGGGGGGAAAATGGAAGAATCGGCGGTTAAGAAGAGGAGGGGTTTAAATACGAGCTGTCACGGCCTGCTGAGGTTCGAAAATTAAAGAGGAGCCCGGAACGAGGAGGGAGTAAGAAGGGGAGAGGGGGGGGGGAGAGCAAGGGGGGTGGGGGGGAGCGCGTAAACGGGGGGAGCGCTATGCTTCGGGGCGAAAAAGAACAGGGAAGTTTCAGGGTTTAGGGGGGGGATGGACAAGAAGGGGACGTGGCGGAAAAGTGACGAAAAAGTTTGGCACGTTGGCAGGGTAAAATCTAGGGGGGGAAACGGCGTGGTCCGGTCGAGATCAAAGTAAAAGGAGGGAACAGCGGGAAAACCAAGCAACGTGGGTAAGGGTGAGGGGGGGGTTTGAGGACTGGTTGCTCAAAAAGCATCTGGCGGGGTTCTAATCACGATGGACGGTGATGAAGAACTGAAGATCAAGGGAAACAGAGGAACGTGTTGAAAAGGGGAACTGAAACTTTTTGGAAGGTTTTTGGTGGGGAGGGGGGAAATTGGAACGGTCCCCTCCGGCCGGAAAAAAGGGAAAGAAAAGTTTTGAAAAGGGGGGAGAGCCCGGGTCTGAGGAACGTTTCCCCTGGGGGGATAAGGGAGGGCCTGGAGAAAAGAAGTCGCGGTCCGACCGAAATACCGTGACTGCATCTTAAAGGGGGACATTCATTGGGGGGGGGGCGACCAGAGAACCGTAAAAAGGTCCCGGGAAGGGCGAAGGGGGGGGGGAGGGAAAGTGCTCTGAAAAAAACCTTTGTCGTGGGCTTGGGGATTCCGTTTAAGGGAAAGGGGTCCTTAGGTGGGACCATGGAACGTTGATGGTGAATAAGGGGGGCGGGGAGGGGAAAAATTGGAAAAGCAAGATTTTTGAAAAAGTCCTCCCTTGAGAAATACTGGATGGGGGGGTGGGGGGGAGTTGTACCAATGGGGGGACGGGACGTGGCCGGTAGACAAGGGGGGCAAAAGGGGGAGCCGGGGTAAAATTGAGGGTGAGGGGAACAGGGGGGGGGGGGGGTACCGCCGGCGGGAAGAAAGGGGGTTGCAAGCGGGGAGGGGAGTCGGCAGGAAAGTCGTAGAGAACAGAGGAAGCGGAAAGAAAAAAAGAAAATTGGTGAGTGGGGGCCAGCATGGGCAAAAGAGGGGATAAACGGAGTATTGTTTTCAAAAAAAGACGGAATTGGGGAAAAAAGAGGGTTTAGGACAGTTGGATCTGGGGTTGAAAGGTCGTGGTTTAAAGCCGGGGGGGGCCTCAACGGTCAGGGGAAGGGCTTGTCAACTGGATTTCCCACATTTGGACATGCCACGTTCGAAAAAAGGGGGGAGAAAAGAGGAAGAGAGTTGGAAAAAAAAGGAAAGGGAGTCGGGGGAAAGAAAAGACGACACCAGAAAGTGGGGATGCGAACAGCACTCTCCTTAAATCAAACCTTGTAGCCACGGGGACTGCAGCGGTGGGACCTTGTTTGAGGGAGGGGGGAAGTGGGGCCAATAGAAACGCCCCTGGTGGGATGTTACTCCAGGCATCTGCTGGGGGATAACGGAGGAGCCGTGTGAGGGAAAAATTTAAGAGTCGAAAAAAAACAACGAGGGAAGAAGAGAAAAGGAAAAAGATACTACCACACCGAGGAAGGAAAAAGCTACAGACGTCCATAAAGACAGTTCAACATATGCCGCTGATGGGTGCCGTCAAACCCATCACCGGGAAAAACTACGGGAAAAAGAGAAAAAACACACAAACCAAAGGCCTCTATGCCAAAAAAAGACAACGCGGGAAGGAAAACCGAACTCGAAAGACAGGGTTGGTATTGTAAGGGGCCCAGGCAAAGGGAGGGGGGGGGGAGGTTACAAAAACCAGCCGGGGGCACGGCGGAAGGATCCATCCTCAGGGAACTTAACTTTCTTGGAAAGGAACTTTGGAAGGGCTAAGTGACCGGCAAGGCCTGGCATAAGGGACACAAATAAAGGTAAAATCCCGGGGGGACCCTCCCTCGACGGCAAGGGGAATGGGTGGGAAAACTACCATCAAACTGGAAGAACCCGCGCTAAAGGGAAAAGGAAGAAAAAAGTGAAAAGACGAAAAAAACTGCTCAATAGGGGAAAAAAAAAAACTATAAAAAGAAAACAACGGCGGAAAAGGGTGGAAGAAGGTCACGAAAAAGGAACTGCGTACACTAAACTCGGGAAAGAAGCCCCATGAGGGAAAAAGAACCGTTTCTGACGAACAAAAAGAGACGAAGGGAAGCCAAAGGTTGAAGACCACTTCCAGTAAGCCTGAAAGGAAGCCCTACAAAGAGCAAACAGTGAAAACACCATCCGGTGAATAAAAAGGGCCGAAAAATCCAAAAGGCGGGGGAAAGGCGTCAAGAAAAATGTCAACAAAAAGAGGCTCAGTCTATTTCCCAGCAGGGCACAAAAAAGAGCCCGCCCATCAAAAATAGGTAAAAAAGGGGGAAAGGCCCACCCGCAAAACTCAATATGATAAATGGGCCCAGAAAGGCAAAGGGATAAAAAGAGGGGGTTGTCAAGGAGAAGGGACAAGGATTCCAAGTCTCGCCGACCGTTAAAAGGGGGAAAAGCCAAAGGCCAAATGCAAAGATGGAGGGCTTTGAAGAGGTAAGGGATTTCCCGTGAAGGACTGAGAAAAAAAAAAACCACCTGAACAGTGATAAATAAAGAATTTCAAGGGACTGTCCCGTCTGCCAACAACAAAGGCACAAAAAAGTCTGTCCAAACCAAAAACTCCAACGAAAGCACCAAAAAATCAAAAAAAAAAGGGGGAAAAAACTAAATCAAAGGGGAACGTTTTTACCCAACCAGGGGACAGAACGAAAAGGTACCAGTTTCCCAACGCTGCACGCAACAAGGCCGATCAACAAGCATCCGATGCTGCCTCCAGGAGGAAATCTTCCAACCTCCGGCCCTGGCCTCAAAAAAAGGAAAATCCCCAGGGGGTCTGGGGGAAAAAAGATCCAGGGGGACGACACGATTCCTTGAAAACGCTGCACCGAAGCGTAGGAGCGCAGGAACGGAACGGACCGATATCAAAGCCAGGCAGAAGAACTGGGAAAGCCGGGGAAGCAAAACACCGACACAAGGAAACTTCTAAGGCAAGAAACATCCTCAAGGAAAAACCCTTAAAAACGAACCTCAAACTGGGTCAAGGAAATGAGAATCAAACGACATTCCCGCGCCGTGAAAAAAAAAAAACAACCTTAGCGAAAGCCGACATTCAAGGTCAAAAAAAGATTACCCTCATATTCCTACCTAACCCGAACAAGAAGGGAAAAAGAGTCTGAAAAAGAAAGGACCAAAAGGAGTCGATTAGTACCCATCGTCAGGTCACAGGCAGTTCAAAAACCAATGCATGAACAAAAAAAAAAAAGAAAATAAACAGGAAAGAAGTCTCTGTTTAAAAGGGACTCCGGAAAGAGCCTACTGAAAGCGAAAGGACCAGAGTGGTAAACCGGAATATTTCAAGCGGGGGGACGCAGGGGTGGGGACTCAGAAGACCGTAAAAGAAATCCGGGCGGTTGAGAGGTACCCAGGACCGTCGTCGAAAAAAAATTGAACAAAAGGGGAAAGAAAAGAAGCAAAGGGCGGAAAAAGGAAAATCAAGAAATGCCATCACCCAACCAGCCCAGGCCAAAAGAATCTTCCTGACCCGGACATCAGGGAGCGAAACAGGAAAGGAATCGGGAACGGAAGAGGGACCTTCCATGGTGGGAACACCACGGACGCTCTGACCAACCAGGGAGAATTCAGGGGATGAAATAAAAACTCAATACTCCCTTCCTTTAGGTACCATAAAAAGAGCCACCTACCAGGAACCAAGCCAGGAAAAAAAAATTCCCGGGATAATTAGAGAGAACATCCTCATCGTCCAGATTTTCTGGATGAGGTGCCAAAGACAACTCCAGAAAAAAAATGGATTAGGGTGTAATGGGAAAGAGTCATGCCCTCTGCGGAATCCCCGGGGGCCGCAACGCAAAAAGTCCAAAGGCGAGATGAGACACAGGGAAGTCCACGCCCTAAAAAAAATGTGGGGGGGAGGCCGACCAAGCTTCGAGAACTGAACCAAAAGGCCTCTCTCCACCTCAAAGTGGGTTTAGGAATCGTAACAAAGGACCAACAGATCGCAGATGTTTCAGAAAAGGAGGCCGCGTATCATCAGAAAAAGGAAAAAACAGAAAACCACAGTGGGGGAAGCTTGAGGAGAAAATGACCATAAGAGAGCGCAGGATTAAAGTTCACAGTTGAAAGAGGTTGGGCTAGACAGTAGGCACGAGGAAGGACCTGCCCAAACGCGCCCGAAGGACGACGAGAAGAGTGGAGGTCTGGGAACTTTGTCAAACTCAATCCTCTCGCACCAAAGATGAAAAGGGAAGAGCGAAAAAGCGAACAAACCTCAGGCTGAATGGAGTTGTCGTGAGGAAAGGAGGGCGTGCCCTGCTTTTGTGAAAGGGACTGGGACGCGCCCGGGGGCGGGTCTGGAACTGAAAAAATCACGGGGGGGAACGACACGAGGAACGAATATCAGGGAGGGGTTCAGGTGTGGCGTTCAAAGACTTCCCAAATGGGTAGAAATGAGTGCGTACAGAAACGCAAGGGGACGGGCACGCTACAGGGTTTTTATAAAACGGACCGAACGGAAAGGAGCGGGAACGGAAAAAAGGAAAAAAAGGGAGTTGACCTGTGGGCGGGCAAAAAGGCGAAGAGTATGGAAGGGGGAAGGGGGGAAGACCTGTCACAGTTTGTTCCGATGGGGATCAAAAAAGAAAAAAAGTCGCGGGACACGGGGGGCAATGGGGTTTACTCTGTTCAAAAGTATTCAACCATCAATCTCGATTGCGTTTTACCGAAACAATAAAACTATAGGGATGAAGCTGTAGGAAGGGGTGGACCTCCACTCACGAGGAAGCGAGGGGGGGGTGGGGGGGATTTGGGAAAGTTCGAGAGGATTAGACTTGAAGCACTCTTGTCCATGGGGGTCCCATCATCCTGTGCGCAGGGGGAGAAACACGAAGGGGACGGGGGGGCGGGGGAAAAACCCATAGAGAGAGAGGGGGGGGGGAGGTAGGAAAAAAAAATGTTCGGTCGAGACCGCCGAGTCAGCGAAAGGATCGGGGGGGTGAAAAACTTTGGACGCAGAGAGACAACGGACCCACTCGAGTTTTTTCAGGGAGTTACAAGGAGGGGAAGAGAAAGAATCGACCACAGAAAGAAAAGAGAGTGAAAAAATTAGAGCATTGGAAATAGGAGGACGGCTGCCACAGAATGAGAGAAAGAAAACGCTTTCATCAAGCATATTCAGTAAACCCTCTTCAAACCTGGGAAACCATTAAGGTTGGGGGGACTTCCGGTGGGGAGAGAAACAAAGCCGGGTAGGGAAGAATGCGGGAAAGTATGCCCCCGCTGCTTGAGCGACGAAAAGACTAAGCGCCAGGGGGCAAATAATTTTCGCGCACGGGGGGGGGAAAGAAAATGAGGGTGGTAGGAGGGGGTTGACGGCGAGGGGGATGGAAAAAATCCGCAAGGAAGAAGGAAAAGAGGGTCCAAGGGGGGTGTATTTGGGTGGAAGGTCCTTCGACGAGAAGGGGGATTCGGGGGGGGGGGAGCCAGGGAATTCCGTTGGGGGGGCGGGGAGGGAGGACGTGATGAGGAGATCTGGGTCAGAGAAACTTACCTTCCAGGTTTTGGAAGAATTAGGGAAAGGGGAGGGTGGGGGGGGATAAGTAAATGCTCGGTTCAGCTATTTCTAGAAGATTTACGGGCCCACGAAAGGGGGGGATAGAGTGAGGAGAAAAAACATGTGAAAAAGTTAAGTGTCCCCTTTTGGGTAAACCAGGGGGAAAATACGTGAAAAGTTTTGACAAGGGTGGTTTAAAAAAGTGTAACACAGAGGGGGTGAAATCCAAAACTGGTTAAGATCAGGGTTTTTGGGGGGCCGTGGGGGCCCACAGGGATACGGGGAGGGGAAAAGGGGGGCGATTGGGGGAGAAGGCTTCCCCCCCGGGAATACAATACCCGCGTCCACCCAGTTATTTGGGGAAAAGCGGCAGAGGGCAGGCAAAGCAAGTAAAAATCAAAAGGCCTGCGTAGGATGGGGGGGGAGGAAAAGCCCGGTTGGCGTATGGATGAAAGGGGCAAGGGAGTGCGGGGGGGGGTCCCGAGAGTATTGGGCCGGGGGACCTTTGCCGCTGTGGGGGGATTAATGGTAGAGGGCGGGTGGAACGTTTGGGGGCAAGGGGAGAGGCAAAAAAAGGAAAAAAGAGGAACGGAACGGTAGGGGGGGGGAATTGTTGTTGTCACACAAGGTGGACGAGGAGCGTACTGGGCGGGTGAAAAAGAAAAAACCCAAGAGTAGAAGTTGTCCTGGAGGGAGGGGAAAAGGGTGGTGATGCACCGATTGGGTGAGGTTTGGAGGAGAACCCGCCGGTAGAGGTGACGACGAAGTCACCCTGGGGCGGCAACCGAATAGTTGGGGGGCAAAAAGCAGGGCGTAGAAGGGGGCAAGTCAAATGGTGAAAAAGAGTTGAGAAAATCGCCGGGGGGGAAGGCACAGGGGGGAAGGCTGTAGGGAGAAGGGGAGACGAAGCGAAAGGAAAGGGAAAAGGTAGGGTCGGGGGAAAATTGACCGGGCCAGGAAGGCAACCAGGGCCCGCAAGAGGAGAAATCAATTGTGGAGAAAAAATCCCGTTGGAAACGTCCCTGAAACAAAGACTGGAGCGAGGAAGGAGAAGGGGAAAAAAGAACATCTCCGCAAAATTTAAGGCTAGATCGGTAAAGGCCTTTATTGTGGGGGGGGGAAGAAGCCCGCGGAGGGGGGTTGGGGTGAAAAAGGAAGTCAAAGGGGGGTACTCCAGAGGAGGAAAGATGGAGAATGTGGGTAAAGTGATGTCCTCTGTGTTGT
>Ga0179591_1136279_pt1 | contig 13930 bp, 21 predicted proteins | sample CZOMad2_1_08_16f_FD_182891 | JGI IMG/M metagenome (GOLD analysis project Ga0179591, IMG submission 182891) | Vadose zone soil fungal communities from Angelo Coast Range Reserve, California, USA - CZOMad2_1_08_16fungal (PacBio error correction) | ecosystem: Environmental > Terrestrial > Soil >...
GGGTAATTTTGACGTGTTTTTGATTAAAAGGTGGGGGGGAAAACAGAAAAAAGGAAAAAAATTGATTTAAGGGAAACTACTGCTGTCCAAGGGTTGGAAATCGGAGAGGGGCAGCCACAAATGGGGTAGATCGTTACGTAAACCAAAATGCGTGGAAGGGGAGATGGGCCGTGGAAATAGGGAAAAGTTGGGGGGTTCAAAAAAAACGGCTATGTGAACGCTTAAAAGGGGTCGTGGTATATTAAGTTCTGGGTTTCTGGAGGAGAGGCAAGTGCAAGAAGAGGTGCCGGCACGCCCACGGACGTTGACAAGAGGGAAGAATCCGGGAGGATGGGGGGGGGACCAAAAGAGTCTCCACCCGACAGGCGCCCTGGGGCGTTAGGATTGGTAGAAATAAAACGGGAGCACTGAGGGTTTGAAATCCCCGGAGGAGGTGGCCATGAGGGGAGACCATACAAGGGAAAAAACCGAATCGTTCCAGACAAACTAGACTTCAAAAATGAGAAAAACAACCTAGGCCTTGAACGCATACTCTCAATAAGGAGGGAGAGGATGGAGCTCCGTAAGGGCCTCCCATCATACGCAGATCAGATAGCGCAGAAGGCAAGGGAATGCTTTGGTGGGCTTCTCCTCGGGAACGGTAAACTGGGACGGATGACACGTTCAAATGGAACAATAACTTATTAGAGGGGGGAAAGGCAGCCGGGGACAGAGAAAGGTCGGAAGGGGAAAGGGGGGGGAAGGAGGGCAAAAAGGACTACTCCTCAGCGAATATCGAAAAACGAGACCACAGAGGTTCATCTGGCTGACGAAAGAATCGTCATCGATCTTTATGAAGGTAGGGGAAGGTAGAAGAGGGAAGCAGGGAGATTCAACCGAAATGTGCGAAAACAACAAGGCAGACGCCCCGGGGACGGGAGATGAGACGTGGGGGGGGAATCAGGCGTAGGGGGACTCTGGATCAAGTAAACCGGATAAAAGAGAAGAAAGAAAGTCTTGGGGCGGGCCGGGGGGGGTTTCGTTCCGGCGCCGAGTGGTGGCGGCTTAAAAAGTAACGGTGACGGGACGTAAGACTATGGCGCGAGTGCCAGAGGATTTCGAAGAAGAAGGGAAGCACGAACAAGTCATCATACAAACAAGCCTGTTTGGGGGGTGGAAGAGGAGCCTCGGGACAAGAGAGAAACAGATTCTGTAGACTGCTACAGTTACGTGAGAAGTAAAGAGGGGGCTTGAGAAAAGAAAATTGCAAAAACTAAACTCTTTGGGTCAAAAGGCTTGACGGCCATTCGCCACCGTCTACAGGAGTTTCCAGAAAAGGGAGAATCTCGACTGCCTGCAAGAGATTCCTCGCTGGGGGAGGAGCAGGAAAGGACATCTAGGGGTTCCATATGGGACGACACAGGGGGGGCAAAGGACAGGCGGCGGATCGATCAGAGAGAGTGGGGGGGGAAACCAAGAGGGGACCACGTTTGAAGCCAGAAAGGGCCTAAGGGGACGGAAAATGGGGGTAGCTTGGTTTATGAAAGAGGAGAAGGAGAGGGGGGGGGCTGGGATGAAATGGGGTCAATCATCTGTTGACAAGAGGAAGCATAACAAAAAGGAAAGGCAAAACATAGGGAACCGGATGACCAAACCAACACTTCCTTAAAAAACCCAATAAATTGAAAAGACTACAGCACACCTACACCAGAACAGAAGAGGGGAAGAGGGGGAAGAGAGAGGTCAGTGATCGATTTTCAAGTACCCCGGACCAGGGAATTAGAAGGGGGAGAAAGCACGACAGGGGAATGAGGTAAAAGGGATCAAAAGTCCCCGAGTCTCCATACTCCCCAAAAAAAAAGAACGAAAAAAGATCAATGCGTGGCAGGGTACTAAAGAAAAGGAGTCGACTCCGGGACGAAGATACTTTATCGCAATAAGGGAAAAAAAAAAAGGGGGAGGGCTGGGATTTCCGCCCAAAAGGCGTGTCACACAAGAAAGAGCGTTGGTCGCCAAGGAAAATGGCCAAGAAGCAACCTTTAAATCTACCAAAAGCTCAAAGAGGGGAAACGAGAGGGGCACTGGGGGACGGAAGATTGTTTAAAAGAGAAAATACCACCGTCAAGCAGAACATAATGGGTAGAATCAAAAAAGGAAAAAAAAAGAACAGGGGGGGGGGAAACAATGGGGGTCAGAAGGGGGGACCACAAGAGGAGAACTTCACCGAGAAAACCTACTAATGAGAGAATCAAGGAAAGGACGGAACTTGATACGTAAAATTTAGGACGAATAAAAATTAGGGCCGTTATCGAAAATTCGGAGAGAACTCAATACATGCGTATCAAACGATCTAGTTTAATAAAGGAGAGAAACAGATACCCATTAGTCTCAATGATAGGTGGAAATCTAGGGTTACTCAAAAAAAGGAGAAAAAGGGGGGGAGGATAGCGTTGGCAATGGATGTGTTGGACGGGGCTCGAAAGACAGCGGGCTTCCTATCACCTTTTAGAGTAAAGGCCCAAAACTACATCCTTCACTCAATAAGAGAAGGGGGGGGGGGTGAGCGGGGAGGACAGATCAAAGATAAAAAAAAAAACGGCACATCGAAAAAAAAAAAGATACTCCATGGGAAGATACTGGCGAGAAAAACAACACTAGGAGGAGCATAGCTCGCGCAGTGCTTCACGGCTGGGGGGGGGGGAAAAAACCAGGGGAAGGGGAAACGGAGAACCGCGAACAACACCGTCGAGATTGATGCGCTATTGGAAATGGAAAGAACTAATGGAATGTCAGATTGAGACAGAGGGAGAGACCAAAGTCCCAAATCCCAAGACAAGAAAAAGACAGGAAGGTACGGGAAGGAGACAGGAGACTATGCGTTTCTCATAGGACTGTAGGAAATTCCTTATAAAGTTCTTACTAAAGGGCGGGAATCCCTGTTTAGGAAATTTTCTTGAGAAAAAGGGGACTCCAGAGTCTGAAGTCTACCCTTCGCCAAAGGAAGCCTGAGAAAGTGCTCCAGGGGACGGGATGGGAGGGATATGTAAGAGGAGGGATGGACGACGGGAGGTCGAGGGTGTCACTCATAGGGATACCCTAAGTCCGTAACCAGGGCGGGTCTCGGTTGACAGGGGGACTAGGGAGAGCAAATCGGCAGTCGGATGATTGGTACCCAATCTCCGAAAAAATTAAAGGGGAGTAGCCTTGATCGTTGATGTGGGGGGGGAACTGGACGGCTTGCGTGAGGGGAGGGGAGGGCAGCGCCGAAAATACTCGACGGCATTTTGCCACGCCGGAATTTCTTAAATGGCCGATAGCCGGGGGGGCGACTTACCTTCCGTTCGAACCTGACCATCCTGGTCCGCGGGGAGAATAAGCATATTAGAAAGGCAGATTCAACCAGGGAAATGTGCTCGGAAATGAAAGGGGGGAATGGGTTTGTCGTAGCCTAGGGGAACTTTGACCTTAATCGGCACCTTGGGGGATTAGATAATTACGGAGGACCCTTCTGAAAACTTGAACAAGAACAAGGTCACTGATCATCTCACGCGTCTGGCTGGGAGGAAGAAGACGGGGGAGGAGAAGATAAAGCTTGGGGGGGTCTTAGTGGGAACTACTCTTTGGTCATAGCAGGTTCCAGGGGGCATGTTTAGACTATGTGGGGGGAAAAAGGAATAGACAAAAGGGGGGAAAAAGAAAGGTCAATATCGCAAAAGTATGCCTGCGACCCGAAGTAAGCCAGAGGAAAAAAGGGTAAGTTCAAGGGGAACCGGGTGAATTCTATCAAAAAGAACATTTTAATGCCAAAAATCACTCAACTAAGGAACGGAAGGCTGGGAAGGGAGAGAACCAGTCAGAGGAAGGGTGAACTGAAGAGCATTCTCAAACAGAAGAGAGGAGCTTCGCGCTATATCGTGGAAAAAAGAAAACGCTGGACGGTCTAGGCGACGGTCTATATAAAAAAGTCAAAAGAAATAACCTGGGGGCCAAGCCGGAAACTTGCGACTTGCTGGTGACATCAGGAAAGAGGGATTAGCGGGCAAACGGAAATTCAACTAAGAGCGACAAAAAAGATAAGTTCGTCATGAGGCCGAAAGAGAAAGAAAAAGAGGAATCATTTACTGAGGAGGGATAATGAGCCTCAAGGTTGTTCGCTCAATACAGCGCCGCCACTCTCTGCAACTCGAAAGAAATGGAAGCGTTAACCTTGCGTTCCACCCATCCCCCCACTCGAAAAGAGATCCCCACCGGCCCCCGCCTACACCTTAGAGTAGACGACGCCGGAGGTGATCGAGGGGGAGGTCTGATTGAAACACACTTGCAAAGGAAGACGGGAGGGAGAGAGGGGACCTGTTGAAGGGCAGAAGTTGACGTGGGAGAGATAACCGGAATGGAGGCCAAAGAGAGATTCAATAAGAACTACGGGGGGGGGAAGTAAGACGTTAACGCTCAAAAAGGGAACATGCGGGGACATCCAGGGGGGGGGGGGAAAGAGGCGCTTATGCGTCGGGAGAAACCGAAATCTCCATGACGAAAAGGGGAAAATAGAGAAAAAAAGTAGCAAAAAGGAAGGGGGGTCGGTGCTAGAATCATTCAATGGGGGGGGGGGGGGAAGAAGTACTCTTATATAACGATCAAACGAGAGATCAACGAACCGGACCCCGAAAGAAAGGATAGGAGGATAAAGGGGGCCGGCACGATCCGGATCCATCGGTACAGACAGGTCATTAGAGTCAGAAAAGACAAAGTAGGGGGGGAACTTCAGTTTGGGCCTAGAGTTGAGGAACTCTGTGAGTCAAGTTCAGTGGAGCAACGCAAGAGACCAAAAAAAACGAGAAAAATCAGCTCCGATCACACCCGAGTTCTCCAATCCGAACAAGTCCAGGAAAGTACGGCCGTGGAAAAAGGGGGGCGTAAGAAGGAAATCATAGACGAACGGCTCGGCACGAGATACGGAAATCGATTAGGAAAAAGAAGAAGGGGGGAAAGAATAAACAAACGCGAAAACCAAGAAACATCTACAACTCCAACACCGGCCATTAAGGGTAAAGAGAAGGAAAAATCCTCAATTCAAAAGCAGGGAAGAAAAAAAGAAGCTGACAGTAAAAGGATCGACCAAAAGTGTCTTTACAGCTAGGGAGAAGCAGATAAAAAGTGGGGGGGGGGAAAAAGGATCGCTAACCTCACGTGCAACTTACCCTGTATAGTTGAGTGAGTGCAACCTCCACAGAGAGGAAAAAAAAAAAACAAACAACTACAGATTCTAAAAAAGCTTGAGTAAAAGAAGATTTGAGGGTGTGATTATTTGCTCTCAAGAGCAGGGGGGGAAGGGGAGCGAAATTGCAAGTGGGGATCGAAAGCAGGAATGTCAGACAAACAGATGGTCAGGAAGAGGAGGGTACCCTTTTGACTGTGATCAGGAAAGATCCATGCCGGGGACACTGGTGGGGGGCAAACTGTAGGAACAGGAGGTAAGGCAGAAGGGGGGGGGGAGTGTAGAGACGGGTCTGTGTGAGAGTTCTGATGAGGGGGAAAAAGGATCCGGTGCATGGGTGGGGAAAAAAAAAATACTAGCTTGGGCCAAGGGACCTATCGTAGAAGATGTGCTCGTCGTACGCCAACAAAAAAAAAAGGCCGGGGGGGGAAAAAGAAAACTGTTGAGGGATTTGGGGCAGCAAATCTCGGATTGATCGGCGGAGGACTGAGGGGGGAAACAAGGATTTAAGTGCCATGGGCTGTATACAAGAAATTAAAAAGGACCTCAACGCGGCAAAATTAACTGGAACAAAAAAGAAAGGGACTCAGGAGAAAAACGTAGACTAACTAGCAGAAAGAAGAGCTTCAGTCTTCTCTAATTCTTCCTCAGGAGGAGTGAAAGCATACGAGAATATAGGAACGCCTGTCACTAAAAGTAGAAGAAAAGATTGGGAGGAACGGCGACGTAATTCCTGTCAACGGGCTTGACCATGAAAATCCACTATTCGAAAAACACAGAAGAAATCCGCTATAATGAAGAGCTTCAGTAAAAAGGCAATGGATGAGGGAAAATCAAGGAAGAGCATCAAGCGCCGATCATTGTTAAAAACCCGAGGGAAAAGGAAAGAAGAGCAGTGAACAGATCGAATCGAGGGGGAAGGGGGGGGATGAGTGTCTGTTTCTCAGAACTGCTAAGGGAAAAAAGGGGTCGAACCTAAGGAACCACAACGCAATCCGTACGCTGGGAGAAAAGACGGGGGAAAGGGTTCAAATCATAGCTGCTTCCTCTATCACAGCCATAAGACAGCCTCTCAAGCTAAAGGTGAAAAAGGCGGAAATTTGGGGGAGGGAGCTGAAAGGGGGAGGGAGGGTTACCGCGAAAGGGGAACGATTCTTCATTGCGGGGGTCGAGTGACCGGGTGATTCAGTCTTATTTCGATCATTCATAGGACATCAGAAAAAAAGCAATCAATCAGGACAGAAAGAGCCGGGGGGGAAAATGTGCTAATTCACTGCCTTCATGAGACGACATCAGAAATGGGGGAGTGTCTATCTCTAGTGAAGGGGATAGTGGGTCGCGATCTGATGTTCCAGTGTAAGACAGGGAGGAATTTGTGGACACGAGGATGTTGAGGTGTACGTCCATTTGAGGGGGGAAGGGGAAAATTTCTCCAGTCATCGAGGAGTAGCTCACGATAGAGACGCAGAAGCGCAATCCTCTGGTGAGAAGAGGCAATACATAAGAGGGGGCCCTCTGAGGAGAGTCGCCTAAGAGGGACTGTCGCTGTGGAAGATGCGGGTTTGGTGGAACGTATGGCACGGAGTTCACTGACGCCAATCAGGAGAGAGGAAAGATAAGGAAAGAGTGACTGACCCTGGGGGGGGGGGCGGAAAGGCTTCTGAAAGCATATTGGCGGGGGAGAAGAGGGAAGTCAGTTACAGACATAAGAAAAGAGAACCGGAAAAATAAAAAACCAAACAGAGACACAAGAAAAAACTGAAAATCCCCAGAGTGGAACGAAGTTATCTGAAAGAGGGAGGCATAAAACCAACCAGCAAAAGCTTGGAAAGACGCGTAGAAAGGGAGAGGAGTTCAGGGGAGAAAATGTGCGACACAGATGGAAAGGAGAGTAAACCTCGCACGGTCGATTGACAAGAGGGATCAAACGAACATCAAGGGAAAGATGCCAGAAACCCTCAAAACTGACTTCTCGTTAGGACCTCTGACGTGAAGCATGATGAAACAGATAGGAGGGGGACAAGATTGTCGAGATAAAACGCCGGAAGTCCAAACCGAAGGCCGAAAAGGAGGGACCGAGATTGGAAGAAGCCGCAAGAGTTTAGACCTTCTCCTCCTTCAAAGAGAGGGCAAGAAAAAAAGACGGTGTTGGCGCTCGAGAAAAGTGAAAAAAGTCCTCAGTGAACCGGACCAATAAAATCTCACGTGAGGGGCCATCTATTAAGTAAAGGCAAGGGGATGGTTGGGACTCAAAGACACCACATAAAATAAATCCTTTCTCTCATGGCCGATGAAACTCTCCGGGGATATTCACCAATGGGGGTAAAACTAGAAATGGGTTGCCTGTTTTTGAAAACATCAAGAAATCAGTCCCAGAAATCACAGAAAAAGAAATATTCCCCGGGGAAAAAGGGACTTACCGTGACACAGGGAATGGTGGAATTGGCGATAAGCTAGGCAAGTAGAGCAGAACCCAGGGCGATCAAGAGGAGCGGTTCAGAGAGGAAAAAAAATAAATTACGGGCTAATCCCTGTGAAATTCATGGAGAGTCAGTCAAGGCGGAAGGAGAAGAAGAATTCCAGGGCTAAGAAAACATATCTCATACTAAGGTCGGAAAAAGTGATTTCGGATTGTTTGAGGGGTCACAAAGGGATCACACAAAAGAACATCGGATCGAAGATCCCGGTAGAGGAGGACAAAGGACAGCACCCTCAGACTGGGAAAAAAGGTTGGTGTATCGGTGAAAGGGAGAAAAACCAGGCAAAGAGGGAAACACAGAAGAAAAAGAAACTGAGCTACTGTTACTAGAGATTACGAAAAAGGAGGAAAGGGGTGGATATGAAGGACAAAATTCGGAGGAAGATGACTGCTTTATGGTAGAAAATTTAAAGTTAGGGAGGGGAGGCAGTGACGACTACAAGACACACCGGGGTCAGAGTGGTAGATAGGTGCCGTAGGAGGGAAAGCGTCCGCCTCCAGAGTGAATGGATATGCATAGAGAAGACAGGTGGGGGGGGGGTGGGGGGGGCGGGGGAGGGTTGTGGGGTGAGGGGGGGGTGGGGGGGGTTGGGGGGGGGAGGGGGGGTAGGAAACGGGAGGGGCAGGGTTGCGGTGGGGGTTGGGGTGCGGGGGAGTGGGGGCTCGTGGTGGGGGGGGGGGGGGGGGGGGTGGAGGGGGGGGGGGGGCGGGCCGTCGGGGGGGGGGGGGGGGGGGGGGGGGGGGGGGGGGGTGTAGTGGAGGGTGTCGATCTCTGGGGCGGGGGAAGGGGGGGGGTGAAGTCTGGGGGGGCGAGGCGGTGGGGGGGGGGGAGGGTGCGAAGGAAGGGAGGTGGCGCGCGGGGGGGGGGGGGGGGGGGAAGGGTGCAGAACGGGGGTAGGGGGGGGGGGGGAGGGGGGGGAAGGTCTGGCTGGGAGGGTGGTGGCGGGGGGCGGGGGAGTTGGGGGTGGGGCGGGTGTGGGGGGCGGGAGGGGGGGGTGGGGGGGGTGGGGTGGGGGGTTGCTAGGGGGGAGTGGGGGAGGGGGGTGGTGGTGGTTGGGGGAGGGGGGGTGGGTGTGTTGGGGGGGGTGGGGGGGGGGGGGGGGTGGGTGGGAATGGGTGTAAACGGTGAGAGAAAGTTGCCCTACATCGAAGAGAAAAAAAGAGGAAAGAGGAAGACATCCGGTGCCGGGCGACGAGCTGTAATCAGGAAAATAGGGAAAGAGAAAATTGGAGCACCTGTGTAAATACAAACATGGATAGACAATAGAAGAAAGGGGAAAAAGGTTTGACGGGGGAAAAAAAGGCGAGAAAAGTCACAAGAGAAACCCAGGAGGAGGGGCACAGTCCCCATCCCCAAACAGAAAAGTACGAAGAGGGCCTGCTGATCCGCAGGCAGTCGTGGGGTACGGCGGTCTGAGTACTCACTAGGGGCACTCTTCTCAAACAAAAGAAAAAAAAAAGTACCCGGTGAGCTGGGGCGCGTTTTGGGAGGCCCGAAAGGTAAGCGGAAACCAGAAAAAAGGGGGAGGAAAAACTAGCAGTCCACAGGGTACCTTCACTATCGCATTTCAGGCGGAAAGGGAGGGGGGAAGAAGATTTGCAAGTAGGGCGTGGAACGAACACAAATGGAGGAATTCTTAAAAGAAGTCGGAAGGAGAGAAACAAGAAAATAGGAGCTTCACTCACGGGAAAACACAGGGGGGAAAATTAGCGCGAAAAGTGGATTACCAAAGGTCAGGAGATAAGAAACATTGGGGAATAATGGGACAGGCACTCGAGGCGGTCTCAACACTGACGGAGGTGCAGAATGTTTGGGGGGAGAAGGGATTGGTTGAGGGGAAGTCGAAGTACACCGGTGTCAAAACACTGACAAAGAGTTGGGGAGGGGAGTGACACAGGCGCCAACGAAACACGGTTCGACACAAGAAAGAAGAAACTATCCGGACCTATAAGATAAGCTTCAAGAAAGGGTGGGGTGTAAAGGGCGTAAAGAGCAGGTAAGGAAAGGACTTTACAAAGGGGAGGGGACAGGGGGATTGGTAAATGCAGGCAGTTGGGGAAATCAGGGGGGTGAACAAGGAAGTCTTGCATTGACTATAGAGTATAAGGGGAAGGAACGACTGGCAAAAAAAAACAGAGAAAAAAGGGAATACGAAAGCATCGCGCACCAGAGCACACATTCACGATGAGGACAGGAAAGGGGGAGGCACGAAGGACCTGATATGGAAACGCGTGGGGGAGGCAGAAAAGCCAAAGAGGATGGAGCGAGAAGAAAAAAGGGGGAAGAAGGGAAGCACTTATCCAGGAAAAACGGGAGAGCTAGACTGAAGAGAGAGAGAAAAAGGAAAATCATGACGGCAGAGTTCGCAAACCCGAAAGGAATTCGAGGCGATGAGTCTAGAATAGAAAAGAGAAATTCAGGAGATGGGGACAAAAGACAAGTCGGACGAGTGGGAAAGAGGTGGGACTGGGAGAAAAAAAAAGGGGGAAAAGAAGAACAAAATTGCAACATATGTAAGGGCTTGAACCCAAAGTCAGACTCGGAAGCACAGTCAGTCGCGAAAGCCCTTAGAAAATAGCACAGGAAGAGGAAAATCGCCAGTGAACAGAAACAAGGGAGAAGACAAAATGAGAAGGGAAGGTCCGTGGAAAGGATGATATGTCCCGCAATCAGAGAAAAAAACTAAAAACCGAAGGACGACATGAGGGGAACAGGGGCGGGGTCAAAAAAAGGAAAAAATAACTCATGACCGAGACCCAAAAGAAATCAAACCTTGGAGGATAGGAACCAAAAAGGAAGAAGGACAGCTATAGAGCAGGACTACTATGAAAGGCACAGAGAACATGAAGGGACAGGAGGGGGGCAGTGTAGTGGAACATTTACGGGGAGGGAGAATAAAAGAGACACTTAGGCGTGAGAAACTACATCTAAATAGGAAGACAGTCTTCTCGGTTTCAACTCAGAGGGTCTGTGTTGGACCCCTGATAGGGTGTGTTGGGGGCGAAGAGAAGGAGATTCTATCGCCAACGAATACAAAAAAAAGTCGGAAAAAGGGGAACCATGTCGAAAAACTCGCGTAGGATGCGAGGCGGGAATGTTCCGGAAGGAGGAAAAGAAGAGAAAAAAAAAAACATGCCCTTGAAGGGGGAATCCGAAAAGGACTATCACTGTACACGAGACCAAAAAGAAAGATCACGACGTGAAAGCCAGACGCTGCAGCTCAGATGAATATGCGGTTTCTGAGGGAAAAGAGACGAGAAATTCGAAGAAAAATGCATGAGACGAGAGGAACAAAAGTAATGGGGGGGGGTACAAGGGGGGGTAAGAAGATTGTGGAAGAAGGTTCGTCTTGCAAGGTCAATGTTGAAAGGAAAGAAAAAAAAGAGCTCCCAAGCCACACCTCATCTAAGAAGAAAAAAAAACACCAGAACACGACATTTAACCATGGAGGGCTCCGCTTCTGGGTGAAAAGAGAAGAAACAGAAAGAAAGGCGAAATAAATCTAAACAAGGGCAACTAAGAAGGCGTCTTGCGACTTGGGAGGTGGGACGGATAAAGTTGGGTCAATAGGACCACAAAAAGAAGAAAACAGCCGAATAAAAAAAAGAGGCGGACTAAGGAGTCACACTGTAAGCGTTTCACCTAAAATGAAAAAAGGAATGGCGAACAGGGCAACGCATCTCTATCTCTCAGGAAGAAGGGTAAGAACGGGATAGCGCAGGATGGCAGGTAGAAACCGCGCAAAGGCAGAAGAGTTGTTGGGCAAGAGTAGCTTAAAATGCAGTAAAAAAGGTGTGCGGAGCCACACCCCCAACATAATAAAAATAAAGAAGAAAATAGACTCCCAAACGAAAGCGGGATGAGATGGGGTTGGAACAAGGGGGGTGATTATGGGTGTTGGGTCGCAAGAAGAAAAGGAGTTGAGGAAGGTAATACATACGATGGTCCAAAGGGGGGACCGGCACTGAGGGCATGTAACAACAGAAATGGTCCAGTCAAGAAGGAAGAAGAAAAAGGGGGAAGGAGTGATTGCGGGCGTCCCTACGCTCCCATTGTAGGCAAGAGGTTCGTCGGGAAAAAGGGGTCGTGGAAAGACCGGGCCCGGGGCCCGGGCGGAGGGGTCGTCTGGACTGGGAGGTGGGTAGGGGGCGGCCAGTGTACGGGGGGCGGGAACAACAAGGTGACATTGAACGGGAAAGAGCCACACAGTCAGGAACTTCGCAGAAGATGGCCTGAGAGGGGGAAGGGAGTGGGGCAAGTCGTCGCCCCCGACCTGGGCGCTTGATGGCACATGCTACTTGGAAGGGGAAGAGCGCTGTGGGCTCGGACAGGGAAATACGGTCGATGAGTGGGCATGTCTGGGGGGAGTCAAGGGGGAAGAAAAAAAAAAAGGGTGCATAAGCGGTCACTCACTACACGGAAGACGAGACTTGGCACCTACATATGTGAGTGATAAAATATGAGGAGGAGGGAGAGGGACAGCCCGGATTGAACGGCAATCATATATACGCGTGGAAAGATAATGGACTGGGTCTGACTTGGGAGGAAGGTGCTCGCGCATAAGAGGAAATCCTTGCCAGGCGGGGAGGTGAATGAAGGAAAGGAAGGGGATGCACATAACCTGATAGCAGCGTTCGGGAAAGGGGGGGAAACGAATGGGGGGAAACTTTCGGCTCAATTGACCGAACGCAGCAAAGGATCTTGGCCAAAAAAAAAGGAAGAAAACAAAATGGAAGAACCTTGATCGTGGGAACAGATAATCGGAGGTCGAAGAGGGAGGGGAAGCTTGGGAGGGGGAGGGGGGGGAGATTGCGAGTTAGAAACTGTTAAAAAAAAAGCAAAAAAAAACGAAAAAAACAGGGTTAATCTACCTGGAAAGGGGATCAGAGCTTCGGGTCGTCCTCGGAAGGGACAAAGATAAAGAAAAGGTGCAGGCATGCAACTGTTTTGGGTAGGGGGGAGGATAGATGGGTCAGTGTCGGGGGAGATGGGGTTTTGAAAAAAAAAGGGGGGGGACGACCGTCGTGACATGTTCTAAAAATGCAGAAAAAAGGTGAGGATCTTGAGGGGGAAAATAAAATCAAGCAGGGAATCATAAGAACACGAGGAAAAGTAGGGTTAGCCGGTTTTGGTATCGGGATAGTCGAACCACCGAATGGACGAATGTACATGAAGGAAGGGGAAGTGATCGGGAGACTGACAAACTTTGAATAGGGGGGAAGAGTGACCGACTGTTTCGGTGCAAAAAAATGCCGAAGGGCTGTTCGGAGTTGGGATGAGAACGGACTCCGGACGGAAAAAATATAAGGGAGACATACTTCTGGGAAAGAAAGGGGGCTCTTTTCGGCTCTTGAAAGTCACTATAAGAAGGAGAAGCAAGAGCTCGGGATTCAGAATGCTACAAAGAGGCAGGGGGAAACCGACAGAAAGAAAAAAAGTGGTCCCAAGATCAAAGAAGAAAGAAGAAGCAGACAAACGGACTACGATATTCAAAGAGAAAGGAGGGTTTCGCGCACACGAAGGTAAACGAAGGGGGGTTCAGCACGTCTTAAGAAAACCTCTACGCGAGGGAAGCAATCAGACCTCACAAACTCAAAAAGAAACGGAAAGCGGCCAAGGGCGATCTTGACAGGGGAGTAATGAGGAGGAAAGAAAGGTGGTGGGGGGCGTATGACCAGTTACTGAATCCGTAAGGGAGAAACAAATATTAAAGCAAAGTGCCACAAAGGGAAGAGTGAAAAAGCAGCGCGAAACCAAGAGAAACTCTACGGAGAAAAAAGGTGTCAAAAGCATTGAGCTTCTAAAAGACTCAAAAAAAAAAAAACAAGAAAGAAAGATGAAGAAGGGGAAGAGAGAAGTCGTAGTGCAAACGGGGCTACAAGGGGAAGGACATTGAAGGGAAACCTGCAACCGAAAATCGTAGGGAAGGGAGCATCGGAACCCTAGGCCAAATAAGAAAAACAAGAAAAAGCTAAACAGGAGCAACCTCAATGCAGGAGCTGAGCCGCTTATGTTGGGGGGGAGCTAGAAGGTGTCTCAAGACAAACCCGGAATAAGATCGTGAAAGATGGTGCTCAATGGAATGGAGCGACCCAAAACGTGACTGCGAGAAGGGAACGTTAGCCAAGGATTTCCAAACAATTGATCAGAGGAGAAGGAAAAGGGCGCCTGGAGAAAAAAGAACAACTTAACGACAGGAAACGCAAGGGGCCCTTAAGGAAAGCAAGAAAGAGAGCAACTGGGATAGACACTTTTT
>Ga0179591_1295955_pt1 | contig 13930 bp, 21 predicted proteins | sample CZOMad2_1_08_16f_FD_182891 | JGI IMG/M metagenome (GOLD analysis project Ga0179591, IMG submission 182891) | Vadose zone soil fungal communities from Angelo Coast Range Reserve, California, USA - CZOMad2_1_08_16fungal (PacBio error correction) | ecosystem: Environmental > Terrestrial > Soil >...
GGACCAACCGCCCGAGAACAAAAAGAAAGAGAAACCTCACATCACAAAGGAATGACTTCAAGGAGAACGAATGTCCAACAAACCACGCATGAATTAGGCATCCTTCACAGCGAGATTTTACACATTACTTGGGCAAGAGTCACGAAAAAGCGATGCAGCGACGAAATGACTAGAAAAGTAGCATTAGTAAGGCAATACCCAAAAGTTGGGGGAGGTTGAAAAGACTAATGTAATATGTTATGGGGGCCCTAAGGTGTGAACCTAGGGTTTGAAGAAGGGGGGACAAAAGTTTTTACAAAAAACTTGGGGGGTTACCTTGTGAATAATCACAGGGGGTCTTAAATGTACTGGGGGGTGGGGGGGAAAAAGGATGAAAGGGGTCCAAATAAGGGGTTTTGGGATGAAACACTTTTCACTGGCATTTTTTGTTCACATAGATAACGCACGGCAAATCAGAAGGGGGGGGGCACTAAACAGTCAAATCTCTAACAAGGAAAGGGGTTTGGGTGTCTTGGTTCAAAAAACGAAAGTGGAAGTTAAATGAAACAAGACGAAAGGGGGGGGAAAAAAACTGCACGGCTCTGGGGGGAAGGGGAGCCCACTGAAAGGGGAAGTTTTTCGGAACTGCCAAAGAGAGAGACGTTGCATGAGGCGCTTCATTGATGATGGAAAAAAGGGTTGTTTTGGGGGTGAAGAAGAGGAAGCCTTTGTATTAGTTGGATGGGGGGGGGAAGGGGGCAGGTCAAGAGGAAGAAGTGTATGTAAGGGCTCTTTGTGGGAGTCCCCAGTCATCTTTTGGGAGGGCTCGTGGGAGCGAAGCGGAAGGGGGAACCTTCTAGTACCGCTGATGGTCTGCCTGGAAGTAGGTTTTGGGGAGGTCAAGTTGTCATCAAACTCTACTAAGTGGGGGAACGCTAAAAGACTTTAGGGGTAGCAAAGTCGAAATGAGTGTGACTTCAGATCTGTAGGGCGGGCCAAGTCACTCAGCAGATGCACTTAAGTCGTATCAGTGAACGTCGATGGAGGGAAAAAGAAAAGAGTCGTAACGGGGAAAGGATTTGCGTTATACTCTGGGGGAAAGGGACGGAAGTGACCTGTAGTGAAATACAAGGACCTCGAAAAAAAACTTCTAGTCAAAAAGTTTGAAATCAGATGGCGACTTCTCTCAAAAAAAAAAAGGGGCCAGGGCACGTCAAGCAAGGCAATTTCGTCGCATCTCCAAGAAATGGGAGAAGTGCGCACAAAAAAAAAGAGGGGGGGGGTGGGGACCTTCGGGAAAAAAATCACCCCAGGAGAGTGTCACACTTTCAACCCCTCCGGCTTGTACTCAAGAAGGAAATGGTCCCATCAGAGAGTGACACTTCGTCCAAATAAACCTTCCACAAGATGAACAAAAATACTAGGTTTATCCGACTGGAAGCGAAAGAAAAGAGAAGGGAGAAAGATGTGTGAACCGTACAAAAACCCTCCAACTAATAAAAAAATATTCTTGACTAATCTTAAAGAGGAAAGAAAACGAGAAAAGGACCCTCCTGGAGAGCCCATTCCACTAATCCCATTACTACAAGAATGAAACCCAAACTCATTACTACATGAAACACCTAACATCAAAACCAGACATCACTTAACGGGGAAGGATTATCCTTTTAACCTAGAGAGGACGAACCCCAACCTTCCCGGTGTGGAAAAAGTCCGCTTACCCGGGAGTGTGCCTCATACCACTGAAGAAAAACAATGGGCCTGTCCCCCTCCCTGATATGAGTTCTTCTTCCTTTTCTTGGTTAGTAGGGAGGTCGTGTTCTGGGGGTTTCTTCTTTGCCCGGGGCAATCGGGACTGCCTCCTGTGGTGCCGGGTCCCCCCCCGACTCCCGGAAACGGCCCAGGGTGGGGGGACACCACTACTTCAGCAACCGCATGTCCCACTAAGGATTGCAGTCGGAAGGAAGAAAAAGGACGGGCAAACCTTCATCCAGGCAAGTTTGGGACAGAGGCAACCTGGGTTTGCGAATTAGGGGGAAGTAGGAAAGCTAAAGGAAAAGATCCTACCCTCGTGTGGGGACCAAATGAAACGAGAGCGAATCATACAGACACACCCAACAAAACTCTGACGAGCAGAATTAAACATGGCGAAGGGAAAAATGACCAATACCAGGCAAATACCTCACGTGTTGTTGGGGGGTTGAAAAACCGAAACCAGCGAATTCTGGATTTAGGGAAAAAAAAGATTGGGGTCAGGGAATGGGTCTAATAGGGGAGGAGGGAGCCCCTCAATTGAGATCGATGGGGCTGGGTGAGGTGAAAAAAAAAAAATGCAAGTTTGAAGGGGGTTGGGGGGGGTGACGGGAAGATGGAAACAGGCCATTTCAAAAAGTGGGCTTTTTAAGGGAGTCGAGAGAAGAGCGGTTGGGTTGGACTTGCTTTTCTTTTTAAGGGGGGGACGGAGATCGGTGAATAATTGTCCACAGTTTTACTTTGAGACGCGGAATGGGAGTTGGCAGAAAAAGCTCCTATCCTACGGCAACAAAGTGGTCCCTGTGATGGGAAAAATGGATCGGTGGATGAAGGACCCCATGGGAAAGCCAAAGGAGTTAGAACGGAGGAATTGCACAACTGTCGATAAGGTGGTGGAAGTGCGTGCGTTTAGCGACGTCGGGGGGCGCCAAAGAATTTTGCAATCCTGGGATTTTTGGAGGTTGGGGGAGGGAAGGGTCCTGAGGGGTGATCGGTGTGGAAAAAAATCCTCCACCTCACCTCCCTCCTACCTCCAAGGGGGATAAGGGTGTTGGAGAGGGGGCGGGGGAAAGGAGGGTTCATCCAGGCTCTCGAATCCACTGCTGGCCCGGTATAGGGGGGAAGGAAGTGCTGGGGGAAGGGGGGGGGGGGGGGGGGTTGTCATAGTAGTCTAGGGGTAGGTGGGGGGGGTCCGGACGAGGGGAGTGGGAATTAGTCGAGGAGCTCAGGTCTGTCCGATTCCTAGTCCAAGAATCTACGGGGAGGTAGGGGAAACGGACGGGAACGGGCCTCTTTGATTTAGTATGGCGAATAACGATATGTTTTGTTCTTTGACCAAGGGAGGGGGGGGTGGTTCCTGCTGTGACGAGGGGGGGGACGCGTAAGGGAAAATACGATGAACTGATGAAGGACTTCAGCCGCACAAAAAGAGTGTGTAAAATCCACACCACCCATGAAAAGGGGGGAAGGGTCATAGGAGTCCAACCAACTATTGGGGGGGGGGTGTGGGTCTCCTAGAGGAGGGGGTTGTTACCCTTATTACTTTGAAATACATGGCTGGAGGGAAAGTGCCCAGGGAAGTTGGAGACTAACCTCTCATCTTGGCCAACTCTGCCGCTGAGAAGGAGAAGGGGACCCTTATTCGGGACGAATTTTACATCGCAACCCTAGTATCTTCAATAATTTTCGAAATTGAACTAAGACGAGGCTAAGAGAAGTTCCAAAGTATTGTTCAATTGAGTACTTGACTGTAAAGGAGGGAAATTACAGAGAGGGAATAGAGCTGGGTAAACCTGAGAAGTCTCCCAGAGGGTCGAAGCGTAAACTTAGGGATAGGTTTTGGGGACAAGTTGGAACAAAGGCAGACAGGAAGGAAGAAAAAGGATCAGTATTCTGGATGGATACCAGAGAGGGGAAAAAGATGAGAAATGGGACTAAATGCCCCAAATCTCGAAAGGGGGAATATGGGGGATCAAAAGCAACTACAAGCAGTCAAGAGAAAAAAGAGATGGAAAAATCATGCAAGAGAAGCACGACACCTTAGAGTTGGAGAAAAAAACTACCCAAAGGGGGCGCCAGACCATAAAGCCGTGACAGAGGGAAAGAGAATGTGAATTATCCGAACTTCGAAAAAAAATGAAAACCAAAAAAAACATCGAAAGGTGGGGGGGGGGTAAGAAGAAGGGGAAGGTGATGGGGGGGGGTTACACAGCACCCAGTAGAGAAGGAAAAGGGCGTATAAGGATTTGTTGGAACCAAATTCAAAGGGAAAAGGGGTTTGGGAGAAAAGGGGGGGTTCAACCATTGGGGTAACGGAAAGGACGAGGAAAAAGTTTGTTGTATTGATTGACTTAATGGGTAATGAACAGTATTGTTCAACTATGGGAGTTTACCACACAAGGAAAAAATGGGAAACAATGAAGGGGATCACTACAGATACAGTGGGGGGGACGATAGGGGGATGTATCTCGGAGATGTTCCCTGCCGCACTCCTGTCTTGCGGCTGCAACGCGCTGTCGCGGTCAGGTGGTGCAAAAAAAATCCTTTTCGAATCACACGCGGATTGGGGCCAGATTCATTTCACTCAGGGTGGGGCTAGGGGTCTGCGCTGATTGTGAGAAGCAGGTTTCAGGGACTGATGGGTTCTCATGGGGGTCGGTTTCTTGGCTGGGGAAAATCTGGAAAAGAAAAAAGGAGTTGGAAAAGATAATAGGGTGCCACAACACTCACCGCTCCACGTCGATTCATCCTACATCATTTAAGACCAAGGCGCGTATGCATAAAAAAGAAGGAAAGAAAAACCCTAAAAAAAAAAAGGGGGGGAAGTCATTCTCTCAAAGCGAGACGTGCACAGGGGCACTACGACATCGCAAGGAAAGAAAGAAGAACAGGAAGGAAAAGGAGGAATCAGTAGCAGTACCAGTATCATTGAAATTGGGGGGGAACGCCTTAGGAGGGAGGGGGGGAAGAATCTAATTTTGAAACCTAAAGGAGCATGTGTGGTTGGCAAACTGACGCTTGGGGGAAGGGTTGGGGGAAAACATGACTCAGAAGTGGATACGAAAATGAAAAGGGGGTTCACTTCTTCACTGGTTGTAAACCCTTGTTGATCAATTAACCCTTTAAAAGGAGGTTCAGCAAGTGGGAGAGAAGCACGCAAACATCAAGCAGGGGGGGTGTTAAACAAGAAAAAAGGACACATCTCTAAGCTTGTTTTTGTGGGTGGGGGGTTTAATTTGGGGAAGGACCAAGGGACTTTAAAATTTAAAAGAACAAGTTTTCCAGCTGTCAAAGCCCTTGGGGGGGGGGGGGCTTAAAAATGCCACTGGAGGGTTAATGGGGGGGGGAAAAGGCCAAATAAGTGTGCGGAGAAGAATTTGATGGACTCCTATTTATTTTTGGTCGCCTTTGGCGGGGGAGGGGGGTGGGAGCCATCTGACTCCTGTGAGGGAGGGTGCGGGAGAAAGGGTCCAAAGTCGTGGTTGTCTGATAAGGACTTCAGCTGATCGGGTTTCTCAGGCACTGCGATCTAGGAGGCAGGAGTAAGTTTGAAGAAGTGTCATAAAACCTAGGAAAATTGAGATCGAACGGTAGTGGCTGGGGAGAAGCGACGTCTGGACTTCACTATTTCCGAAGGCATACAAAAGGAAATTAAAGTCACAAGAAAAGGGAATTCGGAGAACCTATCGTAGTGCGACTGGATTGAGAGAAGAGGGCTTTCGCGATTGGGAACCGGTGCGCAAGGAAAGTCGGAATTGATAGTTCACTCATCGGTATCAGGAAAAGTCGACTGTCTGAGACACAGAAAATATGCCTTCAAGCGCACTTTTGCGTCGGGAAGGCAGAGGTGCATCCCAAAAAAGAAAAAGGAGACCAACACTACCCAGGGGGGGTTTGGTGGTTGGAACTCACCGCCTTCGAGTCACGGAAGGGGGGTCCACAGGAGGAAAACTCCTGCTCGCTAGTCTCGCACCAAGACTTCAGGGGAACGTAAAGATTTCGCGGCGATTTTTAGAACGGGACCAAGTGGGGGCGGGGGGGGGCCCCTTCTTGAATACCTAACCCCCGGAAAGAAACGTCGTCATTTCCCCAAACCTCTCTGTCTAAGTGACTCTCGGCCCAATAAGAAAAAGGACTGAGGTCCGACAGACCCCATCAAACTAAGAATGGAGTCGATACGGAAAAACAGAAAGAAAGTGAAGCCTTCGAGCAACCAACTAAGTAAGGACGTCCACCCCACTAGAAAAATCCCCCGGAGAAAGGAAAAAAAAAATCAGCCGAAAACACCACTTCAAACCAACACAGGGGAAGAAAATCAGGTAAAGCATGTAAAAGAAACCGCAAAGTACTGCCACTTCCGCTGAGAGCGAACATTCACAAAAAAAAGACCGGCAAAACCATCTTACCAGGGAGGGGAGTAATTGTATGATTGAGTTTGATGATGTGTTATTAAGGACACCAAGGAAAGAAGACCTCATGGAGGAAACGTGGAAGAACCACTCACAGCCCAAGAAAGTTTCGGGAATGAGGAAAAACATCAAAACCAAAAAAGGAAGGTCTCGCACTTTAGCGTAATCCGAAGAGAGATGGCCTTCAGCTCTTCATCCCCGCAAGGCCCTCAAAAAATGGAAATGTTGCTAATTGAAAGAGAGGTAAGAAAAAAGATGTACACTGGGGAACATGAGGACATGCCGGGACATCCTCAATAATTCTTAGTCACTCAAAAAAAAGAGACTCGAGCAGGAATTAACATCAAGGAAGTAAGTTGGAAGGGAAATATTATACCAAGCTCCAACAACGGGATATCGATTTTTTTGTTATAAAAACTAAACCCATAACACATCAAGATTCTCATGATAAAGAGTAGGTTGCTTTTACTTTTTTTCTCAGATTTGACTAAGAATCCAAGGAAGAAAGTTCTATGTTGTCTGGGGTGAGGTTAGAACCCACAAATTGCATTTGAAAGTGGGGTTGGGGGTTTCAATTGTCGGAGAAAAAAGGGGACTTAGGGGCTCGTAGCTCTGGTTGGGGTCATAAGGGAGAAGAGTTCTAAGTTTGCCCCACTGCTGCGGCCTTTAGAGGTCCATCCAAGACCTCTACCAAGGGGGGTCCAGGAATGGTGAGGGCAAACATGGGGGGGGGGGGCATTCCAGAAGGAAGGTCGGATGCGCTTTCAAATCGTTAATTGGTGTACTGAGGGTGGAAGGGGTATCTCACCATCATTGGGAAGGAGTTTTGGTTGGGGGTGAGGTAACGTTGAGGGTGGTGGAAAGGACCACCTAATAACACCAAAAAAATAAACCACTTCCTCCCCAAACTCAGACGGTAAATGGGTGGAAAAGTTTGGAGTCGCAAACAGGAGGGCAGGTCGGTGGGGAGACTATGATAACACGACTGACGTGAGGAAGTTGCTTGTAGGTGGGAAGGGGGGGAGGAAAGTTTGTCATAGTATAAGGGTTAGGGGGGGGTTGACTTCCTTATTAGTAATTGGGTGTAGCTAAGGGGAAGAGGAGGTTGAGGGGGGGACGATACACAAAGTCATAAAGGTTTTAGGGTGGTCTTTCAGGTTTCAGGATGCAGGCCCTAGTAGGGGGGGGAAGGGGGTTTAGGGTAAGGAGAAGAAAAATGTTGGGGGCGTGACACTTCAGGGGTGCCTGCTTTGTGTGACAGGGTGTAAATCTTGCGAATACACAAGGGGGGGGAATGCGACTTGGTCAGACCTTCAGTGGGGGGGGGGGGGGGAGGGGGGTGAAAGTCGTCATTCCTTCCTAGTGGGGGTATTATCCACCAAAATAGTGTTTGGTGGTTTTCGCAATCTATCGGGGTAGGAAAAATTAGAAATCTTAGCGAAGTCATTGGAAAAGGACATCATTGGGGGGGAGGGAAGGGAGGACAAAGGAGGGAGGGTCACGGTTTAATTATTGAATTAAGATTCTTAGGGGTGGACTAAAAAAGTTCACATAGCGCGGGAAAAACCACACCCAGAGTAGAACTTCTGCATAAGTGTCCAAAGAAGAGGTTGGGCCTTACTATTTTTCAATTGAGTACGAAGGGGGGGGGGGGCTGGGGGGGGGGGGAATAGGATTGGTGCCACGCTAGAAATATCTAAGCTCCATCACATAATGTCGAATCGTTCACACTTAGGGGATGGTGATACAAGGTGAAAAAAAGAGAAGAAAAAGGGGGGGCCGACAGGAGTCGGCTACTAAGAAGAGAACCACATCTGAAGGAGGGTATACAAAAAAGGGGTGGGATAGACTGCCCAAGATCGAAGAGTCCCAGGAGGCGTCAATCAAAAAAAAAAAAATCAAAGCAAGTACCAAGGAGGGTCAAAGGAAAAACATGAATAGGATGTCCATAGAAAGAAAAAGCAACCTTTAGGTGCCTGTTAAAAAACTGACCCCATCCATTGGGAGGAAAAAAATACCCGAAAAGAAACTTTTACACGCTTGAAACTTTCTGTGGGGGGACGGGGAAAAAAAAAAAACTTGCTCCATGAACACTTCAAAAACAAGAACAAAATAAAGTCCTGAAAAGGGAAAGGGGGGGAAGGAGGTTAACACAGCAAAAGAGATAGAAGGGAGGGAATATGAAAGGTGTTTGAACAAAAGAATAAAATTTAAATTTATCCACCAAAGGAGAAAAACCAGTGAAGATGGGGAAAGAGGGAAGGGGGAAGGCAACTTAGAGGGCACCACCCCAGTTTGGACAAAAATCATTTCCTGTTCAAAAAAAGTGGTACAACCCAGTGTTCGGTCACACTGAGTTGCAAACTACCAAAGACGAGAAAAAGGGGTGGGGAAAATCGTTACAACGGAAGGCTACTACGGAGTCCTCCTGATCCTTTCGGCCGTCTGAGCCTTCTCTCTTTCTATAGGCAATCCTGTGAACGGACGGGGGGGCCCGAGGTCTTTTTCCCTCTTCGACCCTCAGCTCTGGTCCTTCTTGCTTTGGTTCGCAGTTTCCCGAACCTTCCTTTTTCACGTTATAAATGTGTCTGGATTGCATCTGAATTGGGGGAGTGGCGTGTGCGGGGTTTCGGTGGTTTAATGCGCTCCCTAAACAAAGTATCTTCTTCTTCCATCTAAAAAAGGGACACAAGCAAACGCACGCACGTGATGGCTCCGCCACATGCACTCAACCCCAGGGCGTTAGTGACACTCGAAAAACGCATGCACACAACACATTAGGATGTGCACGGGTAATGCGACACATGACGGGCAAAGGGATAACAAGGAAGGGAGAAGCATACGACAGGAGGAGAAGGTATAGCAAGAGCAGTACCAGTACGTTTTGTTGGAAGCAAACTCATACAAGGGATGGGGGATCAATATAAGTTGAAGAAAGGGTGGTTGCCCAGTTTGTTTCCTTCAAATTGAAAAAGACTTTTAAACAGACTCAGGTTGAATAAGCCCCAGGGGGAACAAGTTACATTTGTTTACCAACATGAAAAAAAAGCGGTTGAGCAATAAGGGAAAGGGAGTGGGGGGTTGACCAAACAACTCCACATAATTCAGGAGCAAAGCATCATATCGGGGGACAGGTGTACCCATCACAACTTCAAAGCAGAAAAAGGGACCTGGAGGGGTGTGTTGGGGGGATTGAAGGCCAGGGACAGGGGGGTCTGAAATAGGTTTAGAAAAAAGGTTCCAATCCCTTCTATTGGGAGAGATGTGGGGTTTCGGGCCCAAGGAGGGGGGTGGGTGGATTTTTTTGGACAACAGAGAGTGGCACTGTTTCGGTTGCCTTGAGCTTTTTTTTTTCAAACTGGGGACTTGGGTATTGGTTGGAAGATTGAATCCTGATTTAATGGAGGCTTGCGTTTTCGTATTCCCCACGAATAGGTGGGTCCTAAAAGAGAAAAGGGGGTTGGGCTGAGGAGCCGATCTAGCGGCTGCCGGAAAGGGGGGGTTTGGCAAAAAATGTCATCAAAACATCTCCCTTGGGGAATAAGAGAAGTATAGGATGGGAAAAAGGAGTATTCGGAAAAAAAAAATGCGTGGGACCCGGTCAAACAAACCTTAACGGGGGGGGGGTTATAGTCAGTTTCGAAGAGTCGTAGCCGCGACTTGTGAGGTTGGAATAAAAAAGGGAGGGGATCGCTGGTGAACTGTGAAACATCTCTCAACTTCGAAGGGAAGGGAATCAGAAGGACTGTCTTCCTCAACGGAAAAAACAGGGGGGGGGAAAAGCCATTCAATTTTCTACGATTTTGGTCAAAGATCCCAAAAGGGGTAAAAAAAAAAACAGTATTTTGGTTTTGGGGTCCGGGAAGGAAACTCACCAAGTCTATGTGGCAAAAAAAAGGGAACACAAAAAACCCCACGGACGAGTATCGACAGCAGTGCTAGTATTCCATCAAGAGAATGGAACCATCGTACAAAAAGACCCCGAAAAATACCGGAACCAAAATAATCGTTGATTCAAGGACGGAATAAAAGAGAGCAAAAGGGGGGGAAGCGTGAAACCCTCAGAATGGAGTCTGACGGAGTACAAAAAAGAACGCAATTCGGACAAACCTACTCCAATCGGAGGAAGAAACAAATAAAACCACCACTAAAAAAAGAAAAAAAGAAATAAAAACCAAGCACCCAAACATCAAACTTCCTGAGGAGAAAAAAGTGGATCCATCAGCTAAAATGAGAAAACTCCGGGGTCGGCGAACAGTCCTCAAACAAAAGCAAGAAAAGTGAGAGTGGAGGGGAGAGTTTTAGGTGGAGGGGGCCAAACCACACGCTACCTCAGGAAAAAACACTCACACGCCCAATATGAAAATATGGGAAAGAGAAGAAAATTCAACAGCAACGGGAAAAAAAAAAGAATTAACAGGCTTACTCCGACTTATCGCCAAGGGGACTGGCATGGTGAGCCTTCCTCCAAAATCAAACCGCCTCACTGGAAGGGGGGAAAAAAAAGGGGGGGGCGCGGAATGGACTAGAGTGATAGAAGGGCTGGAAAGGAAATCGAAGGGACACCCTCGGGGTGACAATCCGAACCGAATTCTGAGAATAAACACTCACACCAAACTCTCTGGAAAGAAGCCTGGTGGCCTTAAATTGCAATACACCAACAACTTCAAAGCCTCACGGGGGGGGGGGGGTTTAGAAAAAACTCACAAACCAGAAACCATAAATTCTTCATAGAAAGAGTAGGTTGTCGGGGAGTGTGGGGAAGAAGACTACTACACTGAGGGAAAAAAGGAGATTTTGAGGGGGGGGAGGTCAAAAAAAAAAAAAAAAAAACCAAAAAAAACAAAAACAACAAAAAAAAAAAAAAAAAAAAAAAAAAAAAAAAAAAACAAAAAAAAAAAAAAAAAAAAAAAAAAGGAACCCCCACCCACTTAGGGGGGGTGGGGGGGGGTCAATTTCAGGCCATTTCATGCTAATTGAGGGTAGAGGGATAGAGCCGGGTTGTTTGCTGTTTTCTTTTTAAGGGGGGGGGAATGAGGAAGAGTGGGGTTCCAAAGATGGGATTGAAAAAAAAATGGAGGGGTCCACATTCTCCTACACTCTAGGAAAGGAGGGGTCAATGGAAGGGTGAGGAAAGGCTCTTTGGATGAAGCCAAGGCCAAAAGAATGAAAGTAGGAGGTACGTTTCAATGTGGGGGGGGTTCTGCGGGTGCTTTACGACTTCGAAAGGCATCTGGGAAATCCGGGGTAGTGGTTGTTGAGGGAGTGTGGGGGAAAGGGGATCTGGGGGGGAAAGAAGAAAAAAACTCCACCCACAAATAAAAGCCTCTCGCACGCCTGGTAATTGATGGTGGCGGTATTGGGGGACTGAGAGAGGTGTCAGGGAAAGGGGTGCTCGAGGATGTAGCTGGGACCTAGATTAGGAAATGCGGGGAGGGGGGAGGGGGGTTTGATGTTTTTGTCATAGTCATGCTTAGGGCTTGGGGACTTAATTAGCTTTGCGCGAAGGTAGCGTTCGTGGATGAGAGAGGGGGTCGTCTTCAAGGAAATCAGAGTCACATCCATTTCGTCTGGGGGGAGGGGTGGCAGTCGGTCGGGGGGGAAGTCGTGGAGGGTATTAATGGGAACGAGGGGGGGGGTTTCTTGAGCCGTCGGTTGTGCGTTTCCTTCTTTGACTAGGGGGGGGGTAAAAGACTGATGAAGTAGGACTGGCTTGAGTGGTCTTCAGGGGGAAAAGGGCGGAAAAGCTTGGGATTTGGGGGGAAATAAAAACCAATACTGGGGAGGTGGGGAGCTACTCCCGAGAGACACGGAGACATTCAGGGGGGGAAGGATGCTGGGACGAACAAGTTGGGAATAAGTCTAAATAGGTCTGAAGTGACTTGGAGAGGGAGGGGAGGGTGCACAGACAAAAAAGAGAGAGAAACAACAGAAGAAGCTTCAATAGGAGCAAGTATTCTCTAATTCCCCTATGTTCAATTTGTACTGGGACTGGATGAGAAGGGCCATCGAGAAAATAGATCTTGGTCAAGATATAGAGAGCACGATAAGTCTAAGCCCACTTATGTAGAGGTTTTTGATAAAAGGACGAAAAAAAAAGGGCACATGCTAGATCGTCTAAACCATAAAAAAACTGATGAAGGGGCGATAGAGGACAAATTAGATCGAAATGCCCCCAGCGCTAAGTAACGTAAAGGGGCAGAAAAAAATTAAATGCTTCGAATCAGTAAAAAAGTCTGACCCTCAACAGAGAACACAAAAGGAGATTGGAGGGGCCGGTTGCCACAATGAAATCCATCCAGACCGCTTCCAAGGGTAACCGGGGGAAACTTCAAAAAGGGTCTGGTTGGGTTCAAAATTATCCAAAACGAAAAATTTAGGAAAACACCAAAAATCACCATAGACGTGGAGGGAGGTGAAGTTGGGATGAAAAAGCAACCTATTTATGATGTTTCGGTGAGGGGGGAGTGGGGGGTGAACAAAATGCCCTAAAGGGGAACCATTAAGGGGGTAAAATGGGGACATGTGTAACATTAACAGTAAAAAGGTAAATTTTTGATTATTCCAAAAAAAAAGTTCAAACCATTAATGTTCAATATGGAATTTGAAAATGTTCAAACCGGGAGGAAACACAATGGGGAAAACTAAAGGAAGGAGGAAGGGGGGGTCTCAAGTTAACTGTACTGTCGCTCTTCAAACCCGAACAAGAAAACTAAACTGTCGTCTTCTTTCGCATAATCGGGAGGGGGATGTTACGAAGACTTGGGCGACCTCTGCGTTGAACATTCTCCAGTTCACATCTGCATTCGTGGACGCGGAGGCATGCTGGCTTGACTGAGACCTCGTCCTTTTTCCCTGAAGGTGGCAGTTCTTCTGGGAAGAAAGAAGTTTGAGGGGGGCCCGGGCGGGCGGGGTTTTTCAATCTCTCGAAAAAAAAACGGATATTAGAAGGACGGAATGGGAACACCCCTCCCAAAAAGCAACGGCCGAGAAGCTCACTCTGCATAAAGCTTGTACACAGCTAAAAAAAAAAAAATTAAAGAAAACTACAAGAGGGATGCCTTCCGGGCTTGACTCGCATATGCAAGAATAACAGGAGGCAATACAGCTACAGACTGCCGAAAGAAGACAAGGAGTGAAGGTAGTAGCATTAGTACGTAAAAAGGAGTGGGGAAGCAAAAGAAAGAATAATGTAATCCTGTTTGATACCAAGATAGGGGACCTAACTTTGAACATTGTGTGGTTAAAAGGGGTAGGGGAGGTGGTACAACATACGCAAGGGGGGTCAAAAGAAGGTAAGGGGAAGTTCCCAGTCCGGTTTAATCCTTTGGGTGAAATACCCTGGGTTGGAAAACAAATCCCATGAGTACGCAAAACGAAATATCATGATGGGTGCTGTGTTACCAATGCTGCCCACGAGAAAAATGGGCCGAGGGGGTTTTTTGGTGTCGGGAAGCCAAAAGGGCATTTTCGTGAGTAATTTTGAAATGAAACAAGAAAGGACAGGGACAAGCTGTCACAGAGGTGGAAAGTGGTCTGGGGTGCCCCCTATTGGGAGGAAAAACTCTAATGCGTGGTGCTCTGTACTTTTGGGAATATTAGTTTGGTCATGATGAAGAGACGGGGGTCACTTGGAGGGGTTGGGGACGCCATCGGGACAACGGGGGAGTAAAAAGGGAGGGGGGGTGGGGGAAAGGGGGTCCGAAAAGTAAAGATTTGTCTATATACTCAGTATCAAAAGGTCTGATGGTCTACTTCTGGATCCAAGGGGTCAGGAGGGAAGGGTTTGG
>Ga0179591_1318786_pt1 | contig 13930 bp, 11 predicted proteins | sample CZOMad2_1_08_16f_FD_182891 | JGI IMG/M metagenome (GOLD analysis project Ga0179591, IMG submission 182891) | Vadose zone soil fungal communities from Angelo Coast Range Reserve, California, USA - CZOMad2_1_08_16fungal (PacBio error correction) | ecosystem: Environmental > Terrestrial > Soil >...
AAGGCCCTCACCATGACATTAGGGCCCAAGACCGGGAGATTCCGGAACTCTATCAGGAAAGAAGAATGGCCTTGTTTAGGGAGAGGGCGGTTCATTTCAGTGGAACCAAAAAAGAGGCGCACGCAAACAACCAGGGAGGGAAGGAACCAAATAAAAAAGAAACACAGGAAACACACGCCTCGGCGAAAATCATAAAACCCTTCAGGGAGTTTTAGGAGGAATAGGTTGCGTTATTACAACCTTGTGGGCTCCCGAGGAACAATATCAAAGACGGTTAGCGCATGGAGGGGGGAAGTCGGCGGGAAAAAAAGTCCGCAATAAGGGACCTCACTCCATTGGGGAAAAAACGGGCGATTACCTTCAGCAGGGACTTAACCTCATGTCTCCACACGGAGGAGGACCGCGGACTGACTCGAAAGAAACAGGGGGGGAGAGGCCGCCACAAAAGATCTCGATTTATCGGGAGAGGAAGGCATCTTGTCGTGAGGAGGAGTCCACTAAAGAAAGAGGACTGCACCAGGCCTATGCACAGGAAGGCCCTTCATCGGAATGAGGCCGAGCCCCAGGTAGAACCTTCTTGGAAGAAGAAAGAACTGTCAGTACCCTCCTCAGAGGCCTCCAAGAAGAAGTTGGTGCTCGGGCAGGCGCCGACAAAGAGCATCGACGAGCACTACGTGGGGATGGGAATAGTTCGTCTCGCCTGCAGCAGCATGACAGAGATTCGGCCACATCTGTTCTAGCCCTTGAGGGGGGGATGGAAAGACCGGTACATGAGGGGGAAAAAAAAAAAGGACGCGAGGTGTCCTTCTAGTTGGGTCGCAAGGTAGAAGTGGCTTTTCCTATGAGCAGAGAAAAACCTCTCCCACCAACTGAGTCATCATCGAGAAAAGGAACTTCAAATAGACGAGGTGTCAGGAGGGGAAAAAGGCTGCCTTACTATTCAACAAAAACCCACCAAAACAACTTTTTCTATGAGAGAATTCTAATATCCAGGGAGGGAGAGAGGGAGAAGGGATTTCCGAAAAGCGCGGAAAGATCGGTTCGAGATCAATCCACCCAAAGTTAGCTGTTCACGGGGAAAACGAAAGAAGGGTTGTTTATGTCCCTCAAAGGGTCTGCTAAAAGGTGAGAAAGGGGAACCTTGAAAGAATGTTGGGACGAGTCGATGGCGATGAAGCGTAAGATTGAGGGGGGGGACTTATGTCCACCAGAATGAAGGAATGAAGTCGGTTAATTCAAGCACAAAAAAGAAGGGGAAGGGGAGGAAATAATGCAAAGAATTGCGCCCTTCTGGTGACTGAAAGACCAAGAAGAACCTCCCTAGATAGAAAGATCGAAAAAAGGAACGATTTTTGAGGAAGAGGTGCCCAGGTGGAGAACCGTTCGGCATGGAGTGGGACCTAAGCCAAGCCCAGTGGTTGAGGGACGTAAGGCTTTTAGTCTTAATGTCAACCGCGGAAAGGTGGAGATTTTAATTCCATGAGAAGAGACGTGGAACTTCTCAATCATAGGGGAGGGGAACCAGGCCTAGACGCCATGATGAACAATGGAGAAAGAGGAGGGAACTAGAAATAAGGGGGGTGGGGGGGGAGAGGGCCGGGGGGCAGGGGTCCAGCCTTTAAATAGCGAGTTTATGGATGCAGCTGCTGCAGCAGGTGGACTTATTTCTATCGGAGAGTAGAAACCGGAAACATGAAAGAAAAGGAAACTAAATGGGCGGTATTTCTCAAAGGAGAAGGAAAAGAAAGGAAGACGGTTCTTAAGGGCGGGCAAATCACCATCTACGCTTGCCTCTACTACTGTTCCTCACATCACCTCTTCTTCTGAGGTCAATGAATCGTGAATGAAAAAAAACCTACTATCATTTAACGGAGGAGAAAAAAGAGCAAGAAGAGGACTGTTAGAGGAAAGAGGAAACTAAAGAGAATGGCCAGGAAGGGCCATCTTTTCTTGGTTTCTAAAAATTTTCTTCGGCTGCCTTCCGAAGCGGTGGGATGACTGGGGCCCTATTAAGAGAACTTAGTAGGAAGGGGGACAGATCCTGGGAAGTTAATTCTTCTTGGACGTGCCAGAAACCTCCCAGCTTTTTTCTAGTGTATGCCCTAGAAACCTAGAAGAATGAAAGAAGGATTGGGGAGAAGGTGAGAAAAGGTAGGGGGAAGATTCTGTCTCTGCTGTGGGGAACCCGGTCGTGGAAGGTCGGACGGATACCCTTAAAGTAAGCGGGAGTGTAAGGGAAAGGCTCTTCCTGATGAGGGGAAACTCGAGCGAGAGATTCCTCACCTCTTTTCGATGTGAATCTTGCCTCACCAGGGGGAACCTTTAACACAACGGAGAAAGGGGAACCTCACCCACGGGTGAAAAGATGGTCGAAAGGGATGTTCTTTTAAGGGGGGAGGGAGCTAGAGGCAGGGAAACTTCCTACCATTTGTCGGTGAAGCGTTAGCTAATCTTTTGAATGTTTCTTGAGAAGAACAAGCTACCTCAACCTCAAGGGATGAGGGTACCCTCCTGAGAAAAGGGGTAGGGACGAAGGGTTAATTCTGGGAAGAGGAAAGAGAGAGGGAAAAAAAAAAAGAGGAGGAGGAGAAAAAGAGACACTATTTCTCTGGCCTGACTCTGCCTCGGAACAGAGGCGCAGTTCCTTTAATTCACGGGATGCTTCTCGGGGGAAGTTATAGGGAGAATGAGGGAAAGGAAAATTTCCCAACACCGAGGAGAAAAGAGGCAAATTGTAGGGCAAGATAGAGGAAGCTCCAGTCCTCCCCACAACTTAAAAGCTCTTCCCCTTCGGGTGAGAGGTCCGTTCACTTTTCTGAGTACCAAACTTTTGAGGAGGGGGAAGAGAAAAAGAAGGTATAAGGGAGAGGAGTTTCACACAGAGCCCACTCCGGTAAACCCACATCGGGCTGGTTTGAAAGCAATATGTATTCCTTAGCGGAATGACCGTCTTCAAAAAAGAAAGTAGAGAGGAAAAAATTGGAATGAAATGGGGCAAGAAAGGACGCATCAAACGTGCGTCCTCGGGTATCGGGGTGCGAATGGCGAGGAAAACATCGGGGTCTCTTCCACCGGAAAGAAAGTCATTCCAGTCACCTGATGCAGTAAGAGGAGGAAGAAATATTGGAAGACCAAGACACCCCTTCTTCTTTAATTCAAAGAAAAGAAAGACATGTTCGAACAACAGAAAAAGGGGGAATCCAGGAAAGAAGGGGTCTGGCCTCTTTATCGTAGTCTCACCACTAAGAGGACGCATTGAGCGCAGAAGGACTCTTCTTTTTGGAAATGATTGGAGATCAGTCCTCAGGAAAGAAAGAAACGAGGAGATTGATGTGGGTCAACCGAGGGATATCCTAAGTATATGGGTTTATGGACCTCCGGTAAATGAATTCCCCGAAGAACCGCTAATTCTGGTCAGGGAGAGTCTGGTTTTGGGGGACTATCTCTAAGGGAGTCAGTGAAGAGAAAGGGAAAATGGGCTTGGTCTCCGGACAGAGAAAGAGAGAGGACCACCGGGACAATGACCTGAAAATCGGGTTTTTCACTGAGGACTGATGCTTAGACGAGTCCACCACACGACGAAAACTTTGTTGTATTAATAGAAAAATATAAAGATGGGAGAGATTGCTCGGGACGAAGGACGGGTGAATAGAATCTCTTAGGCTGAAATAGGAGTCAGTCGATGGACTGACAACAGGTCCCTCCCTCCCCTTTTTGAAGCGGGGACACTTTTTCCGAGAAAGAGAACTCTCCAGCCTGAGGGAGTGGGTAAAGCCAAGACTGTCCGAGTTAACTCAGGGGGAAATGAAGTAAACACACCTCTTTGTTTTCCTAGTCGTGGATAAAAAGGTGATGAACTTTTTTACCAGGGGAAAAATAAGTAATTAAGGAATGCGGATCCAAATCTCTCAAGAAAAAAGATAAGATTAAAGAATGAAGTTTCAATCCGCTGCAGGTATTCCTGCTGTTTTGGAACAGTAGAAATTAATAAAAAAGTCAGGAGATAACGAAAGAGAAGAGGCGTAAAGGACGGTTCCATAGGACGTCCTTTTTCCGGGGAGAACCTGGTTTGGGGGGTCGACCATTAGACATGGCTGGACCGATCCACTTCCTGAGCGGTAGTTTAGGGCAAGGGAAAAGGTGGGGGATGGAATTTATGAGGAGAGGGAAGAAGGCGACCCTACAAGGCCGGCGGGAATCGAGGGCACGAACTGTATATGATGTTGTTTTTGTGGGGGGGGTGGGTTTTGTTAATCGCCCAGAGAAAAAAACGAGGGAGGGGGGGGGGGGTATGGAAAAGGCCGGTTCGACCGAGGGGAATCTGAAGAAGACGCGAACGTGCACATTTGACGACATGATTGTTAGAAAAAAGACAGGGGGGGACTACCACATCCCTTTCTATCAACGCAGAAAAAAAATACAAGGTCGTACGACGACAGGGGACGAATGAGAGAATGGGTTTCTAGTGAAATGAAAGGAAAACAATCTAATGCTCGAACGAGGGACTCAACATCATCCCTGCATATAAGCGGAGGAAGGGACTCATCTGACATTCCTAACACAGAAAGGAGAAGTTAAGGTCTTCTAGACAAGAGGCAAGAAGAGGGAGAGATAAAACAGGAAAGAAAACCTCGGGGGTGGCCTGGGCCAAAAACGAGGCCATTTTGTTTTCTTAAATAGGGGCTGTCTTGCGGGAGGGGAAGGACCAGAGATGCGTCCTTGGGGGCGCCAAGAGGAAACCCGCCGGAAGAAGGGGACGCGGAAGGGGGCCGGAAGGCTTCGTGCAGGTGGAAGCGAAGCGACGCGCTGGGTTTTTGGGGAAGAGCCCCAGAGAAAAAGGAGTAAAGGAAAAGGGGAGGGAAGTTGGGTCCAAGGAAGGGGGGGCCCATGGCCTAGGCCGGGGTCTTGGTGGAGAACACGGTGAGACGGCGAAAGGGGGGCAGACTTAACCGAAAAAGAAACCCGAGGGGAGGAAAGGAGTCTTAAGGAGGGGACAGGAACAGGGTGGTCGGCAGCACCGGGGGCTTTTAAAATAGCTCACTCGCGTCGGGACAATCAACGGGTCACCGGGGGAACAGGGAAAATAGAAAGAGAGGGGGTAATCAGAGGGGAGGTAAGGGGTGGCGGCGGAGGACGGGAGAAGGGCCGTCGACAAGGGGAGTGGCGCGTGCACCAACGGGGGGCCAGACGGGGCCTCGGACGCTCACCTCAACGCGAAACATTTGAAAAGAGCGAATTGAAAGAAAGGAGCAAAGGAGGAAGGTGAAAGAGGGAGACCTACCGATCGGGAGGAGATCGAGAAAAAACAACAACGGAGAGTAGAGATAGATCACACGAGGGAGCGGGCCTCTCACCTCTATGAACATGGAGGGAGCAGGGGCCTGGGGAGGGAACTGAGAAGGGGACTAAATGGGAGCGGGGGAGGTAGCTTCTTAAGGGAGAAGACGGGGACACACCGCTTCTGCGACGCGGCAAACAAAATTTTCTAACGGGCCCTCTCGCCTTCCTCAAGGAACAAAAAAAAAGAAACAGCATAGGAAAGAGGAAACAAGGACTATGAGAAGAGGTGTAAAATGCTTTATTTAAACCCGGGTGAGGGTTCCCAGTTCGGGCGCAAGGGAAAGTTGGAGCATCTGTATCGGACGGGGCTTCGTTGACAAAAAGAAGGGAAGAACTAGAGAAAAGAACCAGTGGTTAACGGGACAGTATACCATGGCTCCGTCCTGGCACACCGAAAGCCACCCAAAAAAGGTCAAACTAGAAAGACGGCCTCGTGTGGGGACATCATACGGAAAATTTTCAAAAAATAAGAATGGAAAAGGAGATCTGGCCTGGGAAGAAAAAAGATGGTTCTTGACAACCTTTAATTCTTCAAACTCAACCGGGAACGCCCATCTCCGACGGGATAATCTGGAAAAATAGGGGTCATCCCGAAGAAAACAGATAGTACAAAGCCCTTTCTACTAACACAGCAAAATTTCCGAAGGCCAGGAAACTATTGCTTCGGGGAAGGGCCTCTCTCCACAATAATCGCGGAAAATGTAGGAGAAGAGGAATAGAGTAGTGGTATATAAAGAGAGGGAGGAAGGCTCATCAGCATCCAGGATGATGTTCATTTCACATCGGACGATCGCGTAGAGGTTATGGCCCTCAGGGTGACTAGTACCAAAAACCAGGGGAGAAGTCTGGGTAGGAGGGGAGAAGACCGTTATTATTCGCAAGAAAAGGAGGGAGGGGACTTCATAAAAATGAGAAAGAATCTCTCGCAAAGACCCGGCAACTAACGGTCAACTTCTTAAGGGGAAAAAGGTCAATAGCCCACCACCGACAAAAGAAAATGGGATAAGGGAGGATGAAGATATAAAGAGGGGAGTGAGATAGAAAAGAGGAGGAGGCAGAAGTTCAAATGGGAAAATACTTCACACCTGTGTTTCCATCCCCACAGTTAGGCCATTTTCCCGACGAAAAGAAGGCAGACGTTCGTGAGGTGGGGGTAAAAAGTGATCCAAGAAGGGTATAAAAGCTTCAAAGCTTCGTTTTCGAAGGCCGCTGGCGTATTAATCTTCCGGGGTCGTTGGGGAAGTTTGCTTCATTGCCAGCCAGAATTAGGTAGGCGTAGGTGACAAGAAAAGATATAAAAAAACCTTAAGAGAGAGGGAAAAATCATCCCGAACGAACTTCAAAAAATTCTTTGGGTGACCAAACAAGGCATAACCGTTCCTGCCCGAGATCGGGCCAGAGAACACAAAGGATATAAATAAAAGTTTTCTGGAGTCGGGGCCCGTGTAGAACAGTGTCGGCATGAACAGGGGGGTAGGGGTAACTACTTCAAATGGAGGGGGCGGAAAGGAGGGGAGTGGCAAAATGGTGTTGTGTTTTTCAAAACTCGAAGGGAAATGGGGAAAAGTACATCGGGCCTCGATCGGACAATGTCCGGACTCTTATCTTAAAAGCCGCTCCGCGCGCATCCAGCTGGAGATACTGGATTATTGGAGTGGAGGGGTTTGTTTTTTAAGGAAGAGTTCCAGAGGGAAACCTCTGGAAGAGGGAAAGGGGGGATTCTCTAGAGGAGGGGAGCAGGATTGTCCGATTATCGGAGTACACAAGCCCCTTTCTCACTAGCACTCCAAAAAAAAAAATGCAAACCCCGAATCGATCCGTGGTGGGGTCTAGAATGAAATGTAAAAGGAGGGGAAGAAAGAAGATACTTGAAAGAGGGAAAAAGCATCATGGAACGGAGGAGATTTAGACGCCATAGGCAATTAGCCAACGAAAGCATGTCCTGCTGCATCATCCGCCGCTGAGTTTTCCAAGCAGAAAGAAGGAAACAGAAGGGAAAGGAAGAGGACTCGCTTTTAGGAGAAAAGGGCATGGGACTCGGCCTTAAAAGTCGTGGCGAAGGGGGGGCGGCCCCTAGCCATCGCGATCTCCAAGGAGGGGGAAGCCTGAGACTTGCTTGCAGTGGGGGGGGGACGGAGAAAGCTCATGGTTGAAATAGAAAAAGGACATCTGACAAATTAAGTGAGTGGTCCATTCGCGAAAAAGGCAGTCAATTTCTAGGCCTATTCACGGCGAAGGAGGAGTGGAAGAACCCTTTCTTTTAAAAGGACGGAGGAGATAAAAAAGAAACCCATAAAGAGTGCATGTTCTTCCAAAAGGAGGTGATGAGGTACACCGAAGACCGAAGCCGAGTCGGGACCTCTTTTTGATATGGCTTCCCTAACTCTTCGTGAAGCAAAAATGACTGCCTCAACGTGAAAACAGAGGAGTAAACAACCTAAGAGGGGTGAAAAAAGAGGTCTCCTAAGAGGGGAAGGTGGGAGTCTAGTCCTTCTATAGGGAGTCAATTTTCTTGTGGACGCGTGAGCCGAAGCTTGGTGACATTGTCCGTGGGAAAGCCAAAATAGAACCCCAAGCTACTGCCTTTCTGACCAGTGATCTGGAAGGGTACTGCAACTCCACCGGCTGGCCGACAGGGGATAGGGGGGACAGTTCATAAAAGAGGAGGATAGAGAGAACAACAACAACGAGGGAAAAAAAGAGGAAATCAGCAAAAAAGAGGGTATCTGTCCTCTAGGACAAGTCGAACAGAGTTTCGCCATTGGACAGTCTCCTATGGGTCCCTAACAGACCGTCCTGTGGCGACTTTGGGAAGGAGTTGAAACCACCGATCGTCGAAGGGGGAACACCAGGGTCGAGACGGACACGATCTGGCTTCCAAAGGAAAAGACATCCTATCACAAGCGCCCAGGAGAAGGGTATTCGATTCGCCGCTGTTTGAAAGGAAGGTAGCCCTTGAACTCGAGGGGCAAAGAAATAAGTTATCTCAATCGGGGTAAATCGGAGGGGCTTTCCTTGGTTATAAGAAGGTAATACTCCTTTAGACCAGGCTTGGTTGCCGTTCAGGAGTAGCCGGGGGGTCCGCAATTCCTTCACCGCGGCCTCACCCAGCGCACGTCAAGGACCGAATCGGATCGAATGGCAAGCACCGGTGCTAGAACTTTCCCCAAAAAAGAAGTGCAGGAATCCTCTTAGGAAGGAAAGGCTCTTTCGCTGAAACTTCACTAATGAGGGGGTTCCCGCCCAGGGACAGATGGAAACGACTAAGGGTCGAGGGTAATATTTTGAACCAAAAGAAGGGAAAAGAGGAGGGAAGGAATAGAAACGCCTGCAAGAAAAAGAAAAGTTTCCGGGGAGTGTTCCCCATGCAAGTACTGAAAAATGTGACTATCAACTAATCTTCGGGACGATCGTCATCAGACCTGCGAGTAGGGTTGGAGTAATTGAGAGGAGTGAGCTTGCAAATCAGCATTCCTAAGGGGGGAGTGGGAACAGATTCTATCCTGCCTGGATGGCCCCGCCGTCACAAAATGAATTCCGCGACCACCAAAAGCGAGGGAGTTCGCAGGCGTGTGGGGAATCTCTCCCTGTTTAGGGGAAACGGGTAGTGTTCGAGCTCCAGAAAACATCCAACGTCTTGCAAATCGCCGGACTGGACTTCAAGGAGAAAGGAAGTGGGCTAACTGCGTCCAGGGTCGAACACCACAAAAAAAGAAAGAAATGGTTAGGGGAGAGGAAAAGTGAGATGAAGGGGGAGAGAGGCGGAGAGGAAGGGTGAATCTATCATCTTCGGCGCGCATGGAAAACGTTAACGATTTACTTAAAGGAAGCCACCAGCATCTTTTAAAATTGGGGGGGGGAACTTAAGAAGAAAGAAGGGGGGCGGGGGAGGATGTCCCCCATGTTTCATGACTAACGTTCTGAGAAAAGGCACAAGGACTTCCTCCCATTAACCAGCTGAAATTTTTGGCTCCAACTCATGCATGTGCTATGAACCGAATGATCTTTCAAGTCATGGGCCACCATACTTAAAGATGCAGGCCCTGCGTCTCCATCAGAGAAAACAAAAAGAAGAATTAGTGGAAAAGAAAGAAGATGGTCCCGCAGGCCGCATCTCCTTCTGAGGTGAAACCTTAATAAAACCTGAAGACCGGTCCGCCGGGATCCTCTCAGGAAGCGCACAACCCTGAAAAATTTTTACGTAGGGCCTGAGACCTGTCGAAATTAGACATGGGATTGTAAAACTAAGCCAAGCACTTCTTTAGACGGAGTTGGGTTTCTCGCCAAGTTGCCCCAGGCGGGGGGGGTTAAAGGGTTTAATGGAAGCTAAAGAAGGTCCGACGGCTGCAATGCCTCGAAGAAGGAGAAGATCTAATCTCCAGCGGGGATCGCTTCCGCAGCCATTATCCACAATCTTTCTGTTTTTTGGGGGGAGGATAAAAGCAGGGGGGAAATCCGGAAACCTCTATCAGTGAAGATTTTCCTGAGAACTGCTGCAGCGGTGAGCAGCCGGGGGGAACTCGTGCGAAAAAAAAAGTCTAGAAGAGGAAAAACTAAGGGCTAGCAAACACTCTCCTTTCAACAAGAACTCTCCGTGGTGTTCTCTTAATTCAGAAAGGGGAACCCAACAGAGAAAGGGAAATAACTGCCGAAAAGTCAGGAGAGGAGTAACATGATGTCAATTCCAGCCAAGAAAACGGGGAAGCTGCGAGAGGTCCCCCTCTTGGTAGTCTATCAAGGAAAAAGATAACCCGAAAAGTGCCTGTGCCATTGAGTAAAACTGGCGGTGTTTCAGGGCTTTAGGTTCTGGCGTCGGGGGGGCCTACAAAACTTTTTATCAAGGGGTGCGCACCTAGTCCACCTTCAGAGGCCGAGGCAATGACGGTCGCCTTCTTTCCTTAACGCGACATCAGCCCGGAAATGTTGGGGGTGGTTGTGGGAACTCAGCAACCGAGGACGAGCGTTCATTCTTTATGTCCTCGCGCCCGGTGAGGGAATTTCTAGGCCCTAGGGAGCGGGAGAAAAAAGGGGGATACAAAATCGGTGAAGACGCGACCGAGAAGAACGGAACCAAGAAATCTTCGCCCGGTAGGAGGGACGGAACTGAACACAGCAAGATGGGCGAGAAAAGTATTGGCTAAATCCCCTACTCAGTCCCTGAAACTGGTCTACCTAAGGGAAAACCTCGTCTCTAAGACAAAACTGACCAAGAATGGTTGAATCTTTGCTCCTGAGGGGGAGTGAGTGGTAAGGAGAGTCAGGGGAAAGGATAGCCGTCTAACATTTTGGGGGGGGAAGGAGTGGATCCTAATCTTTTTTTTCCAGACTTTGGTCCAGCTAATGACCGCAATAGAAACACTCTAAACCATTTCAAGGACAAAAAAATGATCAGAATTAAACCCTTCCTGCTCACCTAGGACAAGAACTGTTACGGATTCCTATCATTCCTCTCAGAGGGTGCTGAGAGAGAGAAAAAAAAAACAACTGAGAAAGAGAGAAGAAAAAGAGGGAAGAGGGATATGGAAGGGGAAAATGTGTCCCGTTTCCGGAAGCGCAGTCAGGTCCCAAACTTAAAAAGCTCGGTGGACTGAGGGGTTTGCAGTCGGCCACTTCCATGGCAAAACCAAAGCTGGTAGTCGCCGCAACCAAAAAAGGGGAGAGGGGGGAAACCACTGACGACGCCCCAGAAAAAAAGGAACACACCGGAGACCAAACACCATCAGGGCTTTTGATGGAATGCTCCGGTTTGTGCCACGGTGTCTGTATTACCCAACCTGAAAAAAAAACCTCCGCTTCGGCAGAAAGAATAAAATAACGTTTAACGCATAGGGGTAGCTTAAGGTTCTGGCGGTGAAAAGAGAATAAGGGAAGGAGAAAGCCAAAACGCTGTCTGGGGGGGGGTCAAGAAAATGCAAGTAGCCGTACGGACCTTCACATCCCGTTCTCCACAACACGGAAAAAAGAGCACTCTGCTCGAACTGGGACATCAACTTTAAGGCCACATCAACAAGGTCTTCATAGGCCTACGGGGGCGAGGGCTATTAAAACGGGCCACAAGGAGATCTTCCGGAGAAAGCATCTCCCAAAGGAAAACTTGCTCATGGAGGAATAGGGGGAAAAAACAATGCCGCCCACCGGATTGAGGGGATTACCGAAGGACCAGCAAGGTTCGCCGACAAAAAGACAAGATTCAAGGTCCATAGAGGGATCATCCTCGTTATCAGACTCAAACGAAGCTGACGAAGCTTGTCTAAACCTTAAAATAGCCAGTTGGGATGATGGCATAAGATAGGGAAATCAGTCCCGGGGCAGAAAAGGAAGGGGCTAGATGTTGCGGCACCATTGAACAATAAATGGGAAGGGGGCCCCCTTTAAGGGATACGAGACAAACCAAATCGGGGGAAGTCGGGGGGAAGGGAGCCGTAGGCCAGAGAGGCCCAGGTATTAGAGGGTGCCGTTAGGGCGTGTGGCAGGACGATCGTCAAAACATCAGCATGAGAAAAAACACCTGCTGCCTCATCGAGGGGAAAAAAAAAAACTTACCTCAGAGAGAAAGTTGGGGAATTAAGTGCGTCAGGAGAGACCACACAAAACATCCCGAAAGGTAAAAGGGGCGAGGAAGGAGTCACTTGTCGATCCTCGGGCAGAAAGGCCCAAGGCAGCGGCTTGCCGTCAAAGGAGGGTAACTCGAGGAATTAAACCTTCAAAACTGCAGCTGCAAAGGGGGGGGGGAAGAACGGAGCCGCCTCCAGAAGGTCGGAGAGTTCCAGAAAGGTATACGCAAAATGTCAGCAGGGATCCACGTCACCCTTAAGGAACCTCAAAAAAAGAGGTAATTGGTGGGGAAACGGGGGGCGGAGATCGTCAAGGATGTTGCAACGCATCAGTAATGAAAGGGGCCGAAGGATGCTTGGGCAAAAAAGCTCTCTCAAATATCAAAACAACAACAACGTAAGAGATGTATGGGAAGGTCCGGAGGGAAGGACAACTTCCGGCTGGTGGAACACCGCAGAAATTCGTCAGATCATCAAAGAGTCAAACGAGGGAAAAACACCCATGAAACGAGGTTCAAGAAATCCAAACGTGTGCCCGTGGAACCTGTCTCCATGATCTGGGCAGGGGAAACTCTCCAACTTCTGGGGGGAGGAGCGTTCGTTCTCAGAAAAAGGGGGAGGGGGGATGTACTTATTAAAAAAAGCAAGGACTTTCCTAAAGGGGAAACCGCTGATCTAGAAACGACTCGCCTCGACAATCGGAACAGCGGGGGCCTAACACATGAGAAAACCGTCTTTTGGTGGGGGGAAGAGGAAACATTCGGTCCCACCAGTAGAGAATTCAATTTAGGAATCTAGGCAAATGTTTAGAAGATGATGGAAAGGTCGCGACTGGGCTACACTCAAACAAAAAAAAGCTTCCCTATCCACTACTCCATTTGGGGGGCTACTGGGCGGCGCGGGAAAAAGGGGTCCCTGGGGTCTCTTATAGGGGGAATATCTCTTCGTCTCATATAGGGGGGAAGAACATCAGCCTCCGGCATCGGGGGATGCGGCCTGATGACTTCCAGCTAATCCCAAAAAGCATTGCGGCTGCGCGAAAATTCCCTCGGAGAAGAGAGAAAATGGGGTCGGCAACGAGACCCCACCTGGGTCATTAAAAATGCCATCTGGGGGGAGTGGTTCTAACTTGCTTGCGTCTCATGCCTTAAACCCAATCTTGGGGCGGCCTGGGGGGTGGGCGGCCAGGTCCATCGAAAGGTCTCCTGCCGCGGAAGGGGTGGCCGGGTCAGAAGGCTTTAATGGGGCCGAGACAGCCGCCCATAGGTTTGGGCCTCAAAACTCACCAACGGAAGTCCCTGCAAGGCCAGATGTTGGGATCTCGAGGTGATGGCCATTTACGAGATATTTCCGCGACTAGGGAGGTGGAGAACCCGGGCGGTTCGTAGTAGAGAACTGAAACGAAGGGGTCTTTTCAGGGGGGCGGAGCTAGGCGGGGCAGGGCGGGGAAAAGGAAACCGAAAATAGAAAAAAGCAAGATTGAGGATGGTGGGCCTTCCCTACAGAGGTCCTCACCAGGAGTCAACTTAAACGAGGGCGCCTCGCACAGAAAGAGACGGGGACTGTCCCGATTTGAAGTGGGAAAGGGGGCGGGGCCGTCGTCCGTCTGAAGAGCAACGTCGAAAAAAATAGCCGCTGAGAAGAGCAGGGTATGAAGTGTCCTTCAACATTACACCTAATACTCAACAGATAAGGGCATACCGATTAAAGGAAGGACCACAGGGGAGGCCCATTTGGCATCGAGGCCTGAGGGGAATTGGGGGGGGGGGCAAGAAAAGAAAACCGGTCGGGCTGCGCTCTAGAAAACAAAAGATGAATGAAAAGAGAGACAGCACATTGGAGGCCTTCTCACCTATGAAAACATGGCGGGAAAACCGGTGCGCAGGCCAAAAAGAGAAGGGAAAGACTGCTCTGAGGGTGAGGGTATCGGGGAAAAAATCAGAAAAGTCCCGTAACATGGGCCCCCAAATGAGTCAAGAACAAGCAGGTCGACAGCCCGCGACGACGGCCGCCAAAACGACCAAACGGCAAATCAC
>Ga0179591_1285529_pt1 | contig 13928 bp, 13 predicted proteins | sample CZOMad2_1_08_16f_FD_182891 | JGI IMG/M metagenome (GOLD analysis project Ga0179591, IMG submission 182891) | Vadose zone soil fungal communities from Angelo Coast Range Reserve, California, USA - CZOMad2_1_08_16fungal (PacBio error correction) | ecosystem: Environmental > Terrestrial > Soil >...
TCGAGGGCTTGGAGAGCAGGCGCTCCCGCCTTGGCGGTCGCGGTGGGGGTTCGTCGCACAACCGGTCCAAGGAAAGATGCTGCTATTATCAAATTATCAAGGATGGAGGACGGGAAAGACAATGAACGTTATCGAGGACATGGGGACATGGGGAAAAACTGTTCGTCTTTTCTTTCAATGTGGGGGGCTTGGAGATTTACCGGCCTCGAAAACGCCGGAAGATGCGCTATTCATCGAGAGGGAGGTGCACGTTGATGAAGGGACTGGAATCTGCGGGTGTTGTCTGGAAGTGGGATTTAAAAATTCGTCGAATTGGCGTATAAAGCTCGCCTCCCGGGGGAGGAGGAAAAACGCGGAATTGGGCCCCGTCGGAGGCTACTTCCTTGAATTTATTCCCCAATTTGAGTGAAGAGGGGGGGGGAGGTTTGGAAGGTCCACAAAAGAGAAAGAATTAGAAAAGGGGGGAGGGTGGAAGAGCGTCGAGTAGGAGGTGGAAGGCAGGAATCATACTCTCTCGGGGCCCGCGAAACTTTTAAAGCTGGGGGGGAGGAAAAACGGAGGGAAGACAATATTATTTCTACTCACGGTCGAGGGGTCAAGAGAGGATGTATTGTTCTCTGGCCAGTGGGGAAAAATAAACGAGGGGGCAAAACTAGAAACTTACTGGGGGGGGGATTAATTGTTGCGAATGGAGGAAAAAAACTCCAAAAAATGATCACCAAAACAAAGACCGTATCCCCCCGATGAACGTGGAAGATGACCATAGTATATACTGAAAAAAACGACAAGCTTGCCTACTTGTCTTCGGGTAGGGAAAATTACCTTGCGAAGCCGCTTCTTGCGGGTGGAAGGGGGAACAGATACTGGGAACACGTCTACAGGAACTGTTACGGATTTGTGGTCCTTGACACATTGTTGGACACGAGTTGTCGGAAAGAAGAGGTAGGAAGGAGGAAGAATAACTATCAACCATGGGGCCGTCTGTGCATCCTAACTCATGTGGGAGCGAAAAGAGGGGGCTAAAAAAACTACTAAAGTACGCAGATCAACCGAAGCTGGGTCTTTTATAATTCAATATAGCCGACCCTAGTGCCGCGCGGCTAGGAAGGACAGGAAGGAAGGGGGTCATGGAAAAAAAAAAGTTCCTCGGCGCGGCTACTGCCAGGGGGCTAGGTAGATCGCCGCGAAAGCACAGTGTTTGCCAAAACAATAGAAGGCGGGGGGCCAACTGAAAGTGCCCATGGACCGCCTACCATTGGAAAAAAAAATACACCAAACAAAGGAAAGGAAAGCGGGACACGAACGGTTCTAAACAACCGCTGTCACTCACAAAGAGAACCAGAGAGGAACAGTCGATGAAAAACGAGACGAAAAAGGACTTGTCATCGGCGGGAGGAGATCCGGTGACCGCTTTGTTTGTTGTACTGGAGGCACGTGTCAGGGGTAGAGGGGAATTTACCCCTCAATATGCTCATGCACGCACCAAAGAAAAAGGGTATTGTCACAAGGCTAAGCCCGACCTCATTCGCGGCAGGCGTTTTGTGCCAAACAACGCAAGAGGAAAAAGACAAAAACAAGGGAACAAACTTCAAAAGGAGGGGTCCACAGCGACCCGTGGGGCCCGCCCATAACGTTGGAACAATGCTTGTTGTTCACCCCCGGGGATTGCTCCCGGAAGGACCAACGGCAGTTTCGATTCGGTATATTTGGAATAAGGAGGGGAAAGTATAGATATACTCAAATCGAGGCGACGGACGTGGGGGGAACAAAGGTCTATCCGGACAACCAGCTCTGATCGCCTAAAGAAGTCGGTCACTACCAGGGGCGAATGAATTAAAACGCGGAGTTTCTGATAGCCCACTGAGGTAAACCGGGATTTCTTCTATAAACCAGGTCGGATGGAGGGGGAAAGGCTACAGCTGGGAGTTCCCGGAGAGATCCCATAAATACGGGTCTGGGAAAAGGGTCCCTTTCACAGTTCAATATCGACGCCCATAGGGCAAGGAAGAGAGAGGGGTGGGAGGGGGGTGCGATTATGGGACGATCAAGAAGAACTCCTGAACACAAATTTATCGTTTTTTTCCAGTAATACGCGTGAGGGGGAGAGGGGAAAACATAGTTCCAAGGATTTTGGACTCCGCATTGCCCCGGGAAACTTGGGAAGGAACTCTTATCTCAGGCCTCCTAGCACCCGTCCCGCATTAGAGCAAAAAAGAAGCGTCAAGCTAAATAACGCCCGAATACTGCAGGAAAGAAGGAATGAGCCTTACGTTGGTCCTCGATAGCCTTGAAAAGTGCAATCGGAGGGGAAACAAACAGGTAGATTGGGGGGAGGCGGGGGAGGGAGAAAGCTCCGCACCTCTGCGCTTAAACTAGAAAGGAAAAACCGGGGTCGGAAGAGGCTTAACCAAAAAAAAAAGAGAATCTACAACTTGTAAGGTCCTTCAGGCTCCCCGCTCTCGAGAAAGGGGCGGGTAAAGAAAGGGGTTCAAAAAGGATGGACAAGGGACTCCTATTAAAAAAACACCTTATTCGATAAGGAATCGAGTCAATTTCCGAAAGGGTAATGAGTGGCCCAATACTCGATATCTTCTGAAGGGAATGAAAAGGGGTGTGGGGGGGGGAGAGGGGCGGTACCGGGAAGATGGGAAAAGGTCAAGGAGGACTCTCTTGGTCCAGCGCGAGGTTGCGAAGAGCCTATAGCCCGCAACAGTAAAAAATGGATGGGGATTTTTCGACCTGGGAGGTAAATTCTAATGAGGGGGAGGAAAAAAGCAAGGGCTCATTGCCTTGAGAAAGGAGGGGCGATAGGCTTTCTGGGGGATAAGTATGGGACAGAAGGCTTGATAACTTTGGGGGAGGGGAGAGGGTGATGAAAGGACGACCGCGACTCATAAATGAAAAGAAATAGACAAGAAAGCAGGGGCACGGAACTCAGGAACGGAACTATCTCCTTTAAAAAAAGCGAGGTACTTTTGACCGGGCGGTATCTGCTTGGCACAGAAAAACAGTGCAGGAGTACAGAGGGGAGACAGCCAGCTTACTTCGTGCTGGGGCACAAGGTTCGGAAAACGAAAGGCCAAGCCTTCTGCTGGCTCTCCCGCGTGGCCTCGATTGCTGTAAAAAAAAAGCCGCTTTTCAAAAAAAGGAGAGGGCCAAAAACCTCTTTTAGAGATGGAGGCGAACCTAACAAGGTGCGAAGATCCACCGATGCCTTAGCTCCGCGGGGGGGGAAATCCGGCCGAGGGGGAAGGAAGGGAAAAACTCGCCGGTTTGAAACGGTTCATAAGAGGAGAAGAGGGGGGGGAAGTCTAGCCTGTTCTCTCCACCTCGACGCAACTCCCGCAAGAAGAAACGAGGGGGTGGGCGAAGAACTAACCAATGGGTTCCGGGGCCAAATCGCATGTTCCAAAGGAGGGGAAAAGGTACTAAATCGGCCGTAAGAAAGAGTGACGTTTGGGGGGGGGGAATAGGAAGGTGGGTTCGCAGGCAACAACGAATGCCGAGGGGTTAGAGGAAAGGAAATCGAGGGGAAAAAATCCACGGGAGGGGCTTGGGGAGGAATAATGTCACGGGAGCAACAGGGGAGGGGTCAAGACTAATCGCGCAGGCGTCTGAAGGAAGCAGTGGAAAAGAAAAGACCGCGCAGTAGAGGCGTATTACGTCATCCGGAAGAAAAGGGCGACTAAATTACGCTTCGGGGGAAAAGGCGTTTTGAACTTCGTCACTGGCGATGGTAAAGGGGACAGAAGTTGCATGTTTAAGGCCCTGGTTGTGAGGTTGTTGCAAAAAAATGGAAAGTAGGTGGTCTATATTCCCCAAGCGTTGAGGAAAAAGGGGAAGATGGGTGCGGAAAGGCGAGACGCACGATGGGCACAAAATTCCGTCAAGGCGACGAGACCGAGTAAACCCGCCTGCGCGGAGGGCCATTGGCTCAACTTCAGAAAAGGGGAAGAAGGGAAAGGAAAGTCAGGCAGAGGGCGGTCGGTCGGAAAGAAAAACGACTTAGGGGGGGTCAATCCTGCGGCTCAAAAGTATTATGAGGGGGATTTCTCATTCCCTATTCAGCAATAGGAGAAGGGGGAGAAATGGGGAAACGCCAGGGTGATAGGGGTCTTAGAAGAGAGAAAATTTGATCGAATGGAAGGATCGGAAGAAAATCGCCTCGGACTGGGAGAGAGTGGATGAACCAAAGAGAATAAACAACCTGGGGACTGCCATCATTTGTCTGAGTCCAAGGTAAAGGGGGGAACAGGTGAGCGTTGATCAGTCAAAGAGGGCAAATTGAGATAAGTCGTAGCCGAATTTGTTCAAAACTGGGAGGGCCCTTTTGGAGGAAAGATCCAGGTGTGGTTCGGAACTTGCCGAGATAGAAAATGGACCCCAAAGTCCGGGGAAGGGAGACAATAGTGGCATCGGAGACAATCAAGCCTGCTCCCTTGTAAAACGCCTCTATTATCACGCAGGGAAGAAGAAAAGAAAAAAAAAAAGGATGTCCAAGAAGCTAAACGTGAAAGAGGGGACCAACGCGATTAGATTGACATAGCTGAAAACGACCTACTAGGAATGAAAAGGAGTGCCCACGAAAACGACTCATTTAGGGGGGGGGGAAAGGACAGCGTGGTGGAAACAGAGAAAGGAGAAGGGCTGTTGGCCTGGCAACGAAGGAAGTCGCCTCCTCCGTTAGCGAGAGGACACAAAACGGACAAGGGGAACGGGCAGGCAGCTAGAGAAAAGAGACGTCCTGCTTCGAACGCAACTCTCAATGAGAAGGACGGGAAAGAGTTTTAAAAATCGCAGCGCGCATGGAGATCTCAGAGAGGAGAAAGAGTGCCCTGTCCCGAAGACCGAAAATTGGAAAGAAACTCACCCGACCTAGGGGGTCCGGAATCGCTAAAGGTATTGGCCACTCCCAAGCGAATATGAGACAAGAGAGACTCAAGGTTATGGAAAAATCCACGCGCACGCGTAGGGCCGCCCTCTATCGGGAAAATCTAGGTTGATTGAAGGTGAAGATAGTGAGATGTGCGGGAGGGGGGGGGGGGGTGACAGAGGAAGGGGGAGAAAAAAGGATATATCCAATCTCTTTGTGATTATTTAACTATATCATAAGTGGCATCTCTACAGGCAAAATGAAGAATGTCAAGAAAGCAACGGCGGGCGGGAAAAGGGATCGGCACAAAAGAAGGAATGCGTAAACCTTCTGAAAGATACCCCCGAATCGCGCACAAACCCCGTACGTGAGGGTCATTCTTCTCTGGGCAGGAGGGAAAGAAAGTACCCAAGTTCAACTACATGGGCGACGGCTATATCACCGTGAGCACGACGGTGGTCGTGGGACTAAGAATTCTTCAAAGGGGGGTTAGAAAGTTGAAAGAAAAATCTGCAGTTCTCACTTTGGCGCAAGGGGGGCGCGAAAGTAACTGGAAAACAAAAGAAACATAAAAGGAGTTATCTCATCATCAGTCAGTCCGGACTGTGGGGGGAGTCTTCAAAATTAGAAAGAGCCAGACGAACGGGTAGAGACAGAGGCAGCGAGAGGTCGGCCAAAGCGGCTGTCAGCATAGTTACAAACTGGTCTACTGCCTAGCCTTATCTCTCTCCACACAAACACCTCTTCTTCTTCAACCAAGGGGGGGAAAAAGAGAGGAGAAAGCCAGGTAAAAAAGGTGTGCAAAGTGCTCTCAAAATAAACATCGCGCTTAACGCCTGCTCTACGGCCGCTCTCTATTCCTCTGGGAGAAGGGTCACGGAACCAAGAAGGAGGCCGTATGAGAATATCCGACGCTCATCTCCATTGGGGTAGACCTGGCCGAATAGGCCTTCACCCTTTGGCACGATCGCAAGATCTCGAGGGGGAGGAAAAAAAAGAAACTCCCGCTCTCGCCTTCAAGGCCACAAGGGAGGGCGCACGGTGAGATCTGCCGTACGTCACATGGGAACCATTGGAAGCTGACTGCGCGAACCTCGCTACCAGGAAAAAGAAAGATTCGCCATTATCGGAGGGGGCGTATGGGGTCAATTCTTAAAATTCAGTCTTGGGGGAGAAAGTATCTCCCTTTTCCACGAGCGGCGGCGATTCTAAGGACCTGCGAAGGTAGGGGGTGGGGGTGAAAGTGGGCCGTCCTAGAGATATTAAAATCATGGATCGATGTCCGAGATATGTAGCAAAATGTAGTTTATTCAACAAAACTTTCTCTAGGGGAAGAGTGGCCCGTGAGCCGCTAGAGGCGCTACAAAAAAGACTAAAGGGGGAGAGCAAGGCGGCAATTCCAAGGAGAAGATCATGAAAAAGAAACTTTCTTCCTTGAAGACATACGGTCGCCATAGGAGCATGCGTGAGTGTGAAAACGGTGACATTTTCGGGGGATGAGAATCCCGCGTCGAGCAGATATGCTCTCCATGGCGAAAGGGGCGCTTCTAGAAAGGTAAGGAAGGGACGGAGAGAGCGGGTGTTGTATCGGGCGAGCGGGGCCGTCCGCTTGGGCGGATCACGATATGCACTCGGCCGCGCGTACAATATTTGGGGACGACGAAAACTACCCGGAAGGAGGCAAGAGCACCCGCCGTCGGGATCAGGTGTGCCGGTCAACAACTCTATCATTTGAATAAAGTATCCTTAAATGGTGAGGTGGACTCCGTAGCGCGATTCTACAGTCAGCGAACTCTCTCGTTTCCAGCGCAACGTTTTAGGCTGGGGGGGGGGGAATGAAGACTGTCGGGAACGGATTCGAAAGGGCACGAGCTACAATACAGATAGGCTTATGGGATCCGTGCATCCGACGTGACCTGAAACCTACTTTTGTGGGGCTTCCTTCTTGGGGCGAGAGAGGAAAGACCCGACTGATCACCTACACGCGCAACGCAACGGGGACATCATCGGCTTAAGTCGACATTGAAGATGGGGCTTTCCATGAAAAGGTTCTAAGCCGAAGGATAGAAGTGTTGGAAAGGGCGAGCTGGGCAAAGTAAGTTACCTATTGGGCTGAGGTCAGCTCCGTGAGCATTGGCGGAACGGAAAATGGGGGAATTCAACGCGGAAAGACGATAAAACCGATTAGCGTACGAAGAACATTGGTTCTTCCCAGTCCTAAAACTATATTGGGGGGATGAACTGTCCTTCTGGAAACATCAGGAAGAGATGTACTTTACGCACCGACGGGGCGCTTTATTAAAATCAGATCCGCCCTGAGCCCGCCGACCTAATGGTGGATCTCAGGAGGGAAAGGCTACCGGTAAAGGGGACAGGGCCCTCAGCGCAGACCCGAGGGGGACCACGAAAAGGCCATTTGTGCCACCGACAGGCATCCTGCCATACCATGAAGGAGGGAATCTCCGTCAAGGGGGGGGAGGGAAAGAAGCCGACACATTAAGGAAAGGGCGGCTTCCACACCAAAAATTGGTTCTCTAAGAGGCAACCGTCTTGGAAGAACTTCCGACGAAGGCACGAAAGGCAAAACTTGTAAGAAGGGAAGAGATTTTTCTCCTTCAGCAGAGAAAAAAAAATATAGCCAGACGCCGTTTCGTTTTGACTGCTGCGGAACGACGTGCAGTCGGATTGCAAGCTTGACCCATCGGGGGGATGAGCATGAGGAGGAGACGACCAATAAACCCTGGAAGTGTCACGGGTGAAGTCAGCGAAACCCTCAGGCCCTATACGTTTTTTGGGGAAGGCGACCAACTTCAATTCAAAAAAAAAAGAAAAAAAAAAAGGAATCTTTATTACTGGGACCAGGGAGGATTTCGAAGGCCCGACTTGAAACAGGAGACATGTTGTTCACCGGAACACCCTCATGCAACGGAGGAAAAACCCTCATTCAGGGCGTGCGCCGGAGAAGCTCGAGAGACGGGCGACGAATCATTGATGAAAAGGTGAAACACCGAGATTCCTGGACCCGCGCCGGATCACGGAAACGCTAGGAGAAATTTGGGGGAGATTCGGCAAACTCTTTGGAGGGGGAAGATGAAAACTTAGAAAAGGCCAGCGGTTGGGGGCCAGAGCAAAGCACCGTCGGAAGGGGGGACCTGCTCCGAGAGGCACGCGGAGGAGAATATCAGCATAGTTCTTGAATGGAGTCTTTCACCTGTGACATAGACGCGACGGATGCTCTATCTCATTCGAAATGGGGCTCGAGACAAAACCGTCATTGATTCAAGCGATTGTGGTCCCGGCTGCGTATTCCTTGAATGTGTTTGCACCAGCGTGGCACATGATTGCGCCGCATTGCCGGCAAGGCAGGTGATAGGGGGCGGTCGATTGGTCAAAAGCTCCCCTGTACAACCCTGTCGCCCGAATCTGCGACGCCCAAATTCACAGAGGAGGGAAAGAGTCAAATCCGGCCAAAGAAGTAAAGGTCAATGAGGGCCAGTTAAGTCCCTCGGGGTCGCCTTGAAACAGGGTGCGACCCTGTTACCCCCGTACTCAGACTGTTTTAGGGGAATAAGCTGAGTAAAGTCTGCGAACACCTCGACCAGGCACACCTCTGAAAATTAGCGCTACCGGCGTAAGAAAACGATCGGGAAATCTAACCTTTTAATTTCAATAACCCGTTCTCGATAAAGCAGAGAAGGGGAGGCGCCATGCACGGTCGGGAAGTCGCGATCTCAGAAACACAACGGGAGGAAGAGAGGGAGGCTTTCCGACCGTGGCACTATTGGCAAGCTACGACCATGAGGCGGCTTTATCTCTTCAGGGTTCAAAGGTTAGAGACGTGCCAAACCGCCGCGATGGGACACTGTGTCTAGAGGTCTCTCAGCTCCCGCTCATAGGGGGGGGGTTCTAAGAGGCAATCATATTCAATGAGGAGTATTGCCAGCGTTCGCACAGCTTTTCAAGGCGAAGACAAAAAAGGAAAAGTTTAAATCCGCTTCGGGTTCGAAAAATGATATGTGGGAACGAAAAGCCTCTTACGGTATCCCGGTGTGTAACTGCTTGAAAGGGCGCCCGATCAACCGCGACATGGAAGCTTGTTAGCAAAGCACTGAGGTCAAAGATTTAAAAAGGCAAAAATCACCAGCGGGCGGACAAAAGACGGAAGAAAGTGGACCGGGCGCGTATCGGCAGCCATCAAAGAGCCCATTCAGTTTCGAAGAAATATCTACGCATCGCGCGCAGAAGGTCAGTTCACACGGTGAAAACAAAGTCCAGAATTGCTGGCTAAAGGCACTGAGAGCGCCGGGGCCCACACCAGAAGTCTAAAAGAAAGCGGAAGTAAAACTCCCTTAAATGTGATATAGTGGGCTATCTCCAAGGACCGGAAAAGTTGCCGAGCTTCTCATTTGCGAGTCCGGAAGGCCGGGTGGCTGACGGGGGGGGGGGCACAAAGTGAATAAAAGCGTACGCGGGGACGGCCATCTCCACGCAACGCGCCAGCCCTCAGAAAAGAGGGGTTCAGAAAGAGGACGATCCCCCGGGTGGACGGGAACACAAGTAAGCGGTTAACAGATGGGCTGATGCATGGTCCGCATATTTAAAAGGAGCAGGGGTGGTTTAATCTGCCGGGTTCGCCGTCAAAACAACAAATGACAGGGACGCTTCCGCTGTGACCAGCAAAAGGGGACGTCTGTGAGGTCTTTAAGAATGATCCGAAAAAATTGAGGGCAGACTTGCCACCCAGGGATCCCTGAAACTTCTTTCCGCAGCAGTTCCAAAACGAATACTCTGTCTGCGGGGAGATCGGAATACAATTCTTCCGATGAACTTCGAAAATTCAACTGAGTAGGAGCGTTTTGATACGTTATTCAATTACTCTTGGGGCGAATCATTTACGGGAGGGTGAGTTAAGCTAACCAAAAGTGGTGGTTCGGGGTGGGGAAAAAAAAAAGTCACATTAATGTGGCGGCATAGTTTCAGTCCACTGGCGCGGAAGCTTTCCCGGGAGGGGCATGGGAAACTCCTCACGCAACAAAGTGGGCTCTGAGGCTCAAACAAAACAAAGCGGGACTTCTCGAGGGCCTTGGCAACGTCAGTGTCGGCGCGGCCAAAGACTAAAGGACGATCCGAGGAGGGATGCTCTCTAATAAGCCCGACTTCGGGTCTGATCAGGAAAAAGACATTCGGATACTCATTCCCTAGCATCAATAGAGGAGGGCAGAATGGTCAGAAGCCAAGGGGGGGATCGTTCCTATATCGAATGTGCAGAGACTGTCCGCGCTTGGGTAAGAGAGCGGGTCCAATGATCAAGGACGCTGACAATGGATCAAAGCAAATAGTAAACAAGAGGACCATCATTTGGTCCGAGGCCAAGTCCAACGGAAGGAAAACATCGCAATGGGCATGGGCCAAGCCGAAAATCTGGCAAGCCGGAACTTCGCCGAATGATGGGAAGGGGGACGGTTTCTACTTTTGCATTAGAGACGTTGTGGGGACAGGAGGGGGCTGGGAGGAAGCGTATCTCAACGAAGGCCCAAAAGTCTGCCTCTTGAAGAGGGAAGGGAAATCAGCATAGGAGAGCTCAACACCTCGGACCGGGGAACCGGACCCTCACTACTTAAGGGGAAAAAACTCGCAAAACGTGGCGTCCCCAGGAGTCGCTGAGGTATCGACATAGGGGGCGGAGAACCTCTTAGATTCACAAAAAGATAAACGCACAGTCACATTGGTTCACGGGGAGAGTTGTTTGACACGGGACTCGGAAAGGGCAAATCCTTGGGTCAAAGCGAAGGAGGCCGGAGCCAGTGGGAGAATGGAAAAATAGTCCACTGTCCCCTCCTTTAAAGATTAGAGATTCTCAGATCCGCATATCGACCCGCTCGAACTAAAAGCAAAAAAAACCTTCTTCTCCGCCAGTCATAAATGGGGGGCTCCAGAGCCATCGCATGAAAGAGACCATAGCGGGTGGGAAAAACAACCCCCCCCTCGAGACGCCATCACCCAAATTGAAGACAAGGAGAAGGAGGAAGCGGTAACGTATTAGTGAACGTCCTCATCAGTATCATGGCTCATAGGGAAGAACCCTTGGGGTGAATTACAGCAGCCCGGCGCCGGTCTGGCGGGTAAAGCGGAAGGCGGTCATAGAGGGGTAGGCAACGTCAATAAAGGAAAAGGTGTGGAACGAAGGCATTTTGCTCCATATATAGACATAGTCGGGGAGGACGATTCGCGTTCACTTATGGGACAGCGAGCTAGCGAGATTGACGGCCCATTAGTAATCTAGGGAAAGGGGAACGGGGGAAAATTATATAAAGGAAATGCAAAACAAAGAAAAAGACTCGCCGACCTAATTTACCCAAAAGGGGAGACGACAAAACCGCCTCTATGTCGATCTGGTCATTAGGAAGGGAATGGGAAAAATTCGAGCATTAGAGAAAGGTGCACCCACATTTACACGCAATCACCGTGAGCTTTTCGTGAAAAGCGGCGGGGTATCATTTCATAACCGCGATGAGATTGCGTCAGATTGTCGCAAGGTTGGGGCGGAAGAACTTAAAAAAAAGGAGACCCCTGACACTTTAGCTCGAGAACATAGCGTGGGGAGTGATCTCTATAAGGGAAAAGAAGAGACGGGTCTTGACCGTGATCCAGGCAGACGAGCCTGAGGATGAATAAAGCGAATGCGGGAAAGGGAAAGGAGATGCAATCGCATGCCAAAAAGTGGGCAAGCAGAGTTACCATGACGAGAAGGGGATCTAGAAAAAAAAAAACAAACAACTGAGGAGGAGGGAGATCATGCTCAGGGCTGCTCTGCTTGGGAAGGAAAAGAGGGGGGCATTCAACAGAAGACTAGCAGAAGAGAGGATATGCTCATAGACCGGCTTCGCTGCCTCTGGATCAGTCAAACAACCCCTACCGAGGCAAACCGGATGCTACGAGAGAAAGTGAGAGTTCGCGAGCTCCAGTGGATGTGTCTACTGTCCGGAGAGGAGGACCCCTTGGGGGGCCAAATATGAAAAAAATAAATCCAACATGCGGGTATTGATAGGGGAAGGGGGGGGATGTGTTAAAAGTGTGGGTGGGGGCAGGGGATCCTTCCTCTCTCGGGCTCCCTTCACCGCACCACGCGAAGAGTTCTTGCTCACTTTATGAGCCGTCAGGAGGGGGGGAAAAAAATGGGAACTTACTTATGCACTTCCAGAAGAGAATCATGAAAGAACTTAAGCCGTACGCGTGGGTGTCAGTAAGGGTCAAGTTCAGGAAAGGGCTAATAGTACTTCTTGTATGACACCGTATCTCCTTTTCCATCGCTCTTGGAGAAGGGCAGAAATGCACAGGAAATGAAGGGAGGGACTTATTTAGCGAGACTGACGAAAAGAAGTTTGGGTGAAATAAAAAAGGAAAGAAAGGATGTAATGGAAAATGCCTTCTGTAGTACCAACCATTGAGCGGCTTATATGGACTACATCAAGCCGGGGAAGGGCTCGCTTCGTTGAAAAAACCCGCCGGGGGGGGGGGAGCGACAAAAAAGGAGATCAAATCATGTCATGAGGTCATTGCAATATTGAGGAAAGGGGCATACAGAATTATCGAAGATCCGCGCAGAAGAGGCCTCCGGAATAAGGGTACGAAGGGCTGATGTTAAGGCTTGGCAAAGGGACGGTATTATGGCCCGTCAAAGAAGGATAGGGGAAGATCTCAGCAGGGGGCGTGATTCCATGAATGCACGGTGGACGGATAAGGGAGCGGGGTTGTCCTGCCGGGATGAGAGCGGTGATTGCGATCTCAAGGAAAAGAGAAGAAAAAATAACGGGGAGTGATGGTCTCACTGCTCAAACGGCTAGTGCTACGGAAAACTCGCTAGGGGTCATTACCCACGATTCGGATCTAGGTTTTTGGGGCAAGTAAAAACGTAGTCAGTTGGGAAGAGTTATCCGGAAGGTGGGGTGGGGGGGAAAAAGGAGAGTCCGGCGGTTTGTCGCGCAAGCGAACTCGCTCTAACTCGAAGGAGCTTGGACATTAGCGTGATGTGTCAGGGGAGCACCGTAAAGGGTCTGGGGGGGAACGTACTCTCAGATTGTCAGACAGAGGCACAGCTGCCGACGGCGTACTGGGGGGGGGGGGGACTTCAGGAGTTTCGAATGCGGGGGGGGCGTTTCAGACGAAGCCTTGATCCAACGTGGCTCACAAACTGGCGAACAGGGGAAAGGAGACACAAGATGCCGAGTGCAGAACGACATGCGATTTAATGCTTGGAAATAAGGCAAGCCGATCGAGCCTTTTACATTCGACGACACCTGCTGAAGACGTTTTTTCCTATTGGGGGAGGAAGAGGTCAGAAAGGAGCAGGGGTAAAACGACTGCTTACAGGGGGGGAGAATTAACGAGAAAAAAAAAGGGGAGAAGAGAAAGACTAGAAAAGAGGGGGGGGGGTGCCGTTCGTGACACATAAATTATATTGCGCTAAAAAAGGTTTCGAATCCCGCATGAAAGCAGGAAGGTGACCGGGAGGATCCGGCACCCGAAAAAGTTATTCCTAGCACGCACCATAAAGGAGAACGCTGAGCCGAATGGCCGCGCGCCTGCGCAAGACATATAGGGTTGAGGGAAAAGGGGGAAAGCCTCTCGGATCAAAGATTTTTGCAGGGATGAGAAGCAGGAAGACAATACTTGTGCCACTCTATCAGGAGCTAAGACTAACCGGAAATTGACGAACAGGTAAAAGATACGAGCCTTGGAATTAACTGTCCGAAAACATTAATGAAAAGAGGTTCAACACCTAACACAATCTGTTCTCTAAAATGACCTGCGGTAAAGGACAAAAACCTTCAAGGAGGAACCATCAAAACGAACAAACTCTGGACTACGAAAACGAATTTGTGAAGTCATAGGGAAGATCAGGGGGGTACAGGATCCGACCCGAGCCCAGACGCGGCAGTTTTGTTCTAGTAAAAAACAGGGGGAGAAAGAGTCCGTCGCGTTGTAAAGGAGGGAAAAAGCAAGGGGGTAGATAGAAGTCCGAACACCACGCCCCCTACGGCCCTATTTTTCACAA
>Ga0179591_1307762_pt1 | contig 13928 bp, 11 predicted proteins | sample CZOMad2_1_08_16f_FD_182891 | JGI IMG/M metagenome (GOLD analysis project Ga0179591, IMG submission 182891) | Vadose zone soil fungal communities from Angelo Coast Range Reserve, California, USA - CZOMad2_1_08_16fungal (PacBio error correction) | ecosystem: Environmental > Terrestrial > Soil >...
CTGTGGCGTAAGTTAAAAAAAAGGGGGAAAGATGATGGTGGGTTCAGGAAGAGGAAAAGGGGGGGCTGTTCAGGAGGATGTGGCCTCTGGGGTGCTGTCTCCACGAGAGGACCTTCAGCAGTCTCAATCAGAATTGCGCGGGGCCTGCGGATGTCGAGGGAATGTGAAAAAAAAAGGAGACGATATCCCACGTAGATTTTTAGATGCTGGAGGAGAAAGGGGGGCATTTAAGAGTCATCGCGAAACATCTATAACCTCAACTTGAAAAGAGTGATCGCGAGTTTGGGGGGGGATTCCACAGGTCAGGTGGCCAAGTAAAGGGGGAGAACAGAGGGGAATTGATCACTTTGAGCAGACAACCAAAAGGAGGGTTTCTGAAGCGCGGAAATTTGGGCACAAAGGCAACTGGAGGTTCTGAAGTTTGTGAAAGAAGCCTGGGAAACAACGCCGAGATTCCTGAGGTGGGGGGGCCGAAAAAGAGCTAAAAGGAGGCAACCGCTTCAGATGGCAACGGTGCACAAAGGATTAGTGAAAGGCTGCCTGAAGGCTGAATGAATTTTTCAACTGTGCGAGGTCAAGGAAAGCTGAGGCTCGTGGCTCGGGGGCCCCAGTTGCTGCATTTACTAAAAGTTACTAAGGGGAAAAGGTGCGAAATCCATCGCAGGTGCGGGAACGAGAACGGATTTCCAGCCGCGCACAGAGTAGAATACCTAAAAAAAAGAGCCGTTTGGGGAAATGATGCACTGAAAAGCTCACGATAAGGAGATTTGAACAGGTGCGGCATGGTGAGTCGCAAATTTTGAGAGGCCTAGCTGTGTCTCTTCACGGGGAAAAGGGGGATTGCAAATCCTTCCAGGGGCCATTGGACAAAAGAAGAGGAGAAAAGGGAGGGAGGTCTACAGACAGCGAGTCGGTCGGTACTACTCCCCCGACATAAAACGATCACGTGACAAGAGTTTATGGGAACCGGTCTGCCATTTCTTACTCAGGGGAACTCTTAAAAAGAACATTTGGGGGGGCACGGGGCGGGTCGTTGGGGAAAGGGGAAGGCCAATCCGGTCAGCGGCTATTCTTTCGTGTTCTGGGTTGGGGGGCCTCGCTCAAGGATTCACGACGCCACACGACTGAACTGGGGAAAGGAAACATCCGGGGGGGTCATTGGAATCCTCAAGGAAAGGGTGAAATTTACGCTTCTGAATCTAGACAGAAAGGAATTGTTTTAAAGGAATCTGCGCCGAAAAAGATGAAAAAAAAGGTAGTGGGGGGGTAAGTTCATAGTTTCCATGGCACAGTCCGGGTCGGCAGTTGGAGAAGTGAACCTAATAGATCCTTTACTCCGGATAGATGAGGGGTTCAAAACTGAAAGGGAGGAGAACCTCAGTCCTCGGATAGCGGAGGGTCGGCGAGGTCTCACGGTTTCAACAAGGACCAAAAGTCCCTGAGAAGGGAACTCACTCTGTTAGTAGTTACTGGGGGAAAATGGGGTAGAGCGACAAGTCAACAAACATAAAGGGAAACAAGCGCGGGCTTACTAATTTCCGGCTAAGGGATTTCCGTCTGGTCGCGCAGGCTCCTTTGAAAAGGGGAAGACCATCTGTTAGGGGCGCGGAGAGAGAGGCCGCGGGAAGGAAATAGAGGATGTGTCTCTGGCGTTTGAATACTGGCTAAAATCAAGGTAATTCAACCACTGTAGAATCCGTTACCGGAAGCAAAAAAGGAATTAACCAGGCGGGTGAAAAAGGATTTCTCCAAGAATCTCGTTTGAAACGCGTTTCCGACGTTTCCGACGGGGATCGAATCTAGGCGCGAGCGTTGCTGAGGGGACGGGCGAAACTAAGGAAAGGATGGAAACTTCTGGACATCCTATTCGGGAGAACGGATGCGATGTCACAGTAGGGTTGGTCAGATCCACGAAAAAGAAATGGAAAAACAAACAGAGGTAGGAGTAAAATATAGGGAAGGAACAGTTTATGTACCGGTTACATAGACCAAAAACATATTGCTCGAAGTAAAAGATTAACTGGAAGAGCTGCCAAGGGCAAGTTTAAGGACAGGAAGGAAAGGTAAAAAAAAAAAAAAGAAAAAAAAAAAAAAAAAAAAACACCGAAAGAGAAAAAAAAAAATCATTTTGTCGGCAGATAAACCGAAGAAAAGGGGGGCTGAAGAGGAAAAAAGCACACTCATCTATCTGGGAGGGAACTTTTTTAAAAGAGCTTTTTCAAACAGTCGGAAGAGACTACAACTGCTCGACCAAGACTTTGTATATGGCTAGGTGAGGTAAAAAAGATGAAGTGGGAGGTATTGGAAAATCCAAAAACGAGGGAAATGAAGCGATTTGGGAGCTCTAAAAGGGGGGTCGGAGGCTCATCTCACAGAAAAAATTGGAGAACTCGAGAAGAAGGAAATTCTAACGAAAGAAAATCGCGCGCATGGCTGGGAAGCCCGTTCGACTTGACAGCTCCATGCCCCTAACCCACCGTACGCGACACATATTTACATACACTGAGAGGGGGTTTGTAGGGGGGAGAACGACCTAAGGAAAAACGGAGAGTGGAAACAATGCGAGACTGTGGGATCCGGAGTTTGAATCAACTTCGAACGGATCAGGGAGGAAAAGAGTTGAGTCAGGGCATCTTAGAAAAAAAGGAGGAGACCTCTTGGGAGGAAAGAGAGACCACAAAAAAAGGCGTATCTATTGTGGCGCAGATGCCGAAAATGATTATGGTCTAGAGTGCGCCGGGGTGGGGGGGGGGGGAGAAAAAAAGTTCACAACCCAAAGAAGGAGTGAAGGAAAAAATTGACCAACTCCCACCGTGAGTTTCATTCCATAGCCCCGTAGCACGCGTGTCATTGCCTGAGAAAAGCCTGCAAAAGGGCCTTCGGGGACGCAACACAAAAAACACGAGAACACGAATAACTTCAAATTCGGGTGAGACCCGAAAAAAATGGTTCTTGGAAGACACCCTTATTGGGCCGATCAAATTTAGAAGTCACGTGGGAAAGAAGGTCCAGGGGAGAGGGTCGGATATAAAAGTGATGAAGATAACGAAGAAAGAAGCCGCGTAAGGAAGATGTGGGCCACTTGGGCGCGGATGGCAGTGATCTTTCTTTCACCGTGAAGAAGACAGCGCAAGGAGAGTAAACATTCGGGATGAAAGGAGAGAAGAGAGCACAGGAAAAAGGAGCCATCGGCGAGAAATTGGGGACTCTAACCATTCGCAGCTTTTTGAAATCAAACGGCGATTGTTGTTTATTCTCTGCGGGAAGCGGCTGGGGGGAGAAAGGATCCAGTAACCTTAAGAGGGGTGTGCAAATTGGAACGTCGGTGACGAACTGTCCGAATGGCGCACGGCAGAGTGAACCGCGGAACAGATCATGGGGGAAAAAGTATTCGCTCCGGGGGGGGTCCGCATAAGATGGACATTAGCTAGGTGGGGAAAGCAAGGAGGCAGACTCGACAGTAAGTAAAACTCAGATCTGGGATGGGATCAGCAAGGAGAGGGTTGGGCTCAGATCAATAGATTGGAGCTTGCTTAGGCCACAGAGTGAATCATTTGAGATAGTCCATTCCGTGGCGTGCAAACAATAGCAGGAATGGAGAAGCAATAAGAGAACTTCAAAAAAAGGGGAGAAACAGTTTGGGAAACAGGAGGAAGCAAGATATACACGTCCTCTGGATGCGTGGGGTCATCTAAAGGGGATAAGCGGCGAACGAACAGACTGTATCAGTCACGAGAAAGCTGAGATATCAGGAGGAACGAAGGAATAGGTCAGAAACCGAGGGTTGAAACTTCTGTGACGAAGATGTTATGTTGGGTGAATGGGATTTTTTTCGCAAAACCTTGGGTCATATAAAGGCGAATTATTCTCAGCCATTGAGAATTAGGACAAGTCTAAAAGTTATAATGAAAAAAAAAGCTAATACGTAGTCTCGAGGGGAGAGAGGCCATCGAGACAATGTTATAAAGAGGAAGGCCCGAATAGAGTCTACAATGCAAAGGGGGGGGGGTGGAGTGGGGGGGGGGGGGAGGGGGGGGTTAGGGGGGGATTTGTGGGGGTGGGGGGATGGGAGGGGGGGGGGGGGGCGGGGGGGGGTGCGGGAAGAGGGAGGGGGTTCAGAAAATGAGTGACGGTTAGCAACTCTAATACAGAAGCTGGAGCAGAGGAAAAAAAGATGACGAGTAGGCTAACAAAATCTTCATTCATCTGTAAAGCGAACTTGTGTTCAGCTGCTCCAAATGGCAATCAAAGATGAAAGAGGGAGATAAAGCAGAAAAAAGAGGATGTGAGGAAGATAGAGATGACGGGCTGACGGAAACGCTGAGATCAGGTATGAGGGTGTTCTAGTAGCGGAATGTCAGCTTTAGTGTCGCGATCAGTTGGCATAATTGAGGGAATTGGCTAGACACAAGCACCGTTCACCGAGATGCAATCATCTAGGCAAGGAAATGGGGTCTAGCCATGATTGGACGGAGGAGGGAGGGCCCGAGAGATATGAGACCGGGGGTACCCCTAACTACGAAACCATCTGTAGTATTTTTCAGAAAAAATGGCGGGAGAAAGCCGGGGCCATGATCGCAAGCAGAATCGCGTCAATCTGCCGAGCCAAAAGAGAGCAGGGGAACGGTATCCCTCACGTTATGCAGTCCTTCATGGTGGTGCAGATTAGGGTAAGACTGCTGACGATATTGACCGTTTATCAAGGCCAAAAAGAGGAGGGTTTATGGGCCTAACCACGGTTGGCAAAAAAAAACGGTGATTAGGAAACTTTGGTAAGGAGATTGCTGTGGATTTTGGTCCATCAATTTGGTCTCACCATCGGTCTGTTCTTGCCGTTTTTTCCTTCCCTCGCTACTCTCCGCTACCCAGGTATTACAGGTTGTTGAATAAGGGACCACCTCTTAGACTTTCCCCTGACATCGTTTCCCCTAATGCTTTTTGTGGCTCACTTTTATCGGTGGCTAGGATGTCGGTGTCTATCGGTCGGCCATTCATGGATATTAAATTGGACCACACGGGAACTTCAGTTTCTTCTTTTCAATCTTCGTTGCACGAGACGGTGTGAGTGGTTTTTCGTACCAACAATATGCTTCAACCGAGCGCTGGACCCAAAGTGTTTTTCCTAACTCGCCGGAGAAGCCGGGGGGATAAAAGGAAAAAAGGAGCCTGGCTGCGGTTCTCCAAGGCCCTCAGGCACGGGGCGAGGACACAGAAAAAACACTTTAACCGTGTTTATGATTTAACTGGAAAATCCCGACGAATTAGAAAGGGGAAGGGGGATCGGTTATAGCGATTGCGGGGGCAATTTGAGGAGTCTTAGAGCCATTACAAGTGTCAAGAAGTGGTGTTTAATTCCTTGCGGCTTGTCTCCTTCACGGTGAATCAAATGGGTGGGTGGCGGAGGGGGACGTCGCGTGGAAGCGGGGGGCAGCTTTTCACCGGCATGGGTTGGTGCGCTATTGGTGGGGGGGGGGTGGGCGGGGTGGGGGGATCGTGGGGTTGGGGCTTCGGGGCCGGGGGGGTGGGGGGGGGGCGGGGGCTGGCGGAGGGTGTTTTCTTAAGTGCTTGTTGTTGGTGGGGCGTGTGTTTGGGTGGTTGGGTGGGGGTGTGGCTTGGGGGTGGGGGCGGGGGGGCTGGGTTGGTGTGCTGCCGGGGGTGGAGGGAGGGGGGGGGGCTGGGGGTGGGGGGGGGCCCGTCGTGCGCGAGGCGTGGGGGACGCGGGTCGGTGGGGTGTGGGGGTGCCCGTTTACTGACGGGGGGGGGGGTGAAGGCTAAGTTTAGGGGGTCATCCGCTATCTTCTGAGCACTATGATAATGACGCTCCTCCTGGAACAATTTGATCGTCAGTAGGGGAAGAGGGTGTTAGAAAGAACCGAGAGCAGCTCAGTCGATCACTATAGTGGCGTTGGGCAGTATTGTTGACTGCACAGCGCGGCAGTAAACGACCGCCATCACTTCTGTTGAAATTTCACCAAGACACTTGTGGAGTTGGGGTGATGGTATCTGGCTGAAAGACTACCCTTCTCCCTGCCTAATTATTTCATGTACGATTTAAATGGATACATCTACCACTCCCACTTGTGCAGGCTCTGAGGGGGCCAGCCAGCCCCTCGGCGTCCGGGAAACCAGGGGGTCTGGTTCGCCGGCAGACTCGGGCCCAGCGCCTTTTAAAAAAGAGTAAGAACACGGGGAGGTTTGATAGGAAAGGTTGATCAAGGTACACTCCGGATAGAGTCTGAGTTTTAGTGGTAGGAAAAAAAGCAAAAGCACGAAGGGGGAAAACCTCACACGGATCGGGCTAAAAACGTAGCACCCGTTCAGTTCATCGGGTAGTCGACGCTGAAATGTGATGGTGGGGGAGGGGGGCCGTGGACATGTCTGAGGTAAATCCAATCGTATCAAACACATCAGAACGAGTTAAATGAGACGTAGGAAGAAAACTCTGTCTTAAGTTGGTACGACGTGGAGGAGCGGGACACAATCGAGACGGGAGACGCCACCTGCGTTTGGGGGGTGGGGGGGGGGGGTTGGGGGTTGCAATTAGCGTTACGTGTTCTCTGATTTCCGTCTGGGGGGGGACGTGACGGTAACTTTTAACGTAGGGAGAGAAAAGAAAACATTACGCAAGTTTAATCTTTTTGCGCGGCAGCTGCGTGAAATTTCGAACTGAGGACAGAGGGTCGACATGACTTAAAGAGGGCGTTTTTGGGGGGAAGGGTTATGGACATAATAAAACTCGTGAAAGTTCTCATCCTTAAGAAGTCGGTGAAAAAAGTCCAGGCACTTATCCTCTAACAAAGTGTTTTCACCCGCTCTTTTATTTCCGTGTCTGTCCCCCTTCAATGATTGAAGAGAAAAAAAATCAAGATCACTAAAGCTGTCCCCGGGTAACACAATTCGCCTAGTTGATCGAATCCCTGGGTCCAGGGGGGCTGCCTTGGGTTTCCTTTTTGGAACGTGCTCTTGCAAAAGTAGTCCCTTTACCATTCAGACCAACGTCTTCCCGATCACATCGGCGCTTTGCCGTCAATTGGCAGCTTCCTATCGTTAGTTGGCCAACAAGAAGTTCTAGGTATAGCGCTTCTAAACAAACAACCATGTGTAGGAAGACAGCGGGGAAGAGGATCAAGGAAAAGGAGGAGGGAGGGGGGGGGGAAGAAAAGAAGGAGGGAAACTGAGTAAGGGAAGAAACACACGGGACAAAGAATGATCCTATTGAAAAAGGTGACGTAGGTACCAAGCATACCTTTATGGGTTATGGAAATCCAAACGGGGGTAAAGGCATTACTTGGATGGGCGAAAAGAGGATCAGGGATGATGAAGAGGGTACAAGAAAAATGAAGTAGAAAAGAGCTGACAAAAGCCAATGGAATGAGAGACTAGCCGTGAATATGGGGGGATACTAAGGACGAGCGTCAAAAAAATGGGGGAGGTTCTATAAAAATGAGGGGACGGGGGCCGGAAATCACCCGCATATTGCGTGCTGAAGTATCCGAAAAAACTCCTAACAGAAAAAAAAAAATTGAAACAGGAATGTGAAGCTGGGATCGCGTAGAAGACACTTGTCTAACCTCCCGGAACCGCAAAGGGGATGACTAGGGAGGGAAATTAGAGGTGACGCCAAAGGGATAGGAGTTACGAAGAAAGAAAGACTGAAATTAAAGTTGATATGATATAACGGAGAAACTCTGGTTATTAGGTCCCTTCAGTACGTTCCAAAGCCCAGGAAAGTCAAATTGAAAAAAAGGGAAACATGCGAGGAAAAAAAGGGGGGGGACCGAGCAAGGGCCGCTCAGACAATACAAAGTGGAGTTTCGTTCAAAGCGCTTACGGACAGAAGAACCGGTTTCATTCGGTATCAAGAAGAAGTAATAAGAGTCTAGGGGGGGAAGGTTGTGCTTAAACTCTTTTAATGTGTTATTTGAATAAATAAAGGAATGCCTCAGACTACAGTGGTAGAAGGAAGCACTTGTGGTGAACAAAAAAGGGGGAAAACTGAATGGCGTCAAAGTCGGTTGGGACTGGGCCACTAACTCGGTTTCCCACGCCTCGTTGGGCCGTGGCAACAGACAAAAAAAAAAAAAAAAAAACCCAACAAACAGGGGGCGAAAAAAATAGTCCGTCCTTATCTATCACAACTTCAACAATCACGCAAATGGGAGGGGGCACACAATCTTCAGGAGACTGGTTCGGGTAGCGGGAAGTGCTCTTACCGTTGAGAAACCCCTGAAGGAGACGGGTTGTGGAACATTGCACCATCAAGCTAGGATCAAGAGGAAATTTGAGGGATCAGAAAAAGGGAGCAATTAGGGTTACTGAAAGTCCCAGCTTCCCGGGGTTTGAAGTCAAAAAATAAAAGGCGGCGTGTAGGTTTATAAATATCCTGCATCGTTTATGACTCACTGCACGCTTAAAAAACGGGTGAGGCAAGTACACTGGGAGTTACTAGGAGGCCAATCTTAGGCATGTACTTTCTGGACGACCTAGTGTGATGAGGCGACTGAGGTATCAAAAAAAAATGGGTATGGAGGTCAGCCATGATTGGGGGCTTTCTAGATGAAAATCTTCATAAGCATGGTTGTGTCAAACAAAGTGTGCGAAAGTAAGTGCAACTCAGGATAAAACGATGGAATTAGAGAAAATGAAACTGGTCCCCAAGCCTTGCCACTGTGAGGGGGCATGCATATCAAGAGGTGGGGAGGGAGTGTTGCGATTGGGGACGGAGCGATGTGGCCAACCGCCCGCGCCAAGAAATCGGGGGGGGGGGGGGGGAAAGGGGGTGGTCTCCATGTGGTGCTTTTGAGCTCTTTAAGATAAAACCTGGAGCTAAGTTGAAATGAAAATGCTTATACTCCAATGGTCTCCGGTCGTGACGCACTAGGCCGCATGGATCGGGGGTAGGGGGGTGAGGAAGTGGGCCAAAAAAACTTATTGCACCAACAGAAGACCATTTCAATAATAAGGAAAATAAGAAGCCTAAACAATAGGGGAAGCAATCTAGACTTTAAAACAAGTGAATCGTTGCTATCTTTCAAGGATCAGGGAGGGGTCAAAGGCATTTTAGCGAGGGTTAAAAAGGGAATAGGGAGGAATACGACATTCTGAAGCATGCTAATAGGCAACATCATCCCTCTTAGTTCGTCCAGGTTAGATGAGGTAAAGGTCAAGGTAGCTAGACTCGGTAGTTGACGAGGAATGTGATGCATGAGGGGAAAAGGGGAGGGAACAGAACTGATTTCTATGACTGGAAGAAAAAGGTGGAAAAGAGACCATGCGCACGCATAGAGAAAGCGCTTTGCGACGCGGAATCACTGGACTAAAACTGCGGGGTGGGTGGAGGTACGAAAGTGAAAGTGGCCGATTTTCATAAATTCGATCGATTGGAGCTTAGACTTCGACTCGAAAATGTGGAGAGTGTTTACATGACAATCACATTGAAAAACCGATGTTTTTTTTGTATCCACTGCCTGGGACGTGTGCGGCATGTTAGGGCAGGATTCTCTCCTGGGGCTATTTTTTCAAGCGTTGGTCTCGTTTAGAAGTGTATGTGGTCCGATCATGAAAACGTGTAGCGTGTGACGGAATGCTCTGGTAACTCGTCATCGCACGATCTGCAAGGGGGGGGAATTAGGGACTAGGAGTGACAGAAAATTACTATTTGAAAAGTGGAGGTGACCCACTTTTGCTCATAATCGCACTGTCAGGGGGCGACGGAAGGGCCGGCCCGAGAGGGCTCCATAAATGCCTCTGAATTATTACCAGTACTGGGACGAATAGGAGTTGGTCTTGAACGCGGCAGTCGGAGAATGGATGTGAGATTGGAGTTCGGAATAAATGGTCATGGAGATCTGCCGGGGCAGGGGACACAAACGGCGGATGTGCAAAAAATCATGAAAAAAACGGATCCGCTCGCGAAGTTTCCAAAGCTAAGGACCAGTGGATGGCCTAGTCTGTTGGAATGCTAGGTTAAGATATCGTAATCCTAGTGGGTGATCGGAAGTAGAGAGGAATAACTCCGCAAAAACGCTGACTAGACCTAAAGGTCTCCTGATGGCGCCACCACCGAGCTTGAGAAACCTCTAAAAGGGGGGGAGAATAAATTAGAGAGAGAGTATCGGATCAGGTGCAGTTTCAACTTGTGATTTGGGGGAGGGCAAGTTTTAGAGGTTAATTTTATGAAGGTACATGGAATCGTGCCTGATAAATAACCGTACGTCATTAATCTAAAGGGCATCACATTAGATAACTGAGACGGTTCAAAACGTATGCGCTATGCGGCTGGACGCCAAAACAACAATGCATTCAAGACGAATTTCAGACGGAACCAGTTCCTCTAAGGCGGTCCAATGGGAAAAATATTGTTATCGGACGAGTCGGGGGAGGATATAGGGATTATTTTCTCAGGGGGGGAGCACTGCTAATCCGCTTCCGGCGAATGCGCACAACTCGTTGAGGTGATTAATCGAAAAATGCAAGCTAAAATCGCGCATTTAAAGCGACTCATAGAGAAAGAACCAGTTCCTCTGTAAAGAAGTGGGGGCATGGGGCATTCAAATCCCTCTTTTCCGCCTGTACATCGAGTCACTCCTCCGGATACCTTTCAAACATTCTCTAGTTTATGGTCAAGTTAAAGTGAGAGTGCATCAATAGTCTGTGGCGATAGTTATGCGGAACAGAAGATTGCGACGTCAGAATGTGTTTGAGACTTACGATTCGGAAAAAGTGTGTGATGGTCTCAGAATACTTTTTCCTACGGGGATTGCGAAGCCCAGATTGCACGTCAAGGTGCACAATTCATCACTGGCATGTAATTCTGGGTCAGTCACGGTGGGAGGTAATGTGATGGAGTAGTGTGGACGATTGATATATATCTAATTACGGTGTCTCTATTGACATGTATAGAAGGGGGTTCTCGGAACTCTAAATGGTGCGAATTGCGTGCTGTGTGTTAAGTTAAGAAAATCGTGAGGCATATCATGGGATTCGACCATAGGGCCTTGAGTCATTAGGCTCTATGCTTCATCTCACATTTCCGGGGGTGGGGGCCCCTATAAGTCTTTTAATGAGACAGGGGTCTGAGTCTGGCAAGATTTTGATAGGGGGTTTAAACTTCTAGTCGGGTTGTAAAAAAAAAAAAAGGGGGAGTCACGTTCACTGGGAGGGGAGACTAACACACATTTGTGCATACCTACTGTTTGGATGTCACTGTGGTCGAGATGCTGTAGGAGGGGGAGCCTGGAGGAACTATCAGTGTACAACTAATTTCTTCTTGTAGACACTTGCTTTTCCTTAGCGATCATGAAGGTGTAATCGGTTAATGGGCTGCCGCCAAAAAAAAAGGGAACGTTTCTGAAAGAGGACGGCAGACAACGTCAAGGCGGACATCGCGGTACAGCCTAGAATTGTGTCCACCAAGTATGAGAGAAAGACAAAACCTGCAAGTAGCGCAAACATCGTGTTCAGGGGGGAAAGGTTTATTTACAACGGCACTTTTCTTCAGTGGGGGGAAATTATTTAGGGAAAACTATGTCGTTTGAGACATATCTTCGAGATAATACTGGAAAACAGGCTCGAGATTGCAAGGATGAATACGTGCGTAGCGAGGTGCAAAGGAAGGTGGGCGAGGGGGGGGGCAAAGGAGCAAGAGGGCCGGTCTGAATGGAAACTTATTCTGACCAATAGTTATCTTTGCCGAGCCATTTCAAGCGTGCGACGAATGAGTCGGAGAGGAGCTGTTTTGGCTTGAAAAATGCGGCTCTGGCGCGGCATGTAATAACATAAACTAGTATGCCAGTGTTTGTCTCGGGGGACTGGGAGGGATAAAGCAAAAAGAGAAATTTTGCAGGAAGACAATTTCCTAGGCCGGCAAAATTCACTGTACTCCATTGGGCCTCCTGATAGGCATGGGGGGGGGGGGGAGGAAAAGTGACTATGGGTCTAGAAAGAGATTTCAAAACGATTTGGTAAACGTCCTGGGAGAGTGCACTCTTCTCATCCGTCTCTCACGCCTCTACCGGGAACCCAGAATTGATATGCCGTCGTGGGTTAGGCTGTCGTTAGTACCTCGGAAAGGCGGCCATCGAACCGGACTCCTAGGGAGCACTTCAGGGAGGAAGACTTTCTACATGGGTGTATCTAGCATTTTCTACCTTTCTAATCTGAATTGTGCCTTGACTAAGGGGGCCACAATAAAAGCGTCATGTAACGGGACGGAGTAGAACTCAACGAATCGAGAGGCGTCACTCAACGCCCGCTTATTGCGGAGCTAGATGACGGAAGAATTCCTACGTGAGGGGGTGACTGCGATGTACTACAGGCGGCTGGGACAGGGAAACAGGGAATCGAAGTCGTTGGCGCTAGACATTTGTACCTACTATCTCAGTTTCGAGTGTTCGGGTATCGGGGGTACAGCTCACGCCATGGGGGCGCTTAGGAAGAAAGAGGGAGAAATGGGTGAAGGAGTTCGGCTTTCTTGGACTACATCTGTATGGATGTACCTAGCTGAGTGTGGGTTCGGGACTATAACATGCCCTTAATCACAAACGGGCTGGGGGGAGAGCTGTCATGCTTTGAGCATTGGGAGGATCGGGGGGGGGGCTTCTCTAATTCTTTGTAAATGTAAGGGGTTTCAGGAGCCAGCGATGCCTAAGAAGATTGAAGGAAAGGGCACCGGCCTGAGGTCCGGCTGATGCACCTTACCGAGGTCTGACTGAGGGGGGTAAAGCCAGGGGGGGAAGATTTGACTCGGCTCTGAGTTAGCAGGCCCTCCCAAGAGGCGCGGAGCAAAGCGTAGGGGGTGCCTCTCCTCTTCGGATTGTCGAGTGGGGGGAACTCCTCCACCTCGATGTAAATATATTCACGGCACTCTTCCAGTCGGGGGGCCGGGTCCCGGAGAGTGTTTAGAAATTTTACCAGGAGGGCTGGTAATAGGAACCACATGGAACTCGGAATTCACATGAGCACTTACAGGATGGGCCCAGATTACTCCTAACCAGGTAGGTCCTTTAAAATTTCACTCTATACACAGTACCGCTCAAGCTTCCTCCCCATTTAAAAAGGTTGGCAGTAAGGGTAGTAAAGAAGGGGGGGGGGGGGGGGGAACTGATGATCCAGGTGAACTGTAAAATGGGCTTCAAGGACGGAAAATGGAATAAACTTGGATCTAAGGGTGGATTGAGGTGCTGGGGGGAAAAGGATTCGGCGGGGAAAGGTATGTCGGGCAGCGTATCAAAATGAAAAACTGAAAAAAAATGAGGGAGGGATTAGAAGAAATATGTATTAGGGAAGGTAGTGGGTGCGTACAGAGGGGAGAAGCAGGTGCTGACAACACTGATGGAGAATAAGGCTGGAGAGGAAGGGGGGGAGAAGATGAAGAAAAGGGGGCGTCACTGGTTCTGACGGGACGGGAATTCTCAATTCTGACCTTCGACAAAAAAAACCGGTAAAAGGGGGGGGTGATGGTTTGGAACTTCAAAAGTGTTACCCGGGGGGGCGCGCCAGAAAGAAATTAGTCTGTGGGACCGGAACTACCGTGGCCGGATGGGCGCATCGATCTATTTCAGAAAGTCCATTGGGGAAGGAGGGGAGTGGTCAAAGGTAATCCGGACCTAATACAAAGTAGACATAAATTCATAACCGACAAGACGTACGGGTAACTATCGCCAGGACTCTAGGCATTGGCTTGGGTCCGAGTGGCTTGCGGGCGCTGAAGATAAGAAGGGTGGGGAAAACAACGCGATAGACTTTATGCACAGGGGCCACGTCCGGTGCCGTTCTCGGGCGGCGGAAAGGGGAGGGGGTCTTAAGGGGGGGATCGTGATGGGGGGTCTAACGGGGTCCAGGAACATAACTTTCTTGACTTGCTAACCAGTCTGGCAAGTGACGGACTTGGGGAGGGATTAAAAGGAGGTTGAAGGAAGGACATGCGA
>Ga0179591_1254716_pt1 | contig 13927 bp, 10 predicted proteins | sample CZOMad2_1_08_16f_FD_182891 | JGI IMG/M metagenome (GOLD analysis project Ga0179591, IMG submission 182891) | Vadose zone soil fungal communities from Angelo Coast Range Reserve, California, USA - CZOMad2_1_08_16fungal (PacBio error correction) | ecosystem: Environmental > Terrestrial > Soil >...
ATAACAAAGAGCAGGGCCGAAAGAGGAAACCCGTACAGGTATCAGAAGCGCAGACACCGCCGCAGAACTCTCTCTAGAAAGGGAAAAAAAAGAGAAGCGTGTACTAGACAAAACGCGCGAGAACCAAAATGGTTGAGATGGGCGCGAACAGGCGCGGTGTGAGGTCAGCGCGCAAATTCCAGAACAAAGGGGCTCTTCATCGGTCTTATAAATGCAGAAGAAAAAGAGGACGACCCCGGACTGCAGAAATCGCCGCGTGCACGCAAGGTGAAGCGGAGGAGGGCAAATGACGAAAAAAATTCACGCGAGACGTCACAAAATCCTAGCGAAGAAGAACTTCACTCGCTCGAAGAGAGATGCATCTCAAGGAAGACAAAGGAGCAAATGGCTGAACATGACCCGGAATACGTCGGGGCAAGCGAAAATGGAAGGCGTTCCGGAGTGCCTGCTCGTCAAATCGTCTTGTAGAGCTGGAAAACTGCAAGGAACAAGAAACTCAAAGGAGAAACCGCTCGAAGTGGTCGGCAAAAAGACAGGGATGGCTCATGATGGGGGCGGGGAGCCGACCGCTGTCAGATGGCACCAGGAACGGGAAAATAACTCAGTGCTCTCGAACAAGGCGAGATTGGCCGAATTGTCTGAAGGAAGAGAGTGCAATATCCCCGGCGCTGCCCGAGAACGCCGGACGCGAAAAACCTCACTCCGGGCAGTGGAAATTGAAGACAGCGCAAACGAGGGCCGCGCCTCTGGACGCTCTCGGTGGGAAAAAAACTGTAAAGAAAAGAATAACTGACCACAAATCCTCGGAATAAAAGGAGAGGGAGGCGTAGTCATCAAGAGGTCCCTAACGGGGATGCTACGTGGCAAGTAGAAGGAGAGACTAAACTCAGAAAATCTCAAAAAAGCAATCATCAATCAAGAGACCTCTATACTTAGGTTGAGAAAGCAGAGAGTGGATTCAAGAAAATCGGAAACAGAAAGAGGGAGCCGACTGAATGCATCGGCCGTTTAGGGCCCTACATCACACAGAAGGAAAGTCTTCAAAATCTACAGCGAATGGAAAAGAAACTCTAGGAAGAAACCGCGAAGAGCACCTTCGGGAACGTCGGAACGCCGGACCCTCTGGAAAAAGTCAGGGCAATCCACCCGGAACAGAGCCTGTAGGCTGATAAGTGCACGATACGGGAAAACAGGGAGGAGGAAGGGAAACGGGGGTGCAGACATAGCCGGAAAGGTCGCGCTCGAAATCGAGACTAGCTCCTTTCAGCGTCAGGGAGCAAAGGAAAAGGACAAAAGCCGAGGAAACAAAATGAAGGCGGAAACCGTAAGTCATCACAAGCAAGAAAAAACCAGAAAGAAAAAAGAGAAACTAATGAAGAATGGAACCAGCGTGCGAGGTGAAATGTTCCAGGCAAAGCCAATCAAGAAATGAGGGCCGGGCATCTTACCAACCAGAGGTGCGTTGCATAGCCCCGCCCCAGACAATAAACCACCGAGAAAAAAAAACGAGTCGGCGAGCTGCAAGAGCCTAGGGAGGCGCTGGCTCACTTCAAAAAGCGCCATATCTCGACAACGCGTAGGAAAAAACGATCTGAGAGATTCCGCCTGGGGACAGCATCATCTCACCTCATTGCCTCCTCAAGGAAGAAAATCGAGAGAGAAAAGAACCGGGAGACCGGGGAGAGGCCAGAAAGAGCGCGGTTCAGGAATAAAAAAAAGAGATAGAAGGAATACTGCGAGCTCCAGGAAGCACCGATATGCTAACTATGATAATCTCATCCAAAAAAAAAAAACACACGCGGTCACGGGGTTGGTCGGGGAAGCTGGCGAGCGAATCTTCAATGGGAATTCAAAACTCTACGGAAGATATAAAACAGCTCGTTAAGTCAGAGTCAGAAGTTCCGTCCGCGTCACCGGCAGGCTCAAAGGAGAGGCCAGCGTAAGAACGGCCCACGATACATCTCGTCAACGCGAAAAAAGAACAGTAGCCAACTCTTCATGAATAGGGAGAGCAGCTCGCCCGTCTCGAGGGGGGAAAGGTAGGGGGAGAAACTCCGGAGACATGTTCTTGAACCCGCGCCGATCAGCCTCGAGCAAAAAAAAAAAAAGCTCACACTAACGAGTTCCCGAAACGGGCGCGCTAGCGGGGCGGCGCAGGCTCAGCCGGGAGAGGAGTAGAAAACGCCAACAATATCTTCTAGGAATTGCCCCGCGTAAGACTGAAAGCGAAGATGGTCAAAAAAAAATTTCGACGATCGTTTCGGCTCAACACCCGACGAGCAAGGCATTCAAACCCCGGTGGGGGGGGGGAAGACGCGATAGGCCTCAAGGAAGATTTTACGTGGAAGCAAGACAAACCTGCAGCAGTGCGTCGAGCTCGGAAATGAAAAACGTCGTGCCTCACCGAACCGTGGGAGTTCCTATTCTGCCGGGGGCGAAAGAATAGAGGAGGTCTCCCGCAGGGAAACTGGCCTGCCTGGCAAACGTAACAGGTTATCTCGAAGTGCGGGAAAAAGTAAAACACCGGAGGCCATCGGAATAAGGAGATAAACTATTGCCAGCACCTACAGAGGTGCTTCGACAAAACGTGCAGAAAAAAGGGGCAGCAAATCTGGAAATCACGACGCTCAAGGGGAAGCTATGCTCCTGTTCTGAACTCTACAAAGGTAATTAACGGGCACGAAAACTAACGCATACCTCCCACAGGAAGATCTAGTCGACCCTAATCTATACGAAGCACAGCTAGACATAAAGAAACCACACCCTCATCGATTGGATCAAAAGAAACGAGGTCTTCCTAGTACGCTTTATCACAACAAACCAAGGAATGGCGCGCGGAAAAACCACTCTCCAGATGTCCAAAAGAGGACCACACGATGCCTCAGGATCAAACGACATCCCCACGAAATATCCAAGGGCCCATGAAAGAAGAAACAGCAAGAATCCGTCTCGCGGTCGAAGGCACTCCCAGCCACTTCTGGAAAAAAAAAGCTGAAAAGGAGAGACAATATACCGCCAGGTCTCGGGCATTTCGGCTCTTTCAAAAACGCTCATTGAACAACCACATAAAATGATAAGGAAAAATCGAAGAAATGCGCGCTGGGGGACAGTCGGCGGCTGGGGAAGGCGGAGAAAAACGGCGGAAGGAGAGACGAAAAGGATCATCGAAAAGAGAGCAAAGACTCTATTACCTAGCGGCCTCAGCAGCGCCTCATTCCAGACGGAATAAGACTAAACGCGGACAAGGAAACTCGCGGGCCCCAACCGGAAAAAGATGTAGGGGAGGAACCGGCGTACACTCTTCGGCAGCGGATTCACCTGGGTAACGAAACGCGCCTCCTTAGCGTGAAAACTCGGGTAAAATACCGATTTCCTATATCCCAAAAGTAGAATCTCAATCGCAGAATAAACGGGGGGGAAGAGCGCTTAAGGTGCGGCTAGAATAGGACGAAAACACGACGTGAAAATCCGATAGGAGAATTAGCCCGGCTTAACCTCGATTCTCCGTAGGCGAAAAAAAGCGAAAAGACCGATCTGAGGAAATTGAAATGTCTTCCGGCGTAGTTCAGCAATCCTGCGGGTTAAAGGAAACCGAAATCTTACGAAAGTTGCCTCAAAAAAGGACGATCAGGTTTCTGCACCCATCACAAAGCGGAGAAAAAAAACAAACGGAGGAGGAAAAGGAGATAGGGAATTGAAAGTGGGTGTCAGCACCTGATGGGTCCTGAGGAAAGCAGGGGAAAAGTGTTGATTTAAGAAAGGCGCGCAAAAAAAACTGACCTGCCTCCTGGAAACTACGAAGAGAAAAAAATGGTAAGGAAAAGGGCGAAGCCGTAACCGGAGGAATCTGGGCGCCTCAGCGTCGAGAATGGAAGAAACTATTGCTGCCCGGTATTGGAGATGAAAAAAAAAGGCTCTTGTAAGAAAAGAGAGACCCAATTCAGGGCCTTTCAGGGTGGGGTCGAAAAATGCAATAGCGGAGGACAAACAGGGGCAAACGGCACGATCCAGCTGCCCTTTCTCGGTTCAACAAGAATGAAAAACAAAAAGGGGTACTAAAGGGAGCCGCGAATCTAGATTTTCGGGGTCTGAGATTAAGGGCCTCCTTATGAAAAAAATTCGTCGGGAGGCTGCGGCGGGCGCGCCTCTCTTTCATACTATAGGTGAAAGGAACGGCGGCGAAGAACAGGGGGTAAAGCCTAAAAAAGTCTGAATGAAGCCGCCTCCGGTCACAGAGGGGGGCACCAAGGGGCCGGGGTGGGGAAGTTAAATTAAGGGAAGGGTGAAAACTAGCGTTTGGACCGCCCTAAATTCCATAGATTCTGGTCTTAAGGAAGAGGGGACTCTTTGACGAAGACATGGCGGTTGAAGGCGACCGGGGCAAGGAAGCTGGTTTATATGCTCACGAGCCTGACCAAGAGGCTCGAGAATTTGATGTCAGAGAAAGAAACTCGGAAATCAGAGCCAACGATATTGGAATCAGGGACGTCGGGGACAACACGGTGTACAGCCGGTTGGCGCTTTCGGAAAAAGAGCACGACGACTGGGTTGAGGAGGGGGGGAGTAATGAACTCCATCTATGATGTATGGATGTCTATAAAGGGAAAAAGCGGGCGACGCTGGCCATACCTCGCAAAGGAAACAGAGCGAAGTTGCGAGCTTCGAGGGTCTCACGGCAAGCAAACCTGTCGCTCCTCACAGTCTGCATAGAGAGGCTTAGAAGGGATAGAAAAGAGCTAAAATCTTTATGTGGCGGACTTCAACCTCCTGACGAAAATGCTGAGGAAAACCTCCGTCTTGGTGATGCGCAGATGCAACGCAAGGAGGGGGGACTAACTGGTTTGGGGGGACCGCTTTGGGTCAACTCATCAGGACGAGCCAAACATTTTTAAGACAGCCGGGGTGTCTCGTTCGGGTCAGCGAGCAAAGGTCGGTAATGTCAAAAGAAAGAGGAGACCAGTAAGGGAAATATACGGAGGGCCGCGCTCGCGAGCTTGCTGTCAGAAAAAGAAGAACGACGAGGAAAAAAAAGGCGTCAGGGAAAAACAAGGATTTCTCCAGAAGACTTGGGGAAGGAAGTCGTCTTTAAGCAGGGCCGAATGCGTCGGACGAAAAGCTCTCATCATCGGCGACGGAATTGAGGGGGGAAACGTCCTCATCAATCGGTTCATTTGGGAAAGAGAAAAAAAAACGGGGAGGGCCACGGCCCACTCTCCACCGCTGCCTTAAAAGCTTTCTTGATACTTCGTGTTTTATTGCAAAAGAGGATGGGAAAAAGCGCGGCAACGCCCATGAGGGCCGAAAAGTTCGTAAACTTTGGACCCAAAGAGAGAAGGGAATCGAGGAAGACTAAGGGACGAAGTGGGCAGCCGCCTGCCGGAGGCGGGGCAACGTAGATAAGGAGGTCTTGTGCAAGAGTGACTTTTCCCCCCGGGGCATCGACTATTCAAAAAAAGACGCGGGGAAGAACTCGAATCGTGGCAGGCACCTTGCCGAAAAAGGGAATGGACTCGTAGAGTTGTTTGGGTCAGAGGAAAAGCTGTAGTTCGCCGCGAAGGGCACAAACCGTGATCTCGGAACGAGGGTCGGGTATAGCGGTCAAGGCGCCTCGCCTTCGGAAATACAAAGTGGTCTTGAAGGGAAGCAATCGTCGATCGAGGGGGGGAAAAAATGTACCTCTAGCACCTCATCTAGCAGAGCCCCGGTCGTCACAAAACAGGCGCCGATTCTTTCAGTCCTCTCATAGAGAGATTAAAAAAAAATGAGGCCACGTGAAAGAGACGCGATGCTCGAAAGAGAGAAACACATCTCGCGCTTGCCGACGGGTCGTAGACTCTCTTGGCGGGAGTGTCAAAAGAGGAGAGAGGGGCGTCAATCAACTCGAAGGAGTGGATACTCCGCTTCGGGCGGAAAGGGGGGTTCTTTCTGCTGCCCAGCACCGCGGTCCGGGCCCAAATTAACCTGAAAGGATCTTGAGCCGAGGAACATAAGATCCCCCGCCTTCTTTCGGCTTGTTCGTGAGGGGACCGCCTTCGTCAAGGGAAAACGGAGAAGATTTTCTGGTCTTTGTCGCATGAGTGACCGCAGATGGAACTTGGTAAAGGCACTCCTCATAATGATTCAAAGGGGGGTGGTTGGGTGTGGGGTTTTTTGTTTGGTTGTTTGGGGGGGTGGGTTTTTGGGGGGGGGTTTGGGGGGGGTTGTTTTTGGGGGTGTTTTGTTGTTTGTGGGGGTTTGGTGGGGGGGTTGTTTTTTGGTTGTTTGTGTTGTTTTTGGGGGGGGGGGGGGGGTGGGGGGGGGTTTTTTGGGGTTTGGTTTTGTGATGTGGGGGGGGGTTGTTGTAGTGGGGAGGGGGGGTGTGGTGGGGGGGTTTGTTTTTTTTTTTTTTTGGGGGGGGGGGGGGGGGGGGTTGGGGGGTTGGGGGTTTTTGGTGGGTGGTTTGGTGTTTTTTTTTTTTGGTTGGTTGGTTTGGGGGGGGGTTGTGGGTTTGTTGGTGGGTTTTGGGGGGGGTTGGGGTGGGATTTTTTTTTTGGGGGTTGTTTGTTTTTGGTGGTTGTTTTTTGTTTGTGTGTGTGGGGGGGGGGTGGTGGGGTGGGGGGTTTGTGTGTTTTTTTTGGGGGGGGGGGGGTTGGGGGGGGGGGGGGTGTTTTTGTTTGTTTTTTGGGGGGGTGTTGGTTGTTTGTTGGTGTGGTTTGGGGGTTTTTTTTTGTGTTGTTTTTGTTGTGTGGTTGTGGGTGTTTGGTTGTTTCTTGTGATTTGTTTGTGGGGGTCCTTTGTGGTTTTTTGTGGGGTGGGGTGGGGGTTTGGTTTTGTTGTTTGTTTTGTGGGGTTGGTGTGGTGGGGGTGGTGGGGGGGTGTGTTGGTTGTGGTGGTGGTTGGTTTGTGGGGGTTGTTGGGTGGGGTTGTGTTTTTGTGTTTTTTGTGGTGTTTTTTTGTTAGGGGGGGGGGTGGGGGGGTGTTTGTTGTGTTTTTTGTGTGGTTTGTGTTTGGTGGTTGGGTGTTGTGTTTTGTGGGTTGAAGGAATGCTCTCCATGAGGCTCGGATAGAACCTATCAGAGGAAGGGAAGAGGGGTGCTCAATGAGGAAGGACGCTTGGACGCCGCCATGCGCACGTAGTGCAAGTAGCAGTACCCTTCATCAAGAAGGCAAAGGGACTTTGTCCGCGGGTGAGGGGCCGAGGATAGGTTCCAAGGCTCCTGACCTCAAAGCGCGACGCTCACGGCGAGAAAGTACTTCTAGGGGGGGAGAGGGCAAAACTTCGTCTTCAGCAGGGCGATCGATTTGGCACAGAGGGTAGGGCCAAACCGAAGGGAGACGGCAATAAGCGCTCGCCCAGGAAACAATTCAGAGTGAAGCGCTTCATTCTAGGAAGGAACAGCCGTCTCGATTGGGAGCCGAGGGCTTGAGAATGTGGCGAGACGAGTATCAGGCTTCCGCGGTAGAAAGCAATTATAAAAAGAGGTTCCCTTCTTGACGACATGAAATAGTTCTCGGAAGACACCGAGCGGTCTGGGCCAAGCTCGGCGGAGCTGGTGTCGTACAGCGACGTCAAGAAGAACCGGGAGGAAAAGGAAACTCAGGATAGTGTTGAAAGGAAGGGGAGAGAACTTTCCAGGGGAGCTTAAAAGCAAGGAACGAGAGGAGGCTCGGGCAGAAAAGTAACTTTCGAAAGACGCAGGAATGGCGGGACAATCAGAAGGTCGAGCTCTCGATCAAACTGCGGTAGGGTACCAGGGGACTTGACCGGGAGTAAATACGCCCCATACACGACAAGCAACGCTTCCAGTCGCCAGGAAAGCAAAGACAAGAGCGAGGGGAGAGAGGAGGGTTATGGTAGTTAAAGAAAAGCGATAAGACGATGAAAAAGAACAACTAATAAAAAGCTCTTTATGAGGGACTACGTATCGCGGTAGGAAAACCTGAATTGAAGATCAGCTATTGGCAAGTAAGAGGAAAAAGCTCGGTAGAACCTCGAAACGCTCAGGAGAGGGGGGGATAAACCGCCGTGCCGCGGAGTCAGGAACTCGCCGTCTTAGGAAACGCGATTCGAGGCGACTCGGACGGAGGGAGAGGACACCGGGGGAGAGATGAGATACCAAAGACGATGACCTAAACGCGCGGAAGAGGGAGAAGGGCGGGAATAACGAACCTGGGGACGAGCACAAGAAAAAAGCAGGAGACCTTCAAACGGAGAGGAAAAGCAAGGGGGGGAAGGGGAGATATCGCACGACCGCGGAGGTGCTGGAGGACTCAGGAGACGGGGGCCGAAAAACGCGGTTCAGGGTCTCTATCGCCACACACAAAGGGGATTAGGAGGAAAAGCAGAATGAAAAACCGGAAGACGCGTCACAAGAGGCGCACACAGAACGCAAGAGAGCCAGAAAGGTATAAGCTATCTCCACACGGCAGACAACGAGAATGAACTGATATAAAGGAATCCTAGCCAGATAGGAGGATTTACGAAAAGTTCTCAGTTTCAGGGAGAACAGAAGCAAACAAGAAGAAAAAAGCCTCAAACAAGCTCGTCATCGGCTTCGGACGGGAAGAGGAAATAACGAATAAGCAAACGAAGAAAGAAGATATCATCGCCGACTTGCAGAATGTTAATGAAGAAGAGGACTTACTTCTCTATTAGGCCAAAGTACGCGGGAAGCCTACAGCAAAGAATGGACTAACGAGCCTCGTCAATCAACTCGAGTCAGACGAGAGAAAACCACGAAAAACCATCGGGAGGCATGAAGCGTAATACGTCTTCCCTAGAAGATCGCTCTTTCAAGAGAAGTCCAAGTCAAACGACCGGGGAGGGCGAGAGGAGTCTACAAAAAAACCTTCCATTAGCAATTTCAAAGGGGGGAGCGTCAAACAAAAGGGGGGGGGAGGAGGAGTTGCTTTCAGTGAGCGAGATTTCTGGGCGATTTTTCGAGAAGAACCGCGGCGAGGGAAAAATTAAAAAACATCAACATTTTAGCGGAAACTCTCCCGGACGAGGTTGAAAACAGGAGGAAGAGGGAGGGGAAGGCCCCTCGCTGCCCGAAGCTTAGCGCCGGAATCGAAAAAAAAAGGGGTAAGACTTCAGAACGCCAACTAGACCAGAGTCCTCACACAGACGACTCGAGGTCGGAATGAGAGAGGAAGCCCCCATCCCCTCATAAGAGGTGGGTACAGAAAAAGTATATCCCGAGAAGTATTGCCGTCTTCAAGAAATGGCCCCTAAGTATTCTACTGCATCTCGGCGAAGGGGGGAGAACGGCGAGAAAGAAACGAGTTCAGAAAAATTCCCCAAAGGCAGACAAGCCCGAGAGAGGGAACTCGAAACGGAAAAAAAGAAAGGGGAATCAGAAAAGAATAAAGATAAAGGATTCTTCGAAACTATCAGGGAAGGCGAGGGGCCGTGGGTCAACCTACAATCAAGCAAGGGAGGAAGTTCAATCGATCGCCAGCTCGACGGAGACTTTCTACGTAAACCTCAACAAAGCTCCGTCCTCATCCTCGCCGATAAGGAAGAGAGGAGCCGGAACCTCTGCTCATCCGGCAATCAACCAAGCTTACACTATCCGGTGAATTATGAAGATAAAGGGAAGTGGAAGAAGGAGGGACAAAACCGGAGCAGTCAATACCCTTAAGACAGGGACAGCCCGACTAAAGCAAGAGAACACTAATTGAAAAAAGGAAAAAAAAAAAAAGAGTCTCAAGAAAAGCGAAGAAGGCTTACCCGAGATGGACCCACTAGATCCAACTTCATCAAAACGAGAAAAAGGTGGTCTCCGAAACCACCTAAGAAGTCACTGCGGGGTTTTTACTGAGAGATAAAGCAGGTCTCTTCACTCGGGCTGTGTCAGATCCCTCAAAAATGGCATTAAACACCGCGACCTCACCTAAAAGGGGGACAAAAAAGAAAGGAGCAGAGCCTCAGGAGGCGCTTGCTCGAATTCAGAAAGATAAAGGACCAAGAGAGGCTCAATCCTTGGCAGCATCAATAGCGAGCCTCAAACTACAAAAGGGGTATAGTCGGGAGAGCGGGATCTTCAAAACTATCCTGGCCGCCGCAAGGGGGCAAAAACGGAGAAGAATCCCCGCGATCGACTATGCGGAGAAAGAACTTTCCAAGAAAAGACGTCCAGGAGAGAAAAGAAGGTTCCGCTCATCAAAAAACAAAAGAAAAAAGCGAGCATCTCTTCGCGGAGAGCTAAAGAGTGGGCTGCAGACAAGACGAGCAGAGGGCTCATCATCCTCGATAGAAGAGTCATTCCGAGCGTCGTGCTCTAGTAGGACCGCGAAGACGGCATCGTCCTGAGCCGAACGTACCCGCAGGAAAAAGAAATGGACTACAGATCAGACTACTCAGGAGGGAGGACCTAGCCGCGAACTCGTCTTCAATAGGGGAAGTGAAAGAAAGGGGGAAGCGGTTCAAGTGCCTACCGGCACGAGGAATACATTTCGGACCCAGCTCTTCTAGCAGAGTCTCCATCAAAAAAACCAACTTATGGAAAAAGAGGGCAAAGAAGCGGCATCTAGTCTTGCGCGGCGCGCGGGGACCGTTCAGAGCGGCTTCCAAAAAGCACCGATCTGAGAAGAAAGGAAAGTCACCCGACGACTGAGGAGGCGAAAAAAAGCGCGATTAAAAAAAAGGAGCAGTATGGAGGCACCCGAACGACGATCCGTCAAACCAAAACTGCTTGGCAAACAATAATGGGTCGCGAATCGCCACAACGCGTGCGCCAAGAATCCGCTCAAAAAACAACAAAAGAGCGCGACAAATGCGTCTAGAGAAACTCCCTTGTCTGGGCAGGGAGGCAAACAAAAGAAGGATCAACGCCCTCGCTCGAGGCACGCGCATGAGATCCTAGCCTTGCCGTCCACATGGACCGACGAAGGGAGGAAAAAGGGAAAAAAAAAAAATCCCGCGGCCTCATAGCACGGACGACACGAAAAAAAAAAGAGGCATCACCGCACGAGGCCGGCCGCCAAAAAACGAGCAAAGCTCGTGAGAGAAGGCAATCAATCCCTAGGAAGCCTGGGCGGGGCGCTTCGGGGACAAAGTTCTCGGTGAAACAAGCGAAGGAGTTAAGCAAGAGACTGTCAATTTTACCAATTTTCGGGATGATGAAAGTCGTCTCAAAAAAGAGAGGAGAGCACGACAAGAAAGCAAACCCTCAAGACTAGGAGTTCATGACGAGAAAAAGTCTCGTGCGGCCGAAATCATTGAGCACAGAACGCATGTACCAGGAAAAAAAAAGAGGAGCAGCATATCGCGCCTCACACGAGGGCTCGAGATCAGGATACCATTAGCGCAACTCAAAAGGGAGGTAGCAACGAGTGCCTTTCAAAATAAAAAGGGAGAGCGGAAAAAAGAGACCATCCGGTGCAAATAGCGGCAAAGAGAAAAGGATCCTAAGCCCAAAAAAAGAAAGGAAAGAAAAGGAGCTAGGTCGGGCTCGCTCAACTCTACAGAATAACACGTTCCAAACCTATAGCGAGAAGGCTCTTCCAAACTTCCGTCACAGCGCGGGGACATTGGGGGGGCAACGAGTCTTCAATGCGGTCTCGGAGCTAGATCGGAAACCCCCAACCCCCACCAGCAAACGCCCCTCCCAAGCCCCAAAAGAATCCCTTTTACATCGCCTCCTTCTAACAACCTAGAGAGAACTAAACAGTACGCATCGAGCAGGGCGACTCCAGAGAAGCTATACCGTAGCAAATCGCCGAAAAAAAGAAGAGATAAGCGCTGATCACGGGAGGGACCAAAGTCGGAGCTCGGAAAAAAATTTCCTGACAGGAACTGGGGGGTTCGCTCAGGTCCTCAAAAACGAGGCCAGAAGGGGGACGGGAAAACGGGGACAAGATGGCACTAGGAGGAATCTCAAACGCAAAATCTTCTTTTAAGCGGGTTTTAGCGAGGAGGGGAAAGGGAGACCTGACTGTTCAGTAGACCGCTAAGAACAAAACGACTGTCAAGCCGCGTCGTAGCAGTCTCTGACTTCGGAGACCGGCAGTCGCTCTCCCAAGATCTCAGAATGCCTTATGGGCGTACCTTCCCGACTGCAGAGATGGGGGAGAGAGCAAAGAGAAGGAAGCAAACTCCTCTTTTCCCGATTTCCGAAAGGAAAAGAGAGGGGGGGAGCACCCACTTTCATTATATCTCTCAAAAAACAAAGGTATTAAAAAGAGGGAAAAGGGAAGTGTTTGCATACCTTAATCGTCCTTGGATAAAGCGAAGTGTGCTATCCGACTCTACTTCGACATAAACGGAAAGGGGAAAGGAGGAAACGATCCCGGCGGTACCTAGATAGGGGAAAGCAAAAAAAGAACGGTCGCCTCCCTTCGAGAATTTCTAATAAGTTCCAGTATTGTTAGTCCTCGGCAGAAAGCGGAGAGCGGAGCCCATGGTAAAGACTGAGGGGGGAAAAAAACGGATGACCAGAGAAAGGAATTTCCTTCGACTCGTTGCGAGAGAAAATAAACGAGGAGACACTGGAAGATCAGGGACGAGCGAGAACGCCGGCCAAGGTTTAACAAAGAAAAGGAAAAGAACTGAAAGTTATAAAGACCTCTCCGCGAAATCTGCTCCGGTGCGGCAGGATGAAAGGCGACGGTAAACTCGTGATGGCTTCGGGAAAGAGGAGGGAGAGACAGCTCTTCATCTAGATTTGCTCGACAGAGGAGGGTAAACCTGGTAAAACTAAAGAAGTCTCCTATACTCCTGTCACTCAGCGCTCGATGGAGTCGAAGGGAGGAATAGCGCGAGATCTAGGTAAGAAAAAAAGATTAGAGTGGGGGGGGGGGGGAAACGAGAAAGCACTGTCCAGAGGATGACGGCTTAAAAGGAGAAGAGACTTAAGAGATAGGTTACCGACGGGCAGTTGCTGTTCCTCCTCGCGAGATAGTTTTATGCAGGGAGAAGGATTTCACCTGCAAGTTGCGAGGCGCACTCAAAGGATAAAAAAGTGACACTCGTGGATCGCCGCGATCATGGAGTCGGACGCGGAGGCGGAGGAAGTGTGAAACTGGTGCTCAGAGGAAAACTGACACAAAAAGGGAAGGAAGAAACCTCATATTAAGGCGGGGTTGGAGGGGAGACGGGTTTCTCGTACGGATAGTTATGGGGAGAACGGAGAAAGACAAAGGGTCCATTGCGCTCGGGAAGGGGAAAGAGTGAAAACTCGCAAAAAAAAAAAAAAAAAAGGGGAGGCTCCTAAAAGGCGGCATAGGGAAGTGACGGGCTCATACCTGCGGACAAGTTCCTTGAAGTCAAAGGAAGAAAGTTCAAATTCAATCAACTAGTAGGGGAAGCACGGAAGGCCTCTTAAACTGGTGTTGCCTCTTGGGTGAAAAAACGAACACGTCGGAACAAACATTTAACTAAAAAAGCCAGGGGGAATCGACAGCGAGTCAAGTTGTACACGGGCGATGGATAAAAAAATTCCGAAAAAAAGAAAAAAGGGGAAATAACTGAATGTTCCGAACTAGAGTCAGAGGGGGAAGAGCTAACAAAGCCAAGGCACGTAACACGGAGAACGAGGCCAAAAGATGAAACGCAGGGATCGTGTCTTCTTGCTCCGCCCTACTGGCGTCGTTCGAGACGCCATCGGAAAGTAAAGGGGGGAGAGGTTAAACGTCGCGCAAAATCGTTGCGGGGGTGGGGGGAAGCTAAAGACCGCAGTCAAGTCTCACAGTGCCCTTCTCGTGCTAAGCTTCCGGAAACTTGGATTTATACCGGGTGTGGGGGGAACGGGCGGCTAAGCGCGGGGTCCCCATGTCAAAAACGAAGAAAGGACCCGGTCCATCCGAGACTTCAGGGCGCAAGCAGAGGGAAACTGGCTATGAGTACAGTTAAAGGAGAGAAGAAGAAAGCGCGAGGAACGCTCTAGAACCTTCAGTGTGAGTGAGGATGAGAAAACTTCAGGACACGCGCCTTGACGCGGAGACA
>Ga0179591_1295854_pt1 | contig 13927 bp, 14 predicted proteins | sample CZOMad2_1_08_16f_FD_182891 | JGI IMG/M metagenome (GOLD analysis project Ga0179591, IMG submission 182891) | Vadose zone soil fungal communities from Angelo Coast Range Reserve, California, USA - CZOMad2_1_08_16fungal (PacBio error correction) | ecosystem: Environmental > Terrestrial > Soil >...
ATATGGCAGACCGCACGCGTGAAGTTTGGGACAGAGTTCTCTCTGAGTTGCCTCCTGGGTAACTTTCGATAAGAGGCGACGGGCCACCCACACCTGCAAAAGGTGTTAACAAGAAAAAAGCAGTTTGAAGGCTTTTGGGAAGCACAACGGAGGGGAGGATCAGAAGATCCCTCGTCGCTATTTAGAACCCTATCCAGCGAAGTCTCAGAACCCAGCCTCGTAGTTCCCGCTGAGGCTTCATTGCCCGAAAAGGGCTTGAACGACTCCTGGATGAAAGACAAGCATACAATACCGGGGGCCCCATAAAGTTTCTAACAGAATTGATCTGAAAGTGTCTGCATCCATAATCATCTCTCTCATGAGAAAAGGGGAGGGAGTTATATCTGACGGGAGCACAAAGAGGGTAGTGCGACACTTCCTTTGGTGGGGAATATTCTGGTCTGAGGTCGGGGGCGGATGCTACAAGCGCTGAGGACGCGTCCGATAAGGGGGTGGAAATAAGCATGGTACCTCCTGGATGGGGGACGCTAAGAATGGTACGCGGATCGCAAGAAGTATGCCAACGCGAAGGGGGGTGTAACTGTGCAGGTCGTGGGTGTTTTTTCACTGAAGGAGGTGGAGAGGGAGGGGTTGCTTGTCGGGCCAAACGGGTTAGAGCCGAAAAAAGCGAGCGTGCCTTCATTACCGGGACACTGTAATTGCAGGGGAAGATGTGGGGATCGCGTCCTACTGAACTAGCGCGGCCAGGGGGGTGACCATGCAGGGGGTCGGAAAAAAAAGGGGGTGACTAGGGACATCAAATAAGCGGGGTTCAGGAAGGTTTCCGCTCGTAACGAACATGGGAAGGCTAAAGCGAAAGAACCAATGAAGGGACTGACCCTTTATAGTAAGAACCTCGTCCCCTGAACTGACGAACATTGCCAAGGGTGGGGGGCGCACTTGAAAAGAGGGGAAAGAAGGCTCGCGAAAAGTGGTGCATTAGAGAAAAAACGGATCGTCGTAACCCGTGCAGTGAGAGCGGCGAGCAAAAAGAGACGAAGGAAGTAAGACGGAACAAGAGAACCCTCTCCCTTTGAAGGCGGCCTACGTGAAGAGACCATCCGATTCTCATCCACCTACGTGACCGGACAAGGAAGAAGGTCTGAGGACGAACGGGTGGTTCTTAAAGGGGGAAAACCTTCTTCCATAGGGGGGTGCTCGACGATGGATAGTAACGTGGGCCCCTAGAAGCGACGGATGGCGAAAAGTGGTGACTTATAGAAGAGAGGGTGACAAAAGCAGTAGATTAAGACGGGAATACGGAGGGAGGCAAGGAGATGTCTCTTGTGAAAGTAACGCACATAAACGGAAGGGAGGGCGAAGGGTATGTTAGCTACCACGAACCCTACAAAGGGGAAGTAAAACAAGAGATTGGCGTAGCAATAAGACCGGAAACTCGAGTAAGGCCTTTTGCGGCTCCTTCTGCAGTCATGCGGGTGAATGAATAGGAACAGGCAGGACATTGCATTAACAGAAAGTCTGCATTGGGAATGCAAAAAAAACGTCAGCAAACGAGAGTGGATTTATCCCTCTAAGAAGATGAGGAGTATCCGGGTCACAAGGGACAAATACGAACGCAGGCATCGACGCCATGGAATGATCACGCTCGGTAGAGGGTTTACAGGGGGAAAGAGAGGGGGGTTTGAAATAAAGACACAGAATCGGCGTTCCTATTCTATCAGTTCAGTTTCTTGGTGTCGGGGTCAAGCAGACCCCGAAGAAGATAAAAACCAAAACAAGAACGGACACGGGGAAGGTTGTGAACCAGAGCATTGGGTACAAGTTAGTCACGCCCAGGAGCTGAAAAGAGGGGGACGCCCTGTATAGAAAACCACGAGGTCGCTATCCACTTTTCTAGGTAGCGCCTAATGCCAATTGCAAACAGTAGCGAAATAAGGCAAAATGATCACCGTCGAGGGGCCTCACGCGATTTGGAAACTGCATAGATTTGCATGATAAAAGGGGTCAAAGCAAGGGGGTTTTTTTCCGAAAAACAGTAGAAGGTTTCTCAGCGCACACCACTCTAACGGGTCAAAGCAGCAGGCAAACTCTACTGAACCGGCAAAGGACATAAAGACTACCTCTGCGTCCAAGGCGGGCAGGGCGCGAGCAGAAAAATGGAACTCTAAAAAAAAAAAAAAAAAAAAAAAAAGAAAAAAAAAAAAAAAAAATAAAAAAGAAAAAAGAAAAAAAAGGAAAAAAAAAAAAGAAAAAGAAAAAAAAGAAAAACAAAAAAAAAAAAACAAAAAAAAGAAGAAAAGAAGAAAAATAAAAAAAAAAAAAAAAAAAAAAAAAAAAAAACAAAAGAAAAGGAGAAAAAAAAAGAAAAAGGAGAGAAAAGAAAAACAAAAAAAAACTGTAGGTCAAACCCACAAACAACCCAGAAAAAACCCAAAAACAAAAGGGCCCCCCCAAACACAAAAACAAAAAACAAGAAGGCAAAAAAAAAAACAAATAAAGACAAAAAGGAAGAAAAAGACCCACAAAAAAAACCAAACAAACAAACACCAAAACCAAACCACGGCCACAAAAACAAAAACCACAAAAAAACAACACTCTCCTCGTCCTAGTACAGGATTTCACCAAAGACAAAACAACCACAAAGAAAAAAAAAAACCCAAAAAAACCCAAAAAAACCCCCACCAACAACCAGAAAAAAAAAAAAAAAAAAAAAAAAAAACCCAACAGGAAAAGAAAAAAAGACCCAAGACAACAAAACAACAAAAAAAAAAACCACAAAAAAGCAAACGAATACCCACACAAACCAACCCTGCACCCCAAACCCAAAAAAAAACAAACAACAAAACACTTGGCCAGGGCAAAACCCAACGAAAAAACACCCAACAAACCAAAACCACCCACAAAAGACAAAACAGCCAAAACACACTGTAAGGGAAAGAGGAAGGTCAAAAAAGAGAGAGATTTAGAAGATCGAATCAGTATGCGATACTATCTTCAACTGCGAAGAGGCTATCTTCTAATGGAAAATAAAGAAGGGGAACCAGCCGATTGAGGCTCACGAGAGGGAGTACAGTGCATCATCGCCAAAGGAAGGGGTTAAAACCTTAAATTTCTGAACATCGAATCCTTGCAGTCTAAAGAGGAAGGAGGGGGGGGTTAAACGAGAAGTTATCCAATCGAAAAGGAGGGACAGGGGGAGCGATAGCGAGGGCTTTAGGCGCTGTTGGCATACACCAAAAAGCCTCAAGAAAAGGGAAGAAAAGTGGCTACAATGACACAAAAAACTCACACCAAAAAAGATGAGAGAAAAAAAACACCAAAAATGGAGACAATGAAAGGGAGGAAAGAAGGGACACGCTCCCGAATTCAATCGGTAAGGGGGGGTTAAAAAAGCGGAAATTGTCCGAAAGAGTCTCAACAGAAAACAAAGTCGGGGCTTTGCTAAACAACCTTCCTTCGTGAAGAAAAAACGCCGTCTTACGGTGCCTGCAATGATTATCCTACGGAGAAAAGGGGAAAGTAGGGGGGGGAAACACGGGGAACTTTATCAGTTTAAAAGGGCGCTCGCGCCGGTGCTCAAGGCGGACGTTTTCGGGGGAATTCAAGTAAAGCACTAGGAGAAAACCACAAACCACAACCAACACAAAGAAAACAAAAAAAAACCAACCAATGATCGCGATAGAGGAGGGTCCTTGAGAGTCACGGGGAGGCGGAGAGATTCTTTTTTGAGACATGGCGGGAGAATCTCGAGAAATTCGGGGAAAGGGCGGGGTCCCTAAGGAGGCCAGACTGGGAGAGAGCAAACTGTCTGAGGTCTCGTTCCGGCGATTGGGGGACTTAACTGCAGTGGAATTGGGGTGTTCTAGGGGAAAGACGACTTTTGGCTCAAATGCCAACGGGACACTTAGGACGACTCTATCCGTAGCAGAGGGGGGGAACTAAAGGTTATCAGGGGGAGGGGGAGGAAAGGGGAGAAAGCTGCAATGAGTTGTCTCTAAAGAAGGCAGCCCTGGGAATAGGGGGGGGAAATAGTTGTTTACCAGGAAGGGGAGGATTAAGATCACGAATAGGACAGAGGTAGGAAGGAACGGGTTCACCCATGAGGGGGGAAATACGATCTGCGACGGTCGTTTGGCTGCGGATAAATTGCGAGGGAAGGGTAGCAAGACCCCAATCCAGTAGGACCGGCCGTTAACGCGGGAGGAAGGGAGCGCGCTTTGTATCCCCCACCGAGAGTGTGCCGAAAGACGCAGAGGTTTCAGGGAAGATCAGCTGGCGGTGAAGGAAGGAGGGGGGGGGGAACTGTTCCACCGGCGCCCATCTTTATTCTTCACGAAGCGATCGAGTCGCAGCTCGAGGCAACGGGAGAACTTGAAACGCTGGGGGGAGGTGGCCGCCATTAAATAAGGGGACGGTGAAAAATCCGAACCCGTAACTTCCTCCGACTGCGCCCGCCACAATTCGTTTCGTTGGAGAAGTTCTGAACTTGGCGGGCGCTCCCGATTGCGTCGTCTTGTAAGAAGAGGGAGTCCTTTAATCCGCATTAAAATAAAAAGTTTAAGGGGGAGGGGACCCTACACAACTCTTACTTCACACGTCATCCTGTCAAAAAGAGAAACGGGTTTGGGAAGAGGAAAGGGAGGTGCGCGTCCGTCCTACAAAGCTGCAGGAAAAAGCCATCACTTAAAAGCAAATTAAGGGGGAAAACGAATTATCATCTGAAGAGTGAAGATCGAGAAACGATCTTTCCTACTGTTTTGGGGGAGAAGGAGTGGGCCTACAACCCAGACAAAGGCTACAATCTAATGGGACCTTCAAGGCGTCTACGTCATGGAGGGGAAGAGGGGACGTAGGTCCGAAGGTGGCCATGGAGACGGTGGGGGGGAGGGATTAGTCCGTTATCGAGGCTGCAAAGCTACTCTCTCACTGCAGGGGTCGAGTCAGGAGAAGGGGGGGGGACGCTAGCCCTAATGTCACTGATCGAGACCTATGCGGAATAGGAAGAGGGAAAACCGTTTTTATGGCCGGGGAAGGCGTCTCGGTCTCCACAGCGTGGAGAGGGCTGGTTCCTAAAGGGAAAGAGAAAGGTAGGAGAGATAGGCGGACTTGTATAAAGAAGAGGAGCACCAGGCATTGCGTTACGGGAAGACACAAACAGGCTGAGTGAGGGAACCCCATAGAAGAAGTATTGTCAAAACTGGTGGCGCTCGCTAGCGTGCGGGACGAAGCCCCCACACATTGAAAAAGACCTTTGCCCGGAAAGAACCTGCCTTGAGTCTAAAGTCATGGGAAGGGGGAAAAAAGGGTAGCCTACATAGCAATAAGGCGCCAACACGACCGTACCGGGGGTCCCCAAACATCGTCGGGGTGGGGGAGAAGAGGGAAGCTCGAAGCACGTAATTCCGCTCTTATGAGGACCATCCACCGCGATGTAAAAAACAAGAACCAAAGTGCGAAAATGCCACAATGTCATCTCAGCATGCCGGCCGCCTCAGAAAGAATACCGAAAACGACGTAAAATCGTCGAAGGGAGGAGGAAGAGATCGATCACACAAACGGAGGATTAGGACCAGATATTAATCTATGCAAGAAAGGGGGATTCGCACAATGTTGGGGGCTGTTCTTTTTGGTCGCGCTTCGGAGGCGGCTGCGGTCAGAAAGGTCGATAAAAATAAGCCGCTTGGCCAGTGGTCAGGAAATCTTTTTGCTTCTCGCGACGTTGTGGGCCCTGCTTAGGGGGAAACTGATTCAGAAAACGGGGTCTGGTTTACAAAAAGGGGAGTCTGTGGACACGCTGTGGACTGCTATGTCTTACCGGGCAAAAGGTGGTGTGACTCCCAGTACAGGTAGAGAAGGAAATTCCTGTAGCACTTTTGCTGAAATTGGGGGGATCATTCGACTCCCAAAATCACAAAGGAGAGAAAGGTATTTTTTCCCCCGAAGGGTCGAAGAGAAGGTTGCACCATGACAATAAGCGGGAAGGGTTCAAGAAATCTGAGAGAAAATAAAAAAAAACTTAATCAAAAGTACCTTCGGCCGTGCGTTCCCCGCCTATACCCAGAGTTGCAGAAGAATCGGGGGGAACAAAAAAGATTGAGTCAAAGTTCCGGGTATAAAATATCCATTCGCTCGTCTACGAGCGAAGCGCCACGTAATGGCATCCGGAGAAAGGAGGATTCCCAATGACCGGTGAGAAGAGTCCAGCTCTACAGGGAAAAGGAACCACTCAAACCCGTCAGCCCTTTATTCGAGTTCACCTATGAGCATGGGGAAAAGAAGCGTTCCAAGCCAGCGGTCGAGACGAAGGAGAAGCAGGTCACGTGGCGTGGTCCGGCCAAGGCGCCCACAACGTAGAAATGTATTCGCGGAAAAGAAATAAGGGTGTTAAAACTGAACTGATGGCGAAGGTGATGGGGGAAGACGGAAGATGGGTCGGACGGGGACTTGGAAAGAAGGAACGCCGTGAGCGGGTTAATTCTGGAGCGAAGGGGGGGCTTCTGACTGGTCAGTACACCAAAAAGAAAAAAGTGAGGTCGAGGGGAAGCAGGAGATATAAACATAAAAAAAATGGACTGGAGGAAAAGAAAGTGGCTAATGGTACCCGAATCGCCGAATCCGGGGGCGGGCTAAGGCGGCGAAGAACAGTACAATAAGAAAGGAGTAGGGGGTCTTCATTCCGGGAGGAATCCATGCAGGAACCGGGCATCAGGCCAACTTCCCTCTATCGCAGGAAAGGGAGAAAAGAACCGGGCCGGCCCTATGGATCTAAGCCAAAGAAGGAAAGGCGGCCGAGCCAGAATGTCGCTGAACAGTCTCGGATGATTGACCGGCCAAGACTAGGGGGGGGTAGGCAGGAAAGGCAAGCGGAGTTACAAGGGCTCAGTTTATCGGGTGTCGGGTACCGCCCGACCACACGTCCTCTCAGAAGCACGCGACATTGCTAATATGGGTTGAACTCATTTAAAGTGAGTACCCGCGACGTCGCGTAGGGTGACCACGGTCGGCTGGACAACCAGACGCGTCAACTAAAAAAATGTTGGGAGAGCACTACAAGTGCCATGTTGTTCATCCGACTGCATGCGAGCAGGAATGATCACCTCTCTAAGGCCTCCACTCTTGATTGTAAGGGGGGGAGGAAGTACTAATGTTTAAGGGTGGTTGCAAAAAAACCTTCGAGGGCTAAAAACTCTCAAAACAAGGGCAAATAATTCTAACCATCTGAACACTAAAGCTCCGAATACTATCTCTTCACGTAATGAAAACGAAAGGAAAAAATTGACGCCAAGGCTCGGGAATTTCTAAACCGGGGATACACATTAGCCGAGAAAACGATCCGAATCGATGGAACATGCAACGCGCCGGATAGCGAGAGCGGTAGAAGGACTGAAGTTACAGATGACCAAAGGAAGCTTAGAACGTGAAAAAACGGGTGATGCCAGGAGGAAACATCCTCCTATGGGAGTTTTTCCCCCTGGACATTGACTGGGGAAAGCTAGCTATACAAAAGCGGCAGCTGCCTCGTGGAAGGGTTGTTCACTAAAAGGTCCGTGGAGCCAACAAATAATAATGAGCGATTGAGAAAGGACTTTCATTCAGGTCGCTTTGACACCGTCACCGAATCGCAGCGGACTCGCGTTGCACATATCACCACAAGACACAAACAAACTAGGGACAGGGAAAGCTAAAACACATCATTGCTGAATTCGGTTTGACACAGCGAACTGAAAGCCCTAGCATCGCTCACTGACAGCGATTCGTCGTGGGCAAAAAACCAGAGGGGAAAAAGAAAACGATACGGGCATAAGGCAAAGGAGGAAGAATATTTTCCCCCACGGTGGGACAAATTCGGCGGATGGCTTAACGGGGGGACTGCATGTCTCAAAGAGAAAAAATAACAAGGGGGGTGCGGTGAATGACTGATGAAGGAGAGAGGGACGTTTCAGAGCTAATCGCTACTGAGCGCCGTACGTCTCTGGGGAAGACAGAAAAGGGGGAATGCAGAAAGGGTGTAATTTTTCGGGTTTAAAAAAGCATTACGTAAATAACTGTACAGACTTTGGAAAAGAAGTGGCGACTTCGTGCCTTCGAATTGCAGTGCACTGCTTCCGTTGAGGAAGTGGTTTGGGGGAGTAACACGGAGACGTCTAAAAGAAACCACAAGGCTCACTTCCGACATCTATGCCTTAAAAAGTCAGGGTGAGTCAAACCGGATCGACAGTAGAGATGATTTTGGGGAGTGGGGAAAAAGGATGATCACAAGGCAGGGAGGCAGCAATAATAATGGGAATCGGAAGAGGGGGGGGCTAACCATCCCTGTGGGAAAATTAGCATAGAAGAAAGGGGACTACGTGTTCACTCAATGCGGGGGTGGCCACAACCCGTAAGATAGGTTCAGTGAGGAAAATGGGAGTCGGGACTGGCGTGCTACACCAATCAAAGTACGGCACCTGATACGGGAGCAATAGGGGGAGAATGGGTTCTCTCAAGAGATTAGGGTTAAAAAGAAAAAAAGAGTTTTCTGCATCATGCCAGGGTCAAGTGGAAGCGCGTAGGTACGGGGAACACGCGAAAACACTCATGGGGAGGAATAGGTATAAGAAGTCTAGAAAGAGGGGTTGGAGGCTCCGCCAGAGAGTGTAGAGTGATTAATGCGACTTGCCGGGAAGAGAAGGAAAGAAAGGGGGTCAGTTTCAGACATGCCGGAAGGTTCGAACCCGGTGGCCAAAACCACGTCAGCGATTCGGTCAGAAAATTTCAGGGAGACCAAGACCTGCGAGGTGTTCCGAAAGGACTCTGAGGTGGGACATGAGCGTAATCGCATGCACACCTATTTTTTTGGGAGGTAAGGTAAAAAGAGAAATAAAAAAAAAAGGAGATTAAAAACAAAATGCTTCTCAAAAGAAAGGTCTCTGTTGGGCCACTCGCGAGGACTCGTAGGTACGTAACGGAATACAAGAAATTACAAGGAAACCAAGAAACAGAAGAAAGGAAAAGGCAAAAAGGACACGTCATATGCATCTCGCACCGACCTCTGGGTCAGAAGGGGGTTCAGCCTTAGTGCAGAAAAGGGAAAAACCACGTCAAAGATCACTGAACTGGTGACGGCAAGTGGAGTGAAACACTGCCAGAGATTAGCATGTCCCTATAGGACGCAAGGGCTAATGTTTACGTGGAAAGATTAATAACCGGCCTCCTTAAACTGCAATGTCGACGATCGTGGGCAAGACCATGACGTGGCCGGGGAGGGGATCGAAGGCTCGATACATCGCTGAGCATCCGGACAGGGATCTCGGTCTTGCAGGGACGGGAGGTCTGGAAGTGGACGAAGGGAGATCATTGATCCGGAAGCATGGCGAGGAGGGACCCACCAGCGTGGCAACGTCGCAACTGCTGATTGAAAGGACTGTCTCGAGGAAACAGCGGTAGTCCGACAACCAGGCTGCATTGTGCACGAATAAAGGAAGTCGTCCAAGAGAAGAGCCTGGCACACATTCGTCCAGCAAAATACCGTGTGCAAGCACATTAATGACAAAATAAAGACAACTTCCGGCCGAGTAAGGAAGAGAAGTTTAAAACGAAACACAAAAGGCGCTACCGGAGCTATCTACGGCGGGACCCCAAAAATGCACCTGGGTAAAAAAGACCACACTGCGGTAGAAAGAGGCGGGCGACGGGCCCTCGTAGACGGCACCCATAAAAAGGCGAAGGGGAAAGGGCTTCTGAGACCATAGGAGCAATCAAAAAAGGCGAACAAAGAAGGGGTCTAAACTCAAAAACGTATCCCATTAATTTCTACTCCTTAATCGGCTGTCATTCCTAGAGGGAGATGGCAGAAAAAAAAACAAGAGAAGGGAGAGAGAAAATCTTACTAAAAATGGAGGGATTGCGCACGGGGTTTGGATATCGTTGGTCGTAGAGTCGTCCGGAGGCTGATGTCAAGGGAAAAAAGCTTAACGTCCAGTGGCAGAGTTTACCTCGCGGTGGCTGGTGTCCTCGAGAAGGGGGGACAGCGGATCGTAATTCTGAAAAAAGAAGCGCAGGTGTTGTAACAAATGATGTGGGGGGGTACAGCTTAAAAAGCGTAGTAACTCGAGTCGTCAAAAGGTGGGTTTCAGAGAGCCGCAGGAATAAGGGCTCTCGGTGGAAAAAAAAAAAAAGGAAGTCACTTTACGGTTGGGCTGACGAAAGGTGGGAGCCCGCAAGCGAGAAAAGAAGCGAGACACAGGTTAGGGACCAATGCAAAACTTTGGGAGAAGCAAGCCGGGGCACAAGTCAGTCGGACGTTGAGGAGAGTAGGATGAGAACTCAGCCTACTGGGTTAACAGACGCAACCCGCTGTGGAAATGAAAACCCTTGAAAAGTTCTCACGATGTTTAACCGAGAATGACTTGAGGAGATCTAGGTACCTCGAAAAGCGGGTGAAAAGGGACTACCACGTCTTTTGAAGCCTGTATATAGGCGAATGCATCGTAGGAACGGGCTACGGAAAATGAACAGCTCAACCAAATCCTGAATCGAAACCTAGAAGCGATCATTTCTCCCCTTGGCGAAAAGCCGTCACCAGACAGATTTCTTATTCGAAAAACAGGGGGGTCATGGTTGGAACTACCAGAAACTGGACGGGCAGGGGCTCGTCACATTCAGATTCATTGGCCAGAGTTTAAAAAACAGAGACCTTATTCTAAACGGGTGAAAGTGAAGTTTTAAGAGACGGTAACGGTATTTTAAAAAAAACCAGCTGCCGTGAAGGGTCGGCAAGCGGGGAAGAAAGTTCAGGACGATGGGTAAGGAAAAAAAAAAAAAAAAAAAAAAAAAAAAAAAAAAAAAAAAAAAAAAAAAAAAAAAAAAAAAAAAAAGAGAAAAAAAAAACAACCAAGAAAAAAAAAAAAAGAAAAAACACAAAACAAAAAAAAAAAAGAGGAAAAGAAAAAACAAAAAAAAAAAAAAAAAAAAAAAAAAAAAAAAAAATAAGCACAAAAAAAGAACCAACCAACAACAAAAAAAAAGGGAACACCAAGCAGAAAAAAAAAAAAAGAATGAGAAAATTTACAACAAAAAACAAAAAAGAAGAAAAAAAAAAAAAAAAAAAAAAAAAAAAAAGCAAAAGGAGGACCAAACAGGCAAGGAAAGAAAAGCAAAAAAAAGAAACAGAAAGGAAAAACCAAAAAAAACACCCAAGAAAAAAAACAGAACCAAGAAAAGAAACAAAAAAAAAACCACAAAAAACACAAAAACAAACCCAGAAACCCCACCCCACCCGCAACCCCAAACAAAACACCAAATAGAAGGCATACCACGTTGACGCAAGACAAAACAAAAAACCCACCCCCCCCCAACACCCAAGAAAACCACACCACAAACCAAAAAACACAAAACAAAAAACAACCCCACCCCCCAAACACACAAAACCCCCAACCACCAAAAAAAAAGAAAGAACCCACAAAGAAACAGGGAAAGGAAAACAAAAAACAAACAAAAAACAGAAAACCAACCCCAAAACAAAAACAAAAAAAACCAAAAGAGGGGAAAAAAAAAGAACCAAAAACAAAACAAAAGAAAAAAAGGAAAGCCAAAAAAACACAAACCAAAACCCAACAAAAAAAAAAACCAAAAAAAACCCCCCACCCAACAAACCCAGAACCCCCGAGCAAGAGAAAAAAGAAAAAAAAAGAAAAACAAAAAGAGGCCAAACCATTAAACAAAAAGAAAGATAAAGAAGAACACCACAAAAAGACAGGACCCAACCCAGACACACACAAAACAAAAAAAACCCAACCAACCAAAAAAAAAAAAAAATACGGAAAACAAAAAAAAAAAAACAAAAAAGAAAACAAACCAAAAAAAAACCAAGACGAAAAAACACTCAAAAAAAACAACAACCACACACACGAAAAAAAAAAAAAACAAAAAGAAACCACAAAAGAAAGAAAAAAAAACCCAAACCCCCAACCAGAAAAACAGACGAAGACCGCAACAAGAAACAAAAAAAAAAAAGAGAAAAAAACGGGGACGCGAAGAAACGGGGAGAAGGGACAAAAAAAAAACAACAGGAAAAAACCAACCCAGTAAGGAAAAACACAGAGACCAAAAAGAGCACCCCAAGAGAAAAAGAAAAAAAGAAACAGAGAAAGAACAAGACCCAAAAAGACCCAAAAAAAAAACACAAGAGACCAACACCACACCACACACAACCAATTTTAAAAAAAAAACCAAAACACCAAACCCCCAAACCCAACCACCCCAAAAAAAAAACAAAACCACCACACATCCCCACTTGGGGGTAAACCCCTTCCCCAACAAAACACCCAAAACCAACACACCACACCCCCAAACCACCAAAAACCCCACAACCACCCCACACAAAAAAAAACAAACCCCCACCCAAACAAAACAACAAACCAAAAACCACAAGAAAAAAACCACACACAAAAAAACCCAACCACAAACACAACCCCAAACAAACACAAAAAAAAAACAAAGCAAAACCAAACCCCCAAACCAAAAAGAAAAAAAAATAAAACACCACCCCCCCCCAAAACCCAACCCACACACCCCCCACCACAAAAGAACCCCAACAACCCCAAACAAACCACCCCCCCACCCCAACCACCAACCCCCACACCCCCAACCCCCCCACCAAAAACAAACAAACACAACCAAACCACACCCCAACCAAACCCACCCCATTAAGAGGAGAAAAACCAACACACCCCCAAAAACACCCAACCACCCCCCCCAAACACAGAAACAGAACAAGAAAACACCCACAACCCCAACAAAAACTTAACACCAAAAAACCTAAAAAAACAGAAAAGAAGAGAAAAAAAAACCACAACAAAACAACCCTCCCACAATTCAGGAAGGCGATGAGCAGGGATCATCCCCGCCCTACTCCCCTTCGTACACTAGAAGGGTCGTCAGTAATTTAACCTGAAACTCGACGCCGAGGCAGGGTTGGGAGGGCGGGACCGCGCAATAACCGGTGCAGCGGGTCCGTCAAATGCGGCCAAGTCGCAGGGATAGAACAGACTCTCCACGTTCTTGTCAGCGTCCTGCCATGAGAAAGGGCGAGGGGGCCGCCGGTGCTTCTGGATCCCCAGATCAGATTAAGAAAGGCAGACCAATAACCGGGAGGAAAAGAAAAGCGTAAGAACGGGGGATTCTTTCAAAACGAAAAAGCCTCGGTTGCAAAGACGAGCCACCTCTCTTTACGATGGATACAGGGAAAAATTTGGGGGGAGGGGGGAAAACGCAGAACTAAGCCGATCCGAAAGCGGCAGTACGACCTTTAAGGGGGGCACGCAAAAGAGTTTGAAGGTCCTCAGGATTCACGCTGGGGGGCAAGGTATCCACCAAGAAAAATTTTCTTCCTGGACAGAAGTACCAAGAACGTAAGATCTAAGGCACAAAAGGCAAATCATATATCACCGTAGTCAAGGGCTCACTCTTTTAAAGAAGTGTCTGAAGAAGAAGGTGGGATTTTCCGCAAAACCGTCTAAGGGGAAAAGAAACCACTCGGCGTAGGGGGCCATCGAAGTCACGAACTGCTAAAATAAGGAGGGATAAAGCGCGGGGAACCATTGAGGTAGCATTATCCGAAAGTTTCACGCACAGTCGGGTTGCGCCATGTCGAAAGGGTATCCCTCAGGCGAAGGATTGGAGATAGCCGACCAGAACTGAGACGTAAGTCGCTGGTAGGGGGTACAGACACCTTCCTCATGGTCGCGCCGAGGAGCAAGAACCTTCAGAGAAACTCAAGGTGAAAAAAGAAGAACCTGGAAAGGGTGAGTAAAAAACATGGACTCCAGGCTGCCCTTAGAAACGGCGGGTGTCAGAAGGCCATTGGGGGTAGCCAACGACGAAAAGTCTTATTGGAGAGGTTCTGGTGAATTTCGATGTTGTCATAAAGTAGGGAAGGTGGGACAAG
>Ga0179591_1223876_pt1 | contig 13926 bp, 17 predicted proteins | sample CZOMad2_1_08_16f_FD_182891 | JGI IMG/M metagenome (GOLD analysis project Ga0179591, IMG submission 182891) | Vadose zone soil fungal communities from Angelo Coast Range Reserve, California, USA - CZOMad2_1_08_16fungal (PacBio error correction) | ecosystem: Environmental > Terrestrial > Soil >...
GTGAGCTTGGTGGAGATGAAAGACTGCGGAGGTGAATAAAAGAGGAGCGTTGAGAACGCTGAGGGCACTGTCTCACGAATAAGGGCGATATTCATTGCTTCCTGTCGATTTTCCTCGGGAGAAAAGAAGGAAAGAAGGAAATAGGAAAGGAGGCCAAAAGAGATACAAGACTTGGTTAACCGGAAGAAAGAGGAATTCAGGACCGGGAATTCCAGATGCTAAAAACAAGCGAAGCAGAGGGCCAAAATGGTTGACAAGGTTTATGGACCAGGGGGTGGAAAGTCCTAAAAAACGGGCCAAAAGGGAAAGAAAGAGGGAAGGCCGCGATCCCAATTATCGCAAGAGCAGAAGGGAGCCGAGTCAGCGTCATGGGACCACAGGGGTACAGGCCTTCACGACGTGGGAAGAGGTGAGTGGCGCGCCGCCGATTGTCAGTCTGCACTGGGGTGCAGAGGCGTAGTTCTTTTTTTAGGGAGAAAGAGACCGGGCAGAGGGGGGAGGTGGGGGACCGGGGAAGTCTTGGGTTTAGCAAACCGAGGGGGGGAAGAATGAGATGTTTGACGACTGAGCATATTCATGATAGGAATGTCCTAAAAAGGAGGGAACCTAATGCGTGGGATATAAAAAAAGGGAGGGACGCCAACTGCGGGCTTACTGGGAGGGTCCCGGGCGAAAGGAAGGGATTTCCAGTGAAAACTAAACCAAATTAGGTTTCTGCGATGTTGAGACACCTAAATCACAGCTGTCGAGGGGGATAGAAAAAGGGGGAACAAAAGCACTTCCGGGGAGGCAAGCATAATGGGGAAAATGTACTGAGTCACGCCTAAAAGCAGGGAAAGTGAGACAAAACCACACTAAATTAACTACTATTTACTAGAAAAATATTCAAATCAACGAGGGGTGAAATAACAGGTGTGAATTCCCAGGGGACGGGAGGAGAAATTACTTATAACGGTACAGTGTTGGGCACTTCTCATGAAAAACAAGCCCAACGGGGAAGAATTCAAAAAAAAGTATCACGGGAAAAAAAAGAAGAGGGAGGGATTCAAGAAATACGCAGGAGAGGGAGGGTAGGACTGTGTTATCAAGGGGGATAGACTCAGGGAGGGACGAGATAAACGCAGTTGGTGTGGTCAAGCACTTCTGGCGGAGGGTAGGGCGATAGAGAGAGACAAGGGGGAATACGGGAATGTAAAGTAAAAACATGAGAAGAGTAAAATAAGAGGGGGAGGAAAATTAATTTTTGGGGGAGTTTATCCCACAAAAAAAGAAGTGGGGACAACGAAATGTAGGGTCGGAGTTAGAGAAAACGTGAAATCTGAGGCGCTTCAAAGCCGCCAAATGCCTGGGTCGAAGGACCGGAAATCTAAGACAGGGATGTGAAAAAAGGGGGGAGACCAAGCTCAACGGGGTTTCAGGAAGACTGAGTAGTTCAGAGTTAGCAGCGGAAAACTAAGTTCTATTAATACTATCCTCGCCTGGGAAAACCGAACTAGGGTGAGTCGGGAGTCGAGAAGAGAAGATAATCTAAGTATGGTTGTCAAGCTCCGGTCCAAGCTTCATAAAGGAAGGAATTACTTCTCAGGTCTCATAGAGGAAACAAGAAAGAAAAGGAGTGTAGAGTAGACCGCCGCGAACATGTAGGAAGTAAAGGGGCATTAGTACGCGAGGGAAATAGGAGATCCTTGAACCTTTGAGGCTGTTGTGTGGGTTCACGGAAACTTGCTGCACCACGTACCCGGAAAGGGGGGGGAAACAAAAGGAGAAAGGAGGTGGTCAAGAGGGGGAAAAGGAGAGAGGAAACAAAAAGGGCTCGGCTTTTGTTGTTGGGGGGTTTCGCAGACTAAGAACCCTCTACTTCAGGTGTGCAAATAACGTTTGCAGGTAAGGGGAAAAGGTGAAAGGGGGTTTGAAAAAAACAAAAAAAGAAGAGGGAAGAGTCCTTGTTGGCTTGTATTGGGTATTAACTCATACCTGACATGTGACCTGGGGTTTAGGAAGCTATTTTGAAACCGTTGTAAAAGTGCGAAAAAAAAAGCGGTCATTCTGCATTGGGACTTTGTAGATAAAGAGGGATCCGAAACGGGTCGAAGCTTTACAACGCTTATACGTCAGAAAACTGGAACCCATGTCAAGGTTGCTGAACCATCGTCAAAAGAGATATCGTTGGAAAGAGAGGGGCTCAGAATGGGGGGAAGGGCAGAATTGACGCCGTGGGCTGTAGGGGGGGGAGCAAACCTCGCTTGGTCAGAGTAGAGAAGACCCTTCTGCCACAAATGGGAGGAACGAAAATTGGGGGGCAAGAGCTCATAGGGGGAGGAGATCAGAAGGCCAGAGAGCGCAGGACGCCGGGAGAAAGTAAAGAATATAATAATGTACTCGTCCTCCACAAAGGTCAAAGCTTGCCGAACCTAGGAGGAGGGCCGGAAGGAAGTGGGAGAATTCGACGTCGATGTCTAAAGATGATTATCTGCTTCGGCTTGGGGGTCTCCGCGGAAGAAGAGTCTCAATCAACTTGAGGGGGGAAAAAGAAACATCAGCGTCAGAAAGGCGAGAAAAAGAAGGGGGAGGAGGGAAGTGCGCGCTTAGGTCTGAACCGAGGGGGGGGGAAATAGAGGTCCCAAACTCGGCTGGGAAATTGTCCATGGAGATTAAACGGCTCAACTTCGGAGGAGTAATTCTACGCAATCAAGGGGGAAAAGGGGCTGAAAAAAAGGGAGGAGCTTAGGCCTTCCAGGAAGAGATGAATCTTCGCACGACGACATCAAATGCGGTCGCTTGACATGTTAGAAATTCGGCGCTCACTCCGCAATGTATTCTTATTCCAAGACCCAAGGGGGGCTTCCTCAAACAAAAAAAAGGAAGGGGGGAGGAGGGGGAGGAGAGAGATGCTGACATCATGGTTCGGGGGGGGGACCTTGGGATCAGATACAAGGGGGGCAGGCGCTATGAGCGCGCAAAAAAAAGACGGGGAAACCCTACTGATCGATCTACGATGCGGGAGGGCGAGAATGTGAAAGCTGGCCTGAAGGGGAGGAAGGTAGAAGGGGGGGGGAAGCCAAAATGTACAGATTCTGGGAGAGTCACAAATCATAAGAAGGGGAAAGATCGGGATGAAATTCACTTCTCCACGAAATGTTGGGAAGGAGAGGTGGTTTAAATGTCGCCATAGGAACTCTCAAAGTCCTGGCAGGGGCTCGAGAAGGACCGAAGACGATGGAAGATGTCAAGCAAGTGATGAAGCAGACGAGAGCGGCGGGAGAGGTTAAGGGGAGAACGTGACATCTTAGAGCAACGGATCATTCAACTAAGGCAGGACCTGCAATCAACGAGTTCGGAAAGGAAGGGAAGGAAGGCAGGGAGGACAAGGAGGGATCGAGACGGAGAAGGAGAGAGGACAGCTAGTTCAGTAACTTCACCCTGTATATGACGATCAAGGGCCTGGTGACAGTTCTCAGGGAAAGGGGGGGGAAGAAGAAGAACGGTATACTCCCCAAGAACGAGGAACACTGAAGAAAAGGAGTAAACTGACTTCAGAAACCGGAACCCAATCCAAAAAGCAAAATAATCAAAGAGCGGGGGACCGCAAAAGTACAGAAAATTGGGAAGTATAAGGGAAAAAGAGAGGGGGTCAAGTCAAAACAGGCTGAGGGAGAGGAAGCGACAAAGCAGTCCTAGATCAAGTTGTTCGTTTCGAAAATCATCTAAGAACTGGGAGTCAACATCGGCGACACATGGAAAAGGGGAGTAAAAGGTAGGAGACTCCAAAAGAAAGAAACTCAGGCCCGCCGATCCCGAGGAGGGGGGGGGGGTTTTCGGAACTACAAATCCGGGACGATTTAAAAGGGGGGAAGGAAGAGTGGGGGAGGCGGTATCGACCCCCACCCAAGCAAAAAAGCTCTAAAAAAAGTTCTTTTTCAAGTTTGAATCCCTAGACTTTGGAAAGCATTGTAGCCGGCGGCTTGACTTGGGGGGAAAACAAAAAAGGTTTTAAGGGGGGGAAGGGGTTCAGGGCCTGGGCTCAACCAACATCAGGTCCAATTGGGGGAACGAATAGGGATCGGAGAGGGAAAGAATGTAAGTCTGATGCTGACAGGGAAAATACTTTCCGGCTTGTGCTCTTTAACCGCATGAAATGAGCATAGGAAGCTGCATTGGCGGCGGATGGTAAAGGACAGACTTGGGCCCCCACAAAGGGGAAGCCCGCCCTAAACTGACTTCGATGTGTCTACTCTCAGACGCACGACAAAAGCAAGCAGTGCGGTTTTACAGGCTTCCAAAAAAAAAGGAACTTAAGAGGAAACTAATGTTCCGAACGTGGAAACGTCTTGAATCCCATAGATAAGGGTCCGAAGGGGGGACGAAAACAAATAAGTGAGCGGTATATTTTGGGAAAGAAAAAGGGGGGGTATCAAGACAGGTCCAACCGGCAGAGCCTTGGGCTGTTGGAACTCTCGCATCGGCGGTAATTTTTCTCACAGACCTACATTTGGGAACACCCGATGGGGGGAAGAAAAGAGGGGAGAAGAGGGGGGGGATGTCCCTCTTGCTACTGGGGGGTCGAAGGGGAAGAAGGATAAAAAAAATAGAGTCTAAGCGGACTACAAACCGCGCCCAATAGACACAGAGGGGCTGTTTTGCCCTTATACCCCGTCCCAAATGGTGATAAAGCTTACAGAACTGGAGAAAGGAGGGAGTGGAAGAGCGAAAATCAGATCATGGAAGTGAAAGAAGGAAGAAGTGACATCTGAGATACTTCTTCTGGGGGCTGAAACAGAAGCTTGTAGAAAAGTAAAAGATGTTAAGTATCAACTCCCCTAAAGTGGAGTCCAGGAGCAAGTGGGCTACAAACTAAGGTTAAAGACCATGGGCTGTTTGCTTCCTCTCTCTTACTAAAAAGTAAAAAAATGAAGGGCGGTTGTGAGGGGATTGGCCTCAGATCATTTGAGGGGGGGAAGGGTAGAAGCCATTCAAAACCTTGCTGGCTACCCCAGAGAGCCCGGGGGGAAAATCCGGTAGGAAGAAAGGGAATCAGGGAGGGGTTCGCAAACTGCCGACACCATTGAAAATTGTGTTTGGAGGTGGCCACTCTTGGAAGCAGTCATTGACGACGAGAGGAAGTACCGCGGTGAAACGCGTGGTTAGACAACAGCAGTATGTCGCGGGTTGGACTTGGGTCGGGAGGAATGAGCTCCACTCAACGAGGAAATCAAAAAACCATCGCCGTCTCAATCGTGCGAAATAAAATGAAGGGAAACCGCCTCAACAAGCAATGCCGAAAAAAAAAAGAGGAGAGAGGCATCGGAACCACCCAAAGGGTGCACGTAATGGAGAAGAAAAAAGAGATGAAACAGCGTTCCTTGAATAAATCTGCCACAATTATGGCAAACCGTGTACCACAGCGTGGCATGAAGCCCTTTCTAAAGGAGGACAAGGCGATAGGGAAGGAGGAGAGGAAGTCAGACGGAGGGAAAAGCGCTGGCGGCAGAGGGGTAGTAGAGGGGGAAAAAATGGGCATCACAAACTTTCAAACTTACTGCCACCTGGAGCTTGTTTTCATAGAGCTGGGCTAAGTTTCCGGTCAAGGAAGGCAATATTACAGGGGAGGGAAGGGGTAACAGAGAGGGAGAAGACGGCAGAAAACGGGCGAGAGTGAAAGACTTGGGTCTGAGGTTGTCGCCGCAAAAAGACAGGGGAGCAATCTGAGGAATAAATCGAACAGCGGGCCGGGGGAAAAGGGAAAGAAGCTGAAGCGCCCTAAATGGCCGGGAGTTGGGGTGGAAGCGGACTAAAGCCACCCCATCATCCACAACTTGCGCTTTGAAAAAACTAGAGAGAGAAACAAAACGGAGGAAAGAGATGGGGGTGGGGGGGGTAAGCAGGGGGAGAGGGGAGGGGGGGGGGGGGGATGGGGAGAGGGATGTCAGGGTGGTGAGGAAGGGGGGGGGGTTGGAGTGGGGAAAGAGAGGGAAGGGGGGAGAGCGGGGGGGAAGGCTAGGGATGTAGGAGTGGTTTGGTGAGGGGGGAGGGGGGGGTTGACTAGGGGGTGGGGGGGGGGAGTGGGAGGGGGGGGGGAGAAGGGAGGGGGGGGGGGGGTGGTAAGGATAGTGGGGGAGTGGGGGGGGTTTGTTGGGGGGGGGGGGGGAGGGAGGAAGTGAGGGGGGAGTGGAGGGGGGAGGGAGGGGGGGGGAGAGAGGGAAAGGTGGGTTGGAGGGGGAGGAGGGGGGTGGGGATGGGGTGGGGGAAAGGGGGGGGGGGGAGCAAGGGGAGGTGGGAGAATAGGGGGCGGGGTAGGGAGGAAAGAGGGTGGGGGGAGAGGCGGAGGGGGGGATGGAAGGGGGGGAGTGGCGGGGGTGGAGGGGGGGGGGGGGAGAGGAAGATGGGGGAGAGGGAGGGGGAAAGGGGGGGAGGGGGAAATAGGGGGGGGGGGGGGGGGGAAGGCGGGGGGGGGAGGGTAAGGGAAAGAGGGGGGGGGGTGGATTGGGGTCCGGGGAGGGGAGGGGGTGGAGGAGGCAGAAAGGGGGGTGTAGGGTAGAAAGGACAGGGGGGGGTAGGGTGGGAAAGTAAGGGGGGGGGGACGTAGGATGTGAGAGTGGGGACAGCACATGGGGAAAATGGGGAAGAGGCTGGTGGAGGGAGGTCGAAGGAGGGAGGGGGGGGAGATGGGAGAAGGTCGGAGGGGGTGGGGGTGGGGAGGGGGGGGAGGGTGTGGGGTGAGTAGAGAGGAGGAAGAAGGGGGGGGGGGGGGGGCGAAGGGATGAAAGAAGGGGAGAGGGATGGGAGAGTGGGGGGGGGGGAGGGGGAGGGGAGACCGTTTAGGGAGGAAAAGGGGAGGGAGTGGGGGGAGGTACAGGTAGAGAAGGGCGGAAGGGGGGGGAGGCGATGTGGGGGGGGGGGGTGGGGGAAGTGGAGGGGGGGAGGGGGGGGGGTGTGGAGTTTAGGGGTGGGGGGAGTGGTGGGGGAGAGGGGGGGGGGAGAAGATGGGAGGAGGGGGGGGAGGGGGGGGGTAGGTGGGGAGGAAGGTGGGTGTCGAGGAGGGAGGGGGGTGGGGAAGGGGGAGGGGGATGGGGGGGGTGGGGGAAGGAGGGGGGAGGGAGGGTGGAGGGGGGGGAGAGGGGGAGAGTGGGGGGGGGGGGGGGGTGAAAATGAGAGTATAAAGGAGGGAGTGGTGTGGAGGGTGGGAGAAAAGGGAATGTGGGGGGAAGGGGGGAAGGGCGTGTGGGGGGAGGGGAATGAGAGGCGTGTGGGGGTGGCGGGGGGGGTAGGGGGGACCTTTAAAAGAGTAATTTGTGGGGGTAGAAGAGCAGAGAGTAATCATCTGAAATCGTTAAGCTGGGAGATATCTACCACTTTGTCTAAAAAAGTCCAGAGATAAAGACATTATATTCTGGCCGTGACGTTTGCGCTAAATGGCGACAAAAAGAAAACGCAGGGTGAAAATCTAGACGAGTTCCTGCCGGCTCGCACGAGCTGTTGGGAACCGGGAATTCAGAATATTGACCTCGCTGAAATTCTCAGATATTCAAAAAATCCCCTGCTTGCTCGCCGGGGTGGACCTCAGTGATGCAGGGAAAGGAGGCAGAGAAAACGGCCGCTCCTCGCGGTGAATAAAGCTACTAATCTACCCACTGCAAGAGGGCAGGACTTATCCTTCTGACTTTCCAACTCTTTATGAGCAATCCTAGCCGCTGTTGGAAGATTTAGGAACTGTCAAAAGGGGGGAGGAGGCAGTGAGGGGAGAGCTTAGGGGTCCGTGTTGGACAAAGAATGAAGATAGGATAGGGAGGCGGAGGGCCGGACGTATTGACAAAGGTTCTGAGTTGGGTTGATCTTGTGCGTACTTCGAATGTTTTGGGAGAGTCGAAAAATAGGGAAGGAATGAAAGGACGAAATTTCAATAAAGAGAGGGGGGAAGTATAAAGGTCCTGGGACAAAAAAGGTCGCGAGCTGGTCATTTAGATAGTGATGCTTCAAGATTGGAAAACATGAAGGGGGGAGTGCAAGGTTGCGAACAACTACAGCCGCGTAAATGAGGGGAAGGACAAACCTGTAACCCCCCCGTCTCAAATTAACTGTGAATCATAAGTGGACATCGTCTTTCTATACAATCGCCGAAAGGATGATAGAAAATAACACAGGAGGGGAAAGAATGGCCAAAGACGAGCGAATAAGCAAAGCATGGGTGGATTTGGGAAAGTTGTTGTGCATTCCCAAGGGTGGGTTCTGTTATGGATACAACCTAGGGGGAGTGTTGCAGCACAAGATCCGCAGAAAAAAAGAAGGAAGGGAAAGGGAAAAGGTCACCTGCTGCGGTCACGTTCAACAGGGGTCGATGGAAAATACTTTCTCAAGTCTGGGTTGTCAGACGATCCAATTGCCTTTTGATACGGGAGAAGAGCAATTTTTGGGGAAATCAGTGGGGGAGGAAGTAGGAGACGAAAGGAGTAGAGACGAAGCGGTGATACGGGAGTACAGTAGAAACAACAAGAGGAAAAACAAAGAGTTGGAGCAAGGTTTTGGGAAGGGGGTAGGGAACCTTCGAAAAAGGGAAATTGCGACCCGGACCCCGGTGGTGAGTGGAAAATCGAAGGAAACAAGGATAAAGAAAAGCTAAGACGGGGGATACGTACCTGAACAGACACCATGGAGGGGGGGAAACCGCTCAAAAACACACTTGGAGGCATACATTAAATGGGGCGGCTATCTAGTGCTAAAGAGGGGAACAAGGGCCGAAGTGTAAAGGCCGACGAGCCGCTAGGGAAAAAGAGTGAGTTGATCCGAACGAAGCCTATAACCTCTAGTCATTTGCAGGCTTGAAGACATGAAAAGAGGACCGGGGGGATGGGAAGAAAATATGTGAATCAAATGATCGACTCTCTAGCGGTAATGCAGCAAAACACTGAATGGGGGGGGTTTCGCGTATCAGGAAAAGGATGAGCAGTAAAGTGATCAGAGACACGCCTAGGAGATAGGGTATATAGAAAAACAGTTATGAAAATGTTGGGTGTATTCTCAGTGGGAGAGTGACCAAAGGAAAAAAGGAGGGGGGGAAAACAAAAAAGAAAGATCCGCCTGCGTTGCCCAAAAAACTGCAAAGGGAAGAAGAAAAAAACTAGGTAAAGGGGTGGGGTTTGGGGGGGGTTTGAAGACCCTCTACTTTCCGGTAAAAATGGACGTGTAAGATGGGGGGAAAGTTGTGACCGCAAAACAAAAACCCCGAGGTTGAACAGGCTCTGAGGTGTCTGGATTTTTATTCAGACCTCGTTCCTTTTGACGATGTTGAAACTAAGTTTGTCGGCGTGAGCCGAAACGACAACCTCATTCCGGCATTTCCTTTGTAGCGGGGAGGGGGAAGAAAGACGCTGACGGATGATGCGGTCCCTCGAAGGTAGATCTTCCCGTAAATGTAAACCAGCTTCTCTGAGCAAGAGTAAAAAAAAAGGGGCGAGGGGTAGATGGGGTGGGAATGCAGACGCGAGGTGACAGGACTTGGGAGGGAGGGGCGCTGGGCCGAGTTATTCTTAAGTAGAATCGGCATCTGTCCAAATAAGCAAACCAGCATCTATTCAGATCGAGGGGGGATGCTAGAAGCGTAAGACAGCGCCGCGGACAGGGGAATCATAGAAAGAGTAGTGAGATCAGATCTGGTCCTCGGCCAGCTGCAACGGACACAAAGAGGAAAGGATCTTCTCTTGCCAACTTCGAATATCTCAGTCCGAGAACTAAAGTAATTTGCCTTGAGTTCGGGAGGGGGTCGAGAGGAGGAAAAAACGGGGGAGAGAAATGGGAGGGCCAGCGGCACCATCGGAGGACGAACTTGAAAGAAGAAAAAAACGGGGGCAATACTTCATGCGCTTGGATCCTCGCTCCCTATTGGACGCTGTCGTCCTTTCCATCCCACCAAAACGCCAAAAAAACAAAAAAAAACACCAAGAAACTAAACCAACTAGGACTGGGGAAGGGGAGAAGCGGCATATCAACTCTCAGGCTCTGCTTCTAAAGCGCGCAGAATCTTATTTGGCTGTCACCCAAAGGCTTCAAAGGAAAGGAAAGAGCGGGAAAAGAAGGAGGAGAAAGACGGCAACGAATGCGTGACGATGACGATAGAAAAAGTTAGGGCTCGGAGGTCAGTCGCGTGGTCTGGGGTCCAAACTATTCCGACTCTCCAACAACCAACGGCGGGAGAAGGGGGATATGACTGCGATGGGACGGTCCTAAGCCGACTACGGGGTGCGAAGAAAGGAAAGAGGAAAGAAAGCGAGAAAACTCTTATAAAAAGAAGAGAGGAAAGCATTATTAAGGGGGTCGGACAAGAGAGACTTTGGAAGGGGCAATCGAATCATGCCCAAAGGGTACAACCTTTTACAGAAAGTCGCGCGCAGCGACAATCAGACGGGAGAAGGCAAAAAGAGGGGGTCACTAAAGGATAGGACGACAAAGCCGAGTGTGGACAGGCGAAGACGGAGAAGGAGACAAGCGGACGAATCCAAACTGGAAAACCGCAGTTGGTGACGGCCGACGCGAGCTCGACAGTAGGGGGGCCGCTTGTCCCAAGTGATGAAGAGAAGAGACTTAAAAGGCGGGAACAACCGCCTAGAGGATCCTAAAGGGGGAAGCCAGCGAAACTAAATTCGCAAAGTGCAATCAGTAATACTCCAGATTGAGTGGGGAAGGGCGGGAAACATATCGGGGAGAAAGAGGAGAAAGGGAGGACGAGCGGGAGGCGGGACTGCTGATAGTCAGGAAATCATGGGGGATCGATCAGTGTTCTGCAAAAAATGTTTCACCAAGCATAAGTGCAGGCAAGAAGAAGAAAACTACAAGAAAGGGAAGAGAGAGAAAGAACAAGGGCGTCAAGAGAGGCGGACTGACATTGCCCAAGCGCAACTGAAAATAGGAAAGAACAACGACAGATTAGCCTTGTTTCCGAACGGAAGAATTGAGGGGACAAGGATGAGAAGCAGAGGAGAGGAAAAAAAGGGAGCGCTCAAGGAAGCTACAAAGGAAATGAACCGATGAAGGGGGTATTGAATTCCTCATCATGACAAACTCGGAACAAAAAAAACACGGCTGCACAATGGAAACACTGGGAAGTAGCGAGCCTCAACGAAAAGAAAAGGCCCGCAGAGAAAAGAGGCTGGGGGGGTTTTGGCGGCAACAGAATGTGAAAAAGAATAAAGGAAAACGCAGTGAAACCGTCTATGGGGTGTGACAAAACCAACAATCGCTACATCATGGGGAAAAGCCCATGGGGGAAGATGGTGGGGGGACAAAGAAGAGTCATTTCATTTTGGGGAACCTAAAAGAGGGGGTTCCAGGGGACCTTTGGAGATAAACTCAGACGCCCAAGCGAAATTTGGGGTACTGCTCCTGGCGGAGGGTACTCTTGATACTGGGATGTTAAAGAAAGAAAGAAAGAGGGAAGTGCTGGGAGTGGCGCGGGAAAGGGGAGTAAGGGCGCCGCTTCATTTTAGCCTCGTGATGGCCTTTGCCCAGGCAGAGGGAAGGCCCCGCCAAATAAAATGAAAGGAGGTGAAACGGAGACTACTAGAGACAGGGAGCAAAACGAACAGTCGGTGGAGAAAGTATTCGGTATGAATCTAGACAAGAATCCGACAAACGGGAAAACTTGGATAAATATTTTAAGCCAATCATGGAAGGACCGAAACAAAGGTTAGACTGGGGACGGTGGGAATGTCCATGGTGTAGCGGAAAAGGTAGTCACCGTGGGTTGGTATGCACTAATCTACGTTAGAAAGGAGATAACTCTAACGAGAAAAAACAATGAGGCCACAGAAGGGGTGGACGAACAGCAACAAATGTCTTTGAACTACAAGCGGAGTCAAATTCCTGTTTTTAATGGACTCTCAAAAAAGGTAGGACCTGACAGAACTAAGACCATCGAGAAACAGAGATGCCCAAAAGGGGGAAAAGGGGTCTTGAGACAAAGGGAAAAAAGGGAAAAATGGAGAAGCAGCCCTTGATAACCAGACTACCTGCAGACAATGCGTTTGAGGTAAAATCACTAAACGTGAGACATCTTGAAACATTCCTTGACGAGCCAGGGCTGGGCTTTGGTTGACTTGCGCGCCAGCTTGCCACCTCCCCGAGGTGCACGAGAAAACCAACGTAAAGTGAAGACGGCGGAAACTTGGGTGAACACAAATGAATATGAACCTCAAATTGCCTGGATCGGGCTCTCGTAGTATCGTCCAATAGGAAAGAGTGAAGGGGACAGGGGGCTGGGGTGGAGACGATCAGAAAAAGGGTCGGGGCGGACACGCCTTCATGAACTTGATAACCCAAAGCCTTGTTTTCATCCCGTTTAGGGATATAACGAACGTGAAGCGGGGAGGGTTGAGAAAAAGAGGAAGAAAGAAACAAAATTCAAGTTGTGGTTATTGGGGAGTGCTTCCAATAGTTGAAAGTCATGAACGAGGAAAGGCAAGGAGAAAAAAGGGTGGACGTTGGTAGAAGAAACAACAAATATGTCCATTTTGGAAAGTTTCGGACATCAGGATAGAAAGACAAAGGGGAAAGGGAGAGTACAGGAATCAGCCAACGCGCGTGATCAGCACAAAGAGCGGGAAAAAGTGAAAGACAATTCCAAAGCCCAAAAACTAAGACGTCCGTACGCCAACAGAGCGCAATAAATCGTGGAAACGCAGTAAGCGGGCCCAGTAGCGTGCCGACAAAGGAGGACTTAACCAAGTGGTGTGTCTTCAAGGTGCTAGGAAAGGGAAAAATACTCGGTGGCATGACGCGACGGAGGATACGTTACCGAAGGGGGAGGATATGAAAGGTAGGAGTCTCTGGAACTTACAAACGCGGTCGCTGTGTAGACATATTACAGAACAGGGAATAAAGGATTTCAACATGAAAAAAAAGCCAGCAAAAGGGAGGGTTGGGCAGAGACATCTGCGAATTTCAGGGCGAATGAATGAGGTCCTTCGTGGAACCTTAGATGAAAAGGCGATGTGAAAAGACGTGCGGGGTAAAAAAGGAGCCAGAGACAGGAAGCTATCTGTAGATCTGTCGTAGGAAAAGGACTATTGCACCAAAGGTCCAAAACTAAGCTCTCCGATGAAGGTGATGACACGAGGGGCGCTTCATAAAAAAACACAGCAACAAAAAGTACCGGTAAATAACTATCGAGAGAAAAAAAAGGGGAGGAACCGAGTGTTTGACAGGACGATAGTTTGCTGTATGATAGCCGGAGGATGTCAAAGCAAGAAGAGGGAAGAGAGGCATATGCGTGGCCAAAATGGGGCAGGGCCCGTCGACTCTTCCCTCGGCGTCATGGCGCTTGGCAGAGGAAGAAAAAGGCCGACGCAGGTCTTGTTTCAGATAAGCGTTAAGTTATAAACGCTGTTTGGCACCTAAGGGAACGAGTTTGCCTCGGACGGGAATGACGGAGGGCGAGAAAAAGCGAACAAGGGGAGAAGAATGGGGAACAGCCGGGTTGATGAAGATGGGAGGAAGCTCTAAAAACCGCCTCCAACGTTCAAATCAGAGACTTGGAAAAGACGAGAAAATTATCGCAGAGGCGAAAGACGATCGATTCATCCGGGCTTTTGTGTCAACAGAATATACTGGGGGGGGGAGGGGGGGGGGGAAAGTTCACGATTTAGGGAGGGTCAAGCCTATTTGGTTAGGGGGGAGTATGAAGTACGTCATCGTCGGGCTTTTCGGGATTTTGTACAGCTGATATCGAACTAGAGGGAGGTACGGAAGGCTGGAAACTACTTTGGAAAATTTCTTCTTCTGGGGTGTTGAAAACCCGGGGGGCGACGCAGGAGTTGGTAGGGAGGACGGAAGATTCAATAGGACTAGACAATATTCGAAAAGTGCACTATCATAACCTTGGGCTTGGGTCTTATAAAAGGAAGAAAAAAGCCAAAGAGGGCTTACTTGCTTGCAAGAGAA
>Ga0179591_1310589_pt1 | contig 13925 bp, 11 predicted proteins | sample CZOMad2_1_08_16f_FD_182891 | JGI IMG/M metagenome (GOLD analysis project Ga0179591, IMG submission 182891) | Vadose zone soil fungal communities from Angelo Coast Range Reserve, California, USA - CZOMad2_1_08_16fungal (PacBio error correction) | ecosystem: Environmental > Terrestrial > Soil >...
GCACTCGGGCAAGGGGATAGTCCTTAAGGGAGGGGGAAAAAATGTGACGGCCGGGGGAAATATCTCCATGAAGATGGCAAAACCACTGACCGTGGTTTGTTAATGGGGGCTGCTTCCGAGAAATCAAAAGGAGAACAAATTGGGGGGGGGGGCCATACGATCCCGGGGGAGGGAAATTCTTTGATCTGTGATTGTCAAAAGGCATAAGGAAAGAATCGAGCGCTGCGACCTCGCAAAGGGACTGAGCTTGAGGGCGTCAGGACGATGTAAGCGACAGTCTATTAGGGGGGAGGGGCAAAAAACCTTGCGAACCGCCTTAGGAGCCCCTTAATCTTTTCTTGGGGCGGCTAAAGCCGGCAGATGGGGCTGTAGAAGAATGACACACTCGGTTCGGCAGGCGATTCGACGCCGGCGACGTCAAAAACCCAAGCGAAAAAAGAACATAGACCTCTAGAAAGAAAATAGGGGGGGGGTCTATCTCCCAGAAATGATGATCAACACAACCTCGGGGAGGAAGTGGGGGAAAGACTATAGTAGAATCAGAGATCGCCCCATGAAAACTTTAAAAAAAGGGTACGGATGCAGGGGTCGGCGTAGGGGGAGGAGGAGGAAAGAGAGTGGGAACTAGAGTTCTCAAGGAAAAAGGAGAAGAATCAACTACAACAAAAAGAGAAAAAAAAAAGAGAGACCCAAAAACTAAAGAAAAGTGAGAAAAAACACGGGGGGGGGGGGGGGGGGGAGCGGGGCAAATCCAAAAAAACTCAATTTAAGCGAAGTGGGGGGAAAGATGGAAAGAATGGTCATCTTTGTCCCGGATGAGGAGAGTCCTGCACACGCACGCGTGTCGGCCTGTCGAGAGCGCTTCGGGGGGTGCAGGGAATCTCTAAGAAAAAAAGAAACCCCTAATGATGGGAGGACAGTCTTCCCCCCAAACAGCTTTATTTGATCTGGCGGCAGAACCCAAGCAATCATGTAGGGGGAATATGGTGAAACGAGGAGTGGAAAGAATAAGGGACGGTCAACCTTCACAAGGGGGTCCTCGAAAGAATCCCTTTCACTCTGAGGTGGGGAAGATCGTCGGGGGGGAAGTGTAACGCACCTATCACACCGGGGGGGATAGTTGGAGAGGGAACGGACACTATCTTAGAAAAAAACTTGCTCTAGGGTCGTCAGCGGGGCGAAGAACTGGGATGAAAACCGACCGTCTAAAGGAGCGCGGAAAAAAAAGCGCTGTTCCTACGGGGCCGCTTTTTTGGCGGGCCTGAGGCGAGGCGCTAAAAGGGCGGTGGCTGAGGGCTGGGGACTATCTGATCAGGCCATTGAGAGTAACCGGGAATCAGGGAGAAAGGTCTATCGCAGCGATCGTGGCGGAGGGCACGCGCCGCATGAGGGGAGAAGGGGAAACGAACCGTGTAAGAAATTACTGGAGGGGGGAGGAGTCGAAAAATTGTATGCCATGGAAAAGTGTCCATGAGGAATCGGAGCGGTAAAAGAAGAGATTATGGAAGATTCTAAAATCCTTTGACCGCATAGGGGGTGCATTTCAAACCGCCGTCAGGGGGGGTCTTGTCTCACTGGAATAGGTAGATATATTAGACTAAGAAAAGGAGTGTTGTTCCGGACAAGCAGGACGTGAGGGGGGGGGTCGTAGTTTCTGAGGGGGGGACCCCTCTTGGGGACACAATCATTGTTTAAAGAAGCTCCAAGTTAAGAATGGCTTGAGAGAAATGTTCAAACATGTGGCAGAACCGAGGCATTAAAAATCGAAAGCTTTCTAACATTAAAAGAACAATTATATTTCGGGATGCGGAGTCAGAAGCGAAATCAGGGAAGACGCGAATACCGGAAAAAATTGGGTTTGCGTAAAGACGGAAAAAGGCCTGGGAAAAACGGCTCTAAACAACAAACGGAGAAGGAATATGGGGAAAAAGGACTTTTCCGGTTGGAAGGACGAATAAAGTTCAGGCCGGGAAGGGATAGTCCAAGAGGGAGTCCTCGGGTCCCGAAGCCTTGCCGGGGGAAAGGATGGACATTAGCGCCAGCTGGACAAGTCTATGACGGGCGGAAGGGGGGGAATGCGCAGCGCCGGACGCTACCTTTGAAATGGGAAATAAGGTACCGGACAGTAGAGGGGGTGAAAACAGTACTTCAGAGCCCCATCCGCAGAAGAAGGGGCAGGAATCCGCTTGGGAGTCGAATATCAAGAGATGAAAAAAAGACGTCGGGGACATGAAGCTCAATCCTCTCATTGAGTGGGCAGGGGAAAAATTGAGGCGATCCGCAGAGAAGAGATCATGGAGGGGGATGCTACCTCGTTGGAAGCAGGCATATGGACATTTTAAAAAAAAAGAAAAGCCAGATCGAGCAAGCAATGCGGTGAATGAGAAACCTTTCCAAGGGAGCTCTTCTCTGAGAAAAGTCGCGATCCGTCGGGGGGTGGGGGGGGGGGGGGGGGGGGGTAAATTGGTACTTCAGGACTCATATATAGGGAACCGGCCCCTCCATTAAACTCAGAAAACTTCTCCGCAGCGCCCAACCGCGGTCAGGTTGCGAGCGTTGTCTACGAAGTGAGAAGTGGTCATAAAGTCCAACGGGGGGGGGGGTCGAATCATTTTGGGCCCGCTCCTAACGTTCTCCGACGCCCGGGGCAACAGGGGGGGTGAGTTCAAAAAAGAGACGATCCCGCGAAAAAAAAAAAATCTCGTTTCATTACTCGTCCTTCGTTCAAGGCCACTGGGATGGGGAAACAGGCCTCCTCACAAAGACGAATTAACAACTAAAAGGAGTAGTATTTGAGGAGGGGAAAAAATGAATCTTTCTTAATGTTGGTGGCCGCTAAGACGAGAAACTCAGGAGTTTACGGGTTTTCTTGAAGAAGAAATTCGGCGGCGGGAGCAGAAACTGACTAGGGGTGTCTTCAAGGTTTAGAGAAGTACTATGTCCAGCCGCGAACAGGTCGGGACGGTCAACATGTGAGGGCCTCCTCAAGCTTCGCCCGGAAGCTGGGGGAAGGTTGGGGCGCTCTAGCTCGGGGGGAGAAATGCGCTGCTTATATACCACATCGCGAAGGAACGACGCAGGGGGAGTAAACAACAAAAAAATCCGCCGCCAAAGCACTCGACAGTGAAAAGAAGGAAGAGGGAAGGGTGTAGCACATTCATCACAACAACAAACCGGGGGAGGAGAGAATTTTCTTAGGAATAGACACTGGGGCCCGGTCTTGGGGGATGCGGAGCGGGACGCGTGGCTGCATTACGTGAGAAAACGCAAAAAGCGGGACAAATTAAATAACTCAGTCGCAACCTGCTTCCAAAAAAGAGAAAAAAAAACTCTTTCACTCAAAGCTGTGGCGAAGATGGCGGCTGTCGAAATTGACGAGGGAGCGGTGCCGCGCTTGCTTAAACAGTCCTGAGAAGGGCACCAAAAAAACGGGCCAGAATTTGCGTCTATGTAAAGAAAAAGGAGGAAATCTCCTCAAGAAGCAAAAAAAACCAGACACAGCCTGCGCCAGGGGGGAAGCGAGAAGGTCAACCAAACAAAATGAAGGAAAGGTTCGCGTCCCAACATACCAAGAAAATGCTTTGGTCTAGGTTAAAAAACAAAGGTGGCGGGCCGAAGTTCAAAGAAAAGTCACAGGGGCGGAAGTACGAAAATTCAAAAACGTATCTGGTGCAGCTCCACTAAGCTAAAGACTGTTCCTGGACGCCCACACGTAAAAAGTGGTTGTGGCGATCGGCTACCTCACAGTGCAGAGGCTATGCAGCGGATCAGGTGTGTCAACATTCAAAGACGGGCGCAAGCAGATGACACAGGCGCGGGACTTTGGAAATGACACGGGTTCTGGAAAGCGTTCTTCAGACAATGTCGGGTTAAGGGGGGAACGGGGGTCATCTGATCCTTAACCTTTTCTAGGGGGGAAAAAGGAAAAAAAGGGACGCTCACGGAGATCTCGGGGGTTGCTTAGAGCCGCCGCCTCAGTGATTGCGAATTCAACGTAAGTTTGCTGGTGAAAGTGGCGGCCTCGGCACATGAAGGTGAAGTTATCACCGGTCGAAGAGTGGCCTTAATCGGAGGGGGAGTCGTGTCTAACCTGGGAACCGCTCAATTTCTTAGTAATTAATTAAAAAATAGGTCATGAAAAACGAGGTTTCGCGGGCATCCAAACGCTTGCTTAGGACGAAAGCAATTTAGGGGCCGGAACATCAAATGGCCGTGGCTTTGGAGTATGGTGAAGGGAAAGGTGGTGAGCCTAACCCTCGGATCTTGAGGAGTTTGAAAGAGAGCACAAGTACTAACCCGGTACTCAAGTGGAGCAATGTGGAGAAGATAAACCTCTTGAACAGTAAGAGGAGGAAAATAGAGCATGTATAAACCTAAGGAAAAGGATTAGAGTCTGAAATCATCAGAGGAATAGAAAAAGCGAAAAAAAAAACCGGATTTTGTGTATGTTCTACGAAAAAGAAGTTGAAAAGATCAAAAACCAACGAGGATAGAAAAGGGGCTTTTTCAACAAGGCAAGGTCCAACTCTGGAAGAAAAGCAAACAAAAAGTGCCATTTGCGGACTGAGTGTAGAAGAAGTGGATGACTGCAGAAACAATCTACTATTCCTTATGGAGGATAGAAAAAGAGAGGAAAAAAAACAAAGGAAACGGCGGTCACACTGTTTCTTCCTTATTGAGGGGGAGCAGACATCCCGGGGCGCCTTGGGACAATGCGTGTAAAACGAGCGGGTTCGATTGCAAAAAAAAAGGACGGCAAAAAAGAAACGCCGCGTCCGTCGGGGGATGAGGAAAAAACGAAGTGTCTTCGTCATATAGGTGGTGCCAAAAAAAAAAGCAGACTTACTTCCTCCCCATATGGTGCGCGTCAAGGAGGGTCTATCGAAAAAAAAAAAGGGACTTAATCGCTGTAAAGGGGGGAGAGTCGGGGGATACGCTCGGGTGGACCGTCATTCGGAAAAAAGGGGCATAGAGGGTCGCAAACCGGGGCTGTTAATTCCATCACCTGAGAAAATAAAGGGATACAAAAATCTTAAATTCGAAGTCGTAATGTGGGAGAGACACTGGAAGCAGGTCAGGATCAGATTCGACCAAGACCACTAGGGGGGGAGAGGGGAGAGCGTTCCAAGCCTAACCTCTGAGGGGGTTCGGAAAACTAGTTTGAAGCGCTCACTTTGAGAGGGGAAGGGGGCCCAGTTGCTGGCCGACACTGGACCGCAGTATCGTGGCATAAGGGGTAAAGGTCAGCCTATCGAGGGAACCTAAAAAACAATGTAAGGGGGTGTTGTTCCTTTACTTCAAAGGAAATACTATCTGTAACAATACGTCGTTCAAGTGGAACTAAGGACTTCTCTGCAGTTGCGACGCGCTCAATAATCGAAAAAAAATCGGAGACATTATTTCTGTAGTAAATTGGTGGGAACTTCTTCAGGAGGAAAACAGGGAAAAGAAGTTGGGTGGTGCAAGTCAAAGAGCCAAAGGAGGGGGGGAATTGGTTGATTCTTATGACAGGGAGGCGCTTCGAACGAAGAGGGGGGAGAAAAATTAACGAAAAAAAGGAGGGCCGACGGGGATGTCCGCAGCCAGCTTAACCTAGATAGTCTGGCAAGACCGAAGCGGCGTGAGGAGGGGGGAAAACGGGGTCTTCGGTCAGAGAGAATTAGTGGTTCTGAATCTTTCGCGTCGTATATGCCGCTACAGGTACCCAGGAGGAAGGGAAAGGAGCAGTCCAACGCGCACGAAAATAAGCGACAGTTTTAAAGCCTGTAAGAGAGGGGGGAGGAAAAGAGAAAAGCAGAAGATACTAAAAAAAACAACGTAGAGGAGATATAGATTTGATTTTGCGACCAGAGCAAATGTAGCAGGGGGTTAGGTTAAGTTTTTTACAGAGGGGGGAGGGAAGTCAGTCGTCTCTGTCTGGAGATTTGTGAGCAGAAGAAAGATCCTCAACCAGGAGGGGAAGAGAATATGTCCGACACTCTTCAGACAATCAAAAAACATTCAAGGGGGGAAAGGAGAATCAAAGGGGGACCTTTTGCCGGAGGGGAGGAGAACTGAATCGCAATGGAAAGAAATCGAAATGTGAGGGTACCGACGCTCGCGCCGATCAGAGGCTCAACCGTCTAATGCGAAAGGGGGATCGATCGCAAAACAAAATCAGAAAGAGGGGATCGGGGGGTGAGGGAGAGGGGAAAACACCAAGCACCTCATCCTGTCGAAACGAGGGTTTTGCAAGGAGGAGGAGGGGCGGCCTGCCAGTCACCTTAAGATAAAAATACATAAACTCGCGAGCTTGAGACGTAGGGAGGAAGGCGGCCCTATCAAAAAACGCTGGTCAGGTAGATAGGGGGCGGAGGGCTAAAGCAAAAAGGGAGAACTGCGTCGTCATCTGGTATCAGGGGGATAGAAAGGGGATATCGCAAGGATGCGCTACCGCCATTCTTAAGAAAATGACGCTTAAAAAAAGTGGCATTGCTCTCTCGGCCGTATAAGGGAAGGGGGAGATCCGTTGGCTGGGTTATCAGGGATCCGTTTTGCGAGCCAAGACTCTCATTTCGAGAAGGACATGCGCTGTTGCACTCGAAAAAGCCGCCATGCGAGGGGAAAAATGCCAGAAATTCACCAAAGGGGAGTGGGAGGGGGGGGCGGGATTCGCAATCTTCGATATCGTTTACGCGAGAATAAGGATAATGATTAGTATGTAAGAGGAGGAAGTGCGTCTTAAGCAATGGTTACGAGCACATAGGAGAGGAATGACAGTAAAGGGGGGTCATTCCCTCTCTGGGCAGGCAGCCACGTCTATAGGAGGGAAAGGAAAAAGGACTATGGGAAGAGGGAACCAATTACAATGTAAATGTCTGTCGAAAAGAAGGAAATGTTCTACTCCCAAGAGAAAGGAGTTACTCGAAAATGGCAGGGAGGGTAATCTTGAACTTCGGCGTTCCAAGGGAATCGCAAGCGTGGTCATTAAGAAGTCTGGGGAAAAGGGGCTAAGGGGTGCTATCATTCCACAATGAAGTAAAATTTATTTCAGGGTACAAAAGGAGGGCCTACAAATACCGCCAGACAAGACACTGAAAGGGGGTTGTGGAGGGGAAAAGAAGCGAAAGGGTAAAACTATAATATACTCAACAACAACAATGAGAGTTAAGGAGGGGTCGTTTATTTGGGAAGATTTCACAGGGACCAAACTTGCCGGGACTTGGAGGAGGGAAGCGAAATAGCAGCAGTCTACTTGTGGGGAGCGATCACCGCAGGCATTCGTTGGGCCGAAAAGAGGGAAAACGGAGGTCCCTTTCTAAGAGGGTTGGAGGGAAGTAAATGGTCGGGAAAAAGAAGGGGGAAAAGTCTCTCGTGGGGCGCCTTGGGTCCACAAACTGGACGTCAAAAGAAAAGAGAGGGTCAGGGGAACCAGGACATTAAGGTCAAGACTTAACCATCAGAACGAGGGGTAGGTACTTCCATCACACGCCGTTTTCGGAGAGAATTGGGATGCCGCTAAAAAGTCAGGTTAATGAAGGGAAGTCACCCTGCTTGGAAAAGAGGGGGAGATTAACACTGGGAAGAACACTCAAAGGTCATAAAAAGGCCGATAAGATCTGTGCGAAAAAACCTGCTTTATGAAGGAGGAGAATGGGCGAAGGAAAAAAACCTACGCCTAGCTTTGAGGAGGCAAAAAGCTTCCAGGGGAGGGATATCAGAGGAAAACACTTCCTATCGCTAAATTTGGGGGAGGAAGGGAAGGGGGGGTACAGAGAATCAATCATATCTCCCAACCGACGAATTTTAGCCGCGCGTCCAGAATTACACAAAGGTTAAGGTAGAGAAATGCTGCTCGTGGGGGGAGGCGAGCAAGCTCTTTGGGGGGGGGGGGGGGGGGGGGGGGGGGGGTGGGTGGGGGGGGTGTGGGGGGGGGGGGGGGGGGGGGGGGGGGGGGGGGGGGGGGGGGGGGTGGGGGTGTGGGTGTTGTGGGGGGGGGTGAGGAAAGGAGATCATTTACCTGAATACCCAGACCCGCTTCTAAATAGCGGAGGAAACGTTTTCAAGAGAAAGGGGAAGGGATCAGAAGGGATCACATCCTTGGGTGGATATGAAAGTGCTACTACACCGAACTAAGTAGGCGGGCAATTCGGTCGGTCCGTCAGGAGTTTTTAAGACAGGAAAGGAAACGCTAGACACATTGTTAAAATCTGGGACAGGAAGGGGCTTTATTTGGTTGGAGGAGGACGAGATCAATTCTTTGGGTGGTCCTAAGAAAGGGGAAACCGGTAGGGTTACGGGGTTGGGGGGGGATCGTGATGTGCGCGAAAAAGAGACGAATCGAGAATTGTGCAGGGCGTTGAGAAAAAATAAAGTAAGGGAAGAATCCGCGTCAACCAGAATATTCTGGGAAAAAAGGGACTCAGAGGCAGAGGGTATTGGACCTTTCTTTTCTGCTGTCCGGGGTAGGGGAGCGCTCGTAGAAGACGCACATCGGGTCTTAACTAAGGAAAGAATTCACGAGAAGTACACAACGCTCCTAGAACCTCTAGGGGGGGACATGGACTCGTCAGAGACAGATCAACAACAAAACTTAGGAATGAAAAAGAGACTTATTATAGGATCGGTAAAAAACTGTTCTGAACAAAAAAAAAAAGGGGCTTGAGGAGCGTGCGGTGGGTGGGAGGGGGAGGGAGGGGAATGACGAAGAAGACGTTTTGTTCTCGTAAAGCGACGAAGACTCCTGAAAGGGGGGAAGGAAGAGGCACACGTGAGGCCGACTTGTCTAATCGGGCTCGAAAGAAAAAAAATTGTGAAGACGAAATATAGGGGAGGGGGGCCTTCAGAGGAATAAGTCTCACTCCACTCAATTTGTTCGAAGGAAGGGGAATAGCGACGGGATCACGAGAGACCCGCAGAAAAGACACTACATCCTGAAAAAGGGTCGATTCGGTAAACACACAAATTAATGACTATGAGCTGAAAAGACACAAAAGAAAAGAAACTCAAGGAGGGGGACGGTTGTGTCGAAATGTGTCTCTCTGCCAAAAATTCACATTTAGTACATAGAAACGTAAACGAGAGGAGGGGGCACTCTCTAGAGGGAGGAGTGTCTCTTCCATATCAAAAAAAGGAGGTTCTCTTCGTAGCTACTGCTCAAACCAGTTCTCACTGTCGGAGTAGAGTGGGATTCATGACATGTTTAGAAGTGAAACAGTACGACGTTTCAGAACTGAAAAGGGGGGTCTTTCCATTGCTTCCTGAGGGGGGGAAGGATATAAATGCGGGGGCCTCGGTTTTCTTTGTCTAATGCCCCAGTTAAGTCCTCCATGGAGGCGGAAATAGATCGGGGTCAGTTCCCGAATCAACGAAAAGGAAAAACTTAAATGGGAAGAGGGGGAGAAAGAATAACGGGCTTAGAGACTAGAGACGTGAATTTAGAACACTCGGCATTTGGAGGCTATAGGGGGAGGGAATGAATGCGGTATTCTTGCGATCGATACTCCGCAAAGATTGGATTACGTAATCTCTGCCGGACTGAGGGGGGTGGAGGGGGGGAAGCCACGTAAAATATGATAGAAGGAAACAGTCTTTATTTATTAATAAGGAATAGGTCTTAGTGAAGTACACTCTTAAAAGCGCGAACGCGAGGAAAGGTCATGGGAAAAATCATGGACAGATGAGCGGGGGTCGAAAATGAGGGGGCTCAATTTCACCTTTCGGTCATAACAAGAGGGTACAGGAAAGAAGGGCGACGGGAGCCTTTTGGGTCCATCCACCAGAAGGCAAGGAAGGGAAGTCTTAATGTCATCCAAGGAGGCATACAGATCCTAACCGGGGAAGAACCGGGTGTGCGGGCTACCTTAAACGGAAAAATCAAGGAAATCATAAAAACACGAGTAGTAAAAATCTATAGAAGGGGGGGTTTTAAAGGTAGGCTTTCATTTGAAGGGGGGGGGAACACTTGGGGGGAAGGTCTTTATGTCTTATCTTGGGAGGGACTAACTTAGACGTCAAGGAGCAGTAACGCCTTGCCGGATGGGGAGATAAAAAGAGCTGGACCCGTCTGACCGGGGAAACGTGGGACGCGAGGGATGGGGGAAAGGGGAATGCGAATTGGGGCCTTTTTCAAAAATGCTTGAAATGACCATCTCCTCTGGGGGGAGTCAGGCAAAAAGACGGCTACGCACAAGAAGCCCACATGAGGGGAACGACTTGTCTGCCGAAGAGGTTGCGTAGGCGAAGGAAGATGAAAGAGAACAAGCTCGTCACTAAGGAAGCCCCGCTGGGGAAGCGACAAAAAGGATTTGGCCTCATATGGGGGAAGGAAAAAAGCGCGAAGAAAGGATAGACTGACCTCTGGTAAGCCTGGGAAAAAAAGAGGGGGCACAGGGATCAAGAACCGTTGGGGGATGACCGGCCATTTCAAGAGAGCGGGGCTCGAGAAACAGCGCGGGGCCGAGCGCGAAAAATGGGGGGGGGGGGGCTCGAAAGTGGGCTGCTCAACTAAAAGGATCGACTAAAATCCCATGGACCCAACAGGGTCTAAGAGTCGCGCCGATGAAAAAGAAAACCAGCGTAAAGGTAGGAAAACGCTGCGTGGTAATCCGCCCTTGTCAGGAGCCAAGGTGTCATGCCGAACAAAGAAAACCCGCTGACTGCTCAGAAACTTTTCGAAAAAAGCCCCGGAGAAAAAAGAAGCAAAATCCTTGTGTAGTGACGGATAAAACGGAGTGCACGAGCATTGTGTCAAGGGGATCGAAAAATTACGTTAAAGAGCGGGGGGAAGTCCTCTAGGACACCTAGTTACCCTAGGAAGGCAGGGGTTGATGCACTTCCTAGGAACTCTGTCATGAATTTTGGGTGACGCGCTCGGAATAAAGGGGAGGGGTAGGGAAGGGGGGGTTGGAGCTGGGCATTCTATATTGCGAATCCCCTGATAGGAAAGGTCTAAAGAAAGGTACGAATGTAAGCCTGAAAGAGATATCGTCGTAACGGGAGAGTAGCGCCAGCTCTCGCAATTTGGGGATTTGGACCTCTGGGGAGGGGAGGGGCATGTCCTAGCTTGGAGGAAAGAAAAGAGGTTCAAATAGATTAAGAAAAACTTCAAAGAAAGCGCAAGTACACCAAACGACCCGAACCCTCGTGTTTTTGAAAAAGAAGAAGAAGGTAAATCCCGAGAAGAAAAGAAGAAAAAAAAGAGCAACCAAAAAAAAACCAACAGGATGAAAAGAGAAGATGTGAAATGATGATATCTCAGGATGGGTTCACAAAAACAGGTGTCGTGTGATCGGAAGGCGGGGGTCTCGGGGGGGGGGGGGAGGGAGCTACTGACGGAGGCAGGACGATTTTGTTGCTCTAGATAATCTTCCGCAACACAGGAGAAGACTCGGTCGAGCCAATAGAAGGGCGGCGAAAGGGAGGTCGGACAAAAAAGGTGACCGGGAAATATCTGCGTTAACGGAAAGGCCTACCCAACGGGCGCAGGAAAAAGGACGAGCTCTCAATCAAAAAGGGGGGCATCTCGCCGTTCACGTTCCCCAAAAAGGGAATTACAGAAAACAAGGACGTAAGTGGTACAAACACAATTGGACCGTGAGAGGAGAATCAAAAATAAAAAAAGCTGTCTGTAATGATGGGGGGGGGGGGCAATGATATGTGGAGAAAAGCCCGGGTCTGGGCCCACGGGCCTTCAAATGTCGAGGTGAACTCGATGGTGAATCTGGATCGTAAATGTTCAGGAAAAAACTATACAAAACGGGATGTGACTGGCTTCTAGGATAAGTCTCTGGCGGAGGAAAACGTGCAGGCGGCAGTGGTTTGATGAAGGAAAAAACTGGGAGCACCTCGCAAGGAGCAGGGCAGAAAAAAGGAGAGGTAAGAAAATGGCGGGAGGGAGAGTCGCGCCGATTCGAAAAAGTTGAGGGGATATCGTTGGGGTGTCGGATATACGGAAAGGGTCGGCACGTGAGTTAGATATTCGCTCGAATCGAAGGGGGGGCGGGGAACGTTAACGGGGGAGGAAAGGGGAAAGTGGGGGGGGCGCGTTGAGGGGGGGGGGGAAAAAACACAGGGTGCTGGAGAGAGTGGGAGAACAATGGGAAGAAAAATATTCGGTATCCGCGGTAAAGATGAAGTGTTGGGGGGGGTGGGGGGGGGGGGGGGAAGACTATAGCGTGGGCTGAGAGATGGGGGGGAACTGCTCCCTTCCATGCTAGGAAGGCATCCTTCATACCTCGTCTTGTCGAGGTTCATCTCACGTCGATATTAGGGGAAGAAAGCGGATGGAAAAAGGGGTCACGGCCCATGACGGAATGGGGGGCGCCAGGAATGGCTTGGTCTAGCCTCGAGCTGTTCGGGGAAAATCAGTGGGGAAATTAGCCAAGGGGAGACATGGAACAGGATTCAGAGGGCCAAAGTCAGCAAAAAAGAAAGGAAGAATCGGGCCTTTTTTTTATAGCCACGAAGGGCAATTAAAAGAAGGGGGTCGGTCCGAAGTAGAAGGGAGGGGCCGGAAGAGACCTACTCTAACAATTTGGGTGTTTGGGATAGGGGCTGAGGGGGCTCAAGGAAAACTATCTTAAAACAACGGATAGGAGGAAGGGAGCTTTGGGGACAAAAAAACCGGTCCGAGGGGGGTCTCGCAAACAAAGGGTGGATGGCGATAGGGAGTTCCTTTGATTACGTACGTAAGAAAAGAACAAGCTCACAGTGATGTACGGGCAATATCTCAAAGTCGGTCGCAAAAAAAGTGGGGGTGGGGGGCTTCATGGTCACCTGCGGGTAGCTGGAGGCGCAATCAGGAAAAAGGATTCGGGAAAGTGGGCGCCGGTGGCCCTGTGGTGACCCATTACGACTCGGTTTCAAGTTCAAAACGCAGGGGTCATGAAACTCCAATCTCAGTCCTGGCGCGTCCTGCCGGAAAATCCACGCCCTTGGGTTTCGGAAGCGAAAAATACGCACCCGCGCCAACTTCATGGGGAATACCGTAATGGAAACTCACCGCCGGTTATGGTCAAAGGGGATTTCTGTAAACACTCTCGCGTCCCGGAGAAGAGAAGGACTGTCTGCGAGGACCAAGGAAAGAAAAATGGTTGAGAAGCCAAACAGATAAAGTCAGAAGGGTGGCGGGTACTGCCACAGTGGCCATTTACCTGGAGGAAAGAGAGGAAAGGAAACAGCCCTGTAAGAGGCTCACAGTGGCGGGGGGAAAGGAACTCTAAAAAATGTCGAAGGAGACCCACAATAAAAAAAAATGGTCTCGCCCTCGGGAAGGAACCAAAAAAAACTAGGCAGTGAAGGAAACTAAGGGAACCGGCCTCCTCCGGCGCCCCAGTTGAACATGAAGGAAAAACAATACCCGAAGATAGCTAGACAATTTTTTCGCCTCAATCTCGACAGATAGAAATCCGGGTGATGGTGTCAGGAAAAAAATCGACGAGCCTTAGGCTATTCAAAAAGCATTGATTTGGCTCTTCCATCTTGCCAAAGTGAAAGTTTTCAGTACTCACGAACACTCGGCAAAAACTCAAAGGCGGAAGTATTGCGGTATTGAAAGGGGGTAAAAAAGGGGTCCGATAACACCTGGGGGTGGGTTTCCTACGAGAAAAAAGATGAAAGTGTCTCAGGAAGGTTTGAGTTTCTTCAATGAATTCCGAGTCGCTGAAAAAAAAACTCGCGATAAAAATGCTTCTCTTTCGTTTGTAGATAAGGACGATGGAAGAACACGCAACCGATCGTCGTCAAACTTTATTTCTGCCTCAGAGGCTTTGCGCCGACATCTGGGGATTTGGGAAGGGGTGCAGGGGGTCACGATCCACGGAAGAGGTGAGGAAGATTGCGACTATATAGTCACTCGCGAGGACATCTCTCGAGGAAGCGGGGACTTCCCAAAAGACTTCGAGTCAAAGACCGTTTTGGGCTTCAAGAGTGGGGTACGATCAATA
>Ga0179591_1306886_pt1 | contig 13924 bp, 10 predicted proteins | sample CZOMad2_1_08_16f_FD_182891 | JGI IMG/M metagenome (GOLD analysis project Ga0179591, IMG submission 182891) | Vadose zone soil fungal communities from Angelo Coast Range Reserve, California, USA - CZOMad2_1_08_16fungal (PacBio error correction) | ecosystem: Environmental > Terrestrial > Soil >...
GGGGGGGAGTTGTCTCAGAGGTTAGTCAAGTCCGACTGTGGGCGAATGGGGGAACGCCAAGAAGAGGTGGAGTAGGGGTGCAGCCGGAGTCGCGGTGGGGGGGCTTGGGTAAAGTAGATGAAAAAGTGGCGCTCGCGATTGAGCAAAGGCGAAGACCTTCGGGGAGGTCGGGGCGGACGAAACGATTGCCGGGTCTCGTAATATGTTTCGCTGGATGGGGACAAATAGTGAACGGAGGGACAGGCCAACCAGAGAGATCGGGTCGCCCCGGGTGACCCGGCTGAAACTGGCAGTAAAAAGAGAAGGAAAAATGATCAATTGTTGTATAAGGAACCCAAGGTCCTGGAAAAAACACAGACACTTAACACCATTTTGGGAAAAAAGGAAGAAAGACCGCCGGAACTGTACATGGGGAAGTGTTATAAAATGGGGTCGCCAGGGTATAGGCGCTCAACGAAAAAGGCGACCTCCGGATAGTAAGAAGTACGTGACCCAGGACTCTAGTCCCTCCGCCGGCGGAAAACAGATTTGACGGGTCGCAAAGGAGACCTTTTGAAATATCGGATCGAAAATGAATGGTTCGTTCGAGGTAATAATGAAAAAATATGTGGGTAGAGCGCAGAGGGACTGGGGCAACTCTCAAAGAAGGTTCCCGAGTAGGGAGTAATTGCTTCCTGATTTAATTCCGAAGAGAGGTAGCATGAGGGGGAACGCGGTATTTGAAGAAGGGGCAGGAAACGTGGAAGACCCGTACAAGGGAAAGTGTTAGTGCAACAGTAGACAGAGGAAAATCGGACACTCGTCTGGCAATTAAAAGAGATTGGGTGGGGGGGACGGGAAACAGGGGGAAAAGGGAACTCGAAAAATCTAGCGCCGTCCCATAAGGACGCCACACCTTCCTAAACACCGATCAAAGAGGCTATGACCGCGGGTTTAACGTGTCTCCCTCCAAAAAACGGGCCCCAGATGGTGGGAACCAAAAAAATATTAAGAACCCCGCGCAAAAAAGGACGTATAACAACATACACCTGACATCGTCACGTGGGGCTGGGGGGCACGGGCATTTTGACTGGGGTGAGTCTTGGGGTACTATTTGGGTGGACGGAGACGTAATAAGGGGCCGGGTCTTACGCAACGATTGTGTACAAACGCTGAAACCAAACCGCATCGTAAAAAGGAAAGAGACTTGTACTAAGCATTCCACCGACGTTAGGATAATGGCGATGAAACAGCAAGGGAATGGGCAGGGGGCGATAAACCACGCTTGGCTGATTGCGCTGACGGGAGCGGCATAGAAGAGGAGGCAAAACATAGGAAAGAGAGGTGGGGTGGTGAAAAATAGAAGTCCCAACGTCCAGATGGGCGATTCATTAAAAATGACCAAGAAGCTCCACTTTGAAGGCGGGGAGAGACAAACATCTCCTACCTGAGTCGGAAATCAGGAAAAAACGTGTTGGGGCCTGAGCCAATCATGGGGAAAACTTCTAATGACGAGCCATAAGTGGACCGTGAGTGGTTCACTTACCCGCGTTACGATTGGCAAACCTCAAACTCATGCGGTGGTCAACTGTAACTGTAAAAAGACACGTTATCGGGGATGTTCCAAAAGAACGAACAAGTATACAGAACAAGAGGGATAGGGGGGAAAGTCCCAGATATCTTGAGCCGTCCGCGCAGCGGTGCCGTTGTCATGGCGGGGAGGTACAAGGAGGGAAGGTTAACGTTGACGGGGGACGGGTGGTTAGATTCAGGGTGTAGGTCCTCCGGACAATATTCTATGAATAGAGGCCAATCGGCGAAAGAGAAGCACAAAACACAAGGAGGAGGAGTAAGAAGGAGCGATTTAGGCTCATAAAGCATTTGGGGACGCAGAACCGGCCTACACCACCGGCAGCGAAACAAAAGTTACCTTGAACGCGGACCAAACCAAGAAAGGGCCGACGAGCCGGGACCTGCCTCTAGTTCGCGGCATTCAGAAACAAAGCCTCAGTGTCCGATATTGGCGCGGAGAATCAGTAAAGTACGGCACGGATATGTTTCCAGAGTGAACACCTCACAGGGTTTAAGAGAGCCGTCTTGCACTACGCGGGGAAGTGGGAGTACGAAGAGAGGGTAAGGCTCCCAAGGAGAGAGGGGGAGGTGGCCAAGATGCTCTGCCAAAACGTTGGGTTTCCTCTAACAGTAAGGAAGGAGAAGGTGGGTTACCCCGGAAGAAAAAAGGAAAAGTGGCGCCGAAGGCTTGTAAGCAGCGGGATCGCCCGCGGGGACGCTTGAGAAGCGAAAACGGGGAAAGGGTCCCTTACACCGTCAATAAAATCCCGTCAGGCAAAGTCTCGAGCAAAAAAAGGATTCGAAGATGAAAAAGTGCCAGTTGGGGTTGATCAAAGAAAATCTGTGATGGGGACACGTCCTTGGGTGACCGATCGCGGTGTCCCACGCGGTTGGTACCACCGTTTTGGGACAGAAGGTCAAGTGATCCCACGCACCAGAAACCACTCAGTGACATTCAGTGTACGAAGATTTTCGGGCCAACGACGCGTGGGCGACTCAGACGGTGTATGGAAACCTAGATGGGGCCGGTCAGGGTTAACAAGAAGATCAACGGTGTGTACCGGAACGAGTAAGCCCCCGTCAGGCTGGAGCCCCTGTTGGTGAGGAACCGTCCTCCAAGAAAACTTAAGGGGCAGCCGCGGTTCCCCTAGCCCTTTGCGGTCGGAAATCGTAAAGAACTAAATGGGATGAAGGGGTATGCTCAACCGTGCACGCACTAGGAAAATACAGCTCCTATGATGGGAAGGGTAAAGCGCTGAAACTCCTGGAGTGGGGGGGGAAAGGAGGAGGGACAGTAACGCCAACTTGAGATGACGGCCAAAGATCGGCCTAGTTACTACGACTAAAAAGACAAGAATTGGTCGCCGACCTCAACCGGCAAGCGAAACATCCTGAATAAAAGGGTGTTGCGCTAGCGCGTCAGTGGCAGGACTGAGGATCTCACGGCGCGAAGCGTGGCCGGCGCTCCCCGGCACAAAGCGACAATTTATAAGACTCAACCTAGGGCAGTTCCGTAACAAAGGGGTTTTCAAAAAAACAACGTTCGTGCGGGATTTTGGGCCCGGTCGATTACCACTCCAGTTGGGGTGACGGCAAAAAAAAAAATTTAAATCATGAGGGCCAGATCCGGTAGAAAGACCTAAAGGGGAGCTATAACCGTCACGCAGCGACGAAAAAATATCGTTAGAAAAGAGCGTTGTACAGGCATGCTTGTACCGACCTAACTTTGAGAACAGTTTACGAATCTAGGATAGGGGGAGGCAAATTGCAAACATAACGACTGGTCGGTTGCCTGCGACCCGCGGTTTGCTGCCCGAATGAAGCGGACCGACCGCGAATAGCAAAATGGGGGGCGCCCCCGCAACTCAGGACTTGGGCATCAGGGTAATTCCCGGGGAAACCGTTCGCGAAGGAGGAGCGCACGAAAACAGCGGCTAGTGGAGTTCACAGGGAGTAACTCGGGACCCGATTCTGTGCCTATCTCGGCACCCAGGAAACCAAGCATGTGAGATCAAAGTAGGGTCACCCGTGGTACGGAAAATTGGGTAAGCCAACGTATTAAAAAGGGCTCAAGGAATCTCACGAAGGTTGGTTCGTGACATAGATGAGACCTAGGCAAAAGATGTTGTGACCATGGAGTGTCTGAAGACCCACGAACGCATGCGCGTGACGGGTCAGCGGGGCACGGCTAAACCAGGAAACTCATAACTCACGTCTAAGCGCGCCTTGCGGATAGGTTTTCTCAGGTGATAACATTAAGGGGTGTGTACGGCAAGCGCGACCACTGGCGAAAACACCGGCAGACACCGAATACAGTTTAAACGTTGAAAACTCACAGAACATACACAAAGAGATCAAACAACGGTGTTAAACGTTGGTAATGAGTTGCAGGCCGCGGCGGCGCCAAGAAAAAGGGCAAACGACAATTATCAAGACGTTCTATAGACGATAAAGGGGCCAACGTGTTGAAGAACATATAGAGGGTGAGATAAGGCTTGCGACGGCAACAGGACCCGTCAGAAGTACCTGCTTGAATGCGGACAAACCTGTAATGCCTACAACGGCCAATGGGCCGGTAGGAGGCAAAAAAAACGGGGGTGAAGAAGCTACTTCTTGGAAGCTAGGTCTCGTGAAGAGGGCGAAAGTGCTGAGAGCTTCGTGAACCAAGGAACGGCGTTCACTCTCGACAAAGGGGCAAAAAGAGCTACATACCGGCCGAGGAATTCCGGCACTCCACTTTCCCTTCTTCCACGCGCCACCGAAACGTCACAGGATGGTACGCCGGAAGACGCCGCGGAGGTTCACCAAGGTTTGAGTGCCGGATGCCGGCCCTAGGTGTCCTTCAACCGTGTAGTCATTTAAGGGGAATTCGTCCCGTCAAGGAACTTTGGGGAGTCGATTTAGTGATCTCCCATCAAGCAGAGGTTTGATTCACAGACCGGAGGTAGATAAACGGGATTGACTGAATCTGGAAGGGGGAGGGGGATTGCGGTCGCCGCGGTGGGCACGAAGTGCCATAATGCCAACGGGACAAATGTTGTTGATGTCATCGTTGTGCAACTTAGGTGAGGTCATGCCAAGGAAGTAAGGATTTAACGCGCAGACGTCTTTTCGGTTCTTCGTCTGGGGGGGTTTAAGTCGATGGAAACGGCGCAGCCGGGTAACCTAAAGGAATACGAGGAATCAATGTGGAAAAACCTGCGTGAAGGCTCCACGGCGCAAGTTTTGGGACCGGAGCGTTTTGGTATGAAGAAGCAAAGGAGCATCATCGACCCGAAAGCTGTTTTGAAACGAGGCAAAAGTCCACCACTTGGGTACAGCCTCTGGGGCCGAGGATTTTAAATCATACGGGGAAAGAACATGAAAGGCGTGTGGAGGGCGAGGCCTTCTTAAGTTTTTTCCACTAGCGATGGGGGTTTGCTTCGAACCGCGGTTGTCTCGGCCCACTGAGAGCTCTCGAAAAGAGGCCGCGTGGCTCGTTTTCCGAAGATTCCTCCAGAAGAAAAGGAGGTTTCCCAGCGAGTAGGCCAGAAAAGAAAACACCACTCAACGAGGCGTGCCATGCCGCGACGTTCACTGTGAAAATTAAGACCAAAGCAAGACTCCCGCAAGCGGTCGGTAGACTGTCCTCGGGTGAAACATCCACGAAACAGTGGCGAATGCCAATAGCACCTAAGAGCTGGCAACTCGTCTCATGGCCTTGAAGGCGTGCCAAAAGTTAGGTTAGATAAGGGGAGGTAAAAGGAAAACTGTAGAGTTAAACTGCGGCCTGTCCGAAAACGTAACATATGCCAGAGCGGGAGTTAGCGAACCAGAAGTCGGACAGACGGAGGCACCTGATAAATGTTGTAACGTCCAACCCAAAGGCTAGTCCACTAACCCATACGAGGTGTAACGCGGTGCGGGCACCCTAAGCATTACTGGGGGAAGTAAAATGCAAAGTGGGTGTATCCGGGCCAAGGCTTACCGGAGAGGAAGTCACTGAAGGGAGAGCGCGTCAAAGGTCGCCGAAGTCGGATCGCCAGGGTCGTGTGATAGACGAAATGGAGTGCGTTCGGAGGAGGAGATACGACGGTGTTTGGGTATGATGTGGGCGATACGCGCCGCGGTCATCGGGGTCTTCTTCCCGGATTTAAGTCACGAGGGTTAAAAAAGGGCAACCCGGTGGGGGTTCATACAAGTCCAGACATGATGGCTGTAGATTCCTCCCAAGAAAAGAAGGACGGGGGCGGGGGCTGTGTTAAGAGCCGCGGGGGGAGGCGGTGCCTTCAAAGCAAGGGGGGGAAAGGGGGGGGGCAACTGTGAACGCTGCATATACGGCCCGCGAAGGGAAGCCGTCCACACCTAAACCGCATCGAAATCGGATCTGTTGAAAACCCCAAGGGGTGCCTAAACCGTTCCGAACCTGCCTGATTGGAACCCGGACAAGCACACCGAAACATCTGAGTTGCTGGTTTCTGGGTGATTGTTTGATCGACGGAGTGAAGCCGGCTGCGGAACGGTGGACAAAACGCCGCGTGACCGACCTCCGAAGGGTAGCGAAAGGCGTACCGAAGTTAAGAATTAATATTTAAACAAAGGAAGGTGACATATAGACCCGGAAGCTGCGCATGGAGCGTCAATCGGCGTAGAGGCGAGTACATATTATAAAGAGGGGGGGTAGGGAACAAGCTGAGCGCCGCGATTCAGCGCCTTCCAAGCGGAGGGAGGTGGCGTTGATGAGTTAAACACATCTCAAACCCTGCGTGAACATGCATATAACAAATCTGGGGCCATCATGGGGAGGCACGAAGGGGAAGAGGAGACGCTTGGTCGTATGTTAATCCCCGCGTAATTCCGACCAAAATACTTAAAAATGCCGGTTTCATAGGGGGAGAAGGAAAAAAGATTGGAAGGGGGGGGAGAAAGGAAGCTCCGCGAAATGCCGCGGACATGCAGGGATGCCCAAGAGACTAGGCGGATTTCAGGCGCGCGCCCTTTTGAGGGTGATTAACCGAGGGAACGGTGGTATTCCGTGATAGGCTGGGTCCATCGCGCAAAAGCAGATATAAAAGAGGAAATCTAGAGCAAAACAAACGGATGTGAAGGAAAAAAAGAGAGGTGGCCGAGTTAAATTCATATGCCGGATGGCCAAACAGAATCCAAGAATAAACGGGACCTTCCGCGTAATCCATAAAAGAAATGCTCACCGACGCCGACAGTGCAATATTTCCAACTCGATGAGGAAGCCTTTCCGAGATATTGGCGAAATCTTAGGGGATTAAGATCAACGCTATTTCCGGCTCCCGCTGAAAACAGGTTTAGAGACGTCGAAAAGGAAGGAAGGGGACGAGCAACGGAGGGCCACAATCGAAGGCTTTGAAGAAGTGGGAGAGGAAGAAAGATGGTTCGTGGGATATGCCGAACCAGGCTATGTTGATATCCCCCATCAACAGTGGCGAGCGCGGAAAAGTCCGGTGAAGCGCCATCGGAAAGTCGAGGGCACCTAAATACTATTATCGTCAATCCCGATATACGCAATCTTCGATGCGAGAGCAAGCTGCTATGAAAAAGGAAGGTTTGGAATCAAGAATGAGGGTCGTCGTACAACGTTTACCCTTTGGAGGGGCGGGGGGGTCACAAGGGATGGAGCAACTGTTGTATGAAAAGCCTGATCGTCGAAAACCAACAACCACAAACAAACGCAAACGAGTGAAGAGGAGAAGCTGGAGTTCGACCTCCGCCGTGTCGACCAAGGTTATGCTCTTAGGGCTGGGCCCGGAAGGAAGGAAGAGTGTCGATGCGGGAGGGAGGTGTGGCGGGAGTGGACCTTCGCTCCTTATTTATCGCAAACCGTCAGGATGCCGGTGCAAAGCTGGGAGGGAACAAAGGAGAGCCGGCTCAGAAACAAAAGCGACCTATTAGCCCTTTCGGGTAGAGGGCACTCTTAAACACAATCAATGCTGACACGGGGAAGAAAAGGGCCACACCGGTTAATACAATACTGCTCGATGGGAATTAAACCTAAGAAGACCGCTTGCGTGTCATTAGAAGGAAAAAAGGAAACTGAACCGATCAGATTATTACGGGGAAGAAACTCTCATGTCTCCGACTAGCAATAAAGACTCGGCAACGTAATCACAGCTAGGCGATGAAATGCTGGCGCGAAGTGGCATGGGACGGCGGGACCTGCCAGGCGAAGCATGCAGCTCGACTATAACCGCGACCATGAACACTTCAAGCATGTGACATGTCCGGGAACCCCGATACGAGTGAAACTGAGGGAGGAGTGGGGACGTTCGATTAACCCATTTGGGGGACGTATCACAATGGCGGGGGGCCTCTAATTTTTCTGAAGGACCATCCTGGTTGCACGCACGCAGAAGGAGAGAGGGGTCAGGAAATGCCGCGTAAGAAAGAGAGAAGAGACAGTTGTCCTGGAAAAGAGCCTTTACGGCGCACATAATTTTGGACACATAAATTAGAGTGGAAACCTTCCCAAAAAGGAGCGTGTCGGGGAGATCCGCGTATAAGCCGACGGCAGCGGCGGAAAGACGCGCAATTCACAGCAGAAACAGAAAACACGGGTAATTCTGTCTTGGGAAATCAGGTTAGTATCCCGAACCGTGAAGGGCAGAAGCGACGCGCCAAGACATGCAGTGGAAGGGGGTGGGAGGATGGGAGGATTGAAAGCAAAGACCGCTTCATTCTTAGGGGCCGATCGCCGCCAAAGAAGCACGGCACTGAAGAAGATTCGTACCAGGGGCGCCGCCAAGACTAAACCAACCGCGCCAATAAGTACAGGTGGAAACGAGAAGTCCTGGACTCATCTCGCTCATTTTGAACAGACAAATAGGGTGGAAAAGGGGCCAGGGACTCTTGAACGCGCATAAACGACGAAGCCAAAAGGCGTGACGTGAAGACTTGCCCTGCTCCATAAAACAAACCTCTTACCGCCGGGGAGTGGAGGGAAAGAGGAAGGAGGCATGCAGGGGCTCGTCGTATTATGGAGGCAAAAGAAGGAAGCTTCAACCGCAGAGAAGGCCGAACACGCCGGTGTGAAAGACATTTAGTAGAAGCGACACAGAAAGGAGAAACGATAAAGCCATGGTTCACGTTGCAAAGGGGATGGTGCTGTCATTCGAACCGGGACGACCGAAGAAACCCTTAACGTACATGAATAGGGGGGAGAAATCAAAAGATAGCTACTCAGGAAAGGGAGGTCGATAGTGGGATATTACGGGGATTAAATAAGACGGCAAACCACGGACACCACGGGAAAGACCTGCGGGGGACACTCTGTGCCGCGAAAGAGAAGTTTGTCAGGAGTTCTGGTCAGAAAAACCCGCCCTGTAACGTCTAAAATCGCTTACAAGCGGCAGTCGGCCGCGGTGATAAGGCTGAGAGGGCGGAAGGGGGCGGCGGTCACAGGAGAGCAATCATCGAGAGGGAGTGAGGAAAATGAGAAGGCGTGCTCGGCCTAACTTGGGTTAACGCCACTTTCTCGCCTCTTAAACAGAACGTCAGCCAATAAGACCGACTCATCGCCGGAGGAAAAAAATTGGGGGAACGGGCTGAGAAAATCCCGTACAGGCGCCTTGGGTCGATTCCTTTGTATGCTTCATCAAAACAGATCCCCCGCGTTGGTGGGCGGCGATGGGGAAAGAATCCATACAACATCCACCAAATGTCGTCGAGTAGATATGAAACGCTTTAAAACTGTCGTTTTGAACAAGGACGGTTTTTCTTGGGGACCGAGGGGAGGCCTACGGCAAGACCAAAGGACAGGGTTTTGGGGGGATCTCATCGTTGGTTTTCTGAGGTCTCACGTCTACTTTAAAAGTGTCGAATGCAAACGCGATTCTCTGAATCCGTCGGGAAAGCGAGGGGGCAACCAGGACACTGAAATAGCGAGGTCGAAGGGTGCCATGGCAACAAGTAATGCCACGGCCCGCGCAGGGGTGGAAGAGGGGGGGAAAGTCACTTACAATCACAGCAAAGTCGTCGGTAGCCAAAGATAAGGTCAACCGGGCCGAGTTTGGGGGAAAATCATAAATAAAAACGCCAAAATAGAGGGAGGGACTGCAAAAGCCTTCGAAGGTGTGACTTAAGGGGAGAAGGGGTGGGCGAACTCCGGGGGCCGGCGCAGGACTACTCTATTATCTAAGAGCTCGTCTGTGAGTGACGGGGAAGAAACCACAGGAGAAATGACGGGAGTTTCAAAAAAACCACAACGGCAAGGGTCCGGCACCTACCTTAAACCGTCACACACTGCATGGCTTGGGCGGCGGGCGCACAGGCAAGTCGAGAGAAAAAAAAGGGAATTACGGGAAGCATGAGCTTCCAAGAAATTCCCACAAAGCTGGGTGCTTGGCCGTAGACGGATCTGGCGGCGGGACGCTGCGTCTGTGTACGAGGCTCGCTCAGCCAATAGTTTGAAGGGACGGAAACGAGAAATGCTTCGTGGCCAAGGTTTCGAATAAAGTTATATTAGAACTGGGCGTTAAAACGGGGGGCCATTAACCGGGGAGATAGTCCGAGGACCGGTGGAGGAAACCTCGGCTTGGCGTCCCTAAAAATGACGTAGAGGCCTGATAATTTGGACTCAACGGGAGTAGCGAAACGCAACAAAAATCTCCGGATAACGACGAAAATTTTGAAAAAGGGTATCGTCAGCAAGGCAGGGGAAAGTGGTTATAAAAAGGGGCAACGGGGTATGTCGATTACGCCTTCATTCCCGACCTTGTGACCCGCCGTAAAGGAAAACGCCTAAAAAGGTTCCAACGTGCCGTAGCTTATGTTCGTGAAAACACAAAGCTGGGAGTCGGGGAGAGGAGATGTGAGTTCGTCAGGAAAAAGACGATAAAGGGGGTGTCAGGTTGGCTCTGAAGCGATACGAAATTGTGGGGGGTTCTGGCAGAGGCAAATCGTAGTCTTCGTCCGGGGGAAATTCCAATAGAGCAGAGGAGTGAAGGGGCTTAAGGTTTGGTCAACACCACGGTGACAGTGAAGTGGGTTTAGAGTTGAAGAAACGACAGAGGGAAATACGGCTGAAGATAAAGCGCCGGGGATGAGGGGGCGAGTTCCTCAAAAAAGGTTCACCGGCCCTCTGACGGGAGGGCTGATAAATACAAAAAACCGAGAGGGAAATATTAAAAACCCGCCCCACTCATGCGACACGATCTTCTTCCTTTTCCATAGGAACATATAGTGGGGGGGTACCTAAAACAAGAGACAACAACTGCGGAGTAACCTTCGAACGCGGCGTTACACAGGTGGCGTACTCTGGGCTGTTCTTGTAAAAGGGGGGAGCGTCTTGAATCAGGAATAACAAACTGTTAAAAACGAAGGATTGAAAAAAACACAAAAGACGAGCGGAGAGGGGTAAGAAGTCAGTGTGTAAGACGACAACGCTTTCAGGCCGGAGAAACAAAGAATGTTGGCCAGGGAGGAAAAGACAAGAGGAAAAGCGGATTGCGCATGAGGAGCGTCATAGCGAGTAGAGGAAGCGCGGGGAGTGCCCCTCAAAGGGGCCAGGTCAAATGGAGGAGAAACCGCCTTAAAAACAAGCGCGGCCGTTTGATGCGGCGGTAAGTGGCATCGAGCCTGCGGTCTCTATTAAAACCAAGAGGGGTTGGGGGACGGGAGCGAAGGGCGTTCAAAGGCAGGAAAGGAGACGATCGAAGGGGCCGTTGATTTCACTTCAACAGAGTTTTGCCGCGAATTAAACCTGCGGGGTAGGGAAAGGGACGAAGTGGAGGTTCCAAGATATCCCAAATATCAAGGAAAAGGATTCATCGGGATGCTGCCAACAGTGAAATAGCGGAAGAAAGCCTAGGGCAGGGCCGGGTCTCACCGGCGAGGTAAAAAGTTGTCGAAGCGGGTGTGAGGGGTTTTTAATACGAGAAGAGCGAAAGAGGTAGGGCCATCTCAAACACACACGTAGGTGAAAGATAGTAGTATATAATGGCGCGAGCGCGATATTGCAAGTACTGAAGCCGCCGTATTCACACCGTGCATCGAAACAGGGTTACCCCTTCATCAAGAAAACCAGAACAAGAGGGAAAAGAAAGAACGGGACGCCTAATATTCAATCATGGCATGCCATCACGATGCGAATCCTCGATACTGGAACGAAATCGTGGAAAACTCAAAAATTGGGGGGTAAACTTCGCTGTAAGAAACATGTGGAATTAGTAGCGGTGGCAAGAGAGGCGTTTAGTACAAACGGACGTGGCTCCGCCATGGGAAGGCACGCCAGTGTTGCTCGGAAAAAGATTGCATGATAAAAGGAAGGAAAGGCTGTGGAAAATTTACCGTAGTACAGGCAAGAAGCGCAATCGCCCAGAAGTACTGGACGTTATGGGCACAGGGAGGAACCGAACTATGAGCCCGCAAGGACGCGAGGAAGAAAAGACCCGTCAGGCGAAATCTGCAAGAGATCTCAAACTTCCTTGTGGGAATCTCGAGGAAAGCGTTGAAGCTGCTGACAAAGAAGGAAACCTGGACGCGGGGGGTGTGCCCGCCGCGGTTTTGGACCAACCCCCCCGTTGGTTTTTCTAGAAACCATTCAGAAAATCGAGACGCAAAAAAAAAGAAAAAACAAAAAAGGGGCGAAAAGGTTTACGGGCATGAGGTTAAGCCTCGCATGGTCGAAACAGGGGGGGACCACAAGACCTCCCGGCAAAAGCAAACAGGCAAAAAAAAGCGAGTCGAGAGGACGTGACGGATTGGAAATTCGGGCGAGTATATCTCCATCCAATGCCTGGGGGACGCCTGGAGTGGTGGAACAAAAATGCTCAACTGCTCGTAATGACATCGCGCTCCCCGATGACCTTGGGTCAGCACAATCGGAAAGCAACACACGAAGGAGGACGGTGTGCCACAACCCGGCACAAATTTAAATAAAAACGAGACTCGATGAGGGAAGAAATCGGAAGTAAATCTTGGACCGCGGGAGGCAGTACGACGACATCAGAAAAACAGGGAAGCGGGAATATGAGGAAAGAAGTAAGAGAAAAATCTCATAGACCATCACACCCAGCGCCTGGTACCTAACAGACGGTAACTCGACTCTCGCTGGAAGCAAGAAGGTACGGCGGGGGGAAAGCCCGAGCGAATGCGGACTGCCTCCCTTCCCCGTACCAATTTAGAAAAACGATGGAAAAAAAGACAGAAGATTGGACAAAGGTCGTTAGGGATGATGGGGCCCGCATTAGCCAGAACAAGGGTGGGGGGGGGGAAAAATATCAGGAACCGAGTAAGGTTGTGAAAGACGCAAGCCGGGGTTGCCACACGCAACGAAAAAACGACATTTCGGGTCGATGCGCGAACGAATACAGCTTGACGGATACACGTGACTAAAGAATGTTCATCGCAAATCGGCTGTTACGCAGAACTTAAAGGACACGGGGAAAGAGAACGTTAAAGACGTAGAAAACGACCCAAACAATATCACACCCCCGGAAACCAAAACAGCCGAGCTCACGTGAAGCGGGACGGTGGGGAGGGGGTGCGAAACCAAGAATGGCAGGGGGGCACTCCTCCAAGCCAGGCAGGGGGGGGATTTAGGTTCCGTGAAACATTGAGGCTGGGGGAACGACAGAGGGCCCTAGAGAACGCAACGAAACCAACCCCGCGCATTGGAGAGAGTCGTCCCGGAGTCGCCACCGGCTGTCAACCGAGGAAAAATCGGAGAAAGAGAGGTAAAAAAACGAGAAGGATGCGCGAAAAGAGCAGCTCCTCTTTTTGTTCTCTGAAAGTATGAATGTAAAAAAATGCTGAAAAAAAGTGTGGAACAAAACAATGCAAAAGAACGTATACTAGCGTGACGGGTATCTAACTTAAAGAAGCTCAGAACCACGTCGCGGAACACCGGCGGCGGGCGTCGTGGGATGAGTAATGAGCAAAATTGAGAAGGGGGGTAGGACGAAAGCGCAGGAAACGCTGTGAAAAAAAAAGGACAGAAGGCCGGCGCATCAGAAGAGGGTTTAATAAGAGTTAGACGGGGAAAAGACCACAGACGAACACAACGATTACAAACGGTTCAAGTTGGGAGGGGGGGGAAAAAGCGGCAAGCGCGCGGAAAAGGGGCCAAGAAAAAGCATCAAACGACAGTATCTCTCAACAACCGGTATATTACTCCAGAAGGCAACGGCAGGGTGGGAATCAATCAGGGGGCGAGAGGAGGGGACTAGAAAAAAAAGGCCACACAGCCCATACGGTGCATACCTTCAAGGACTCACCGGGAAAGCGGTCAACGCCAATTGAAGGTAGTATTAGGCAGCACCGAAAAAACGGAAAAAAAGCGATGAATTTCGGACGCTGACGTGTCAAAAGGTAAGAAGGCGGCCTAAAGGGCTGATTGAAACGAACAAACCGGCTAGCACCGAGA
>Ga0179591_1371026_pt1 | contig 13924 bp, 17 predicted proteins | sample CZOMad2_1_08_16f_FD_182891 | JGI IMG/M metagenome (GOLD analysis project Ga0179591, IMG submission 182891) | Vadose zone soil fungal communities from Angelo Coast Range Reserve, California, USA - CZOMad2_1_08_16fungal (PacBio error correction) | ecosystem: Environmental > Terrestrial > Soil >...
AAAGTCATAGCTACCTGTAAGGGTTGAAACGCCCATGATTAAGGGGGAAAAGAATACAGAGCGAAATTGCCTGGGGGTAATCCTTGAATTGGGCATGAAAATCGGAGGTATTCCGGATCACATCAGTATTTGGGAATTGATAAAAAATCTGCCATCCATCAAGAAAAAGATCTGCATGGTTCAGTAATGGGAAAGGTTCTTATGAGAGTAAGGAAGTCCTTGGGGAGGCTGACAAGGGGGTTATGAGGTCGGTTCAAAAGTTGCATATTCACCGCCAAAGAATTAAAAAGCGTGGGTTCCAAGGCCGTAATTACTGATACACAGGAAGTTCCGAACGTACCATAGGCAGGATAAAAAATGGGAAGTCTTTGTAATTTTGCCAGGGGGAGGAATAAATGAAAGTGGGCCTGTCACTTCCTCTGGCAACTTAGGTGTTGGAAAGGTCAGGTGTGCATCGTAAAGTCTAAAACCTCGGGGTACCCAAGACATATATACGAACTGCTAAACGGTCTGTATTTGGTTGGGTGGGTGGACTTTGGAGGGGAGGTGGTTTAAGTAAGCAGAGAAGTCTCAAGATCGTCACATAAAGGGGGTCAAGTACTAGCAATTTTGTGAGATGGTGAAAAAGAAAAAGATTGACAGGAGGAAGTAACCACCTGGGGGCTGATGCGCAAAATTAGTGGAGGCAATAGAAAATTCTTGAGAAATCGGGGGACAGTCGTCCCAACCGCCGTGGATGGTTGGGGGGGGGCCCACTGGAAATTCGCGGCGAAGTGTCCACCAAGCCCGGGGGGACTTCCCTTCCTCGAAAAATGTTGCGTAGTCATTGGGAAAACATGGTCGGGGGTTATTGAACATCGCGGCGAACAACTCAGGGCGTGCAGTAAAGTTAGTCTATTGGATTAAATCAATATTTATATAGAAAGGGGGTTTGAAAAAAAGGGAACCTATTGCCATTTGAAATCAAAAAAAGTGAAGGTCTTCCTTGGGGGGGGAACAACCAATCTTGCAGCATATAATCACGATGGCCATGGGAGAGATAGTCATAGGTGTATCAGCCATCGGAAAAAGTGACTTAGTCATTTCGGCAGGAGGGGGGGGGCATGAAAGTCATCTTGCAAGGGGTGAGTTTTAACGCGAAAAAGAGGATGGGGTATCGAAGTATAAGGTAGTTTCAAAAAGGGGGGGGTGGTACACATCTTTAAATGCAACAGTAAGCATTCTTGGGCACGGACCACAGAAATGGTACCAATGGTGGGGCGATCCGAAGGTCACAAGATTGGGGTTAGTAAGTAACAATTGTCAATGAAATAAGATGCTCGAGGGGGGGGGGGGTAGGGGTCAATGTCAAGAAAGGATTCTTAGATGATGGTTGAGGAAGGGAGGGGGAGACCGCAATGTGTGCACGAGCGAGAACATTGTGAAAGTAGAGAAAGGAAATCGTCACTCATTGTGGTAAGGGGGTGCGAGTGCTGATGAGGAAGGGGTTTTACCGAAACCGCCCATGTTTAGAAAGGCAAACTTTTCAGAAATCGAGAAAATATAACGCGTTGAGGTGTTGAGAGGGGGGGGAGAGCAGAAAGACAACACTGTTGAAAGGGGGGGGGGGTTGAAACAACACTCAGCAGCCCAGAACAATTCCCCCATCCTATGAGGTGAGAGTTTAAACACTCATGTGTCCTGGGGTGGTAAAAAAAAAAGGAGGAAAAGCGACTAGGAAGTCAACCGAGAGCCTTACAACTGACAGGGTGAAGGTATTAAAAAGAAATATGGTACATGGTAGGTACAACTGATTGATTGCCTAGACCCCTCTGAGAGGAACTAACTACCCTTGACTCAGAAAGAACCAGAAACGCCCACCAAACAAAAAAAGAAAGTGCAAGGGGGGAACCCCAAAACTAACATGGCGGGGGTACACAAGTCAAAAAACAATTGGTTACCAGTAGGAGTTAATAGGGAAGCTCCGGATGCAAAAAATGAGCCGGTACATGGGGACCCTGGCACCTTAAGAGCATGTGGATTGGCGGTAAGGGGGAAACGGCGGGGGTGTAACAAAGAAAAAGGAAACTACCGTGGAATGAACATCACGGAGTTGGAGGATAACCAAAGCGAGAGAGCCCCCAAGCAAGGCTGAACACAACGTCACATTTCCCCAACGAAACTGAATGGGGGGAGAGTGACCGAGGGCAGTCAAAAAGGGGCCTTATTCAACACAGCGGAAGAGGAGAGGGTTTCAAAAGGAGGCATCTGTGATTACATGCGGGGAAGAGAAGGAGGTGACAAAAAAGGCATAGCACTGGTTGTGGATGGCCACCCCTAATTGTAAAAAAAAGGTTTTCACTACGATGGAGCAGAGTTCACGGCAGACTCACCTCCCGTGACTGAAACTTTTAACCAGAGAGCTTTTGGGGGGATAAGATTGGCGAAACAAATGGGGGTTCTCAAATTAACTAAGGTCTTCAACTTGGATCGTATGTTGGGAATCCAGGAGGCCAAAGGTCAAAAGGTCTTAAAATGGGGGGTGACCAACCGAATCCAAAGGGCAAAGTCTTAAACTTAGACAGTCCTTAGAAAAAATGTTTGAAGGACTCTAGGAGGGAAATCAATACCGGGTCGAGCGGGGGGGTGTTGTGGGGGGAGGGGTAAAACGCTTATCATTGGGGGGGAGAGTGTTGAAAAATCGAGACTCTGGCTGGGGGACAGGAACAGCATGAATATCCTCTCTCCTTGAAGTCTCCGAAGCAACACAAGAAAGAAGATCACCCGATTCGACGCCAAAGCCCGAACAACTCAAGGGGGTCCAAACCGAAGGAAAGAGGAATGAAGGGTCCTTTTCTCCGCCGCCTGGTTATCAAATAGGTAAAAACATGTCAATTGCTGGGAAAGGCCGCTGCTAAACTACAAGGCACGGGCATACCAAAACGGGGATCCAAGGAATGAGTAATAATTAGTGGGGGGGGAATCATGAGAGGAAAAGTAACTATGAAGCAGAAAGTACTTTTGGAGTAAACAAAACTCTGTCGAGTGGGGATTTAAACGGTGACCGTAAGCCGGAATGCGGGGGGTGAATACGATGCGGAAAGGAGGGTATGTTACTTAAAGAAAAAGAAAAAAGGGGAAATCAGAAGATCAAGAAAAGTAACTTTAAATGACTATCTACAGACTGAATAAAAAAATAAACTTTGATGGGAGGGGAGAAACCTGTGTGTGATGGGGGAGTCATGGGAAAACGAGCACCGTGGATCAGGGGTGAAATGCAAGTGGCCTGCTAAAAAAGAAGTGGGGCACGGCATTTGGAAGGGTATCTTTTAAGGATAGCTGGGAGGGAAAAATAACACGGGGGAGGGGGGAGTGACTTTGTTGAAATTGGAGGGCATGAAACAAAACTTAGTAGGAGAAAAGAAGAGAAAGGGTCCCAAACACAGTATCCAAGCCAGGAAGAGTTAATTTTGAACAGCCAGAGGGAAAGGGTAAAAAGAATAAACAAAGGTTGTAGGGAAAAAAAAGGGTTTTCAAAGAAATGGACGAAGAAGTGAAGTCTCACGTATCACCGCGGAAGGGGTGGCAAGGATTCACACAATGCGGGGACAGCAGGAAAAAGAACCAAAAAGTGTCCGAGGGAAGTAAATTGTAGTAGGCCATTTCTGAACAGGAGGAGAGAGTGCTCTCTGACTAGGAAGGAGCGGCTGTTCACAAAGGGGTCCCCCCAAACAGAAGGAAAAAAAAGACCTGTTTGCACGGGGGTCACTTCCCAAAGGTAAGGCGGGGTTTCATATGGAAAGGGAACCTGACGTAGTCAGAAGGGACAAGTCAGAAAAAAATGTTACTGGTAATTGGAGGATAACAAAGGGGAGAGCAGACTTACAAAGCTGGCGAGGAGAGAAGTAGGCCGATGGAACTCAAGGGGGGGGGGGGCAAGGAAGTGCAAGGGAAAAAAGAAATACCAAAGGGGGGAAACCTCGGGCCGTTGAAACAGGGGTAAGAAAACACAGTGAAGGCAAAGGGGAAAGCCTGCAGGCGTAATTGGGGGGGGAGATTGGGGAGGGGAACCTGGGGGGCTTGTTGTTTTTCAGGAAAGGTATCTACAAAGAAATGTTGAACGGAGGGTAACTGTCCATCTCACCAGAGGGGAGGGGGGGTGAACATACCATCAATGGAGAAAAAATTCTGCCCCTTTCAACTGTAAGCGGGGGTTGAGAAACGGAGGATGAGAACTTCCCAATTAGGAAAGACAAATATGAAACCATTCTGTGGAGCACGTAGCTTGAAAAGAGGGCCACCGGCAAGCACCTGGGGGGGAAAGGAAGGGTGTCAACACCAATGGCACGGGCTATAGAAGTGAAAATCCGTCAACTGTCCTTAAAGCTATTTCATAGTGGAAGAATTTGAGTAGGCCCTTTTGACAGGTAAGGTATGGGAAACAAGAAGGATCAGCAAAAGCCAAAATTCAAGGGCGGGAAAGTAGGGAGGACGGAGTAGATAGAAGGACAGGGGACGTAATGAAAAAAACCGGGAAGAAAGGACCGGTTTCCCTATGAAAAGATCAGGACGTTTCCGGGAAAATTGGGAAAATCAGGGGGGGAAAAATTCCACTGAGAAAAGGAGGGGACTTTGAAGAGGGACACTCAGATTGGGTGGAAAGAAGCCAAGGCAGAGGCAGGAATCGAGCCATCAGGTGTGGGGAAAGGGATATCATAAAGATGAGTATGGGGGGAGGGGGTGAAAATCTAAAAAAGAAAGGGTTATCTGTTGAAAAGGTGGGGGGTGGCACCATAACAACTGGGGGAAACCGGGAAAAAAGCAGACTGTCGGAGGTAGGCAAGGAAAAAAAGAATGGACGAAGTGTTTGGGGGGGCTATCCCTGACATACCGGGGGTAATGAGAGGTGGGGAAGGGGGGGGGACAGACTAAAGGGTGAAGGGTGGGGGGGAAATTCCATTGGGACGGAGCATACTGGTTTAGGGGGTAGTGGCGAAGGAAACATGTGTGGGGCCGGGAGAAGGAAGAAAAAGAAAACAAGGGGTTTTTCTGGTATTACTCTTGGGGCCGTCCAAAAAGATTGTGAATGGGTGGCCTGGCGGAGATAAATCTTTTTGGAACACCCGGCTAAAGGAAAGGAGGGTTTAACGAGTCCAACGCATTGGTACGAACTCTTTTAGAGGTTTTGGAGAACGAGAAAAAAGATCGAAAAAAAACGCCAAAAGTAAAAATGAGATGTGGCAGAAAAAACGCTCTCCACGGAAGTCCTCAGGAAGGGGGGGGGCTCGGGGACCTAATGGAGTGAACTTGGGGGGGGAAACCAATTAGAATAAAGAACAAGGGAACAATCATGAAGAGCAGAGGGGGAATTGGGAGGAAAACCAAAAAGGAAAACGTAGTTAGGGGAAACACATTTAAGGACAGCAAAGCACCTGATACTACTAACAAATGGGAAACTCCACGGACATTTACAAAAAAAAAGAGTGAGGGGAATGTAACCGTGCCGAAAAGGAAAGGGAAAAAGGAGGGGAAGCTACTCCTTGACGGGATCTAAACACTTGGAAAAGGGAATCAAAAGCTTAAAAGTAGAAAATTCGTTTATCGAAAGGGGTCGGGCAGGTGAAAAAGAGGGCGTGAGGTTACACCAAAAAAAAACCCTTACTCGTAGCCATCACCGGGGTGTCAGTTAAAAAAAGGAAAAAGAAATACCAGCGAACAAGAAAAGACTATTGGAACAAAGAAAGGATTTTCTCGGGGGAAGACTGAGCCAATTCGTAAACTAAAGAGGGGAATATGAAAAAAAGTCTTAAGACGAAAAAGGGGGAAAGGCGTCCTCAAGGTGAGGGGGCCACAGGAGAAGGAAATTCGGGTGGGGACTTAAAAAAAGAAAAAGATCAATGGGTAGGGGGGGAGAACCTCCTTGTTGGGATAATGGTTTGGGGGGCCACGATAGAGGAGTACTCTTGGCACTACACGAGAGACCCTCCCGTGACTTCACTGAAAAAAGAAGCCCTGAGCTTTGTTTGCGCGGGTTCATAACCTACAAAGGGGAGCATGAAGGGAAAATACCTCAGGACAGGGAGGGTAAGGAATGCGTGCCGGGAGGGGCAAAGGAGATATAATTGGGGGGGGGCCCAAGAAAAAAAATAATTCAAAAAATGGAGAAAGGTGGAAACTTACTTGGGGAAAAAGAATAAAGTGGGAAGGGGAGTGTTTTTCCTATTTGACCGAATTGGGAATCTCCGAGCATGGGGGAATTCTAAAAAAATATATTTCGGGGGGGGAGAAAGAAAGGACGACTGAGAATTCGGTCTAAGGGGAGAGGGTAATTCCTTGAAATACGCGGCAGAATATTCAAAACTTCTATAACTAAAGTAAAAAACACAAGTTAAAAACCAGAAGTTCTAACCTAACCCAAACCCCCACAAAGCGCGTTTATTTCAAGATTTAAGGCCGTTCGGGTGTTCTTCCAATAAGTTTCATTAGGGAGTTCCCAATTAGGGCTGGGGAAACCGGGAAAAGAAAATGGAAAAAAGGGAACTAGAAAAAGTTCGAGAATCAAGTTGAGAGTGGGAAGAATCGGAAACTTATAATACGAAAAATACGCCGTACCTTTGGTTAACATCGTCTTTGAAGACCTTTATACGGTGGAACGTACGAAAGGAGAAGGGGATAAGGGAAAGCCCTACATAAGGGGCGGCTGAGGGGGGGAGGGGGAAAGTTGAACAGAGACTCAGAACTTGAATCTCAGGAAGGATGGAGGAAACATAAAGCTGCATAGAAAAAAAGAAAAATGGAATCGGGGAGGGGGCTTTCAACATTTTAGGAGGGAAGGAAATCACCCGTGGGAAGTGATACAAAAACGTTCAAGGGGTTACAACGGGGAGGGGGACACATGGAGGCTTTTCAGGGTTGAAAGGTAAGGTGCTCAGGCAAACCATTAAAGGCAGATGGCTTGGAAAGGTAAATCCTAGAAAAAAAAAAAAACGGAAGTGAGGAGAAAGAGAGGCCGGGAAAAAGTAGAAAAGGAAATGGCCCGGTGGGGGCTCAAAAAAAGGAAAAGAAGGGTACCAAGGTCGGAAGTCAAGTGGCAAACAACTTGAAGGGGGTGTAACGAAAGGGAGAGGGCAGGGGGAATCAAAAAAAAAGTTCTTGAAAACAAAAAAAAGGTGAAAAAATGAAAAAAAGCTTCCACCCTCCCAAAGGAAATGAAATCATGGTTTGGAGGGAAGAAATGGGGGGGGATAGGGAAGTGGAGTGAGAGAGGAAAAAAAAGAGAGCCAGTTCGGTGGGAGGCAGGTTCAACATTAAATACCCTCCAATAAGTCACAAAAATCGGGTGTCCAAAAAGAGAAGGGAGGTACGCGGGAGGGAAACGGTACAGGAAAAAGGAGCAAAGAGGAGGGAAAGTGCTGTTTAATTTTCCAATAGAGTAAGCTAAACAATCTATCTGGTACCGGTAAGGCAGAGGGAAAGATAAAAGGGGGTATAAAAAAAATGGGAAGGGGGTCATCTGAAGAGTCTCCCAAGCCCCTCCAGGGTAAACAAAAGCCGGGGGGGAGAAAAAAAAAAAGAGAATTGATAAGACACAAGCTCCTTTAGTGGGGGGTTTGATGGGGTCTCCTTGGGAGGGTATTTGTGGCCGAAGGGGGGGAGAAAGAGCAGGAATTTATTTAAGGGCACCTATCGCGCCATATGTGGGGGGAAATGTGGAAAATAAATTTAGGCAAGGGGAAAAAAGGAATGAACACCTGGTGAGATGTGCCCAAATGATGAAGGTCAAAAAAAAGAAAAGTAGCGAACGGGGGGGAAAGTGAGAGGCCACCTGCCACCAGTTGGTTGGCTCAACACCAGTATCAGAGAAGCAAGGGGAACAGAAGCAACAATGGGGGGAAGGCCACGATGGCAGAGGGGGACGAGATAGGGGAGAAAAGTTCAGGTATTGAGAAAAAACGCTCAACCAAGACCGTTAAAAAAATGATCAAGGGGGAGGGGGAAGAAGAAGAATAAGTAGGGAAATTTCCGTATGGGCAACCGTCAAGAAAAAAGTAAAACTCAAGGAAAGAGAGGCGGGTGTCACCATTAAAGCGGGGGACAATCAGGGGAGCCTAGAAGTGCCGCAATGGAAATGGCGGAATGTGTGGTTGAAGCAGGAAAAAATGCAAAAAGTTTCAAGTGAGATAAGGGACTACTAACAGGGATTGCCAGGGAGGGAAGCGTGGCGGACGAAAAAGGAAAGGGGGGGATCGAGATTTCAAGGAGTTTTCAAAGGGGGGGGGGGGTCCATAACACGCTTGGCCAAAAAAAAGCACAGATACAAGAAGAACAGCGGAAATAACAAAAAAGGAAAGGGGAAGCAAAGTTGGGAAAGGGCCAACAAGGAAAGAGGGAGTAACAAGAAACGGGGTTAATCCATCAATTGGAAGGAAATTAACGGCAAGATTTTCCAGTTGTTTGGGGTTATGTGGATTAAACAAAGGGGGGGAAGGCGTGGGTGGCCTGGGAAAGAAAATTCATGTGGGGAACTCATCCCTCAAAAAGGGGGGATGGGGAGGGTAAAGTCATCTTGAAACAGGGGGTCAAGGACGGATGGGCCTGGACAGGTATATGCATATGTTGGGGGAAAAAAAGCCCCAAAATCAAAGAGGGGGGGGTTGGACTATGGACAGACTTCCTGAGTAAAAAGAAGTGGCGAGGGTAGAAAAATCTAAAGACACAACGGAGGATAGATATATGGTTAAAGCTCAAAAAGCAGAAGGAGGTCAGGGGGTTGCTAGAGAAAAAAAGGGGTGAAAAACAAAGAATGGTGAATGGTAAAAAATGGGGGACCGCATCTAGACTGTCATAAACAGGCAAAAGCAGAACGGGACAGGGGAAAAAAATGGAAGGAATGAACGAAAAAAACAAGCTTTGTAACTCGGGGGGGGGGAATCGGGGAAATGAGGTTAGCCAGCCCTCAAAAAAGCCTACAAAGCAAAAGGATGAAATAAACAAAAAGTGACACTGACCCAAATCGGGGGCGGTTAGAAGGGAAAGGGGTCCCATTGACATTAAGCACAAGGCGGGTTGAAACTATAGAAGCCGGGATACAAACAAAGGGGAAAAAAGGACCAGGGGGGGGAAAGTCCTCCGAGAAATGAGGGGGGGAAGGGGAACTGTCATTGGTTCCAACGGGTGTGTACCCACCACACGAAGAATGTAACTCACCAAAAGTCATCAAAAGGGAGGGGGGGCAGGGGACTTAAAAGGAATCCCTACACTTTAGATGAGGAAACACCTATTTGCTTCGAAGGGGGGGAAAAACAAACTCTTAACTTCTGAGGAAAAAACAAGACAGGTTAAGATCCAAATAAAAATGGGAAAAAACCAGGGTGGGGGAGCCTCCTGCAGCTGCTGGTTGAAACAGCACAGGACAATACTTTTCGAGGGAAACAAGTGTAGATTGGGGCCCCAATAAAAATAATAAATGCTCTCGCGAAACATCCAGTACTCCTGTAAACGCCAGGGAGGTTTGGTGTGCCGCATTTTCAAGAACCAACATGTGAAAAAATGAAAGAGACAATTCTTCCAATCGCCAGAGGAGGGGGAATTGGAATTCTTGACGGAGCAGCGCGAGAAGAATCTGGGGGGGTAACAACCGAATCGGGGAGGGAAGGTGAAAATCTTACCTGGGAAAAAAAATGACGTGCGGACTGGGTTTCAAGAGGTGAAACTCTAATTGGGAACATCAGGTGGGGAGAACCAGGTGGTTAATTCTTTTTCAAAGAAATTAGAACCGTGGGGGGGGAGTGGGAAAAATCAACAAAAAAGAGAGGGTCTATTGATATGACCTGGAAAAGATACGGCTAGCGACTTCTCTGCTATAAACCATCCAAAAAAATCCGGAAAATGAAAAAAAACCCCAGCAAAAGACCTGCATTAGGTTGAGAGACGGTTTTTCTAAAGGAAGGAGAAGGGGGGGGTCAAACCAATGGGGGGTAGAGGATGCCCGGAGCAATTCCCTGCAGACTGCAAGGACAACTTTTGGCGGAGGACCGGGAAAGAATTAAGGAAAAAGAACCCTTAATCTTAAAAATTACAAATAGTCAAAACATTGGGGAGGAGCGGCTAATTATGGTACTACGGAGAAAAGGTATACGGTGAACCGGGACAAAAGGCGAAAAGGGGGGGGGAGAAAGTTGAAATAAGAGTGGGGGAGGGGAGGGAGTGGGGAAATGAACCGAAAATCAGGAAAAGGGGAAAGAAGCCAGGAGTCTCTCTGGCTAGGAAAATAATTGCAAACTTCTACAGTCGAACAAGAAAATAGGGGAGAGGGGGGGGGGGCTGGAAAAGAAGGGATTTTTTACTTGCCAAAAAAAAACGAAGGGAAAGAAGGGGGGGAAGAAATACACGAGGTCCGGGGGGGGGTTTGGGAAACCCTTCAGTGGGGGGGGGCAAAGGGACTGGAGGTGACAGAGGATAAAATGGGGAGGGCACAATAATTCTGTGGAAAAAAATGGGGACGTTGAAGGGGTAAAAGAGGAGACTCAAAAACGAGGGGAAAAGAGAGAAACAGTAAGTCTAACACAAAGATTCCGTTGGAATGGTGAAGAGGAAAAGACAGGGAGGGGAAAGAACAGCATTTGCAATAACGGAAGGTGAGAATCAAATCGTGCATAATTGAAAGGAGGAGGTTTGAAAGCCTTTAAAGAAAAAAAATCGAGCCATCAATCAAATATCAAGGAGGGGAATCTTGTTTAAGGAGCGCGGGCAATTTTGGAGAAAGTTAAAGAAAATCGTATCACGTTCCTATGCGTCTGTGCACGGGAAAGACCCCTAAAGCAACGGTGATCAAAGAAAGAGGGGACTGCTTTGGTAAGAAAAAATAATTTCCAAGGCAAAGAAAAAAGAGGGGAGGGAAGAAGCAAGTACGGCCTGTTTGAGCATATAGACAGAGAAGATGCACGAACTAGCGGAATCTGGGGGAAACGGAAAAAGAAAGTGGTTGAATAAAAGGTAAAGGGGGAGAGCGGAAGCAGCGAACCCAGGGGGGGGGGCCCTTGGCAAAAGAGCTAAGGTCCGAACAAGAACGGCTAAAGGCTAAGAAAAGAGTGGAGGGGGGGGGTGGGGAAAAGTTGTGTGGTGGGGGGAAGGAAAGAGAAAGAGAGGGGGGATGTCCGAAGGAAAGGGGGAAAGCAATAGTTTGAAGGGGGGGAAAATAAATAGAAGGAGGGAAGAGTGGGTGCGACAAGGAGAAGGGGAAAAAGGAGAAACGGTCAAAAGGGAAACTTCAAATCTAACGGGGAAGGGGAAAGAGGGGGGACAGGAAAAACTTGGATTAGGGGGAAAACAGAGGCTAAGCATTGTCTGTAAGGAAAAAAAAAAGGGGGAAAGGAAGAAGGGGGAGGGAGGGGGGGGGGGTTTGAGAAAAGGACAGATATTGAACCATCCGGCCAAAAAACTCTTAAAAAAGGAAATGGGGGCAAAAAAGTAGATAGGGAGGTGAAGAGGGAGAATATTGGGGGAAGACTTGCGGGGGGGAAAGAGCCGGTGCCCTCAAATTATCGTTCCTGGCAAAACGGAAGCACAGGGAAAGAGAAAAGGACCTTAAAACGGGGCAAGCATGGAACTGGAAAGGGGGACGAAAAAAGGTGGTGAATCAGGCCACAGGGAACCCGAGGTGCATGGAATTAGGAGCAGTTGTGCGGACATAAAAGGGAAGAGGGAGGGATGAGGGGGCTGCAAAATCCGTTCGAGGGGGAGCTAGGGGAGGTAGGGACTGTGGGGGGATCAAACCAAACAATGATGGGACAAGAAAACACAGGATAAAAAAGAGAGGGGGGAACGGAAACAAACCTGAAGAACATGGGGGGGGGTGTCTATCCAGAAGATAGCTGTAACAGACTTGGGAGTATTACAATTGTGGAAAGGAAAGAAAAAAAGCAAGGTTTCTTTGGTGGGGGGTGCAATTGGCCTTTTGGTCCCGGGAAGAAAATGTTCGTGGTTGATTAGTGATGGGATCACGGGGGGGGGGGGGGGAGCAGAAGGCACGAGAAAAAGGATGGAGTAGTCCATAGTGAAAGTTGGAAGGCGGCGCGGACGTTGAAGGTTCGGAGAGGCGGTCATGTTGACCCCCCAAAGAAGACAAGGGCTGGTTAAAGCCCCCTTTTAAAGACGGAAAAAGAGGAACGGGGGAACGTCATTTTGGGGGGAAAAAGAGAGAAAAAAAACCAACAACTAGGCGCTTAGGAGGAGGGAATTCTACACCAGAACCAGATGCTTATATAAAACGGACGGAGGGGCAGAGGGGAAAACGGGGGGGAGTAACAAGGGGGGGGGGGTAAGCGCCTCTCCTCTACACGGCAGGCAACTGCGTCAGCAATAAGGGGAACGCTCTGGGGGGGAGAAAAAACCAAAAGGAAGCTGGGGAATGTATAGTGGTTAAAAAAGGGAAAGAGTTAATTACTCAAGCCCTCATCCTACCGGTCAGGAAATTTAAAACAGACGAAAAGAGGGACCTGGGACAAAAAAAAAACCCGTGAGGTATCGGGTAACATCCGACATTCCTTAATCCCAAGGATGCAGCTTCTCTCAGGACAAACCAAACTGTATAAAAGGACAAGGGACAGGAGGGACCGTGAAACCCCTCCGGGGGGAGTTGCAAGGGGGGGTAAAGAAGGGGAGGGGGTACCACACCACAAAAAAAAGACGTTCACGAGAGAACAGAATCAAACTGTGGGGGGAAAAGTAGGCCAAAAAGAATCCCGGAACGAGGAAAGAAAGTTGCAGCCCAAAGGATTGGATCGACTTCCTAACAAAGACTCTGACGTCCTTAACACATCTCGTGAGGCGTCCAAAGGGAAAGGAAAAACACCCCCCCCACAGAGAAAAGAAGTGGGAAAAATTGCGAAAGGGGAAAACCTTCACAAGGTGTTCCAGGACAAAAGGCAAATCAACCTTTTCGAAGGCGACCGTGGGAAAACGGGGTTGGAACGAAGTAGCTCGTCCGCTCATACCCGACTCACTGTTCACAGGGCGCCTAGCTTTGGGGTGGGGAAAGGAAAAGAACCAAAAATCCTCACGAAAATCGGAAAGACGTCAAAGAGGGACACCTCTGGTCAGAAGGGGACGGAAGGGCCAAGGCGGAAACATATCAGAAAGGGGCCCCGAAACTAAGAAAAAAGGGGAGGGGTAAGTTGAATGGAAGAAAAATAAGGGGGGGAAAAAAGAGGACTCTTCCTGGGGGGAAATCATCAAACTTCCCCAAGGGGGGGTATTTCTTGAAACTCATCAATGAGTAAAAGGGTTCAAAACATTCAAAAGCACTATGGAAAAGGTACAGGAAGGAACAATACGTCTCATCTCCTTGCTCTGAAAAAAAAGACAAAACCGTCGGAAGGAAAGAAAAAAACAAATCAGAAAAAAGGCCTTTTAGCAAGTCAGGATATGATCTGGGGGGGCCCCGGGCCAATGGCTGGGAGGGGGGGCTCACTGGAAAGGCCCCGGAAAACTTGAGAACAAAAGTGGTAAAAATAAAAAGAAGGAGTGGATGGGTCTAACTTACAAACCGAGAGCCGGAAAAAAAAAGAAAAACGGATTTGATCCGGAAGCTCTGATGGGGGTACGGTACTGGCCTCCGAAGACAGAATCAGGAGAAGGGGGGGGGGGGAACCGAAATAAGCTAGTCGGGAAGTTATTGTAGGAGGGGGTGGAATACGAAACATACTGATCAAAAGAATCAAGGGATAAATGTCTACAATCCCCAGGACCAAGAAAAAAAAGGCAAAAACAGTGCATCGGTTGGTATGGCCGGAAAGCAGGGGTATAGGTGTTACTTGGCCCTGGAAAGAAAACCCTACTAAAATAAGGGAAGAGGGAATGTTGGAAACCCCAACCTAATGGCAGGTAGGGCTTGGGCCTTCGGGAGAAAGGGGAAAGAAGCAGATCGTGTATGACTTTGGAGGGG
>Ga0179591_1255432_pt1 | contig 13922 bp, 26 predicted proteins | sample CZOMad2_1_08_16f_FD_182891 | JGI IMG/M metagenome (GOLD analysis project Ga0179591, IMG submission 182891) | Vadose zone soil fungal communities from Angelo Coast Range Reserve, California, USA - CZOMad2_1_08_16fungal (PacBio error correction) | ecosystem: Environmental > Terrestrial > Soil >...
CGCGGCGGATGAGAACCAAAACGCTTCACTCGGACAGCATCACCGTCCGGGGGGGTGGAGCTCTATAAAGGGATCTAACCTACAAAAAAAAAAGGGAAAAGGGGAGAAAAAAAAAGAGAGGACACGTGCTGATGACAAAGAGACAAAGGAAATATGGGTCAGTTCTGAATGGGGGCGAGTTGGGGGAGCAGGGAAAAAAGACATAGCAGGAAACACCGAGACACCCTTCCTCCAGCGAGGTGGATAAACCTGAACGAATCTATCCGTGTGATTGAACGTGTTGAAAACTGCGAAATGGGGGGGGAAACTTGTGGGGGGGGGGGGTACGTGGTCCCGCGGGTCGAAACGGGGGGGGGGTGAAAGGGGTGGTGTTTCCCATTCGAATAGAAGGGGGTCAAAAAAAAACTACCTAGTTCAACGTTGACTGGTCACCGGGGGCCCCAGGCCCTGAAAAACGCGAAGTTTTGACCTCTTCCGGGATATGGACCTCGGACACTGGTCCGAGGGTTGGTCCAAAAATCAGGCAAGGGGAGACATACACCAGAGGGGGTTAGGTAAATCTTCTCCCTAACAATAAGGGAATTTCACTACGGCAAAAAAAGGGGAACATGGACGCGGGGTAACAAAAATACAAGGGGGGAGGAAAGCGACACGGAGGAAGCAGTGGGAAGTACAATGGGGGGCGGCCGACAGGAAGCCGCTCCTCCAGACGTACAATTGACAAAGTTAGAAAGGTTAAAAAACCTCTGCCCGGGAAATAGAGTCGCGGGGGAGGGAGCAAGTTAAATCGAAGTGGGGGGATATAAGGAAAAAAAAAAAAGGGCGACGAAAAAAAACAATCCGAGGTGTTGGAAATATCCTCCGACGGAAAGGCGAAAAAAAAAAAAAAAAAACGACCCCAGAAGGGGGAAACGACCGGTTGGGACAGTAAAACCCGCTGAGCTCCGAAAAACCTGCGGCACAGCTTATTAAGTATGCGATAAAAGGAGAGCGAAAAGGAGGGACGGGGGAGGGGGAAGGAGGGGGAATTGTGGGAGACTTGTCCCCGCCTGGGGCGACAGAAGTTCTCCACTCCTGGTGGGTCAAGTGGGAACGGGGGATAAAAAGGAAAAAAAAGAATTACTAGTGGGGTCGGGGGGAAGGTACAAAAAAAAAAAAAAAAATACCCAATGATGGGGGGGGGGGGGGGGGTATTAGGGGTGAAAACTAAGCAGGAAGACGCTGGGGAACCAAAGAAGTGTGACCACCAGGGGGGGAAAACTTTGGTTACATTGCTAGGAAGGACGAGGCGGGGGAGTCAAAAAAAGTTGGAAATGTAAATGGGGCTTGTTTGGGGAAAAAAAGAAACTGCAAACCCGAACTCACCGCACCAAATGCCCGGTAACTAAGGGGGACACTGAAACTGCAAGAGAGGGAGGCTGAGGAAGTGGAGCCCGGCCAAAATCAAAGAGTGGTTCTGAACGAATATGAGAATCCTGAAATAAAAGAGGGGAAAGGAAAAAAAGAAGGCACCCATTAACGCAGAAGTCCAAAATCATGGGGAGCAGAGGTAAAAGAGTCACTCAAAGGCAGGTGTAGGATAGGAAGGACTTAAATATGGAAAGGCAGATCAGGGGAGGTGTTGGCAAGTCAGGTGAAGGTTTGATTGGAAAAAAAAAAGGAGGGAGTTGCCGAAAGGCCGATCGCCGTGAGGCAAAGGGGGAAGCTCGGGAGAGGAATCGCCAAAAAAACGAACGGAGAAAACGAGATTCAAAGCAGTCGGGGAAGAAGAAACCCACTTTCAGCAGGAAACCAAGGGGACCTCCCGGGGGAGTGGGGAACCGAAAGTATACGAAAAAGGAAAAAAAAGAGGGTGTAGATAAACTGGGCTTTGTGGGGTTTTAAAAAGGGCAAAAAAAACGTCACTGTGACTAAGAAAATCAAAATGATTAGTTGGGGGAAAAATCAACCAAAAGAAGAAAGGCCTTGGGGAAAAATGGGAGTTCACAAGGGGGGCCAAAACAATGGTGGGGCGGGAAAGAGAAAAACCACAAAGGTGGGGGGTGGACACTTTGGTTCCACAACAAATTGGACGGGAGCAAAGGGAAAAAGAAAGGATAATCAAGCCAACAGAACCAGGGCTAGGGAGGAGGCCCACCCATAGAAAGAAAAAAAGCCAAGAAACCCATAAAACATTTTCACTACGATCCTTTTCCTCGGGTTGTTCTCGAAGCGCCAACGAAAGGGGCAGTGACCGGGAGCAAAAAGGAAGACCTACAAAACGGTGGGAAAAAAGAAAGAGGACAAAGCTTAGGGTACTAGACGCTCCATCCGGGAAAAAGAGTTGGGGGGCAGAAAAGAATTGCCATAAGGTCTCAAAAAAAACAGACAGCGGCATTCCAGGCATAGCGGCAAAAACTAACCCTTTTGTCAGGGCGGAGAGACAAAGGACAAAAAAAAAAAATCCTAGCATTTCCTAAAGTGGAAGGGTCAAACAATGGGGGAGGGGTCGGAGTATGGCGAGCCGACGGCAAAGGGGTAGAAAGGTGTATAGCAACAAATAAAAGGGGGAACGCCGGGAGGGAGCTAACCGAAATTGGGGTAAAAAAAGATCAAAAAAAGTTTTGGACAGAAGGGTGTCAAACAACCTACCGCCGGGCTGCTGGGGTCGCAAAAAAGGGGACGAAAAAACAGAGCCTTGAGCGAACCATAACACGGGGACCATTGGGGATGGTGGCAATGGCGAATCCCGATGGCAGGTGACTTAGAGATGATGGTGAACACTATGATGCCGAAGAAACCGTGGACCACGAGAAAAAGCAGTCCAGTACTGACGTCCTCCTCGATTACTCACCAAAAAAACACCTGGAGGGAAAAGAGAGAAGGGGAAAGGAAGACTGTTTTTCCGGAGACAAAAGGAACGGAACGGGAGAGGGCACTTGCATTCAAGAAAGAAAAAATAACAAAATTAACTGAAAAATTAAACGAATGGGTGGAAAAACCACCGCAAATGAAAAAACCAGGGGAATTTCTCTCCGCAGGTTGTGCGCAAGCCAGAACACTAATCCACAGCTCGTGCGGACACTGCCGATAACTGGTGTGGAGTGGCTTTTACCAGTCGCCGCCGGGGAAGCTACTGTGGTTGAACATGACCTACGAAGGGGAAACTAACACACCAGAATTGAAACAGGAGAGCAAAAAAAAATTCAAAAAATTAGGGCAGCGTACCGGGTGTGACGGGGAGAGAGAGCCAGACGCTACAGGTTGCAAAGGGAACGGCCTAAAGTAAATGATCAAAGGGGCGTGAAGGAGCCGTCCTAATATGAAAAAAACTAGGCACGAGGACTAATTAAAGAGGCATAATGGTCAAAAAAAAAAAACCAATGTAAGGCTCGCCCGGGGGGGGCAATCAACTAGGGGAAAAAACACGGAACGGGACCAGGGCCCCGAAAAAAAAAAAACTGGATGGGGGGACGGGGTAGGGGAAAAAAGAAATAACACCGAGGGTTGTGACTCGATCAGGGAAGAGCCAGACATGAAAATAAGGGGGGAACTTCTCACAAAAAATGAACGGATAGGTTTTGGGGAATTTGAGGGGGCCTCAAAAAAGGTAGGGGCGTCAGTGGAAAGGCCTGGGGGAGTTGTAAAAGATGAAAACGACACAAAAAAGACTGTCAGGACAGGGGACGGGAAAAAAGGCAGAAAAAAAAGCATTACTCTGGGGTGGAACAGAATTCCTGGCGAATCAGAAGTAACCAAGAGAACCCAAGACATTTAGAAAAAAGGAAAGGAGTCCGAAGGTAACGGACAAGCAAAGGAACCAAGGAGGAAAAGGGAAGGCCAAAATAAGGAAAACGGGTCGTCTTGCCACGAAGAAAACAACGGAACCCAGTGGGGGCGTAGGTAAAAAAACGGAGGGGGGTAGGCGGAGAACCGCATAGAAGCACCGAGAACTTGGCAAAGCAAAACAATGGGAAAGAGCAGAACCGTGGGAACCCAGGAGGAATCACATCATGCTTTGCAGAAACAAACAAGAAAAAAAAAAGGATAAGAAACGGGAGGAAACCTTACTTGCCTGAAACCTCAATCCGACAAAGCAGGACGGTGAGGGCGGAGAATAAGCGGCCTAAAAAAGTCAAGTTGGTGGAAAAAGAAAAGGATGTGAAGAAACTCCGGTCTGCAGAACGGCACGGATCCAAAAAATGCGAGAAATATCAAAAAAAAAATTGGATGGGGCAAAAAGGCAGGCACTCAAAGAAAAAAAGAAAAAAAAGGGCGCCCGAATGGGTCGAAGGGAAGTGTTTGGGGACGGATTAGGAAGTGTTTGGGGGCACTCACGGGGGACATGGGCCAAAATTCTGAACACGAACTCCTAGCAACAGTTAGCCCGGGACATACACTTGGGGAAAAAATGAGGCCCGTCAAAGACAAGTCTGTCCACCGCAAGGCACACCGACATCACCACAATCGGGGGTCAGTGATTGCAGGGTTGGGAAAAAAACAAGGGAAGTTACAGGCTCCGGAAGAAAAAAAGAACAGGAAGGAAAGGAAGCGAAACCCTTTCAAAGGTGAGGAGTGTGCGCTGTCCAAAAGGCACGGGGAAACAAAAGTCAAACAAAAAAGGGAAAACCAAGAGGCCTGGGGGAAAAAAAAAACCCAGAGAACAAGGAAGGCGCTGTGACAACGGCCGGTTAGCGGCAGAAAGGCCCCGCCAGTGGGGGCAAGGACCTAAAATCGTCACGGAAAAAGCCAGAAAAATATGCGGGCAAAGTGTCAGACAAGGCGTGGGAAGGAGGGACGATCTTTTGCGAGGTCTCAACATCTTTCGAGTGGTTTCAAAAAAAAATAATGTAAAAGCAGGCAAAGGGAGGCGTGGAGACCAGGAAAAGCATCAAGGCGAGCATGCAAAAACAGAATGACAAGCGAAATCATAGGGTAAAGGAGCTGCAAACAGGCCGGCGCGTGAATTGTGTTCGGTGCAATAAGGATCAAACCGCTGAAACCTCAGGGGAGTCCAGCTTGAATCGCCGTAGGGTTGGGGTCAGTGGGAAAGACTCAGATTCAAGGGGGAAAAAGCAGGTTTCGGTAAAAATGCCTGGATGGCTAGGACGAAAAAGGGGGGGGGGGGGGTAACTGCTCCGAAAGTCGAGGGAAAAAAAAAGCAAACTCGGAAAAAAAGGCCGGAATAGACCGTCCATCGTCAAAACGCAAGCTAGCCATGAATGACAACCGAAAAGAAAAACTTAGACAATTGACAGGGGGGGAAAAAAATAGAAGGAAAAAAAGCGGACACAGGTAAAAAAGCAGGGTCACCAAAAAACAAAAGAAAAAAACAACAGAGGCACGCAGGAAAAGGCAAGATGTAATTTCCTGAAAAACGCGGACACTGAGGAGCATTCTAGAAAAGGAGCTCTCAGTACCGTAGGGAAAACGACTTGTCTAGAAAAGCAAGCAAAATAGGGGTAAAGAAAGGAACATATTCGAAAAAAACAACACACCAACTTATTAGAGGAAAAAAAGAAAGTCCAAAAAAACTTAGGGGGAAAGGCAGGAGGAACCTAAAAGTGAATTGAAAGGAAGGTGGAGGAGGTGGAAGCAAAAAAAACCGCGAGAAGCAATGACCCCTAGAAAAAAACGGCCGAAAAATCGTGTGACTTAAACCTAAAACGGGACATATGCCATGACGGCCTGGCCTACAAGGTTGAACGGGACGAAGAGGGTTCGTCTTGCAAGCCGGTTAAGCGTGGTTGAAAGGGAAAAGGAAAAAAAAAAACAGAGAATGCTTGGGGGAAAAAAAACTGAGAAGTATGTTTAAAGGGGAACGGGACCTGAAAAAGAAGCAGGACCGCGCAAGGAGAAAAAAGGGAAAAAGTAAGGGGACGGAAAAACTGAAAAAAACAAAAGGGGGAAAGGGGGGGGGTGTTGAAAACATGAATAAGCCGCAGAAAAAAAGTGAGAAAAGGGGGGAGGGTTCGCGAAAAAAATCCTCAAAGGAAAAAAAAACCCCCTCTTCCCGCTTGATCCGACAGTACCTGCGAGGGGTTCAAAAAAAAAGGGAGAAAGGGGGAAAGAAAGTGGGGAAAGGACGCGAAAAACTCCCGGGCCTAAAGGACCCAGCGGCCAGCAATTCCACCATACCGAGGGTCCAGCTTCTGTTCGGAACTGGTGGTCACTCAGGAAACAGAATATCTCAGGAAGGAAAAAGAGAAAGACTTGATAAAAAACGAAAGCGAAGACGAAGGGGGGTTGGGGGGGGGGAAAAGGGGGGAAAGGAAAGAGGGAAAGAGAAGAGGGACGGTACCAAAGGGGGGGAAAAATCCAACGAAAGCTGTGCCAATGGAGATCGAAGAACATGACGGATGGGGGCGTGGGGAGGAAGGAGATGTAGTATTAAAGAAAAGAAAAAAACGGCTCCAGACCACGGCGCTTGGAGGACAGGGGAGGGAAGGGGGGCCTTTTTTAGCTGTAAATGCGGACCCCGCCATGTAACGAAAAATCAACAAAAACAAAACGTAGCGGGCTGGAAAGGTTGCAAGTGATGTGGTGATCACCATGGGATAAACTTAAATTGGCTTTCGGGGTTTTCTCGGAAACAAAAGCAATCAACTCACACAAACAAACGAATTGGGTTGGAAGGTTCAAAAGGACGAGGGAGGGGACCGCTGTAACGTCAAAAAGGGGAACAAAAACATGGGTTGAAAAGGGGGGACAAGGGACCGAAAAAAGGAGAAAATCGGGTAGGGGCAGGGTGGATTAAAAGGTGGTGCAAGGAAAATGTAGTGTTTACAAGTGTTCGGCACAACAAAAAAAAAAAAAAAAAGACGCAGAAAAAGGCCCCTCCAACAAGAGAATGGCACTCGAGGGGACGGGGAAGGCTTCTGGAGGGAGGGGAATGACAAAATACAAAGAAAAAAAGGTGTAGTTACATCCCGAAAACACGGCATAAGGGGTAGAAACACTCAAAAGATTCCCGCAGCCGAAAACGGAGTTAGGAAGTCCAACATCATCTTATTTGGGACAAAAAACCAAGAGGGGTTGAGACGGTATAATGAGGGAGAACACGAATTCCGGGTGTCAGGGAAGGGAGTACGAATGTTTTGCCAGGGAGAGGGGGATTCATGGGGAGTGTGGGGAAACAAAATTGGGCCAGGGGGGGGAAAAAAGATCTCGTTGAGCGACAAGGGCTTGAAAAATACGTAATGCCTGGGAAAAGGCAAAAGTCTCACGTCAAAGGGCCGGGAAGACGAGAAGGCCTACAAACCGCCCGAACCTCACTCTAGAAAGGGGTGGGGGCAGGGGAGGTAGGGGGGGAAACGAAAAAAGAAGAACAGAACAAGAGAACTCGAACCAGGGTAAAAGACCCGGGACGTGATGCAAGAAAGAAATAGGACGGTCATGAGAATGTGGTCACGGAACTAGAAAGAGGTGTGGAAAAATAAGGGTCCTTCCGGCAGAAAAAACTCGGACATCGTTACACGAGGTCAAATGAGAAAGTCCTGGTTTAAGCGAGGGAGAACAGTGAATTGAGGAACGACAAACAAAAAATCAGGGTGACGGTGAAGAAAACAATCGACAGGTTGTCAGAAAACTCAAAGCTGGAAAGGAAAAAAAGAAGGGTAGGTAGGAAAAATAAGAACGAGAAAGAGCACCAGCAACGAAAAGGCAAGAGAGCCTCCACCGGGAGAGAACAAATTCATTCCACACAGAATTGAGGCGGTGGAAAAGATCAAACTTTTCTCGTCGGCAGAAGGAAGAAACACTTGGGGGATGGGAAAAATACCGAGGACAACAGGGGGGGGGGGACATCAAGGTCAAGTCGGGTGTTGAAAGGGCAACCACAGATACACAGACGAACGGTCAAAGAGGGGGGGGGAATCAAAAAGTTGGGGCCATCATGAAGCAAGAGGCGCAATCCGAAACGCCTCAGTACGGTGAAAAAAGCCCGGAACGCAACCCCACACCCCCTTTTTCCCGTTTTTTGGGGAACGGCTCTCTATCTTGCCTAAAAACCCGGGACTAAAGAACGTTTGCGGAGCACCATGGTCCCGTCCATTGCAGCGGAGTGCGAAGTCGGATGTAAGAGGGACAACAACCCATCCAAAAAAACAACTTAAAGGAAAGAAAAAAACTGTAAAAAAGAAAGACTCCCTCCAAAGGTAATGGGAAGGGGTCAGCAGCGAAGAACGAGAAGATCGGAGTGCAGGTCGGACAATGCAAACCAAACAGCAGAGACGGAGAAGTAGGTTCAAATGGGTTTTCAAATGGGGAAAAAATGGAACGGCGCTCAAGGGGAGTTTCGGGACTCAGGGAATGGGCCCATGAAAAAGAGAAAACGAGTCCCAATTGGAACAGACAAAAAACGCAGGCAAGGGCTCAGTACTGTATAACTCTCTCACAAAAAAAAAAAACAACAACGGGAGGGGCGAGCAAAACGAAAGCACGCGACACTGTGCCCGGCAGCAGACTGCAGTGTCGAGGGGGACTGGGGGCAGGCCGACAGAGAAATAAGAAGGAAACCACACAGCGACCGAAGAAGTGGAGAAACCCAAATACCCCCAAAACAATTTAAAAATAGGACGCCGAGATCGGGGGGGGAACAGCAGACCGGGGAGAAGAGAACGGCGTGCCCGGGAAAAGAAAATGGGGATGTCTTTTACCAGTGGAGGAAACGGGAAGACGTCCAACGCAGAGCGAATTTGAGAACGCGGAAAAAAGGGAAAAGAAAAAAAACAGGGCCGCGCAAAAGGAGTAGGGAAGCGAGACTGACCTTAACAGTAGCCTCAAAGCGGGGAGGGTTCGGCAGGAATACGTCGAAAGTGGGGCGATTCTCCAAGAAAGTGATGTGAACGATGACAAAGAAAGGAAGGCCCGCAGTGAACAAAATAAGGTGCCAAAACGAAAATGAAGAAACTAAAAAAAAAAAAAGGTCTAGAACACGACGGGCCGCACCAGCGGGGAGAAACGGATCAAGGAACCAGCCTTGCCCGAGGTGAAATGTTCTGAATAAAAAAACCGGGACAAAGGGGAATTCGACCGGAGTTCTGGGGGGGCAAATGCAGTTCGGCGTTTCTTGGAGGGGGTTCTAACCGAAAAAAATTAGTGATTCGGGGGGGGGAAAAGAGACAGTTGAAAAGGGGAGATTTCCCAGAAAGGACTGCACCAAAACAGGGAGGGGGGCATCAAACAACCCATTAGAGGAAGGAATTGCCAGAAGGGGGGAAGGAAAACAGAGGGAAAGGGGTCGAGTAAAAAGGGGGGACGACCGGAGGGGGCACCAAAGGCCAGGGTTTTGAGAGAACCGAGGGAAGTGGCAATATTTCGGGAGGCAAAAAAACCGGCCGGGGGAAACTTGTTAGAGCAGTCTAAGGGGTCAACTTCACAAAAAAAAAAAAAGGGACACCCGGGGGGCAAGGGAGTGAAACGCGTTGTGGCAGGAGCTAGAGGACAAAAGAACGGGCCGCACAAGCCGTCGAAATGCAGAAAGGGAAGTTAAACTAGAGGAACGAAAATGCAAGACCGAACCGCAAAGGAGTTGGCTACCCAACTCCAAAGAACCAGAGACCCGGGACTTAAAACACGGTAAATCCGGCAAACAAATCAAGTCGGGAGGACGGCGAAGGAAACCAGCGCGGACGTTTGATCGGAGGATTGGTTGACAAGCGGGCTGCGAAAAAAACCGAGGGAGAGAAGGCTCAATAGCGGCAGAAAAAACCCTAACCAATTTGGGGGAAAGTGGTGGGAAAGGCAAGCAGCCCATCAATCATCTAAAGCGAGCCGAAGGGAGGGTGTTTGAGGTCCTTGGGGGTGGGGGGGAGAAAAACTCCATTTGCATGGGGGGGAAAAAGGGAAAAAAAAAAAGTAAAAAGCCTCTAGGTTTGAAGCAAGAAAAGGTGACCAAAAAGGGAAGTGTCACCCGGCCAGACAAGCCCAGGACCTCAAACCGCTGTGGAAAAGGAAAAAAAAACAGGGGTTAAGGGAACGGGATGGGTAAAAAAAAAAAAAACAACGAAAGTCCAGCGACAAAGGTGGGAAGAAAACAGACAAAAGAGCAGAAAAGACACCAGGCCTTGGTCGAAGGACGAGGGCAAACAGGAAGTGGGAAATAACCAGGCAGCAACAAAGGGTCAAACCCGTACAGGAATGAAAAAAACAATCGCACCGGATAGGGATGGAAAACAGGTTAAAGCAAACAGGGGCCCGTGCAAAGGTGAGAGGGAAACGGAAGAGTTCGGAAAAAAAAAAAGGGGGCGACAGCTTTCCAGGAACAGGCCGTTCACACTGAAAGATCGGGCAGCATGACCGCTTGGGGCTTGACAGTTTTGGGTCAACCAAACACATCGGGAACAAGACACTTCAAGGATCATGAAAACACCGGGATACCTGGCAAAGGCCTTGTAGAATAGAGAATAGAACGAAAAGTGACAAGAAGGAGTACAGCAAAACTGGAAAAAAACTGCAGTACTGGGACGCAGAACTTGGGGGAGGAGACATGGAAGCCAATGGGCTTGAAAACTCAGTTGAGGCAAACGGGAACGCCTTAAAAGGGGAAAATCAAGCATTCAGTAAAAAAAAAATCGGGGGGCGAAAAAAGGAAAGGGAAAAAATTTTGTAAAAAAAGAAAACAGCGTTGGACTAAGAGAAAGGCGGGAGGGAAAACAAAGAAAACGCATTCCACAAGCGTAAGCCCCGCACGGTACAGGCAGGAAACTAGCGATGGGGGGGGGGAAAAGTCACGTAGAACATCAGGGGGACCGTTTGAGTCACGAGGGATTCCGGGGAGGCCACAACGGGTAAACAAACTCTGGCCAAGAGCCCGAGGGACGGAAAAAAAACAAAAGGGGGGGAACACAGAAGGAACGCAAGGGACAATCGGATAAAAAAAAAGAGATCAAAAAGAGACCGGAAAAAATTAAGGCGGGAAAGGGATCGGCAAACTATCATAATTAATCCAACAAGACAATTCGGGACTCAGGGAAACAAAGAGGGGGCTTGTAGACAAAAGGACAAACGAAGGGGAAGAGAGACAACCACGAAACAAAAGGAAAAGAGAGAGGAAGAGTGCACGGAGACAGCTAAACGAAACAGGGGGTACTCTAAATCGTATTGGGGATCAATCCAAGAGGGAAAGGGGGAATCGGGAAAAGGGGGGGAAATCAAAATACAACAAAAAACAACGCCTGGTCCTCCAAGATTGTGGACCAAGGAAAGAAAACTAACGAGGAAGTCAACTTGGAACGGTTACAAGGCCTAACCCTTTTGGAAAACGGGGGGGAACCAGAAGCTGAGGCGGGTTGGGAACCGAAGGGTTCTAACGGTTACGCACGGGGGGGGGGGGGTGGTGGGCCAGGAGAAGAGAAAGTTTTGTTCAACAAGAAAGAGGGGGCCGGGTGAGGTGGGGGGGCAAATTAAAAAATCGAGAAGACCGCGGGGGCCACTGTGGCCGGGGGAACCCAGCACCTGGGAGAAGGGGAGGTGTTGGGAATTGCAAGCAGCGAGTCCAGGGGGGGGAAAACACAAAAGTATTGGGGGACGAGTAAAAAACCTCCTTTATTGAAAACACGAAAAACAGCAAACCGGGAAAACTTTGATCAAAAAAAACACTGGCATTCCGGGTTGAAAACGGAGGAAACATTGTCAGTACATGGAAAAGACCCGGGGAAAAAAAAAGGGAAAGAATCCGTTAAGCCAAAAAAAAGCCGATATGCGAGGGGGGGAAGGGGGGGGACACGAATTCGGTCTGAGGCTGAAGGAAGGTAAAGACAAAGGAAAAACTGTGATGAAAGGGCCAGGAGAGAAATCAACATTTAAGTCAGAGCAGGGAAAGGCAGAGATAGAAAACCTATGGGAAAAAAAAAAGGCCTGAACCGGAAAAGTTCCGGTAACATAAGAAGAATCGGGGGCCTACTAGGGAAGGGAGAAATCCCGGCCAAAGGACCTGGGGGAGGCCCGATAAAGTGCAGAAGGCGACCAGCAGAGGGGGGGGATGTCGGAAAAGTCCTCTTTGTGAAGGTGGGGAATGGCATGGCAATTGGAAACAACAAAAGGGGAAAAGAGTCATCAACATGGACCGGTCCGGTCGGACTTAAAAAAATTCATGGTGCTGGGGCAACGATACGGACTTTTCACGGTGTCGTTCGGGAGGGGGGAACAAGCCAGGAAAAAAGACCACACACCGCGGGTGTGCGGTCTGTGGAAACGGGGAAAAAGCACTCTTGGGCGTGGGCATGGACAGAAGGGGAATTTCAAAATTGAAACGGGGGTCCAGACGGGAAACAGATGCAGGTGTGGGTAAGTTGGAGACGGGGTTGGGGGTTTGGTGACAAGGAATGGAGGGTTGGGGGGGGTCGTCAGCACCCAATGGGACATGACGGCGGTTCAACAGATGAAAAAGACCTGATGCAAAAAATCAAGCCCGACTTACGAGGAGGCCTGAGGACTCGGAAGCCTGGGGATGCCTGAACCTGCAAAAAAGAGAGGTTCGGGGGTAACCCTATGAGCAAAGGGCTGCACGAGCTGTTGGCAACCAAGAGGAAGGCCACCACAAACCGCCACGATTCAAAAAAAGAAAAAAAAGGTGTCAACTTACTAAAAAGACTACGGGAAAAAACCTGGAAGGAATAGGAAAGGGAAGAAAGAAAGGGGGTACGGGGGCAGGGGCAGTAGGAGAATGGGATTGTGGGTAGAAAAAGATTCAAGGGTCAGAGGAAAGAGTTCTGGGCTGTTTGCAAAAAAGGGCCTAGTTGTCAGGGAAAAGGGGGGAACAAACTTGGCCAAGGGAGAGGGTCAGTACGACTAGAAAAAGCAAACAATAGAACGAGAACTACTAGGGAAAAAGGGTTTGACCTTCTTGGGACAGGGTTAAAAGAAGACCGAGAAAAAAACAAGGAAAGAACGGGGAGAACCATGGTCAGTGCCTGGTGCGATAGGGGAAAGACAATTAGGGAGAGAAAAAACGGGGCGGGTTTGGGGGAAAATGGCGACAAGAAGCGAAAAGCCACTTCCCTAGGGGGTAGACCATGGAAGCACAAGGAAGGGGCAAGGGGGGAGGTGTCGAAGGGGAACACATCACTGTTGAACAAAATGAGCGGAACAAAACAGTGTTGAAAGAACTTTCACCCGGATCAGTTTAGGGGAGAAAAGAAGAAGGAAAGGAAGGGGAAAGGAAAAAGAAGAAAGAAGGGTTCTAAGAATCAAGGAAGCCACCCACGATAGGGTAAAAGGGGACCAGAATGGGGGCAGGCCCGGAGAAAGTACAAAGTTTCGGCAAGCAAGAAACAGGCAACTGGAATCAAAGAAAAAGAAAAAAGAAAAAACTGAACAATCAGTGGGGTTGGTAAGAATATCGAATCCTACAGAACGACAGAAAGAAGGGGGAAAAAAAGACCTGTGTAAAAAATCAAAAAAAGGCCAACTAAAAACTCCACGCTCAGGGAAGGGTAAGACAGGGAAAAAACAAAAAGCCAACTTTTCAGCTAAAATCAGTAGTACCTCGGAAAAGCGCGACGCTTGGACGCACATTTGCACTCAAGAAAAAGGTGGAAGTAAAAGATTAAGGATCGTGAAAACTGGATAATCGATGGAACGTTCACGCAACCGGAGAAGGGGAGTCACAAGGAAAAAAAAACGGGGGTAAAGAAGCCGTAAAAAAAAAAAAAAAAAAGAAATCGTTGGAAGGAAACTCCCAGGGGGGGGGCGGGGCACCAAAAAAAAAAATCAGGCGTGGCACCTGGGGAGGAAGAGACTAAACCACGATAAATGAAGCACATTAGAAAAAATTGTTTGGTAAAAAATTTCAGGGGGGTAAAGGGCCGGGATAGCAAAAGGGAGGGGGTGTTGTTTTCAACGGGGCACCGCTTAAGGGAAGGTGAAAGATGCTTCACACAGGAAAAACAGATTACCTAGAAAACGCACTGCTCATGCGGCATTACAACTGGGAAAAAAAA
>Ga0179591_1247306_pt1 | contig 13921 bp, 25 predicted proteins | sample CZOMad2_1_08_16f_FD_182891 | JGI IMG/M metagenome (GOLD analysis project Ga0179591, IMG submission 182891) | Vadose zone soil fungal communities from Angelo Coast Range Reserve, California, USA - CZOMad2_1_08_16fungal (PacBio error correction) | ecosystem: Environmental > Terrestrial > Soil >...
GAGGTCGGAAAGAAGGGGATACACGCTCCGTGCAAAGAGGGGTGAAGATTGTTGGTAATTAGTGTGTGAAGAGACAGTCCCTGGGCCCCACCAACAGCCTCAAAAGCTAACGATGACCATACTCCGCGCTAAAAGGAGAATTCAAGTGTTTTTGGGAAAAAACCCCTCACGATGCTACATCCGCCAAACCAGAGGGGAGCTGAAATCACCACAAAAACTGAGAAGACCCAAGTGTCAAAAAAAAAAACGATGGGGTCGTCCCACAAAGACCAAGCAAATTTAACGGGAAAAAAAAAAACTTTCAGTCGCGAAGCGGGGTTCCAAACGGAGGGAGGATCCACCATATACCATGTAGAAAAGGGAACTCATCGGTGGGTGCCGAAAGGGGAATAAAACAGAAGAACCAAACACAAAATGGCACAAGCTTGCACATGAGGGAACGGGACCCAGCCGTTTGAAAACTTCTCCCAATCAAAACACTCTGGGGGTTTTGGGAAGCCACCCGAGGTTTTTCCCGGGAAGAACCCGACAAAGAACGTTGGATGGACACAACCACATCTGACGACAGGGGATCCAGGTCCAGGACACCATGACCAGACCAAGGAAGTTCCACAAGGCCAACCAGGGGAATGGAAATTCAGCAGAGGAAAAAATACGAGCGGTAAAAAGTGAGGCAACGGGGGTGGCGGCTAACGCATACATAAACGTATGAAAAATACGGTACAAACTTTTGAGAATAGTGATGGGGGAGGGGGAGAGCTTTCTCCGGACTCAGAAAAAAAAAAGAAAAAAAAAGACTCCCCCTGGGGTAACGGAAACCACACGACATTGGGGCGTGTAAAGGGCCGGTTGCATAAAACCCGATCATCCGAAGAGGTGGGTCCAGAGAGCACCCGTCAACTACATGAAAAACAAGACCATGGAGACTAAAAAGGTTGGAGTTGTTTTAGAGAGTACAATAAATGTGTAAATCCCTGTGACCGCCAGTCAACCCAAGTCCTGGGAATGAGTGGGAAAAAAAAAACGGTACACACGAGAAGAAAGGGGGGAAACCAAGTCGAGTCCGGGAAAAAAAAAAGCACCGGACGGGGAAAAAAGAAGCAGTAGACAAAAGATGGCGGAAAAAACCAGGGACCACAAGATCAGGGCCTGCTGGTGGAAAAAGGGATCGCGGAAAAGGGGTTCAGGGGATTGGGCCAAAGAGAAAAAAAAAAAAAACCAGAAAAAGGCAACACCAAACGAGTATCGGGTTCTGGTTTTCGTTTGTGCAGGAAGTTCTGCATGGGGGTCTTGGAAAAGCGAGACCCGTAAAAAGTACCCCTTAGGGGGTTTCCAAAGTGAGTTGGGGAAACAGGAAACAGGTCAAGTGTTTTGAAAAGAAACTCAAGGGGGGCAAAACAAGAACCAGGGCTGCCCCCCAGCAAAAGACAATGGGGGGCAAAAGCAATATGGTTGTAGAAATCCGCGCAGGGGGTCTACGATCTTCACAGATTTGGAATCCAATTTGCAGCATAGAAAGCCACCCTACACAGGGGGCACAGGGGCGCAGGGGGAAGGGTTTGGGGGTGGGCGTAGTGAGTTTCCGGGGGTCACTGGCCAGGGGACAATCAGCGGAAAGACCAGTCCCCCCGACCAGAGCTTTTCCCAGCAAATTTGTAAAGGATTTCCAAAAGGGTGTGGAGTGGTTTCTGGACCTAAAAGGTTTTCCAAAAAAGGAAACAGAGGTTAAGGGGGGACGGAATTTGCCTCCTGCAAAAAAAAAACAAGGGGCCCATGCGTTTGGAAAAATGGGGGAGGAAGAAAGTAAAACTGGGGGAAACGCTTGTGGCGGAAGTAGAAAAACGGAAAGGGGAGCTGGTGGGATGGAACTGAGAATGAGCGACAAAAAATGGATCTAAAAAAAAGACAAAAAAACCCTGACTCCAGGGAAAGTAAAACAAGAGAAGTACAGATGGGGGGTCCTTTTGGGGGAGGTGGGAGAAAGAAAACGAAAAGACAAAGTGAACTCGGGGACCATTGCTGACGCGGGGGGAAAAGCGGCGAAGTAAGTGTCGACAAGGGTGAGGAGCACAAAGGGAGGACAAAAGCCGTGGAGAAAGGCGAACAAGGGGAAGGGGTTCAAAACCAACTCTTTGGTGGCCAGCAGGAAGACGGAGGGTCAATTACGACGACAAACAACAAGGAAAAGAAAGCCGGGAAGCCAGGATCGGGGGGGGACGAAAAAAAAAAAAGAAAAAAACATTTGGAACATTGGAAAAACCATGAACGCAGCCAAGAACAGAGGGAAAGAGCCAACAGCCGAAGGTTCTAAGGACAACAAGGAGGGGATCGCCTCAGTGGACAGCCAAAAGGAGAAAGGGTGGGTATGCCCAAAACATCCGAAAAAAAAATGACCGAGGCAATCCGCGGAAAAAAGAGATGGAGTCACGATGTTAAGGTGAAGGCGGCCCAGGAATGGTTGCTGGGAGAAAAAAGGGGGGGGGGGGGTTTTTGCACCAAAAAGAACCCATTACGCGCCACAGCAAAGGACCACTCTGAAAAAAAAGGGATTCAAACAGACCAGCCAAAAGCGGCCCTGTTGAGGAGGGTGGGGGGAAAAGGCAGCCGCCTTTTTGCGGGGACAGCAGAGAAATCAAAAAAAAGTTCCGCGGGGGAAGCCCTACGCAAAAAAAAAAATACAAACCTTCACTGGGTCCAACTTCTCTAGGGGAAGACAAGCACGCCGAGGAAAGACGAAGAGTAAATGACAGGGAAGTGAAGGAAACCATTGCATCGCAGGACTTTGAGGGAAGGATCGAGTAGGGGGCAGAAGCAAAAAGTTTAAGAACTAGAAAAAAATGTAAGGGGGGGGGGGAAGACGCTTGTGGGGTCAAGATAAAGAAAAACAACGTGGGAATTTTTGTGGGGGGAAAACGGGGACGAAATGCGCTTTAAGGGAAAAGGGGACGTGAGGTCAGGTGAGAAAGCAAAAAAAAAAAGTATGAAGAAAACGGTGGGGACGGGTTTGGGAAAAAGGAGTTGCAGGAACCGTGAAAAAAGCTGTACAGAATCAATGCAGACCGGGGAAAAAAAGAAAAACATTGGGGGAAAGGGTAGAAGGGAACAAGGATCCAAAGACGCAGTAGCGAAAGATGTCACAAAAAAAGGGGGAACACCTGTCGGGCGTATCACAAAGAGGTTTTGGGGACAAAGGGGGTTGGTGAAGTTGACCAGGGGAGGCCCTGAATTTCATGGACAGGCAAGGAGGTTCAAAAAAAACGGGGGCCGGAAAAATAGAAACGGATACAGGGAAAGGGAAAGAGGGGGGGGCGGAAAAAAAACCTAAGGGACGGAAAAAAAAAGCCGGTCCTGCATCAAAAAAAACGAAAAAGAAGGGGGAAGCACAAAGATCTTTCGGGGGGAACGGGAATTCGGCAAACAAGAAGGGTAGAACCTCATCACACTAGGAAAGGGGGGAGAAGAAAAAAGGGGGGCTGGAGGACAGGGTCAAAAAAACGGGTTAAAAAACTGGAGGTCGCCTTGAAGAAAAACACCAGGAATGAAGAAAAAGAAAGCCGTGATTGGGGGAAGAAAGAGACAATCAGGGACTCGGGGAAGGGTCACACCAAGGGAACCCTGCTGGACAGAAGTAGAAAACACGCGTCTTTGGAGACATGGGAAAGAGGAAATAGTCACTTCAGCTCGGAAACAAAAAGGAAAAAAAAATCCTCGCAAAACACAGATGGGTGGGGAGTTCACAGCAAAAAGGAATTAAGTGGGATAAGGGGAATGGACTGGAAAAAGGGAAGGGAAGGTATTGACAGAGTCCCCCAAGAAATAAACGAAAAAGGGAACAGGGTAAGTGGACCAGCAAAAAGTAATTCTGGCTGCTGTAAGGGGTGGGGAAGAAGAAATCGAGAGACAACAACAAAAAAAAAGGGAGGGAGGAGGAGATGAGAAGGCCCCAAAAAAACAGGGGAAAAAAAAAAACAAGCAAGCCCAAGCAATCCTGAAAAAAAGGAAAAAAGGAAAGCATCCGGTTTCAGATGAAAAAAGAAGACAAAGAACCTTGCAGGAAATTTCACACTAAAGAACAAAGAAAAAAAAATTTGGGGAAGGGAAGAAAACCATCGGTACGCGAGGAGATGGAGGTGTTCGAAAGAGGGGGAGGAAGATTGTATAAAAGGGCAGGGTTAAAACCAGAAGAAGGAAACCGCCGGATGGGCGATTCTTGTCGGAGGGGGAAAGGGGGACAGGCACCGGGGGAAGAGAAAGTGGGGGGGGATTGTAAAAACCAAACGGGAGTGCTTTCTGCCTGTTTCTGCTGTCGAAGGGAGAGGAGCCAGTGGGAAAAAGGAGGGGGAATGGGGGGGAAGAAAAAGAACAAGATGGGTGGAGGAAAACAGAGAGGAGGAAAACAGAAAAATCAAGTGCCAGGGTTGAGCATAAACAAGTTACACGAAGAAGGAAAAGCGCGGGGAACAGACGAACGAAAAACAAAGAGCAGGGGTGACCAGGGGGACAAAGAGGGGTTTTGAGGTACGTGGTTGAGAAGAAAACAAGGGGGGGAAGGGGGTCATAACATCGGGGGTTTAATACCGGATAAAAAAGGAAAGAGGGGACTATTATTAACAAAAAAAAGGGCGGGAAAGAAAAAATTTCCCTGACAATTCAGGAACGGGAAAATGGGAACACCTTTCAAAAAAAAAAAAGAATGTACGCGGGGAGGGGGAAATGTTCGCGGGGGGGGGGGACGATGCTCAGGGGGTACGGAGGGTGTGGACCCTTAGGAGAACGGGGAGGAGAGGGCAAAAAGGGGGCGGGAAAGAACATTATCACGTATCGGGTTTTGGGGGGACTATGAAATGCAAAAGCATGAAAAAAAACAGCGCCAAAACACGTGGGGGGGACGTGCTATGGGGGGGCTGCTCCCTGCAAAGAAAAAAGACCGCAGGGAGCCGGAACTTGGAGAACACGGAACCCCCAAAAAGCCACAGGTGAGGAGGGAAGCGGGAAAAATTAAGTCTCTTGACAAACTGAACATTTTGGTTCGCACTAAGGCACAGAGAACCCGAGCCCGAACTGAACGGAGAGGGCATAGACCACGGGACAACGAAACTTCCGGGAAGACATTCCAGCAGGAGGGGGCAAGGGGGGGGGGGGATTGGAAAGCAGACAACGCGATAGAAGTGGTGCGTTCGTTCTGCGGAAAAAAGGGGAAGTGAACAGAGAATGGTGTTTTGTGTGAAAAAAGGAAAAAAAACGCAAAGCAACGGAAAAAACGGGTCAAGGGGGGGAAAGTACAGTAGGGGGGGCAAATGGCCAGAAAAAAAGGGAGGAAAAAGTTTTGAAACAAACGGAAGTCTATCAACAGGAAGGGGAAAAGTCAAGTGGGTAAATGGGGGGAGAGAACGTGAAGCAAAGAGTGGGTCGCAGAAAAAGGTGGCAGCAACGAAAAAGGGGGAAAAAAAAAGAAGGGGGGCAAACAGCCTCAAACATCAAACCTGGAAAAAAAAAGAAGAGCCAACACTCAGGACACAGGTAGCGAAAAATAATGGGTCGGCTGAAAAGGTGGGTTCGAACCCACTGGCTAGACGTCGGGAACTGAGGGTGGCCGCAAAAAACTGGCCAGGGGTTTGCGCAACTGTGTGGTTGTTCCCGGGGGCAACAGCGGGGCACCATAAGGAAGGACACAACTAATGGTGAACGTTACAAACATTCGGAGGGGGGGCTAATGAAGAGTGGGTGAAGGGCCCGGGCCGCGGGAATGGGGGAAGGTACACCTTGCTGGGGAATACGGAGGGAAATGCCCATCCTAAATGACCCAGAGACAACTGGGCGAATCTTTCTTTGCAAAAAGGGGGGGGTCCATGTTGCGTAGAAAATTGAAGCGGGTCAAAGGGGGCTGACAACCAACAAACGACCTTGGGGGGGTGACTCGTCCGCGGGGTAAACGCCTTCTAACCCGGAGGGGGGCAGAAGCGCACAAAAATAAGCCACCGGGGTGAGAAAAAGGTACCTTGACAGGGGGACCCATCCGCGCGCAAGGGGAATAACACAGCCTTGCGGAAGGTGGACACTGTCATACAAAAAAACCAACCCAAAAAGGAAGAACGCAAGGCTGGACTGTCCCGGAACAAGGGGGGGGGGAAAAAACCTGGGGGAAAACATGGGGAAGAATCAAAGGGGGGAAGTTAGGAAAGCAAGGTACAATCCATAAACCACGAAAATGGGGGCAGGAGCCGAAAAAAGACGCCAAGACTGTGACAAAGAAAGTACGAATGTACTACAAACTGTTTTGGAACAAACCCGAATGGACCCACAAAGGGTCCTAAAGAAAGGGAGGGCAACCCATTACCAGCACGAAAAAGTAGGTCGTTGTGGAAAAACAGGAGGAAGCACCCAGGAGAAATCAAAAAGCAAAAATGTAAACCCCTTGACAGGGGGCGGGCGTGGTAGGTTCGCCGGCACCAAACCTGAAAAACAAAAAAAGGGGAAAAAAACAAAAACTCACTCGAGCGGTGGGCAAAAAACTGCGAAGAGACAACGCGCGAGTAGAAAAGGTCAAAAAAATGGGAAAAGTAGGGGGGGGGAGAGGGTGCCGGGAAGTTTGGGGACCGTTTCCCGGGTGGCAACAAATTCGATCCCCCAATGAGAAAAAAAAAGGACCTTAAAAGAAAAGGAAGGGGATTAAAGGGCAAAAAAAAACCGAAAAGCTGGGAAAAACGCAATTGCCGCACAGAAACAAAATCTGAGGAAAGATAACATGAAAGAAAAAGTATCGTTTTTGAACTGGCGCAAGAGGTTGATAGGGGCGGCAGGGGAAAGCCCGTTTCTCAAAGAAGAGAAAAAGGGACACTTTGAGCAGGTGGGGAAGCCGTAAAAGGGAAAAAAAAAAGGGACCCGCTTTGTGGAAAGGAGGAAAAGGGGGTTTACCTACAGGGAACCAAATAAGGCAACCACGGGCGTATTCCCGACTGAAAAAACCACAACAAAAACTTGCACGAAAACTCGGGAAAAAAAGTGGGGTTTCAACTGCGGTGGGTAAGTACCACCGTGAGGAGGAAAAAAGGCCGGATTCAGAAGGGACTCAAGAGAAAAAAGAGGGAAGATGTATGCAAAAACCAAGGGGGGAATTGTGTGGGGGAAGATAGAGGGTTGGAAGTGCGAGGGAAAGCCAAGGGGGGGTTATGTGGTACTCCGAGACGGACAATGGGGAGACGGGATTCGTCACAGGGGGACAAACTTTGGTTTCAGAAATGGATGAGCAGTACCAAAACGGTGAAAAAAAATGTTGGGAGAGGGGGAGAAGGTTGCGGTGTTTATAGGGGGGAAGGGGTCAAAAACGAAAACGGCAAGAAGTACAGGGAAAATCAGTGGGGGAGGAGAGAGGCAGACCACAAAGCCCGAGTAAAAAGGAGGGTCCAATGAGGGAGTGGACTACCCTAGGGTGGGGGGGGGGAGGTTACCGATTTGTAAAAAGGGGGAGGGGAGGAATCGTGTGAGTGGAGTGATTTTCACGGTCTTGCCAACCAAATTTCGCAGAAAAAAGGGGGGGGGCAGGTCGGCGGTGCACAGGGGGGGGCAAAAAGAGAAAATCCGGGAAAAAAACCGGGAAGTTCACTAGAGGGGGAGTGACAACAGGCCACCAGGAAAAGACCTTGCACACAACATCAAAAAAAGGCGGACAGGGAGGACGAAAAAAAACTACCGGGCTGTTGTATCGCTTGGGGGAAAGGAAAACACGCTGGTGGAGGCAGGAAGGGTCGGAGGAATACAAGGAATCGCTGTTTCATGGGAAAAAAAAAAAAAACCTATGAAGTTCAAAAAAATAAGGGGGGGGGGCTTCCGGGGGACCTTAAAAAAAGTGACAAGGACACAAATGACGCAAGGGAGGGGCAGCTAGGGCCGGCTAAAAAATCCCCGAAAAAGAGTAAAGCGGTGAGGCATGGGGGTTTGTGTGGCGAAAAAAAGGGGGAAACTCTGGCGCCACCTGCGGGAAAGGGTGACTGGGGGCAAAAACATTGCAAAACCACCCGTTTGGAAAAACCCGATAAGGGGGGAATAAAGGGCCATGCAGGTGAACGGTGAAAAACTATAATTTAGGGGGAAAGGTCAAAGTCGGATACTTTCCGCTCCATAAAAGGAAGAAGAAGCCGACTGGTTCATTAAAACAAAAAAACAACGGATGAGGGTACGCCAAACTTGGCAAAAGAAAGCAAACAAAAAAAACATTCAGAAAGGGGTAGAAGGGAAAAAGGTTTACGACACTGGTAGACTCGTCAAATCACAGGAAACACCGCAAACAGTTTGAATTAAAGAAAAAAAAAAAGAAAAAAAAAATCAAAGGAAAGTTTTGAAGAAGCAATCATTGTACAAGGACTAGGTGGGAAAAAAAGCCCAAGTTGATAAGGATGGGCAACAAAAAGGGGAACAAAGGGGGGCCAAGAGCAAAAACCGCCTTTCAAAGGGGGGGGGGCCAACAAAAAAACCAAACAAAGCAATGGAAAAAAGAACCGCAAATTTCAGGACAACTCAATTGTTTTTACAAGGAAAAGGGGAAGGGATGAATGTTAGAGAAGCAAAAAAGTGAAAGGCCGCCTGTCGCCTCCACAACGGATACAAAATACTTTTAAACCAAGAAAAAAAAGGGGGGCAAATCAAAAAGGGACGGTAATTTAGAGTCAGTCCAGGAAACGACAAAAGGGAAAAAAAACATTTTGGAGTTGAATGCCCTCGTAAAATTCATCATCGACCCAAGTAAAAACGGGGAGGGAACAAAAAAACGGCGAAGGGGGGTGGAGTGGGACGACTATGAAAAAACGCCCTGAGCGTGACTACTCCGAAGCAAAAAAAAACAAAGAAGAAAGGGAAGATGCACAGAGAGAGCAGAAAGTAACGGCAAGTGGGGGGAAAAACATAACCCTCCTCTCCGCGGGGCCAGAACATTGGTCGGTGCCACGAGGGTCTCGAAATGGAACGACAAAAGGGGGGAAGTTGGACTTTCCAAAACCTCTCAGGGGGGGAAACGCGTCGGAAAGGACCACCTGGTACCGAGAAGACGGGGGATTTACGTTGAAAAGGGGGGAAAGGACAAAAGTACGGGAAAACGTGCTGTCAAGATTCAGCAAACTCCCAGGTCGGGGGAAGGTGGGGAATGCGGTTGTGTAAAGGCCATGGAAAAGAAAAAAAAGAACGAAGAAAAAGGACAGGAAAAGGGACATTGAAAAAAGACAACAATGGGACCGATGCTCCAAGAGTAAGGGAAAGAAAGGTCTTTTGGCGAAACAGGTTCGGTGCATTGCGGGGGCCTGGTAAACAAGGGTGGGGGAGCGCTGGGGCACCTTGATGGGAAAAGGGGAAGGCGCAAAAAGGGTCCATACAGATAACTCAGGACAGGGGGGTGTTTGCCCCAGGTAATAAAAAGAGGAAGTGAAGGCGGGCTGATTGGGGGGGAAAGGGAATGAGGGGGAGTCTAAAAAATGGGAAGTGTTTCCTATAAAGAGCTAACCAATAAAAAAGGCATTCCAAGGACTAACACTTATCTCAGGGGGACGGGGAGGGGCCGCAAAACCCCGTTAAAGTCGGAGGAAAAAAGGGGGAAGTGGAAAAAATTCGCGAAAAAACCGCTGGGGAGGGGATTATTTCTCCACTGGGCAAAGAAAAAATTCACGCCCCTCAACGAAGGTTGGCAGAGAAAAAAAAAAACAAAGAAAAGGAAAAAGAATCAATCGACGGTTGGGGGGGGGTGACATGAAAAGGAAGCCGTAATGAACAGCAGATCTTCCTTGGATAAAAGGAAAGGAAAAACCCGAAGCGGTTGTAGTCAAAGGCACGGAAAATACAGCAAAAAACCCCGGGACTCAAGAAAAGAACGCAATGAGCGGATGTCGGAAAAAGGGGGAGGAAAAAACAAAACGTGGAATTGGCGGTGTGCAGTGGGGGGGAAGGGAAGAAAACAGCTCCCGTGCCAGTTTTGGAAAAAGGGAGGGGGGGGAGTTGGAAAAGTAAAGGACCCACAAACATAAAAAAGGGCAACATCCTTTCCGGAGCAAAGGGGGGGGGGGGGCAAGACAAACCTTGAACAACAAAAAAAAAGGAGGGGAAAAAAATGATCGACCGTTTTCAAAATCCAAAAGAGGGGGAGTCACCAACAACTCCATCAAGAAAAGAAAAGGTGGGGAAGCGCGTCAGGGGCTCCAAGAGAGGGTAAACAATGTCACTGGGGTACCGCGCCTCTGCTTCCGTGGGGGAACCCCGAAACAAACAAATGTCCTGTCAAAGTGTCGGCAAAAAAACGGGGGAAAAGGGAAATCCGACCACCCCTCTTTCAAAAAACAAGAAGAACGGTAAAAACCACTCCCGAGAAAGCCGTCTTCAACCATTTCGGGCCGCAAGCAAAAGAAAAAAAAAGAAAAAGGGGAAGAAAAGCCCCAGTTTTGCAAAAATCAATAGGACGAGGGAGGCAACTTGGGGGTGGGGAAAGGTTAAGCATAACAAAAGTTTAATGAAGGGCATGCGGAAGGGGGAAACCGGTGCTGCCACTATCAACAGGGAAAGAGACAGACAAGGTTTTGAAAAAAACCCCACCAGAAGGGTACCACGAAGCTTAAAAAGATAAGGTATCAGAGCGACTACTGGAGTTTGGCAGGGTTATGAAGTTTGGGGGAAAAAATAAGCATCTTCACCAACAGGCAAGGGGAATGGTCTGTAACGGTAAAAAGAAAGGTGCACAAAAAAAGACAGGAAGGTCGGGGGAGCCAAAAAAAAAACGGGGACGTGCCCCATCAATAAAAGGGAACAAAAAACCAGTGCACACAGGGAAAAACTGGGGAAACATGCTGTATAGAACTTTAGACCTGAGAAAAAGGGGAAGTGTTCGTAAAGCGTGCAAACAAGCATATAAAAAAGAAGGGGGGTTCTCGTTTCCTTAACCTTGGAGATTTGACGCTATGCCAAAAAAGCGAATTGGGGTGAATAAAAGGGGAAAAGGAAAAAAAAAAAGGGGGGCAAGCAAGGGAAACAAAATTGGTGTGGTCCAGCAAATTTAGGGTGTGATGGGGGGGGGTTGTGGTTTCGCCTCAAACGCGCGGGGAGTCTACACAGCTTCCTGTTAAGACAAGAACGAGGGGAAAGGGGGGGGGTGAACGGTGGAAGCAGGCAAGCAGAAAAAAGAACAAACGTTTTTTTTTAAAAGAAAAGGGAAAACAAGTTTTGCCAACGAATGGTGGAGGGGTGTGGGGAAGAACCGGGGTCAAGACCATACAGTCTTTGGGGAGGGAAGGAGCAACGAAAGTCAAAGACAGTCAAAGGGGGGGAAAAAAATTTTGGGTGAGAAAGTATGTCGTAAAGATTGGTACCAAACGCTTTGCGAAGTGTAAGAACGTGACTTATTGCCGGAATGAGGTGGGGAAAAGGAAAAAAAAGGTAAGCTGTGAAAAAACAAAAAGGGGAGAGCCCAAGGGAAAAAGGGGTCTCCAGGGGAACATAAAGCAAGGGGGGAAAGCTAACGCAAAGGGGGGAACCTGGGGTTTTATGTCTTGAGGAGCAAAAAAAAACAGTTGTCTCTTCTCGAACGGTGCCTGGAAAAGTTGGCGCGAAAGGGGGGGGAGAGGAAAAGGCTGGCCAAAATAAAAAAAAAAAAGGTCAGGGGCTAAAAGGCTTACGCCGGGGGGACTGTCTTGCAAAAGACCAAGGGGGGTAAATTCGTTAAAATACTGTACCAACCGAGACGAGGGGGAAAAAAAAAAAAAAGAAGTGGGGAGCAGCCTCAGAAAACAAAAAATTGAAAAGAAGAGGACAACTTTGGGAAAAAAAAAAAACCCGGGAACAAGGCGTCGCCCAGGAGCGGGGGGTGAGACACGAAAAAGAAGGTAACATGGAAAGAAATTATACCAGAGAACAAAGGTGGCGACAAGCGAAAAAGAAAGGAAAGGACGGGTTCTCAGGACAGGGAAAAAAGTCAGGGGTGGTAAGCCGAAACGGGGGGACAACCAAAAAAAAACCGGACGCACCTGAAGGGGCAAAAAAAACGAGCCATCAAGGGGACCAAACGATGAGGAGAGACTTCGGAGGGCTCTCAGCGAACAATAGATGGCCCTAAAAAAAGGTGGTTATTGTTGGGGGGGGGCGGTCTTTGGCCCGGGTGGGGAAGGGGGAAATCGGCGTGTTTTTGCCAAAATTTGGGGGGGGGGATTTCCACAGTTGGGGGTTCGCAATCCAACCAAAAAGCCCTCTGGAGGAACCAACTCGCTGCTACTAAAAATAACGGGGAAGGAGGGCCCCTCAAGAAAAAAACTAAGGGTGGGAAGGTAGTTTCCGGTGAATCAGATCCTGTGGAAGAGCACGTGCCATCGGAACCAAGAGGGGATCAGAACAGAGGGTGAAAAAAGAGGGGCCGTTAGCGCCACCTGAAATACACGAAAACTTTCAAAAAATGTTCACCACAAAATTCAAAAAATGAGAGAACCAGCACGCACCGCAGCGGGGGAAGAGAAGCGGAGGGGAGGGGGAATAAGTAAAATTTAAAAAAAAAACCGTAAAAAAAACTAATGTCACGGCGAGCCATCATAGTTCAGGGATGTTGGATGTTGGGCCAGGGGGACCTCGGGGGGGACGGAAAAAGAAAGTTTGCAAAAAAAGGACGTGAAAAAAGGGGCCGCTGGTAAAGAGAAAGGGAGGGTTACCGCTGCCAAGAAAAACGTGGGGTGGGGGGGGGGAGGTTGGCGCCGCGGGGGGTCGAAATTCAAATGTTCAAAAAGGGGAGGGGGCTTCGGGTTTCTGTAAAATTCAAAAAAAAACCAAAGGGACACTAAGCCAAAAAGAAGGAAGACGCACTCGTGGGCCCGGAGGGGTTTTTTTTTGGTAAGGGAAAAAAAGGGGGAAAGCCAGTTTGTGTTTGACAAACACGAAAAGAGTCCTGTTCTTTAAACTCAAAAATGGGCCAGGGGTGTATCCGACTCAAAAACGGGCACAAAAACTTCCTTAAACGAGAAGAGTATTCACCGGGGGGAGTTCCTGGCCCTGCAAATTTCCCCCTGTGGGGGGTCTCCATTTTCCCTGGGGGAAAAAAGGCGAAAAAGGTGCCCTAGAGTGGGAGAAGAGGGGGTGCCCCGTTGGGGGGTGGGTGAAAATGGACGGCCCGGCCTCCGGAATTGTAAAAAAAAGGAAATCATTTTAACAGACAAGGGAAACTGGGGAAAACGGAATAAGGGAAAGTCAGAGGACCATTGAAGGGAGGCCAAACAAAGGGTATGCAACTCAGCCCACAGAACGGGGGGCGGAGTCAAAAAGAAAACAATCCCAGCAAGTGTAAAACGCGGCCACCCACACGCTTTCGGTTCGTGGGCAAAAAGAGGGGGAGGATTCGGACCACCAAGGGTATGGAAAAAGCGAAAGCACGAGAGGGTCACGGTGGAATGCTGGAGCGGCTTCAAAAAAAAATAGGGGGGAAGGTTTCTGTCGAAAGCAAAAAGAAGCGGGTTCACCACTGCGCGCTTAAACAAAGGAACAAGAAACAGCAGAAAAAAAAGGAATTTGGGAAAGGGTTAAAGAAAATCACGACTCCCGGGGGGGGAGGAAGGGTCAGCCCAACAGGCGGAACTTTGCAGCCGGAGCAAGAAGGAGACCAGAGCGGAGGGATCAGGGGTAAAAAAACTATACATTCCAAGCCGAAAAAAAAAGCGAAACAACGCCAAAGAAAAAAAAAAAAATAAAATCGCAAAAGCAACCGCTGGGTGTTGAAAGTAACACAAAAGGGAAGGAAGGGTGATCACGGGGAAGTTGAGTGGGGGAAAAGTTTCACGAAGTTAATTGGGTTGGGAAAGGGGGAAAAGAACCATAGCGTTTGTGCTTGAAGTAAAGACCAATCTACAACAAAAAACGGGATGAGAGAGGGCTGTAATTGTTTGGTGGGACTGGGGGGGGGGGGGGACGGTGTCAG
>Ga0179591_1354037_pt1 | contig 13921 bp, 15 predicted proteins | sample CZOMad2_1_08_16f_FD_182891 | JGI IMG/M metagenome (GOLD analysis project Ga0179591, IMG submission 182891) | Vadose zone soil fungal communities from Angelo Coast Range Reserve, California, USA - CZOMad2_1_08_16fungal (PacBio error correction) | ecosystem: Environmental > Terrestrial > Soil >...
AGGATGGGGATCTGAAGCGGGGCAAGTTGCATGGCAGACCAGAAGGTCCCGACCGGATGTCAAATCAACCTTTGGGGGAGAGGGCCTTATTCCCCGATCTACGGAATACCGAGAACAAAGAGTTTAAATAAAGGGGGAAAGAAAAGCTGCGTTTAAGGGAGAGGAGGAGAAATCAGAAAGCACTGGGGGAGAGAAAAAGGGAAAGAGTTAAAACTGACCCTACGTCAACGGCCTCCGGGCGCAGGCCGCGAGAGCCGAGCGAACAGAACATTCAGTCAAAGCTCAGGAAAGAGGGAAAACGATACTACATTAATGTCAAACAGAAAAGGAGGAGAAGTAACGAGGAAAGTGCAAGAGACGCGCCCGGGAAAAAACTTGAAAGAACTAGACCCGTTTAGTGCGGCACTCCAAAAACCCACGGAGAGGAAAGAAGGAGAGTAAAGCAACATATAAAGGATTCGTAGTGCTTGTTCTTAAATGAGGAGGTCATCTGGGCGAAACCGCTCGAGGATTTCGAGAGGGCGCATTGGAATTCCATTTGAAGCAGGGCATGGATCGATAAGGGAGGGAAAGGTCTATCTAATCATCTTTGGCCGGAAATGCCCTTCCTTCGAACGTAAAGGCGGTCAGGAGGGACGTAACCTCTAAGTAGCAGGTGTAACGGAGCGAAAGAGAGTCGTCATGAAGGCAATGCTCGGAGAGGCGATTCACCTAGCGAAATCAAAACCGAAAGGGGTGACATAATAATTAAAAAAGGAAGAGGGAAGGCAACTAAAGAGCGTCTAGCAGGCCTATGATGCCTACTGGAAATCATTCGCCGGCGAAAAAGACTCGAAACTAAAAAGGCAACAGAGCACTATAGGAAAATTGGGAAAGATGAATCTTAGAGAAGTCTGAATGTGCTGGGCGTCGAACACAGAGCCGCAGGTGAGAGAAACGCCATCCGCTAAAATGCGCAAGCTAAAAGATAGAGGAAAAAAAAGAACTCAAAAAGCGGGGGGGGGGGGAGAGCAATCAAGAGCAAGGGGAGAAAACATTGTGTTCTAGTGAAAGGGGGAGGGTTCCATGAAAAAGGACTACTTCCCCTCTACTTTTTCCACAAAGGAAAAGCAGTTGAAGAGCAGCTCTCGAAAAACTTCATGAAAACCTAGTAAGGAAAGTTCGTTGTTCAAGGGTAATAAACAGAGGCTGGGGAGCGGGCCTGTCCAACAGAGGGTACGGGGGATAAAATTAGACAAGGGGAAGATGGCAGGACAAGGCGGAAAATTCGAGGGAGTCATGAAGGCTTGAACTAGCCTCGCCGAAAACACAAAGACAAGGACGCGGAGACGGGCGGGAGGAGAAGTCAGTATTTGAAATGGAAAGCCAACAAAACCTAGTTGGCAACGCCCCACCGGTATAAAACAAAACGACCCGAGAAAAGCGTTCCTCGAAAGAGGCCGATCAGAGAAGTACTATCGCGGAAAACTGGAATCAAGGGCAAAAGTGAACGGCGACGGGCTCAACCAGGGTCAAGTCCACCGAATGGGGTTTCGTGGAGTAAAGCAAGGGGGCTCCCTTGGGAAAAAAAAAGGATGACTCCTCAACTTGGGAAGGGAAGGGAGAGATCAGGCATAAAGAATACTTCAAATCAAAGTCTAGGGGTGCAAAGGGACCTCAAGGAGGACGAAAGGACGTCCCAAGGCAAGTGCAGATCAGACACGCGGCTATGAAACGGGCCAAGACTCGGGTGTGTGGGGGGAATCTCCAAATTGGGGGGTGGGGGGGGGGGGGGGGGGGGGGGGGGGGTGGGGGGGGGTGGTGGGAGGGTGGGGGGGGGAAGGTCTCTTGAAGGGGTAACGCCTTCACGAAAAAAAGAGGGGGGCGAGTTCAAAAGAAGAGGCCTACCGTGAAAAAAAATGCAGGAAAGCGAGTTGTTTGAGAAGGAATGTCTACCCTTTCGTGAAAAGGGGAGGCGAGCCAGCAAAAGAAGAGCTGTTCAGATCAAGCATGAACGAGAAGATATTCTCTGGGCCGATCTGAAGAAGGACGGGACGATCTCTCCAAAGAAAGGGGGGGGGGGAGACTATGGTGTCCTTGGGATCGTGAAATTAAGAAGACATCAGATCGACTCTCAAAGGGAACGCGATCGGCAATGAGGATTACACAAAACTTCAAGAGATACCGGGGGAAAGAAAAAAAAAAAAGGTCGGCTGGCAGACTACTTTTGATGGGCAACCGCTGGAGATCTACTAACGTTGTAGGGTCGTCGCAAAAGAACAAAACCCGAGAGTCAGAGCAACCGCCGGACATCGCCCGGCACCAGAGGGTGGGGCGAGGAGGCGAACGCAAATGTAGATTTACAAACGGTAAGACAAAGAAAATTTAAGAGAGGAAAAGAAGCGAACAGCTTGAAAGATCCCGCTCCTAGGAGGAAAAAAACTTCTATGTGAAATGTGGGTGAGATGGTAGGAATTGCCTAGTGAGTAGAAAAAGCTTGAAAAAAAAGGGGGTCTAACAGGATCCCGAAGGAATTATCACAAAATGCCGAACCTCGCAATGTCGAGCGCGCCAAAGCCTCAAACAAAGGGGAAGGAGTCCGGAGCTTACTTGAAAGGGGAAAAAAAGTTACGGCAGTGAGAAAAGGGGGGAGAAACGTCTCAGGAAGGATTTGTCTCCATTAAAGGAAAGATCCTCGCGAGCTTCCTCGAAACGTGAACGACTGACAGAAACGATCTTGGATTTCAGTCAGGGGCTTCTGAATGGAGGAGGAGGAGAGCGAAGAAGATCTATAACAAAAAAAATTATTGGGAAGAAGAGATGATTGGGCCGGGTGATCATTCTCTCGACAAGCCAAGAGAAAAAGGAACGACAAATTCAACGGAACCTTGTCCAAAAAAAGGAGGGGGGAAAGGGATAAATGACTGATGACGAGTGCAGAAGGGCGGAGCAAATGGATTAACAGCGATGACGACGAAATCCGATCTAGGGAAAAAGGGCACTAAATTTTGTAATGCGCAGAAAAAAGGGGAGGATTAGTCGAGAGGGAGAAGGAGGGAAAGAAACTTCAGCAGGATCGGGATTGAAAAACGGGAGTGCCAAGGCGTGCTCAGAGAAGGAATTTGGAAACATACTACTCCAACTCAAAAAAACATCGAAGGGCGCGAAACGGCGCGGGGGGAAAGGGCAAGCTCACAATGATATTCTCGGTGGGGATCGGGTCGACGAGACGTCGCTCATTGTGGCAATGAAGGCGAGAACGGTCGCCAGAAAGGGACCGGGCGTCGTCCGGTCGGCATGATATGAAGGGGGGTAGGGGCGCGAAGCCACGGGCCTGAGCGATCCGGAAGAAGCTCTTGTACCGCCAAAGTCGAGGGGGAAGACATGATGGCCCTGAACCCCAAACTGTTTATCGTACGAGTGGACTCACAATCACAGTCCTAGAGGGAGAGAAAAAAGGGGAGGGATGCTAGAAAACGGGGAATGGAATACAGAAAGGGACAAAAGGCTGGAATCGTGGTCCGATTCGAAGCCGAAATGGACAAGACACGGAAGGAAGAGAGGCATAAAATACGAAGTCTCTGCTTGGGGGCAGGTGAGATCGAAAGGGCTCGATTGCGGAGTTAAGGCAGCCGTCGAAACGGGTGGCGAGGGAAGAAACAAAAAAGTACGGGATCAGTCCTACCTTGGGGGGAAAGAGAATCGTCGCGGAGCAAGCAGGCGGGCTCGAGCTGCGGGAGCCAGGACCGCATCAGTGAGATGTGTAGAAAAACCCACTGAAGGAGGAAGTTTGGAAGGATTCCTCCTCATGGGGGGAAGAGAATAAGGTCTCAACGGACGGCTATTACCGCAAGATGGATGAAAGAAAGTCCCCAGAAAAATGTTAAAAGACTGTGTTGTTCCAAATTGAGAAAAAAGAGAGACGCCGTCAGGAGGGCGAGACGAGAAGGAGACCTAAAACCATCTCAAGAAAAGACAAAAAAAGGTGAGGGGGAAACATTTCTTTGGGGGAAGGAAATCTCAGGTCCCAGGAAAGATTTATCTATTGCGAAAGAGTAAGTTCAAAGGGGAGACGGAAGGTCGACTAGGAAGCGCTTTTCAACTTGCTGGGTGAGCAGCCGGCGGGGGGGAGGACAGAACCTATTGGTGATAAGGTCGGGGAAAATTGAAAGAAAAGCCAGGGCGCAGCAAGAACCGAGCTCGACGCCCTGAAGCGCGGGGGGTGGGTTTCTCTAAAGTCGGGTTGGGGGCTATCTCCCAAAAAGGACATACAGGAAGATGAGCTGGGGACCAGAGGGATTCCTTTCGAGAGAGATGGAGAGCCGCTCGGAATTCACTACAATCCCTTCTAAAGCTACAAGAGACACCGAAGGGGAGGAATGAAGGGGGGAGATATGACTGAAGATGAGAGGACAAGCTCAAAAACGTATAGGTCTGCAAACCGGCAGGGGGGGGGGATTCTGCAGACATGGAAGAAAAGACCCAATTTCACCGAGAGAAAGGGGGGGGGAACGGCGCCTCCCGGAAAAAGAGAGCCCACAGCCATGTGGCTCTGGGGGAAGCCCATTCCGCATCGGCACAGGGACACAATTGTGCGGCAAGGGACTTCAAACCTGTCAGGGAGAACGCGAATACAACCTTCCCGAGTGAGACAGCAAGATGTGATTATCCAAAGGGCGCAGGGGAGGCACCAGATAAGCCAACTGAGCCAGGGAGGCGAGGGAGGTTGAATTTGATCGTAGGAGAGATCAAACCAAAAAAACTGGGAAGATGAGGGAGAAGCTATGAATGAGAAGGATGCGGGCAGGGTTTGATGACGAACGCCTGTCTTATGGAAAAGGATCAATGATGGTAGATCTCACAAGAAAAAGAAAAGGAAAAGGAAAACATAAGAGAGGACAGTGAGAATCCTTCGCCTCGGCACCTGCAAAGGCGGGGGGTACGCGCCGAAGGAAAAAAGTGAAATTTCTCTGGAAGTGAGGCCGATCGGACACCAAGGAGAGAAAGAAAAAATGACTCGGGTCCATGCGGCCAGTCCAGAGAAAGAGGAAAGAGCGGAAATTATCTAACTAGAAGGGTGTGCACGAGAATCAAAAACTCAGGTCCTAAGAAAAAAAGTCAATGAACAAAAGACCAATTCTATGGGAAAGGCTCCACAAACAAAGGGGGAATGAATAGAGCGGCAGCACAAGAATGGAGTCTCTTTAGCTGGTACGGGGGGGAGTAAAGGGGGAGTACTCAAGGGGATCGTAAAAAAAAGAAGAGGTTGTCGATCGGGGCTGGGAATTGTACAGATCGCAATTAATTAGAGAGCGAGTTCCAGGTCTTGATAGCTGTTCCGAAGGGCTCTCAGAGGCTAGACGTGAAAGTCGAAAAAAAGGACGAAATGAAAGTAGTAAGAAAGTCGCAGGAGAGACTCAGAGCGTCAAATAGGCTTTGGAACATGTGCAATGAACCGTAGATTACTTGGACCTCAAAGAAAACGAACTACAGGGGGGGGAGGGGTCGAAATAAACCATGCACTGAGTCAGAAGACAACCCGCATAAGGATCCAGAATTTCCTCGCTCGATGCCGGGGGCGTTGAACATTCGCAAGGGGAAAAAGGGGGGAGCGAAGAAAATAGCCAGAGGCGACATTGATGCTAGCCCTGCGAAGGGGAATCGTAGAAAGAGGGAAGGATCAGAATCTCATTGTGAATCTAGCGACCACCTGTGTCGACACAGGAAGGAGAGGGAAAAAATAAATACAGCAAGGAAAGGGCAGAAAAGCGGGCCCCGAAACTGGTGGTGGAAGCCCCGAATTCGGTAGGGAGGCAGGGGGGAAAGGTGGGGAGTTAGGGGACAAAAGTTTTTGAGTGGAAAGACTAAAAAGACGGAAACAATCCATGTCTCAGGAAAGAGGGGGTTATTAAGCAGTCTCGATAAAAACTGCATGTAGTGAAGAAAAATTCTGCCAAGGGAAAAAAGGTCGGGGAGAGGGGTAGAGATAAAGATTGTGAGCGGTCATAAGCGTTTGGCCGTGAGGATTCGACACGTTGGCAGATATGCTCCAGCTGCATGCGGGAAGGAAGTGACTCTTAAAACAGTTTCTCCCAAAAAAAAAAAAGGGAGCGACGCACGGGTGTAGCCGCGAAATGTCTGAGTTGAAAGGGGGGAAAAAAGGCGAACCACCACCGATGGAGGGAACTCCCTCGAAGAGGACACGCAGGAAGAAAAGCGTCTCACCTCGAGACGGAGAAAGTAAGCATAGAAAATTCCGAGAAGGGGATCCAGTTCTAGAAGGGGAAAGGGGCATGGCGAAAGGGAAAAGTCACCTAATATGACCCCCCCCCAACACCACTGGGAGCAGAAAACGAGGGGGGGAAAAGCCTTCGAGGAAAGGGAGGCCGAAAAGAAGGGGGGAATCGTCAGGGAAAGAGGAAATCTCGGGAAGAAGGCCTCAAAAACTGATGGATCAGGGTGCGGACTTTCAAAAAAAAGCGCTGCGGAGAGAAAGGGGACGGCTTAAGATCGCAGGAACGTGTGAATAAATAAAAAGGCGGGGGGACTCAGCTAGTCAGATTGGTTTGGAAAACTGACTACTGTATTAAGGGAAAGTGGAGAAGAAGCCGTAGAGGGGGAAAATAAGCGCGAGGTTTCTACGAGGACAAGCGACAGGGAAGGCAAGGCGGTTAAAAGCGAACGTAGAAAAGTTAGGCGCCCCTGAATGGGACAGGCCTGGAGAAAGGAGAAACATCGTTTCGATCTCCTCGCCATACAGGACGAAGGTTAGTCAAGGAGGCATGCCGGTACAGGAACGGGGAGGCATCGACTCCTGCACAAATACAGACTGGTTCCGGGGAATCAAACGGGCCGAGACGGAGAAAAGAGAGGCCGTCAGACAACGCAGAGGGAGAGGCCATCTGGGGAGGGGAATGCAACGCGAAGATGGAACCATCGCACATAGTGGCAGAGGGAGGGGAAAATTGTCCAATGGGGGAGGGGGAACCAGAAGCTGGCGGAGCGGTAGGTATCGGTAGTCCGCAAACGCAAAAAAGCTTAACGCAACCGGGAAGGAGAAAGCCTGAGCCTCCCGGAAAAAAAAGAGTGGGGGTCTCCTAGTCAAAAAGGAGGTACAAAAACCACAAAAAAGGGTCTCCACGGAGCTAGCAAATGAACAATCGGTTTTGGGTGACAATCATCACCAGGAACAAAAATATCTGAGCAGGGGGAAGGGTGAAGTCCGTAATGCTGCCAGGAAGGGTCGAGAACCCTTTGTGCAAGTATAGCGACAGCAAAAAGGAATTGTCACCTGGGAAAGACCGATACCTTTTCTCTCGGCGGAAAAAAGAAAGAAATGGCGTTCCAGCTCGGAACATGAAAAAGGCATTGAGCACCCAGTTATCGATCGCCCGGGGAATCAGGTAAAGGGTAAAGGAGTTGGGAGAATTAATCTTCGAGACCTCTGCGAAAGGACGGTTGTAAAAAAAGAGGGGGTAAGGAAAAGGAAAAGAAAAAGAAGAGACACGGAAAGGGTAAGGGAGTACGGAATTGTCGGCTGCTTGAATAGAGCAAGGAATCCAGAATCTCGAAAAACACCATTGTGGGAAAAAGGGATGAGAGATGATTTATTCGCTAGAGGAAGAGGAAGAGCCGAAGGGAAACATAAAAAAACAACCAGGAAAAGAAACATCCGTTTCTTCTGCACAAGGGAAGAAATTGAAATCGCTGAACGGGGCCGAGTAGGCATAAAAGGGGACGAGCAATCCTTTCCCTCAAGAGAAAAACAGGGGGGGGGGGGTAGAAATCGAGGGTCGAGTCCGAAGGGGCGCGAAATTCAGGGGGAATGGGGAACCTCCATACAAGGACAAACACAGGCTGGAGGGTGAGGCATGAACGCCAAGGATCGAAAAGGTTGGACGGTCCGAATGGGCATGGGGAAGCAGCGTATCAAAGACCCAACGGGGTGGCGTCGAATACATTCCGGGAGGAAAAAACAAATAAAAAAGGCATTTGAGGTGACCAATACGAACCCCAAAAAATGGAAAGAGTTCATCTCATGAGAAAAAAAGAACTTATGGGGATGCGTGTGGGAAATTTCCAGAAGTAAAGATGGGGACTAGCGAAAGACCGTCGGGGCTTCACCTGCATTTGGAAAAAGCCGTGGCGGAGGAGACGGGAAACAGACCCCGCTGTTTCTTGGTGCCGGGGTACGGGGCTCTGCCTGAGACTTCATCGGAGGGGGAGACTGGGGGAAAATGTGGCGCGGAAAAAACGCGGAAACAATATCCGAAAACGGACAAAGATCTGAAGTCAATCCGAAGTGCGTTAGCTTCGCAAAAACCGGAGGGAGGAGACTTACCCGGGCAGCTCTGCTGTTAAGAGCACGGGGAAATGGGGGGGAGGGAGTTTTGATCAGACCAGGGGAGGCGGTACGAAAGCCGTCTACCTGGGTGCACGGGAGGCGGAAGGGAGGATTGAACGAAGCATCACACGGGGGACCCACTTGTCGATATGCGATTGGTGTCCTAAGTAGGGGGGAAGCGGTCTCAAACTCAAGTTACAACATGAAGATCATACGCACAAAAAATCGTACTAGGGTCTCAGGGAAGTCGGAGATCGAAGGCGAGGGCGCTGCCAGGGCTTGAGGCAAACGTAATGGAAAGATGGGAGAGGGGGAGGGTCAATTACAGGAAAGCTGGTCCTAGAATCCAAAGCTCGAGGCGCCTTCCTAGGAAGATACAGAAATAGAGGAAGGTCGTCAGAGAGAATGAGAGGAGGGAAAGAGGATGGGAGAAAATCACAAACTATAGGGCATTTACCAATGTCGCGAGCGCAAGGGGGGATTGTATGACACACAGTCCCCATCCGAGGGGGGAGGACGGAATGCCTCTTTCAGATAGCACAGGACGGACGTATAGCGTATTGAGAAGGATTACTGTACTAGGAGAGAGCGGATCTCGGCCAGAAGCAAAGGCTAACAGAATCCATCTTCGGGTTAGACTTGGTTTTTTGAAAAAGAGTCGGGGCCGAGGTAGATCTTCGATCCTAAAGGGTCTACGATCGGAAGGCTTCGGCACTTCAGAGGAAAAGTGGCCAGCCGCCCACATCGGGAAAAAGGTATCATAACATCTCAGCATAAATTTGAGGTGGGGGGGCTTTCTGACGTCATAAGCAGCTAACGCCTGAAAGAAGCTGGAAGGATTCGATCGTCCGTCCTATTGATAGAGTTACGGGTTAAGCAGACGTCTACTCTTTTTGAGTCGGGGAGGACGTACTGGAAACGTTGGCTCTCTGTCGGCTTGAAAGTCTGCGTGGGCGTTCTTTGACCCTACAAAAGAGGGCTGTGGGGTTTTTGTAAGCCGGGTTACTAATTCGTTCGAGGAGGGGACAATACGTGTGCGGTAGTCTGCGGGGGGGGACAATATACTCCCTCAGGTTACTCGGACGCAAAACGTCTTGGGCGAGAAGGATTGGTGTAGGTTTTTTGCGAGACTGGCAGAACATTTTGGTGAGAGGTTGTAGGGGACCTTCGCGACGCCAATAGTCTTGGTTCAGGAAGGTGGATGAGTAGAGATAGACCTTCGAGTTCGCTCATGCGGATGCCTGAGGGGTGAAGTTGGCCAAGGCACCTCGGGCATGGTCTTTCGATGGGGTGCAGGGGCCTTAATAGGCTTCTCTTCCCGGGAAGGAAGAGGAGTGGCCGTCTTTGTAGATTCAGGATCGCCACCTTTTGAAAAATAAGGCCGTACCACGTGGCTAGGCACCCTTTCGGGGGGAGGGTATAAACTTATCCTTTGAAGTAAATAGTGGGGAGCTTGGGAGGGATCTACTTGAAGGCTGGTGAGCTTATTTAGTCAGAGTGAGTAACTCTCCCCCCTAAAGAAGGTTCACCAGAGAGAAATTGTCGCTTTTTCCCTAAGGGAGTGGCTTGCACTGAAAAGTTCCAGGAGGACAAGCACAGGGTGACGTCTAACAAAAAGGGGGTTTCTCGTGGATGAAACGTCCTTCCGGCTCCCACGAAGCAGGGAATTCGGGAGGGGCGTATCAAGCACTCCATAAAATCTTTCGAGCAGAATAGCCAGAAGAGGAAATCCACGTTAGGTCGGAGGCAGGATGGAAAAACGGTATAGTGCTGAAAAAGAAAGGGATCAACAGCAAAAGGAGGTGTTGGACGAGGCAGATGTCAGATGACAGAGGAAAGAAGTGAGTTCCAAGCGATGAAAGTCTGACGGGGGGCAGAGGGTTGAGTATGGGGATCGAAAACGTGAAAAAAGGACATAAAAAAACTCCGTCAAGAGGAGACTGAGCGGAGAACGTATGAAGTTGCTGGGCAGGACCGCCAGTCCGCGAAGGTCTGAATGGAATTGCTACTTATAACCTTGATGAGGTTCGCTTGGGCGTCGGAATTGATGAAGCAGTTAGCAAGAAAAGCCGGGAGCTAAGTTTCCTGGGAAGCCAAGCAGAAAAGCTTTCTGACTGTCGGTGAACGTAGGAAAAAAAGAGGAAAATAAACGGAGGTAGTAAAAAGGTTAAAAATTAGCAGTCCGAAGGGGGAAAATTCTCCTTGAACCGCATGGGAAGGGGGGGGGGGAGCGCTTATCAAAGGCCAGATCAAGAGAACATAAAGACATCAGAGAAAAGTGAAAGAAGCCATAGATCGGCGAACATTGGGACAGCCAATGAGACGCCAAAGGAGTTTTGAAAGATCGGGCATGCTTCAAGGGACGAAGAAAGAGGCAAGAAACCCCCTGAACACTCCTAAAGTTAGATGCGAAGCTCTAGACAACAACGGTAGGGATTAAATCTAGTTGCTCGCGGTGGGGAAAGGCTTGAAGTTATGGAGAAGGAGCTCAAGATAGGGGATCTTGGCTCAAAAAAAAAATGCCGAGGCATGTAAAAGCAGGGCGCATGGGTGTAAAATTTGAGGAGAGGCCAAGGAAAGAAAAGAAGTTCTACAGGGAGGGGATCTTACGGGCCAGTCGGTTGTCCGGTAAATACCCTACCGGAGGGAAGAACGTGAGAGTCTTCTCGGAAAGGACAACGCCATTACTCAGGGGGTAAACGGTGAACGCCCATCTTTGATCTGAGTTGGGTCTCTTATTAAAGTAAAAAGACTCTTGGGAGAAAAGGAGAAAGCACGGAACGGGGTGTATTGGAGTAAGACATGGGAGGAAAAGGGCTGGGAATGACATCAAATTGAATCACCTGCTAAAAAGAAAGAGGTGCAGATCGAGTCCGACGGGGGGAAGTTACTGGGACCGGGCTACGCGCCCCCGAGAAGAACAAACGATCGTCTAAGAGGGCAGGACTAAGGTAGCAAGAGGGAATAGGGATGGGAATATTTGGGGGACGGGTAACGCCGAAAAGCAGGTTGATACGGCGTGCACCGAGAAAGGGGCGTCAAAAGACGGGGAGGCTAGATGTGATGAATGGGGTCATTCCCGCATGGACCCTCTACAAAAAGAAGAAGAATGAGGTGCAGAAAGAAGTAAGAAGGAGGCGGCTGAAAGCAATGTTTGTCGGGGGAGACAGGGGCGATTGAATGCCGTTCTAAGAAATAAAATCGCCGGTCGTGAACATTTCAGGGGAAGGGGGTCCAAAAAATCAGGGCGTCAAAAAGAGTAGGGCTCGAGCCAGTACGGAGGAGGGTAGACGCAACAGCGGGTGGGACGCCGGGATAAGAAATATAAAGGGGGGGGGAACGTAAATTCGAAAGGTTGGGAAGCATAAAACCATGAATGACTCTTCTTGCGCTTAGAACGGAAACGAGAATTGGGGGGGGGGGTTGTTGGTAGTTGGGCCGCTCGGATAGAATCCTTGACTGCAAAGGAACCCACACTGCAAGCTTAAATTTCATTCGAGTAGGCTCGGGGTGTATTCTCCCAGGGGAGGTTATGGAAAAATAGACCCATAAAACACCGTCTTTGGGGGAGACTCCAAAAGGGCCTCCAGATCGCCGAGATAACAGTCGTCGACCACTCGACCGTAAGGACGAATAGATGGAGCAATATCGGTTGGCTAATCAAGGCGGCTGAGTAAGAGGGGACTATGGCCGGGGCCAGGGGAAGGAACTTCGAAGAGATTCTTGTGATAGTTCTCGAGGCAGAAAACCTGCTGAGACAGACCATAAGGCCGAGAGCTTCACGAGGAAGGGATGCTGGGGAACAATGACAAGTACCCTTATTTAGCAGGGGGGGAGGGGAAAGGTCTGGGAGAGGAAGGTCTACTAGAAGGAATAGACGGCCAAAAAAATGGGACCGATGAATGACACGGAGGAGGAAGGGGCGTCCAAAACATTCGAGGGGGGGTTGTTTTCAAAAAATCACTATACTAAGTTAGAAAGCTAGGGCTTATTCATGGCAAACGAAAGAAAAAAGTAGGAGAGGATATTGTGAACAAGATTAGCCTGCATTTGCAAGATATTGCTTCGAGGTGATGGTGTGGGTTAGGAGAAACTGCCGAGGCGTCATGCCTAAGATTTAAAGAGCAACACGACAACTGTCAACAGATAGACAGCGGAAGCCGAGAAAAACTGAGGAGCTGTGGTATGAGCTCTCTGAGAAGAAGGTTACGCTCTATCGCGCCTCGGAAGATCGGCAAACGCGAGTAGAAATTTCCGGGGATCTTACCAAAAGCGAGCTTCAGCAGGATCGGAGAATCAGCAAAGGGTGAGCGGGATCGAAAGGCAGGGGATCGATGGGGAGAAAAGCGAAGAAAAGGACACCCAAAGAAAAACGGCAAGAGGGAAAGGCTTAAGAGCGGTGGGGGTACCACAGCCAGTTCTTATTAGAGGCCTCCATTTAGGCGGTGAGCTTTTGTCGGTAGCCCATTCACAAAGAGCATAAACCGACGGGCCTCAACGATCCTACGAGCCAAAGCTGGTTGGAGCCGGAGAGGGAGCCAAGAGGGAAACTTTTAACCGAAGAAAAAATGTCTCGTTATACTATTACCATCGAGAACTAGGATTTTTGAGGTTGGAGAGAGAAAATAAGGGGTCGCCAGAGGCTGACGGTGGAGGCGTATGGAGGACAAATGGGGCCGAAGGATTGTTGGAGAAAAGAAGGGTGCACACATTGTTAGGGGGAACGGTGACGCTTGAGAAAGAGGAATCGTAAAGGAAAAAGATCCTCAGGCGGAGAGGAAGGGCTAAGCGACTAAAATGGGGACTGGGCGCTGGCAGAAAAGAGGGGAAAATAATGAAAAAGTCATGATGAAACGGCGTCCGAGAGAGACTCTGTTTGAGAGGAGAGGGAAAAAAAATTCTTGAAAGGAATTTGTCACGAAGGGGGGGGGGGGTGGGGGTGTTGGTGGGGGGGGGGTTGGGGGGGGGGGGTGGGGGGTGGGGGGGGGGGGGGGGGGGGGGGGGGGCAGGGGGTGGGTGGGGGGGGGGGGGGGGGTGGGGGGGGGGGTGTTGGGCTGGGGTTTTGTGGGGAAGGGGGGGGGGGGGGGGGGGGGTTTGGGGGGGTGTTGAATGCGAGCGCGATAGGACAAGAGGGGAAAGGCGACATTTGTAAAAAACTTGAATTAATCTTAACAGAGAAGGGGCTTTGGGGTATCGTTGCATGCCTGTGAGGCGATTAGGAGAAAGGAAGCACAATACCAAGGATCACAAAAGAGACATTAAAAGGGAGATTAAAGGATGGGGGTCGAGTTTGCAGAAGATAGGAGGGGAATCAAACAGGAACATCCATCAGATCCATAGAGAGACGCCTGCCAAAAATAAGATGTCGAAAATTCGGTCTTTCACTTACTCAGTCCCGGTTAAAAGGCGATTGGGACACTCTATTCCTGAAAGAGAAAAGCGGGACAAGAAAAAAAGATTCCGGGAACTGACCAGGGAAGAGGACATCCTTCTAGGAGGGAGCGCAGGCGATCAATGACGAAGTGTCATGGAAGAGAAAGGATAGATGCAAAGCTAAAAAATTCGTGTATGCTGACGCAAAAAAGAGGAGGGGGAAAA
>Ga0179591_1295259_pt1 | contig 13920 bp, 25 predicted proteins | sample CZOMad2_1_08_16f_FD_182891 | JGI IMG/M metagenome (GOLD analysis project Ga0179591, IMG submission 182891) | Vadose zone soil fungal communities from Angelo Coast Range Reserve, California, USA - CZOMad2_1_08_16fungal (PacBio error correction) | ecosystem: Environmental > Terrestrial > Soil >...
GGTTGCCTGTGTATATGGAGGGCCAAAATGAAACAAGGGGGGTTACAAAAGTGTGCTTCGTGGGGGGGAAGCCGAAGGAAAAAAAGTTTGTAGGTGGTGGCCCCGAAATGGACCGATGTTGGGAATGAGAACTAAAAACATGTTGCCAGGCAAATCTGGGGAAAACGGTGGTGAAAAAGAAAGGAAGAAGTAGACACATGGGAAGGTGCAGTATGAGGCCATCTCGGAACGCGAGAGCGGGCGGGGGAATGAGGCTACCAAGTTGAAAGGAAACTCAAATTAAAGAAAAAAAGTGAACATGAAAAAATTCTTGGGACACAGGGAGACCCTTGCGCACGAAATTCTTTGTTGGAGGAAGGGGGAGGATTTAAAGGAAGACATTGAATATGATGGAATAGGGTCCTGAAAAACGTTTATACCTTAAAAAAAGGGTCGCCTACTTAAAGGGGGAAAAAAGAAGTTGGTCGCTTCATTGAGCCTACTGAGATCATAAAAAATGACAGCAAAGAAAGCGAAAGAATACGTGGGAAAAAAGAAACGCACCAAGGGCAACAGGTAATTAGGGGGCGAAGAAGGACAGACGTCAGAAGAACTTACTAACATAAAAAAAGGGTAAGGAAATAAAGGAACAGTGGCCGAGGTGAAGGGATGTCGACAGAAATTTAGTGGGCCGTGGGGGGCAATTGCCGATTGAGGGTACTTGTTATCAAGGGGAAGGTGGGTGGGTGTTGGGGAGGGTTTGTGGTGTAGGAGGATGAAGAGGAGGAAACATTAATAGTAACGATTAACAAGTAGGCAAATCATTCCAGTTCTACGGGGGGGGGAAAGCTTAAAAGTAAAGAAGTCTCCCGTTATAGGAATTCGGGCGGGCTTCGGGATTGTACCGTGCAGTCTCGATAAAAAACAGTTCTATCAAAACATCCTGAAAAAGCTCAAAAAAAGGAGGAAAAAAGGACCCTTCTGACTTTGAATGCTAAGTCAGGAGGTTGAGAAATCATTAAAAAACCTTCTTGGGGGGAAGGTGGTTTAGGAAAAAATGAAGCAGTTTCATCCAAAAACCACTTTTGGCAAAACTCTCTGGAACGAAAATGGGTCGCCAACGAAAAAAAACAGAGTTTCGTATAGGGGGTTGGGGAGGTGGATTGGGGGAAAAAGAAAGGGTCTCGAGGGGAGGGTGGTCAGTGTCACATAAGTGGTGACAAAGAGGGGGGAGGATACATCAGTTGGGGCAATGGAGGAGTGGGAAAAAAGAACTAGAGGAGAACGTAAAAAGGGGGGGGGTAATTACTAGAGAGTTCGAAGGACGTCCAAAGGGAAAAACAGACAGAAATCGTCTCATGAAAATGGGGGGCAAGAGGAATCGACACTAAACAAATTCGACGATGTAACAAGGCATTTTTACCTTGTCGGTGCTGAGGAAAACTTAAGGGGGAATATATTTGACCAGGGGGGAGAACTGCAAGTGGGGAATCAGGGAGGGAGAAAGGTTCACAATGGGGGAAAGTAAAGTGGGAAATACCAAGGAAACCACATTTGTGGTGAAAAAAAGCAAAGGCAAGACAACTCGCAATACATCGAGGGAAAGGTTTTAAATCATTCAAGAGCCGGATACGTAAAGACGTTTTTGAAATTACTTCCAGACAGAAAAAGAAAGAAAAAAACAAAAGTATTATCGGATACAAAAATGACATTCCTTACAGTTCGCTGCAGGAGGGATAAAAATGACCGCTCGTTCATTGGAAAAAAAAAAGTATCGCATTCGACTTCAAAATCATAACAGTCAAGAACAATAACCGAATGCAGATGGGAAGGCCTGGAGCTGAAACCCCAGCGGCGTCTGAAGAGAAAGGAAAGGGGGGGCCCGTATGGGGAAGTGGTGAACATCGAACCGATCCGAAGAAAACAATCGTTTAGGGGGGGACAGCGAAAAATGAACAGAGGCCGCAAAACAATTAGAAGTCAAGAAGGCTCCCAAGGAAACCCAGGGAGTCCACAATGGACCATCCAAAAAGAAAACCCTGACACAAAAATCGGATTGGTGGACTCAGTGCAAACCAAAAAGCAAAACACAGTTGAAGTTTATTCTTTGAAATCGCTTTCTAAGGAGGGTAAGGTCTCAGGGAGGAACAGTCCTTTAGCCTTAAAACCAAAAAAAAAAAAAAAAAAAAACCAAAAAACACAAAAAAAAAAAAAAAACAAACACACCCAAAAAAAAACAAAAACCAAAACACAAACACACACAAACAACAAAAAACACACACACAAAACAAACACAAACCAAACCGGAAACCAAAAAAACCAGAAAAAAAAAAAAACACAAAACCAGATCAGCATTTAAAAGTTGGGAGGGAACTTTGAACCACGTTGGAGTGGGGGGATTAAAATGCTAAGCCATCTAATAATCAATTGTTTTGGTACTTGCCTCAGTTATAATTGGGTTGTGGATGCGAAACCCAACTGGCAAGGGATATCACCGGAAAAAGTCTTATCAAAGGGGCGTCCGAAGGTTTACAAAATTTGGATGGGGGTATTAGTTTCTTTACATCGGAAGCCAAGAAAAGCATGATGGCACAAGCACGACATCATCGGCGGGGTAAAGAGGGCATGATCTTAGGATTGGCCAGGATTAAAAGATGATGAATAAACGTAAAGATAAAGTAGAAGCTGTGGATAAGCAAAGAATCTCAAACGGGTAACTTGGATTGGCAATGTCAAGGGAGCGGGTGGTGTTGGAGGGGGGGGGAGAACGCAAATTGAATCAGGGGTTGTGGAAAACTTACGGGAAGGTTTCTTTAGGCAAGGAAGACTCTCTTTAAAAGGGGGGGGGGGGTGATGCCCAGAAAAGGAGGGGAGGGGTTGTAATGGTAAGGATTATTGACCAATTACATTACGGTAAGAAAAGGACAAAAGGAGGAAACTGCACTGGGGGGGGGACAGCTCGGAAAATCTGACTGGGAAGGGGAGTGGTTAAGGTTACTGAATTCCGAATTGTCAGAAACGGTGGAAAAAAAAAAGGTTAGGCGTGACATCCTTACTTCGGGGAGGAGATAGGGGACGTAGCATCCGGACAAGTTAAATTTGGGCTTGATTTTCCTTTGAAGGGGAACAAACGGAAGAGGATGGTCGGGGGGGGGGGAAAGGAGGGGGTAAAAGACGGATGGTTACACCACCCAGCAAAAAAAAAGATGGGGTTGGGGGAAAAGGGTTTGTAAGCAACAATGCGGGGAAGGGGTAGTTCAACTAACTTAGTGCTTAATCGGGGATATGGGAAGGGAGAGAAATACATTCGAAATTGCAGAGAAGACAGGGGAAGCAACTCGTTTTGAGAGAGGGAAAGGGGGGGAGCAGCACAAGAAATGGTACACGGGCGTGTTATACTAATTCTAGGTCGGGGGGGGAAATTAGGAGCTCTCGAAAAAAACAAATGTCAGCGTTATTGTCTATTGGATGGGTGAAGAAGGGGGGGGGGGAAAAAGAAAAGGGGGAGCAAGGCCGTTCTTACTAGTGACGCCACACTACTCCGGGGGGAGGACTAAAAGGAGGGAAAAAAGATATATGAAACATTAGAAAATGGGAAAAAAAGACCACGGGGGGGAGAACATCCAAAATGTAACGATTAACGAAAACTAGGGAATCGTGTCTAATGAGAACCCTATGTGGGAAAAACGTCGGGGATGAACACTGAGGTGGAGGGGTTCTTATCAAAAAAAAAGGACGAGAAACCAGGGAAGTCTCAAAACCCTGCCTTTAGAATAAGTCGTGAAGGTAACTATTCATTTCGGTCGGATGCTGGGGGAAGAATGAGTGTTGAAGTAAAGCTGGTCTGTAGAAATTGGAATAAAGTAAAATCAAGTAGCAAGCAAAGAAAGATTAAACAGTAGACGAGGAAATGAAGGGAAATGTTCAATAAGCAGGGAAAAAAAGGAAAGGAATGTCCTGCAATAAACTAGACAGTTAAGCGGGAATGAACTGTTCAGAAGGGAAAAGCATTCTGGACGAAGAACGGATAAAGTTCACTCAATACAGCCCCGGGGAAACTTTTAGGGGGAGACAGAAATTGTGACCAACGCTGCTTAACAGAGGAACACTGTACTGGCAGGAACAAAGGGAAGGGGCTCCGCAGGCTGACGGGAAAGGCTGCGTCCCGTCATCAAAGAGGAGGGAGCCATTGGCTTTGGGGTCAAAAATGTATTTTCTTGTAGAAGGGTCTGAAATCGAATAAACGGATTTCAAGTGATGAAACCGAATTGAAGAGAGAAAATTCTTCGGGGGGGTTCGATGGCGAACTAAACGTGCCCGCGACCGGGGGGGGAATGAAAGGTGGGGCGGGGGGGAATGCTCAGATATTGGCATTCTTCAAATGAAAGAGAACCGGCGGGGGGGGAAAACGAAACGAATCACAAGGACTCAACAGCGGCCGGGATGCCATGTACCGAATTTTTAGGGATCCGCAAATGGTCTTGATGCGTGGTTCGGGGACAACGGGTAGCATTAGTAACCTTACACAAAATAGGAGAAGATAAGCTTCGGGAGGGTCGGAGAAGGGGCAATTCCAAGGGTGAGGAGTAGATTTGGAAAGGAGGGGACAACACAACCCAAACAACATGCCTTGAAAATTGGGTTTTAGTGGAAAAGTCACCAAATAATACCTTGAAACCGCAAATTTGTATCCAACAAGGGGGGGGGGGAATCTGAGAACACCAATGTTTGGATGGTTTTTCTCACAAGCCCCAGCTGCTTGGCAGAAATCCATATAGAACCATAAAGAAGAGAACACAACAACGTTAAGCGAGAGATGGGCCTGGTTATCTGTGATGGGGAAAAAAGGACCGGGAAGGTTTCGGAATTCACAACTTGGTGGGGGCGGAGGGGGTTCAATTCACAAAACATTTGGTAGGACGCACAGGGGGGTCTGAAAGAATTGCCGGATTTTGGTGAATGACCGGGTCTGCCAGGCGGGTTTGTAACGAAAAGGGGGGGGGGGGGAAAAGAAGCAATCCATGGCAAAGCGAAAAGCACAGGAGGGAAAAAGGTGCCATAGGAGAGAAGAGATGGGACAAGTTCGCTGATGGGGGGGGTAGGAAAAGAATGCTACAGTGGGCAAACTCACGCCAATGAACCGAAAACTTTAGTGGAGAGGCAAAATTCTGGGCAAAGTAATAACGGCCAGCGGGCGCAAAAATGAGGGGAGGGCGGGAGGGAAAAACAATGAGTGGGGAAGGGGAGGAAAAAAGCAAGGCCGGAATGGATTCATGGCAAACCGTTGGGCTAGCTGTCACGTTGAAATCTGAAATCACTACACACACAAAGAGGAACCCAAGAAAGGATATTGGGGGGATCTTGGTAGAGATGAAAAGAAAACATGAGGAAGAAAGTCCGGGAAAAAAATAACTTTTTGGGGAAAAAACGCAAACCCAGCTACGTGATGAATGGACTGAAATGAGGCAGGGGGAAAAAAGTAAGATTATACCATTGACGGTGGAACGTAATTCTGGGCAACTCACGGGAAAGCGAAATGGGATGGCGAAGAAATGGTTTGGCAGTGAGGGAATAGTTGAGGAATATGTTCATTGAGTTTAATGGATTCAAAAAGATGAAAAGGACTAGGAAAGATTCTAATCAGCAAATGGACCTTACTGGAAAATCTATGAAAAGTCGAAGGAAAAGGACGGGTCTCCCTGGGTCGCTGTGCGTGCTCGTGATTGATTGACTCATTCCATTCTAGGGAAAAAGGAGTTTACCTTCAAAAAACGAAGCAAAAAAGGAAGTAATCAAAAGACGTTGAGTACTTGAGAAAGGGGGTCAGGCAGTTTAGCTAACAAAGTCCGAAGAATTGGTTTAAAGATAATACAAAAAGGAACTGGAAGGTGGGAAAGAAAATTACCAAATTGGAAAGAATCGAATTCGTAAGAATTTCGAACACGTTTGGGAGGGGGGAAAAGAAGTTTGGCTGGTAATGGTGCTTGGTATCAAACCATTGAAAAACGAAAGGGGAAGTGGGCAGGTGATAGGGTCATTTGAATCATCAGTTCACGAAAGGGGGGGGAGTGGCGGAGGAAAGAAAAGGATAGCACGGTTTCCTACGATCTTCGTTCACATTCGTCAACATCAGACATAGACAAGCAAGCATAAAACCCTGACAAGGATGGGGTTCGGGTGATAGGTGGGTGTTGGGGGTGTGTGTTGTGTTGGTTGTGTTGGGGGGGGGGGGTGGTGGTGGGGACAAAACCCAGAAGTAAGACGGTTATGGACATAGGTACAAAAGGGGAGAGGAAGCCCTCTAAAGACCCCTTGGCCTTGGGAGGGCCGGGTCCGGAACAAGGGGTTGACTACCTTCACTATCGGGTATTGTGAAAGACGTAAAGACACCCCGGAAAGGGGGGGTGGGGTTCCAAAAGAATCCATAAAAACGAGCAAGACATGATCTTAGATATGGGGGGACAATAGTAAAGAAAAAACCTGAGAGGACGGGAGCCAGATGGGGGGACGTGGAAAAGGGGGAAAAAGACACTGAAATACCGGAGGAAGTCACTTAAATTCTCGACAAAGAAATTAAGGAAGAAGAGCCCGCCGTCTTGGAAAAACGGATCAATTCGGAACGGAAAGAACATTCAGACGGAAAAGACTAACGAATCATAGGATGAGGACACCACACGAGTGGCGTAGCTTGGTGGAAATTATTTTCCCTTCAGAGGGTGGGGGAAAAGAAAGGACACCGACTCCATAAATAGGTGAATGGGAAAAAAAAAAAAGGGGGGTTGGTATAAAGAGCGCACTAAAGCAAAGAAAAATGCACCCGGAACACCCGAGGGAAAAGGGGGGGGGGAAGGAAAATTTCACAAAAAACAAAAAGAGCATTGGACAAAGGGAAAAATCCAAAAAAAAAAGAGGGGAGTAAAGTTGGCGATCCCTCCTTTATTCTTTAAGTCATGTAAGGGAATTACTTGGGAAGACCTTTGAAAAAGGAAACGAAGTCAGGAAAACGATTAGGTACGTGCCGGTGCACTTTGCTTTGGGGGGGGGGGGGAGGGGAAGAGGGATCCAGTTAACGCCAATGAAGCGAACATCATTGACTTTTGTAAACCTGGGCCGCGTGCTATTGTCTTTCCATTTTATGAGAGGAAAAAACAAAAATTCGGGTTAGATAGAGGACCTGCCAGCAAAGTCTACACTAAGGGGAAAAAAAAGGAAGGTTTGATGGCAGGCTCTTCCTGCGTTACTCGCACACATCCCAAAATACGCCAACACTAGGACCCAGGAACTCACGCACGCAAATAAAAGGATCTGTGGCGGTAGGAGGGAGGTACAGGAATGAACCTCCAGGGAAAGGAAAGAAAAAAAGAAAGAGGAGTGCTCATCGCAAAGAATCACCGGGGACCTGTGGTGCTGTCTTGTGTAGCTGGTCAATTGGGCTAAAAGGGAGGAAGGGGGAAGGTTTTGATTGCAAGTTGTAAAGTTGAAATGGAATCATGGGGGTTGCAACAGGAGGGGGGAAGATTTTGCGGGTGCTCTAATTTGCGCTCTTCTTGGGAATATTGGGGGTTTGATGCCCAAAATGGGGAAAGGCTGAGGATGTAGTTCGAAGGGAGCCCAAAAAAGAAGGAAAATCCTTGCAAAAGGGCTTAACAAAGAAGGGTGGGGTGGAAGAAAGGAAGGTTTCCAGGATGAAATAGGGCCTTGAAGTCTTGTTCGGAGTGAAAGGTCCGATTTATCTAGGTTTAAAATGGTGAAAGAAACGGGGGGCTCCCTTACTTCGGGGGGGAGGAAAAAGGGGGGTAGAGAGCAGAGCGGATGTAATTTGGGGCGGATGCTTGAAGTCAAAGGGAGAAAACGTCCGACATGAGGGATTGGAAGGATTGGAAATAAAAAGTGAATGGGAGGGGGGAGAAGGTTTGGATTTTTTGTAGACCCTGCGTGGGGGGGGGGGAAGGGTATGGTCAGATGACTATCGATGGTGAAATTACACTACTGCGTCCACCATGGGGAAGAGAAAAAAAAGCTCAACGGAGTTGTCTTAATCCTGCATAGGTGAGAAGAAAATGTTGTACACGGGCGGGGGGGGGTGAACATGAACGATTAAGTATAATGATAACCGATGGGAGTGGGAAGAAGGAGGGGGGATGTGGATTTATTTGTGCTGTACGTGAACGACAGATGGTGCAAAGGGACGGGGAAAAAGAGAGTAGGCCACTCACCTGAAAGATAAGGATGATGACAAAAGAGGGTGAACAGGGGAAAAAGAAAAGCGCTGACAATGTACAGCCAACAAGTAACCCTACTATTAAAGAAAAATCAGGAGGATGAACGGACGAGGCTTGTAAAAGGGGTAGAAGTCTGGAGGAACGGCTGGGGAGAAGGGGGGGGGGACTGATCTACAACCCGGAAACCGCAAGGTGGATGACTTCTCTCAACCCCAAACTCAGGAGAAAAAAGGCCCAGGGTAAGTTCCTTGGTTGTCGAGCTTGTGCAGAATTGAGGAATACTTTCGAAAGGGAAAAAGGGACGCCTTCTAATAACTCAAAAAAAATCAAAAGAATCCTGGAAGGAGGGGGACCTTTAAAGAATTTACTGGTCAAGAAAAGGGAAAAAAATGAATAAATGGATTGTATAGACTAGTGTCATGTTTATTCTAAAGGGGTTGATCGATTTTGATTAGACAATGAACGAACATATTCAAATCAATAGACAACTGCAAACAAGGGAGGGAAAGAGAAAAAACTTTTCCAGCTTACCGGGCGCAAACTTACTGGAAGATTAAAAGGGGTGGAAAATGGAGAAGCTTGAGGGGCGAGCAGCAAGTATTAGGGCGGGAAGGGGGGGGGGGCCTTTTCAAACGTTGGGGACTTGGGGTCGGACTTTCAGGAAGGACTCTACTTCGAATATTTGACATTTAATGAGATAAAGGAAATGTAAGACAAGGAGTAGGGGGTGGGTCAGGAAAAATCAGATCAAAGGGGGCAACTAATGAATGAAATTCAATGGAATCCATAGGGAAAAAAATCCGACCATTCTGCAACACGAAGCCGCAGTGGTAAAAATAACAAAAATGGAGGGGGGAGAAAAAGTAACGGGGAAGGAGGGGGAAAGAAGGGTAAAAACAAAAGCAATTTTAAGGGGTTGTCTTCCATTCGGGGAGAAAATTAAAAAAGTACATTGTAAGTGAAAGAACGCTCTAAGAAGGAGGAAAAGGAGGGGCCTCCTGCATTCCAGAGGAAGAAGTACTTCCTTTAGCGGTGGCACCCCAGTTGGACAAAACAAGGCAGAGGAAAGGGTGGTAGTTTGAAAAACGGGAAAAAGGAAGGGGGGGGCAAACGCACCATGGGGAGTAAAAAAAAGTTTTGTAAGAATGACGGTGAAACAGAAGGTGCGGGGAAGTCAAGACAGCGTAAGGGGAAAAAAAGCCATCCACCATGACACAACATCGAGCACCACACCACTTAAATTAAAGGGGGAGAAGAAAGCTTTGTGACGGTGTAAGGGGGGGGGGGGCAAAAAAGGAGGTGGAGGGGGAGGAAAACAACCAACATTTGAGTGGGTCACCTTAAGACGCACATTGGTTTCATTCACACATGGGAGGGGGGAACCACGGATGTGTTGAAAACTAAAAAAATTTAAAGAAGGAGGGGAAAGGGGGGGAATCATCGTCCAGCAGCCCGCCACACCCAAACCCAAAACGGTTCGGTGCCCGAGGAGCGGAAATATTATAGAGATGGGGTGGGGGGAAAATAAGTCTCCAAGGGGGGACTCAACGCCATTACATCAAGAGGGGAGGAGAATTTCAAAGGACGGCCAGAGGGAGCCGAAATGAGTGTTTGGAGGATGCAGGTGAAGGGAAAAAAAAAGGGAAAGGCGATATTACGAGGGTTCCATGCCACCGTTTTCAGGACCTCGGTTTTCCCGGGGAAGGAGACACTAAGGGGGCGAACTCAAAAAAGAAATTTCGCTTCATGGAGCTGGTAGAGTATCAAAGGAACAGAGAAGTAGGGAGGAAGGACCCGACAAAGCCTAACAGTGGGGAAAAAACGCACCCCAACGCACAAATTACTTCTGATGAAATGGAAACTTACCTGGCCACATAAAAAGGACAAGGAAGACGCACTTTGTGAAAATAGGTAGGAAGCGAAAAACGTTGACCATTCTGAGGGAATAAGTTAGGGGGTGCAGGGGCTTTCCTATGGTAGAATATGGGGGTCTAGTAAGGGGGTTATGTAAAAATGGGGTCATAGAGGAAAAAGGGGAGTCGTTAGTCGAAGGCAAAATTGAAGGGGGTCTTTACTTGCCTTCTATTAAAGGAACACGGGAGCAGAAAGCTAATGGTGCTGTGCAAAAAAAGGGGAAAAGGGGAAAAGGGAGGGGGGATCGAAGCATCCGCAATTCAAAAATCAAGTCTGAAAGGAATCAAAACATTTGGGAATGAGGGAAGTCATTCCCGTCGACGTTTGAGGTTCAAGGGAGTTGAGCTAAAATACCAAGGTCGTTTTCAAAAAAGGATGGGGGGGGGGGGGGGAAAGAAAGACCAAAAATGAGCAATGGGTCATCCAGAAGATTGCCAGTTTTCACGGCCTAGGCAGGAAGAAGGGTCGGACCAACGCACTGGTAATCATTTGGCGGGGGGAAGAAGAACGGGAGCTAGTAGGGGCAAATGTTCATACGTTTCAAGAGGTGCAGGGGGGCAATCAGATTAGAGGGTGAGATCAAAAGGGAAGAAAAAAAGGAAAAGAGAGGAGGGAATGCGAGTCACAGCAAAGAGAAGCAATCGCTCAAGGCAAAAACGGAAAATGGGCGACAAGATCTGAAAAACAGAAGGGGGCGAAGGGAGGAAAGACCTGGAAGGAGGGAGGACACAAGAAAAAGGAAGGAAGACAATGGAAGCTTGGTCGACTGGCAGGGTGGAGGACTGTAGTCAAAACTTTTCACTCGGTTTGGGGGAAGAGGGGAGAACAAAAACCGCGGGGGGGGGTGGTTTACAAACATCGCTGAAAAACTAGCAATAAATCAGTTAAGGATTTAAAAAGGAAGGAAAGAAGAAAAGCAAGAGGACTTTAGAAAGAGGGAACTTCACCCAAGGACCAAAGGCAAGTGGAGAGAAGGTAAAGCGGATGTAACTTTCTCGAACAAATGAGGTCCTCTTAAACCAGAGAACTCGGGGGAAACAGTGAAAAACCACCCAAGGGCGGTACTTCACCGCACATTCAGAGGCAACTAAAAAGGAAGGGGGGATGGAGTGCAAAAAACCAAGCGCGTGGAGCTTGGAAAAGAGGGGGTTCCCCGTTCTGAATTTTGGGGAAAGGTCATCGAACCGAGCATCCAGATCCAATTGATGGGAATAACAAATTTGAGGGAAAAAGAAAAAAAGTAGCAAAGAAATGAAAGGGGGAGGTGAAAACAGGGGGTCAGCAAACTTGCATTACCCACAAAACCACCCAAAAACGACACAAATAAAAGGAATTGACAACTTGAAAGGGAAAAGACAAAAAAGGGAAACCAACAGGCGTTGTATTCGGGGGACAGAGGAGAAGGATGTTCTTTAAGTTGCAAATGTTCTTTCCTATAAGGGAAGGGAACAGATCATGATAGGGTCTGGGGGGGGCCACGCACGGGGGAGTTTGATTGCAGAGTAAGGAACAGAACATCTTTGGAAAACATGGGCCGCAGTGGAGAGAATTTGGCTTACTATTGAATGAGTCTAACACAACACAAGAGGAGAAGAAGAAGAGAAGGGAAGCAGGGGAGAGGCAAATAAAGTTACAATTCAATTTGGAATGTGCTTCGATTAAGGTTGCAACATCCTTATGGATGGAAAGACGAAATAAGGGAACAACCGGGAGGGGGGCACAAAAGCAAAAGGGAAATATTGTGATCGGTGAGGGGGAGACGGGGAAAGGATAATGAACCAAAGAGAACAGAAAAAAGTAAGGAGAGCTGTTAAGGGGGATCAGAAGCCACTCCCTGTTTGTGGAGGATGGGTTTGGGATGGGTGGTCATGTGTCAAAAAAAAGATTGGTTGAGTGTGCAAGTTGGCCGGGGAAAAGGGGGGGGGGAAAGAAAAGTGTTGTTCACACTGCGGCGCATTTTCGGTGGGCAAGTCTAAGGGGTTTGCTGGCCTCTTCGGGAGAAAAAGGTGGTGGAGAACAGCACGTGGGGGGGTCGAAGGTTCTAGGTTCCTAGAAGGGAAACACCTCAAGGAAAAAAGGGAGAAGCACTGGCTCTGTTGTGGTGCAGCTCAAAAGGTGTCATCAGAATCGGGGGAGGGTGAGAAGGGGAGCTTGAATAGGAAGGCGAGGAACGTGGGGGAATGTGAAGGGAAACAGGGGTGGAGAAGAAAGGAGGGTGAGTTTAGGAGGACTGTAGATCGGGGGATGCCGAATTGAATTTGTACTTTGAGTGGGGAGGGAAGGGAAAGAGCGAGTACGATGATGCGTGAGCTTGATGCTTGGTAAAAAAGGGCGAAGGAATAGGAGGGGGACTATTTTGTTGAATCTCCAATTTGCTTGTAAAGAAAAACAAAAAAATTTCCTTTTAAGGGAAACAGTAGTCCATTAACAATGGGTGGATTCGAGCACTAAATGCATCCCATTGCAAGTCGTAAGGGAAAAAAAAAAACTAATGTCCGTTAAGGGGACTCAGCACCGAAAGGGACGTCTTTAAGAAGGTCCGAGTAATCTGTTTAATAGTAACAGAGGGGAAAGGGGGGAAGGTTTGCGGGGATAGGGGGGAAGGGGGTCTGACATGTGACAAAAGCCAATGCCGAGTGAGGACTAAGAACCCAAGGAAGAAAAAAGAAGGGGGTGCGCAGGAGTGATGATTGGGAATTAGAAAGGGGAAATAAAACGACCAATGGGAAGGAAAAACAGTACCAGAAGGGAAATAGGGAGCGTTGGGCGAAAATGAGGAAGCTGAAGCTCGTCTTTAAACATTGAAAAGAGGAGGGATGACCCCGGGTGGGTGGAAGTGTGTGACTAAAAAGGAGGAGGGGAAAGGAAGGGTTGGGATGACTGATCTCAACCCACTGGAGCACAACTTCAAGGGGATGAATGATCGTAAGAAATGGCTGGGTGGCGACTTATTTTTGGGGGCAACAAATAGAAGGAGGCAAAATCAACGAAAGACCTGAAGGAAAGGAGGAGACCGCGTTGAAAAATGGTGTGGGCCTAGAAGTAAAGGGAAGTGAATGAATTTGGTCCTAATAGTAGCTTTGGTATAGGGTTAGAACTAATAACATAAAGGGGGAGAAAGACTCAATGAAACGTTGAGGTCGATAGCGTGCAACGGGAGAGACCGAAAAAAGACTTTCCAGGGGATAGCTGTTTCGGAGGATGGAGGGGAACATGAGTAGGAAATGAAAAAGTGGGGTGCGTGTGGTGGATGGTCGGGGGGGAGAAGTTGACTTCCTCAAGCTCTTGAAGGGAAAGGGGGCGGATCGTCAGAAAGGACAACTTAACGGGGTTCAGGGGAATAAAGAAAAGGGAATCAAGGGGAAAAAAATGAAACGGTTATCAGGAATCACGCTTGGCGGACAACTTCCAACTACAGCATCGGGTGGGGGGGAAAAAAAAAAAGAAGTGTGCGCAAAGCGGAATTAGAAGGGGGTGGGGGAAAGGGAAAAGAAAAGACTCAGTGTTGAGGTGGTAATTGGCCGTTGAGTTTTGAAAAATTGGTAGCATTAGGGGATCCAACTACGATAATAGAGAGGAAAAACGGGGATCCATACTCGAAAAAGACGGATGGATGAAAGGGGGGGGGGTGACAACACCAAAAAAAGAACTGAAAGGTGGTATAGCAGTCACAAAAAGAGGAAAACGGGCAACGACCAAAAGGTGGAATAAACAGGGGGGTGAAGATTAGGAAAATCAACCAATTTGATGGTGAAGGGGGTCATCCAACAAAACAGGGAGGTGGGCCAAAAATAAAGAGAAAACA